>Ga0187893_10008366_pt1 | contig 16342 bp, 15 predicted proteins | sample MA1701074metaG_FD_139574 | JGI IMG/M metagenome (GOLD analysis project Ga0187893, IMG submission 139574) | White microbial mat communities from a basaltic lava cave in the Kipuka Kanohina Cave System on the Island of Hawaii, USA - MA170107-4 metaG ...
ACGGGTTATCTTCCTGCACCAGTCAGGAGCTCCCTCGCAGGTCGAACTCTTTGACTACAAACCCAATCTCAAAAAATTGCATGGCACCGAGCTACCCGACTCAATCCGCCGCGGCCAACGCATCACCGGCATGACCTCCGGCCAGGACTCATTCCCGGTGGCAGCACCGATTTTCAACTTCAAGCAGCATGGAAAATCCGGCACCTGGCTGAGCGAGCTGCTGCCGCACACAGCGAAAGTCGTGGATGACATCACGATCATCAAAACGATGAACACCGACGCGATCAACCACGACCCGGCCATTACCTTCATTCAGAGCGGCAGTCAGCAGCCGGGCAGGCCCAGCATGGGATCCTGGGTCAGCTACGGGCTGGGCAGCGAAACCCAGAACTGGCCTGCCTATGTCGTGCTTCTCTCCCAGGCAAACGCGCTCAACATCGACCAGCCGTTGTTCTCCCGGCTTTGGGGCAGCGGATTCTTGCCCTCACGCTATCAGGGAGTGCGATTTCGCGCCTCCGGCGACCCTGTACTCTATCTGGCTGACGCCCCTGGAATTGACCGGAGCACGCGACGCAACATGCTCGACGTTGTCGGCAAGATCAATCAGATGCGTGCCGAGTCCTACGGTGACCCGGAGATTGAAACCCGCATTGCGCAATACGAGATGGCTTATCGCATGCAAACCTCGGTACCATCGTTAATGGATTTGAAGGACGAGCCGGAATCGACATTTGAGCTCTATGGTCCGGATTCCCGAAAGCCCGGCACCTATGCATCCAATTGCTTGCTGGCGCGCCGCTTGTCGGAGCGCGGCGTGCGCTTTGTCCAGCTTTATCACCGTGGCTGGGATCAGCATAACGACCTGCCACGCGACCTGGCACTGCAATGCAAAGGGACGGACCAAGGCTCGGCGGCGCTCGTTCAGGATCTGAAACAAAGAGGCCTCCTTGATGACACCCTGGTTGTCTGGGGTGGTGAATTTGGCAGAACCATCTACTGCCAAGGCAAGCTGACCGACACCAACTATGGCCGGGATCATCATCCGCGCTGCTTCGCTATGTGGCTTGCCGGAGGCGGCGTCAAGGCCGGCATCAGCTTGGGTGAGACCGACGACTATTGCTACAACATTGTCAAGGATCCGGTCCATGTCCACGACCTGCAGGCCACGCTGCTGCACTGCCTGGGCATCGACCACAAGCGCCTGACCTATAAGTTCCAAGGCCGGCATTTCCGGCTCACTGACGTGCATGGGGAAGTGGTGAAGAGCATCTTGACCTGAGCAACGCTCAGGTCAATGACGAATGACTAAACTCGAATGACGAATGAATAACTAAACCCGAAGCCAACACGTCAGGAGGAGCCCAGTGACAGGGATGGGAACTGCCACAGTGGCGGCGGATGTCCGAGGGAAGACGCAGAAGTTCGATCTCGAGGAACGAACCGCACGGTTTGGAGAGGCTGTGATTGCTTTTGCGAAGAAGATCCCACGAAACCCGGTGACTCTCTCGCTCATCAGCCAGATCGTCCGTTCTGGATCCAGCGTGGGTGCGAATTACTGCGAGGCAGACGATGCCGTTTCGAAGAAAGATTTTCGGAACAAGATCGGAACTTGCAAGAAAGAGGCCCGTGAGACCAAGTATTGGTTGCGTATGATCGGCGGAGCTGAGCCCGCGATGAAGAACGAAGCACGAGTCCTGTGGCAGGAAGCCAAAGAACTTCACCTGATTTTCGCTTCAATCCTCAGAAAGTGAGGCGTCAAGAGTCATTCGGATATAGTCATTAGACATTCTTTCGTCATTCGTGCTTAGTCATTAGTCATTCTCGGCATTCCTGATTCCCCATTCCGAATAGGAGGGCATTCGATGTTCACTCGCAGACAGATGTTGGCAACTGCTGCAGCAGGCACAGCGGGCATGCTCTTCCGTCCTTCGTGGACCTACTCGAAGCCCTTAGCTTCGAAGCTTGTTATCCCTGGGCCTTTTCGTGGGCGTGTTGTGGCCGTCGAGCATCCGGCTTGCATCGCGTATAGCAGGTTTCAAGCAGAGCCCATCCGCAACATGATGCATAAAGGGATGACCGAACTTACAGGTGCCGGGAACTGGGCTGAAGCCTGGAGGCTCTTCGTGGAACCCGGCGACGTGGTCGGTATCAAGGTGAACCCCGTGGGCCAGCCCCATGTGATTTCATGTGCTGAAGTCATTCATCAGATCGTGGATGGACTCAAAGCGGCCGGACTGAAGTCTAAAGATATTGTTGTGTACGATCGTTATCGGGCTCAGTTTCTCAACGCGGGTTTCGACAAGATGTTGCCTGAAGGGGTTCGCTGGTCACATGCCGTGGAGGATTACGACAACATCCAGATGGATATCGCAGGCTACGACGCGGAGCACTATCTGGACATGGCACTGGTGACTCCCGGCCAGGATCCTGCAAACCCGCATGCACGGCGGTCCTATGTCGCGAAGTTTCTCAGTAAGGAAGTGAATAAGCTCATCAACCTGCCGGTGCTCAAAGACCATCAATCTGCGGGAGTAACTCTGGCGCTGAAAAACCTTTCGCATGGCTTGGTGAACAATGTCTCCAGAAGCCACTCCAGCAGCACCCTGAACGCCTGTGGAGCCTTTATCCCGGCCGTCGTCTCCTTGCCGATGATCCGAGAGAAGACGATTCTGCATATTCTCGACGGCATCAAAGCGCTTTACCACGGGGGTCCCGGCATTCCCAATCCCAAGTTCGTTTGGGAGCACAAGACAATGTATTTCGCAACCGACCCCGTGGCGTTAGACCGTGTCGGATGGAAGGTGATTGATGAGAAGCGTCAGCAGGTCGGGATGAAGTCCATCGCCGAATCGAAGCCCGATGCGCACAGCACGTTTCTCAATCGCCAGCCAGAGCATGTCGAAATCGCCGGCGCACTGGGTTTGGGTGAATGGGATGAGAAGAAAGTGGAGATGAAGCGGTTTAGTCTGGCGTAATGCTCTGCCAGACGACAGTTTTCGGCGGAGAGCACCCTTTCGCCTGCCACCGAACTGGCCCGCGGCCACGGCTCAAGCATGCCCGCTAAAGCAGCCTGAACAAACTCACGCTACCCGCCACCCTCGGGTCTCGCACACATGCCGTTTGTCAGACATGTGTGCGATTCTCAGACTATGATCCGGACCAACCGGACATCAAAACGGCCACCTATCTGCAACCTGGGCGATCAGTGGGAGTCATGCGCGCAGCTTGTACACGCTGAGCAGCAAACTGTCCTCATTTCCGCCTGAAAATGGAGACGTTTCGGATCAGTCCAATGATCCCAAACGTCTCTATTTCTCCCGATCCAGAATGAACTGGGGAATCGCCTCCAATGCCTCTTTGAAGGGAGATTTCGGAAAGATCTGCAACGCAGACTGTGCTTCGGCCGCGAAGCGACGGGCTAAGCTTCGAGCTCTGTCTACCGTTTGATACTGTTCCACCAGTGAAAGAATCTGCTTTTGAGAGACCGTTTTGAACTCCCTTTCTCGCAACACCGTTTCGATTGCCCGCGCTTCTGAAGGGCTGCACTGCTCCATCACGTAGACGATCGGCAAGGTCACCTTGCCTTCCTTTAAATCACTGACCACGGGTTTGCCCAGAATCTTGGAGTTGGAGCTGAAGTCTAGAATGTCGTCCACCGTCTGAAAGGCCAGACCTACTGACAGGCCGTAGTGTGCCAATGCTCCTTGCTGTTCCGGACTGGCACTGCCCAGTACGCCGCCAATCCGCGCACAGCCGGAGAACAGGTAAGCCGTTTTTCTTCGGGCAATGTCCAGCACCTCGCCTTCGGTCACCCGGCGGTTCCCGTTGAAGGTCAACTGAATCAGTTCCCCTTCCACCATGCGCTGAGTGAGGTCGATGAGAATATCCAGAATCTGAAAGTTGCGCTGCTGCAGGGCCACGGCAAATGACTGCATGTAGAGCCAGTCGCCAGCCAGTACGGTGATTTGATTGCCCCATTTTCGATTCACAGCCAGCCGGCCGCGCCGCGTTTCAGCGCCATCGATAATGTCATCATGCACCAACGTGGCTGCATGAATGAATTCCACGACCGCCGCAAGCTTGATCGCCGCCGCATCCGCGTGCCCGAACAATCGGGTGCAAAGCAGCAACAGACAGGGACGAATTCGTTTCCCACCGCTCTCTTGAAGGTACTTCCCGATGTCAGAAATGGTGCGAACGGAAGACTCGCTTTGCTGTGCGAACTCCCGCTCGACTTGCTGTAGCTCGTCCTTAACCAGATTGAAAATTTGTTGGGGGGTCACAGGTTTGTGGGCCGTCGCAGTGAACATAGGGGACACCGTCACCAAAGGTTCATTCGTGGAATCGAGGATACAGGACCCACGATAGAGGATGGAGGATAGAAGATCGACAATGAAACTGCCAGTTGATATTCGATGAGATACATCCGATGCGATCCTCGACTTCCTCCTCTACCCTCCAACGATTCACTGCGTGCGGTAGTTCGTAAACTGCATATCAAAATCAAACTCGCGGGACTTGAGCAGTTTGATCACTTCCTGCAGCGTGTCACGGTCTTTGCCGCTGACGCGCACAAAGTCGCCATTGATGGACGCCTGCACCTTGAGCTTTGAATCCTTGATGATCTTCACGACTTCTTTGGCTTTCTCCGTCGCAATTCCCTGCTGCAGATCCACTTCCTGGCGCACGGTGCTATCGGCCGAAGGCACCACCTTCTTGTAACTCAGGCTTTTCAGCGAGATTCCCCGTTTGACGAGCTTTTGCTGGAAGATATCGTTAAGGCTTTTGAGTTTGAAGTCATCGTCTGAAATCAGAATGAGCTTGTCTTTGCCTTCGAGATGAATCTTGCTCTTGCTCCCTTTAAAATCGAACCGCGCCAGAACCTCCTTCATGGCCTGATTGATGGCGTTGTCGACCTCCTGCATGTCAATCTTTGAAACAATATCAAACGTGTTTTGAGCAGCCATTATCTCTCCTTAATTCACACTTGAATTCGCGATCCGGTTTTTCCCGGCTAACGCTTGCTGATCGCTGCATAACCATCGGTGCTCAACCGTGCCTTAACCTTGGCCGCCTCCGCATCGTTCGTGTAGGGGCCGATCTGAACCCGAATCAGTTTGCTTGAGTCTCCCGGTGCCGGGTTCACAATGAAAACGGGATAGCCCTTGGATCGAAGCGCCTTGGCCAGGCGATCGGCTTCGGTAGAACTCTTCAGCGCCGCTACCTGAAGGCTGACCGCCCCTGCACGGCTCTCGCTGTTCCTCATGGAAGAGGTCGTAGTTCGCCCTTCCGACTTCGTCGACGGCTTCCTGGCTGACACCGCGGTCTTGTCCGGTTTCGGAGATTCCGGATGAAAGTTCTGATCCACCTTCGGTTCCTTGACAGCGGTGTAGAAATCCAGATCTTTTCGATAGTCGACGGCTAGCGTCCCGGTGTTCGTGTCATCAGCCTTCCCGGAAAGCTCACTCATGAGCGGCGCGTCCTCTTTTCCACTGGCCGAAGGCACATCGCGTGCCGCGGAAGAGGCCTCAAGGACTCCCTCAGCAGTGTTCTTAAGCTCCTCACTGTCCTTCAGGGCCGTCTCAAAGGTTTGAGCCCTTCCGACGACAAATCCCAGTGCGAAAAAAACCGCCCAAGTGCAGACAGCGCCCAGAAAGAGGAACGCCAGATGGCGATACTCGATTCGGAAGGACTTCGTGTCAGAGGATTCACTCATATCAACTCCAAATGAAGGCAATTCGGTAAACACCAAAGGGCATCAGCCCCCTCGTGCCGCCGCGACTCGAAGACGGTAACCGGCAAGGACGAGGAGGTCGCTCGGATGGGACCCTCCGAGAAGCTCTCGGAAGGCCATCTGGGAGATTAAATTCGTGATTTGAGAATCACAATTCCAAATGAAAGCTCCGTTGGCGGGCAAGCCCGGAACGCCGCCTGCGCACAGGATCACTTCTTCATCAGTGCCTGCAGCATGTCGACGGGCACTGGGAAGACCACGGTCGTATTCTTTTCTACACCGATCTCCGTCAGGGTTTGCAGATAGCGCAACTGAATCGCCACAGGCTCTCTATTGATGACAGCAGCAGCTTGGGCCAGCTTTTCGGCAGCCTGGAACTCGCCATCGGCATGAATGATCTTCGCCCGTTTCTCACGCTCGGCTTCCGCCTGCTTGGCCATTGCCCGCTGCATTTCCTGGGGCAGATCCACTTGCTTCACCTCCACCAAGGCAACCTTGATGCCCCACGCGTCGGTATGCTGATCCAGGATGTTCTGCAATTTGACATTCAGTGTTTCGCGCTTGCTCAGCAGGTCGTCGAGAGCGACCTCACCGAGAATGGAGCGTAGCGTTGTCTGCGCCAACTGAGACGTAGCATACAGATAGTTCTCAACATCCACGACGGCCTTGATGGCGTTCATCACACGAAAGTAGACGACAGCGTTGACCTTTACGGAAACGTTGTCGCTGGTGATGATGTCCTGCGGAGGCACATCCAACGTGACAGTGCGCAGGGGTACCTTGACGATCTTGTCAATCGGCCATCCGACAAAGATCAGGCCGGGTCCTTTGGCCTCTGGCAAGAGCCGCCCCAAGCGGAAAATGACACCACGCTCATACTCCCGCAGAACATGAATCGAATTGAAAAGCCATACTGCTACCAGGATGATGCCAAATAACGCTACCGGCGGGTTGAATGGTTCCATGATGATCTCCTTTGAAACCCGTCCCCGGGCTTGTCGTGTGCAGCGAACTGTGGCCTATGGCCTACTGACCCGCACCTTCATTCCATCAACAGACAGGACTTTCACCTGCTCACCGGCTGAGATCGGCACGTCGCTGCTTGCCTGCCATATCTCTCCGTGCACCCGGACTCTTCCTTCTCCGTTGATGTCCGTCAGCGCAACCCCAATTTCGTTTCGCATGCCTTCCTCGCCTGTCGCCGATTTGTTCCTGTGCGCGAGCATCACCAGGCGCATGAGAAAAATCGCAATCGCCGCGAAAGGCAAAGCCACTCCCACTGCGGTCATCGGACTCACCCGCAACTCGGGGATGGGCGAGTCGATCAGAATTACAGATCCAAACACCATCGACACAACACCCAGGGCGCCAAGCAGACCATAGCTCGTAATCTTGGCCTCCAAGACAAACAAAACCAGGGCCGCCAGAATAAAGGCTGCTCCCAGAGCATTCACCGGCAGAATGTTCAGGGCTACCATAGCCAGAAAAAGGCAGAGCCCCCCAGCGACGCCCGGCAGGATCAGGCCAGGCTGAGTAAACTCGATATACAAGCCCATGATGCCAAGCAGGCCGAGTATCAAGGCGATGTTCGGGTTAAGCGCCTTCGCCAGCACACGCTGCCGCAGGGACATTTCTAACGAGCGCACGCTTTCCCCTTTGAGTTTGAGAACGACGGAGCTTCCGTCGAAGCGCTCAATTGTCTTCCCGTCAAAATTCGCGACAATCTCATCCACGTCCTTGGCAACTCCTTCGATCAGGCCCGCCTTGAGCGCCTCAGCCGCGGTGAACGACTTGCTCTCAATGACTCCCTTCTCTGCCAGCTCCGCATTGCGCCCGCGTTTGGCAGCGAAGCTCCTCAGATAAGCCGCCGCATCACTCTCAATTTTCTTGGACATGGTTTCGTCAGATTTTCCACCGCCGACGCTGACCGGGTGGGCCGCGCCCGTGTTTGTGCCGGGCGCCATCACTGCCAGGTCCGAAGCAAGCAGGATGAAGAACCCGGCGGAGGCAGCCCGCACTCCGCTGGGACCGACAAACACGATTACCGGCGTTTTTGCGGTGAGAATTTTCTCAATGATCTCCCGCATCGACGCATCGAGACCACCGGGCGTGCTCAAACGCAAGATGACGGCAGATGCCCGTTCCGAATCGGCCTGCGCAATACCCTGAACCACATACTCTGCTGTGATCGGATGGATGACATCATCCAGGTCAAGCCTCAGAATCTCGGCCGCCGTCCAGTGACTCCAAGCCAGCATCAGGAGGAGTGACAGATAGATCCTCATGGGTTCGCCACCTTTGCCAGGATATCCCGAGCTGGCTGACTTCCGGGCTCGATTTCCAGGATCTTGCGTGCTTGCATCTCCGCTTCCCGGTGACGCTGAAGTGCCAGATAAAGCTGCGAGAGCCGCAAGCGGACCGAGGTATCTTCCTTCAGCCACAGCGAGGCACGCAGCTCAGAAATCGCACGCTCCCTTTCCCCGCGGGCTTCCAGAACCTGAGCCATTAACAGATGAGCCCTCGCCGAGGCCGGATCACGCTGTATCGCCTGCGACAGCCACGTTTCGGCCTCCTCCCACCGCTTTTCCGCCATCATTTCCCTGGCAGGCTCAAATTCATCGCGCTCCCGGTTCTTCAGAGCTGTTGTCTTGTTCTTGATCTCTTGCGTCTGTCGAAGATGCAGCTGAAGTTGCCTGAAACTCGAGGCATCAAACGCCGTCTGGACCCGAAACAGGTCGGGTATCACCCTTTTGGTTTCCCATCCTTCGATTTTCGGGTTGAGCTCCTGTGCGACTGCCATTCTCGACGCCGATTCCTCGGCCCTTCCCATCGCACGGTAGCACTTCGCCAAAAGGTATTGGACCTCGGCATCTGAATCATTGCGCTTCATAAAGTCGGTAAGATTCTTCAAGGCCCCCGCGAAGTCGCCCGTCTTCCACTTGTGGTAGGCCAGATTGAAATCGTAGTCTGCTTCGGACGGATCACCGGCAATCGCTTTTTCGAACGCTGCGCTGGCAGATTCCTTGGAACCGTTCAGGCTTAAGGCAATCGCCAGATTCGTGTATATCTCACTGGCCGGAATGATTCGACTGAGACGTTCAAACTCGCCGGCTGCTTTATCGTAATTCTTGAGATAGAGATGATTGAGGCCGATCAGGAAACTCGCTTCCGGCATATCGCTTTCGAGCTTTAGTAACCGGTGGAGCCACAAAGTTGATGTGGGGTAGTCCTTTTCCTGGTGGTAGAGCCTGCCAACCTGATAAATAGCCTTTGAATAATTTGGATGCAATTTATCAGCCTGGCGAAAGAATCGAATTTGCCTGGCGTGATCCGACTCAAGCAGGCCACGAACATAGTTCTCCAGCGCGACGTTCGGAATCACGGGAAATTTATGGAGATAGTCATTCAAACTTAATGGAAACATCGAATCCGACTGGGTAAGGATTCTCCACGCCAGCCGGCCACACCCTGTCTGAAACTGATTCAGCGGCGCCTGCTCCTCCAGCCGGGCCTTCAACGTGTTCTTCCGAAGGTCCAGGATGGAAACCTTCATTTTGATTTGTGTTCCATCTGAATCGAAACTGCCGGTCACCAGAAGGTCTGCGTCCAGTTCCTGGCCTATCTTGATGAACGAAGCCTGCGACAAACGGCTGGAATAGGGAATCCCTATCCGGTCAAACGCCAGCAGTCTTTCTTCGCGCCCCAAGACGTTGAAATTTGGCCGTTTCAAACGGTCTTCGAGAAGCTCGGGAAAACTTTCGCTCATCCAATGCAAGCTGGGGTCCTTCGACTGATTGGCAAAAGGAAGAACTACGACAGTTTGGAGCTGTGCCAGACCAGAACTGTTGGCGAAGAGCCACAGCAACACACAAAACAGCGGACGAAGCCTTCTATGAGACAAGGAAAGGGGCATTAAGATCATCAGGTACTGTTCAAAACTGAACCAGCGGCGGGTTGAATGGGGTTCGGCGACCGTTTAGTCATCAACCGCAGGCATTATAGCAAAGGTAGCGTGCAAAGCACGAAGCGACGAGTGGGAACTCTGACCAGAAAAGGAGATTGGGTGGCGGGTGTGTGGGTAGGACCGGTGATATGGCCTGCCGGTTATCCTGCCTCAGTGACGGCGAACATCCTCAGATGAAATCCAAGGCACATAAGTGGTCAAAGAAAGCCTGTTTCGTTCGCTGCCCTTCTTGCGGGTAAGCTTGCATCAGCCGTCCGTACGCTTCATGCAGCTTCTGACTCGAGTTGAGAACGCGGGGATGGTGAGCGCCTGCTCCGAGCGCTTGCTTGAAGGGTTTCCCCGTGGTCACGACACGCTGCCAGTCCTCAAAGTACGCTCTTTGTTCTTTGATCGCATCGATCACGTTTCGATGCGCTGGCTTAAGGCTGTCGGGCACAGCCATCGCCTCAACCTGAGCGATGAGCCGACCCGTCGTGCGCTGATAGTTAGGAAAACCGAGGCCCCTCTTCCCGTTGGACTGAAACCAGGCCTGCGTTTGGACTCGATCAACAATCGCCAGATTGATCAGCCGAAAGAACTCCTCGAGGAAGGTGGCGTCTCGAGAGCTCATCTTGACCGACTTTGACTCAAACGGGGTATACCGGTGCGGAATTGCGCGGTAAGCCTCTTCCACGCTGATGGCAAGGAGTGAAGCCACTTCCCAGAACACCAGGCCCAACGAAAGCAGAAGCAATTGCCTTCGGAGTTTGCTGTCTCTATTCCGCGCCGATCGCTCCATAGATTTTCTCCCGGTAAAGCCGCTCGTTTTCGAGATCGCCCAGGCGGAAGTACACATCCGACAGCTTCGCCAGCACCCCTGAAGCCTGTGGATGGGCGCTAAGACTCCTCTCGTATCCGTGCAGGGCCGCTGCAAAGTTTCCCAAATAGAATGCAGCATCTCCCATCCGCTCATGCCAGCGTGAACTCGGAATTCCCAGTGTTTCGTAGCGGTCAGCCATGCGCTGAGCGAAGCGTTCTGCATCAGCGGTTCGATGCTGCCAAACAAGCACCAGAAAGTACTGCTCCGCGACAAGAACCTCTCTCAGGTAATCATTCCATCCCTCAGGAAAACGGCTCCGCAGTTCCTCGATCAACCCGGGCGTTATGGGCCCGCCTCGTAAGCGGCGAACCCAATCTTTCTCCATCTCCTGGGTCATATCTTCCGCAGGTCTCTGCAGCCATTGCTCGGCTTCATCCAGCCGGTTTCGTGCCAAACCAAGAGCAGCCATGGCAGGTGGAAAACGAAGATCCTCCTGCCAGTCGGAATAGATTCTGGAAAGCCGCTCGTCCACTGCATCCCACTGCTGCAAAGCCGCCAACGACAGGACCGCATTCATGGCGTAGATCTTTCCTTTGGGAACCAGGACCGAGGCCTCGTCGAATCTGCGCAAAGCATCCGCGGCTCTCTTCTCCCTGAGGGCCTTCACGCCATCGCCCCAAAGCAAAACAGCGCGGATAAGGCGGTGGGCATCGATCGACGTTTCCTTTGGTACCTCCGCCGGGCTGGCCGTTCCACGGATGACCCGCAAGAGCAAGTCCCACAGCCCGGCAGTCTTGACTGCCTCCATTTCTCTGTCGCCAATTCCGAAATCAGCAGGACCGACAGCTTCGATGGGTCCAGGTTGGCTGCGTCGAGTTCTCTGCGCCTCATTCCAATAGTCGATGAACAGCTTCCTGCGTCCGGGCGCTGAAAAGGGCAACTGGACAATCGATTCGTCGATTCCGACAATGACGTCATCAACGTAGTAAGTCACATTCGACTGGTCTTCATATGTATCCCCGATGAACGAGAACTTGTCTACCGCAGATCCAGGTTGGTTCGCGGCATTCGCCTGCCGGAAGAGGGAGACCATGGGCTTCTCAAGACCTTCCCGATGGATGACAAGATCGTAGCAACCCCGGTCAATGTCATAGGCCGTGTTGACGACGTACCAGACAAACGGCTCCAGTAGAAACAGTTTTTTCGGCATGCTGTCCGAGACTTGCCAAAGATGGCCTTCTCGCGTTTTGAGCCAGAACCCGATGCCACCCTTGCGCAGTTGAAACCACCTCGGACCCGCGAGCGCAATGTTAAGCTCTTCGTAGGGCGTGGCCGTCATGAACGCAAAGTGAAGAAACAGCCGGCCCTTCGATCGAGGAGCGAAGTATCCTTGAAGCTCCGGGAAATCACCGTCCCCAGCGACGTCGCGAATTTCGACCGATCGATATCCACTGAGCCTGTTGGCTCCGTTCAGGCGTACCGTACCGCGCGATCCGGCGAAAACAGCAAATGTGTCTGGTCCCGTTGCCAGTTGTGCATCATCGAAACTGTAGTTGACCAGAATATTAGAAGAACCTGTCTGCCCAGATGCCGTGGCCGCCAGAAAGCAGAGAAGCGCTACAAGTTGGATTCGTATTCTTCGAGCCATAGTTTCCATTCGCGGATCTTGGCATCCCGCTGTGCAACGGCCGCGTCCGGATTGAAGTCTTTCGTTTGACCGGTCTGAATCTGCAGTGCCAGGATGGCAATGCGGCGTACATCGGGCTTCGGATCGCTCAGTGCCTGAATCAGCCCGCCGTAGAGCCTGACCTTCTGTCGTTCACTCAAGTGGATCTGGTCCGATGCCAGCGCACAGGCCGCCTTGTCTCGAAACAGTGGATTGCCGTCGTGCTGCATGTTGTTGAGGAGTACATCCACCACGTCGGCGTCGTTGCTCACGCGCCCCAGAGCCCACTGGACCTCGAGCCGAAGCTGTTGGTTTGGCGTGTGAACGTCTTTCATCAGCACGCGCTTTGCTTCCGCCGACTTCCAGCCCAAAGCATAGAAGGTTTGTGCAATCCGCGTGCGGCGCGCCGTGTCCGAGGCTTCGTACAGGCGAGCCATCACTGGCAGCACGTCCCTGCCCAGTGCTCGCAATTCAGCAACCTTTCCCGCCGCAACCATTGTCTGAACCGTGTTCATGTCGGTGGCGGCCCAGGCTTCAAGATTGAAGGCCAGACTGTAAGTCAGAAGCGCTAGAGGCGCAGCAAAAGATCGAGAAACCCATGATTGAAGGACCATCGCCAAATTTCCCTCCTCTTGCACGCCCATCGCAAGACGAGACGTCAAGAAAGATTTCGTTCATTCACTGATGCCCAGACTAACGGATTCTTACTGGTGAGTCTTTAGTGCCGTTTCGGCCTACGGATGCTACGAGAATCAGGCGTGCCTGGTCTCTTACTGAACAACGTTAAAAGGGGGAGCTTGTTTCCGATTCTCATCCGGGGTTTCCCGGCTGGATGCAAGCGGACTGCTGGAACTTTTCCAGAAAATTTTCGTTGTGGTATCCAGCACGGTGCGAAGGATAAACTGGCAGTCGAGGAGTTTTTTGATGAACCTGAACGCAACGAAAACCAGATCGTTAGCAGGACCGCTGATTTTGATCGGCATTGGAACCCTGTTCTTGATCCAAAACCTGTCCCATATCAATGTTCTCAGGCTTTTATGGCGCTATTGGCCCGTCATTTTGATTGTGATTGGAATCAGCAAACTGCTGGAGTATTTTCGTGGCACAAACCGCTCTTCCCGCTAGGCCGGAAATCGCCAACCAGCCGTTTCCGTGGTTTCCCATCGGATGGGTCTCACTTCTGGGTCTTCGTGACCTTTCGGCGATTGTTACCCCACACCCACTCGCCGGACCCTTGGCAGGCTCTTTTTCTCCTCGATTTTCATAATTTGCAACAGTAGAATCGCAGGACCCATTTGATCTCGGCTTTGACAGTCGCTGTTGGGTTTCCTGTGGGGCAGAAACCAAGATCACCGTTTGTCTGTCTACCCGACGGTGCTTGCGATACCAAAATGACTTCTTGTTTGAAGGAGACACACTACATGAATCGCCTGTTCCAGATACTCGCCGTATGCGTGTTCACCGCCTCTTCATTTGCGCAATCGAAGAAGATCCTGCTCGAAAGCGACGACACGGAGTTATTGAAACAGTTGCGGAGCGCTTCTGCCAAGGCGAACATCGTTCCGGTCACCAGCGACAACGTCATGCGTGAGATCGGAGACGCCGATGGCTTCATCGGAAACGTCACGCCGGAGCATGTTCGTGCCGGCAAGAAACTGCAATGGGTGCAGATTATGAGTGCCGGGGCAGAGCGGGTGTTGCACCTTGCCGGAGGGAATGAACTGCGAGACAGCAAAATAATCCTGACGAACAACCAGATTGTGCAGGGCCCGGAGATTGCCGATCACGCGATGGGCATGTTACTCATGCTGGCGCGCGGTCTTCACACATTCTACGTGCACACCCGGCAGGAAGTGTGGCAGCCCCGACCGTATCCCGGAATCGAACTTAACGGCCGCACGGCCGTCATCCTGGGAGTGGGCGGCATTGGAACCCAGATCGCATTTCGCGCGTGGGCGCACGGGATGACCGTGATTGGCGTGGACACCGAGGACATTCCGTACATGCCGGTCATCAGCAAAACCGTCAAGCCCGACCGGCTGGACGAAGTCTTGCCCGAAGCTGACGTCATTTTTGTCGCTGCCCCTCACACGACCATGAGCCACAAGATGCTAGGTCCCCGTCAGTTTGAATTGATGAAGCAGGGTGCCTACTTCATTGCAGTCAGCCGAGGCGGGCTCTACGACCTGAGCAGCCTTGTCAAAGCACTCGACAGCAAGCGACTCGCCGGCGCCGGTGTCGACGTAACCGACCCTGAGCCCTTGCCCAAGGGACATCCTCTTTGGAAGCACAGCAACGTCGTGGTGACGCCTCACATTGCCGGACGGTCCGACAAAGATCGCGCTCGCATGGTGGGCACCATTCAGGAAAACATTCGCCGCTTTGTTGACGGCAAGTTGCTGCTGAACGTGGTGGACAAGCAGAAGGGATATTAGAGAAGCTCGCTACGGGTCGCCTCAACCTTGAACCGTCGTGAAAAATTCCGCGCGGATCACTGAAGCACCAGCCTCACTTCTTGGGCTGATCCTTTTCGATCCTTTCTGCCAGATCGAAATCCTTGCGGGTAATCCCGCCTTCACTATGCGTGGATAGCGTCAGGGTCACGCGGCGGTAGTTGATCAGAATGTCCGGATGGTGATCCGCCTGCTCCGCAAGATCCGCAACCTTATTGACGAATTGTATGGCGTCGGGAAACGACGGCCACGTGTATTGCTTGGTGATGGCTTCACCCGTCAGGCTCCAGCCGGGCAGTTTCTTCAGCTCCGCCTGAACGGCATCGCTCGCTAGTTTGGCCATGGACAATCACACCTCCTTTTTCGCTTCCTGCCAGAAACCCTCCATTTCTTCGAGACTGCTTTGGCTGAAATCCTTGCCTGCTTCTCGGAGACGACTCTCGATGTGCTGAAAACGAGACACAAATTTCTGATTGGTCTTTCTTAGAGCTGTTTCCGGGTCAATGCGCAAGAAACGCGCAATGTTCACGCCGGCAAAGAGCAAGTCCCCCACTTCCTGTTCGATCCGGGAATCCGCGGAAAGTGCAGGAGCTTCCACCAGGGCTTCCTTCAATTCGTCGATCTCTTCGTGCAATTTGGCGAAAACCTCGTCAATGTTCGGCCAGTCGAATCCCACCCGGGCTGCTTTGCTTGTCAGCTTGTTTGCCGTAAGCATCGCCGGCATCGGGGCAATTCCCTCCAGAATAGAGCCGGGTGAACCGGCGATTCCGTTGTCTGCCCGTTTTTCCGCGCGCTCCGAGCGTTTGATGCTTTCCCAGTTTTCAACCACCTCGTCGGCGGTTGAAGCGTTCACCGAGCCGAACACGTGAGGGTGGCGCCGGATCATCTTGGAGATGATCGCCTGCGAGACGTCATCGATCTGAAACGACCCTTCGTCCTCCGCCACCCGCGCTAGAAAAACTACTTGAAAGAGCAGGTCGCCAAGCTCGCAACAGAACTCCTGGCGGTCGCCGGAATCCATTGCCTCCAGCACTTCATAGGCTTCTTCCAGCATCATGGGCTTGAGCGTCTCAAATGTCTGCTCACGATCCCAAGGACATCCTTCGGGCCCGCGCAAGCGGTCCACCAGAGCCACCAATTCCCAAAACCGCTCTCCTTTCATTCAAGAGATCCCCTTTCTACGACTGTGTAATCGTCCGAGCCAATCGATACACGGCCCGATTGCCACCCTGGCGTTTGGCTTCGTAAAGCAACTGGTCTGCACCTTCGATGAACTCTTTCTCGCTCTGACCCTCCGCATATTCAACGATTCCGGCGCTGATGCCAACGGACCCACCGAATTCGCGATGCACTGAGGCTCTCAGACGATCCACCAGCGAAGCAGCCTCCGACAGGCTGGTGTCGGGCAGAATCAGAACAAACTCATCGCCCCCGTAGCGGAAAGCGGTATCGATCTTCGCCCGAATCTCCTTCGCGACGCGCTTGCCGATTGCTTTGAGCAAATGATCACCGGCGAGGTGGCCTTTCGAGTCGTTATAGCGCTTGAATTTGTCGAGATCAAACATGCACAGCGAGAACCGTGCACCCCGGCGACTGGCGCGCTCCATCTCGCGGCGCAGCTGCTGGAAGAAGTGCCTCTGATTGAACAGCCCGGTCAGGTCGTCGGTGACCGTCAGTTGCTTCAGCTTCCGTTCCAGTCGAACGCGTTGCGTGACGTTTGTCAAAA
>Ga0187893_10008367_pt1 | contig 16340 bp, 7 predicted proteins | sample MA1701074metaG_FD_139574 | JGI IMG/M metagenome (GOLD analysis project Ga0187893, IMG submission 139574) | White microbial mat communities from a basaltic lava cave in the Kipuka Kanohina Cave System on the Island of Hawaii, USA - MA170107-4 metaG ...
GAACGATGGCGCAATTGATCGCAGAACGAACGAGAGGGTGCTTCCTGGGATCATGGATCCAGACTCGCAACCGCATGTTCCACGACGAATCGCCGAAACCCATATGAAGCGCATCGGGCGGCGGCTGCTGCAGCACGTCTGGGTTCTCGTCGGCCACTTCGCGCAATGAACGCAGGACGGTGTCTAAATCTGAGTTATAGGACACCCCGACATCAATTTCCAGCCGTACCCGTTGATCCGTATGCGACCAATTGATGACCGTCGAGGAAACGAACTCCGAGTTCGGAACGATGATCGCAATATTGTTCAAGGAACGGATCGTTGTCGAACGTATATTGATCTCCAGTACGTCGCCCTCCGTGCCCCCGACGTTGACCCGGTCTCCAACTTTGATAGGACGCTCTAACAGCAAGATCAATCCAGCCACGAAGTTCGACGTCAGGTTTTGCAAACCGAAGCCGATTCCGACGGACAGCAGCCCAAACACAACGGTCAACCCCGTAAGGTCGATGCCGACGAACTGGAACGCCACAATGGTTCCGACGACCATGACGAGGTAATGGGTCATCCTCACCAATGTGTAGCGCGTTCCCTCTTCCACCTCCAGTCGAGCCAGAACGTGCCGTGTGAGAAGCCCGCGCAGAATGCGCGAAATGATGACAAACACGGCGATGACGAGTACAAACATGATCAGAGAAGACAAGGTCACCTGTGTCTTGTTGATCTCGAAGAGCGTCGAGTGCAGTACCCGATCAATCGTGTCTACAATTTGCCGCCAAGACATATTCAGTCCTCGTTCTCAAGACCTGGAGATGAATCGGTGGTACTGTTCCAGAGTTCCCACGGCTCCTCCCGGCTCTTTTTTGAGCGATGCTAGTGCAGCCGCGCGCTTCTTTTCACAAATGCAAGTCGGCATGGACCCCGGGAACACACCGCAGCTGCCCTCAGGCAAACGTGCATCGCGGACAGGAACGATGAATTCTATCCTCACTCATCTGGCAGCACTAGAGACATTTCGCGAAGAAGCGCAGCCAACCCAGTTCCCGGCGTTTCCAACGCTACCCAGCCGCCCGAAAGGTGATTCGGGTTGCCGCAAACAGGGTTCGGCAGTGTTTGCTACAATAGCAGCCTCATCGAAGTCAGCGTTGGAGAACCCAAATGAGCCTCAAGAAGACGGTCGAGTTTTGGCGGAGATCTGTGGCGCCCTGGGCGCGATTGCACTTGAAGGAACCGGACTACTCCCGCCCGCTTCTCCAAATGACGGCCGGGCAAAAGGAGCGGATCCTGGAAAAGCTGGAGTTCGTTTACGGCCAGGAACGCGCCCGGGCTTGCTTTCCCGAACTGGAGCGGATCATGCAGGCTCACTACGCCCGCAAGTCGGCAGAGATGATTGAATACGAATCCACATTTAACCCCGCCGACCGCTTCACCGAGCAAGATGTGATTGCCATTACCTACGCCGATACCATTCACAACCCCGAAACCTCGAGGCTGCAAACGCTCTATCACATTCTCAGCCTGTTCTTGAGGCGGACCATCAACACGCTGCACATTCTCCCTTTCTTTCCGTCGTCTTCGGACCGTGGATTTTCGATCATCGACTTTACGCAGATAGACCCCCAGGTGGGCTCCTGGGACGACATCGAGCGGCTCGGCTTGCGCTTCCGTTTGATGTTTGACGGCGTATTCAACCACGTGTCTTCGAAAAGCCGATGGTTCCAGGAATTCCTGGATGGAAACCCGGAATACCAGGACTTCTTTGTCCGCTTCTCCACGAAGGAAGCGATTGATCAGGATCATCTTCGGCTCATTCTCCGTCCCCGAACCACTGACTTGCTGACCAGCTTCCAGTCCCTGCGAGGGCCGGTGTACGTGTGGACAACGTTCAGCCCCAACCAGATCGATCTCAATTTCAAGAACGTGGAAGTTCTGCTGCGAGTCATTCAAGTCCTGCTGTTTTACGTTCGTCGCGGGGCCGACATCATTCGCCTGGACGCCGTCACTTACCTATGGAGAGAGTTGGGCACGGCGTGTGCCCATCTGGAAGAGACGCACGCTCTGGTCAAGCTCTTTCGGGCCGTTCTGGACGTCGTCTCCCCCCAGGTAGCGCTGATCACGGAAACCAACGTTCCCCACAAGGACAATATCAGTTACTTCGGGGATGGCACTGATGAAGCCCAGATGGTCTACAACTTCACTCTGCCTCCACTGGTGCTCCACACATTCCAAACGGGCGACTGCACCCGGGTTTCGGCCTGGGCCGCGGGCCTGGAGAAGGTGTCCAATCAGGCGACCTATTTGAACTTCCTGGATTCGCACGACGGCATCGGATTGCTGGGTGCGAAAGACATCCTTACCGAGCAGGAAATAGATGCCATGCTTGAACGTGTGGGGCAACATGGCGGGCTGGTTTCGTATCGCACGAAGGATGACGGCAGCCGGAGCCCCTACGAAATGAATATTACCTGGTATAGCGCGCTGAATCGTGAAGATGGCAACGAGGACACGGACCTGCAAGTCGCCCGTTTCGTTGCTTCGCGCTCCATCGCTCTGGTTCTGGCAGGGGTGCCCGGCATCTATCTTCCCAGCCTGATCGGCCGCGATAACGATCTCGAAGCCGTGGGCAGGGGAGAAGAAGCCCGGAGCATCAACCGCGAGAGGATTCACGAAGAAGCGCTCCTGGAGCTGTTAAGCGACCCATCGACGTCCGCTTACAGGATCGCTCGACGCTTTGAGTACCTGATCGAAAAGCGCATCGAATGCCGCGCCTTTCATCCCAACGGCCGCCAGCGCATCTTTTCTGTGAACCCGGCAGTCTTTACAATCCTGCGCGAGGCCCCTGACACCAGCGTACGAGTTTTGTGCCTCACGAATGTAACCGCCTCTCCCCAAACCGTGAGTTTGCCGGACGCCGATCCCGATCTTCATGCGAAGAGCTGGCTCGATATGCTCAGCGACTTCGGCTCCTTCGCCGCAGAGGGCCATCTCGAGCTGACGCTCGCGCCCTACCAGATCATGTGGCTCAAAGCTCGATGACCATCCTGGCTTCGGTTCAACCGATAGAGCCTGCAGGGCGGCAGACTGCGAGCAGTCGGCAGACAAAGGGGCGGAATCTGGCAGGAAACCTGATCTGTTCTTTATTTTGCTATCCCGACGCTGTTCTCCAAGGAGAATTCAATGAGAATTAAGACCCAACCTTTCCTGTGGTGTTTCGCGGCATGGTTTCTTATGTTCGATCTGAACGGAACCTACGCTCAGGAGTCCGTAGAAACGTCCATTCAGAATCTGAAAAGCACAGAAAAGAGTGTCCGCAAGAAAGCTGCGTCTGATTTGGGAGTGCTGGGCCAGAAGCAGGCTCAGGCCCCCTTGGATGCTGCCTATCGCTCGGAAAGCGACGCCGGAGTCCGGGGCGAGATCATCCTTTCGTTGGGCAAGATACGCGATCGCAGCGTCTTGCCCACCTTAACTCGCGCTCTCACCGAGGATTCCTCCAAGGATGTGCGTCTACAGGCCATAGACAGCATCTTGCGCCTGTACATCCCCACAGAGGATGCTGGAGTCGTTCGACGATTTTTGGGAGGAGTCAAAAGCCTGTTTGCAGAAGATGACCAGCAGGTCGTGCAGCCCTTTATCGATGTGGACAAGGAGGCCAAAGAAGCGCTTGCCAAAGCCCTGCTCGATCGGAAACGGGACGTGAGGGAAAACGCGGCTCTCGCTCTTGGCAGCCTGAGGGCAAGCGACCAGATTCCCGCGATGGACCGGGCCTTAGGGGTCAGTAGCAAAGACACCCGCAGGGCCATCGTCAAGTCTCTGGGCATTATTCGCGACCCCGAAGCGGGTCCCATCCTGCAGCGGCATCTGAATGACACTGACAAAAAAGTGGTGCAGCAGTCAGCGATCGCTCTGGGGATGGTGAAATTTGGTGCGGCCAGAGCGGACTTGAAAAAGCTCTACACCTCGAAAAAGGATAAGGATTCGAAACGAGCCGCCGCAGAGGGGCTGGCACTGATCCACGACCCAGGCGACAAAGATTTCTTTATGGAACTCCTTCGCAACGACTTCGACGACAAGCTCCGTGAGCTTGGAGCCGAGGGTTTGGCGCGCATCGCAGACCCTGGAACAGAGTCGGTGCTTCGCGACCGGCTGGCCGCTGAAACCAAGTCCAACGTGCAAACCTCGCTTCATTTCGCTCTTGTCAGCCTGGGCCGGACAGAATTCATGCCGCCGCTGGCCGAAGCTCTCACGGCCCGATTCACCAATCAGGCAGAGGTCTATCTATTCGAAATCGGAAAGCATCAGAACCGAATCGAACTGCTCTACCCTTATCTCAACAGCGGCGAGCCGAAGATCCGGGCTGGCATTCTCCGCGTCCTCGGCAAGATCGGAAACTACGATGCATTCGAAAAGATCAAGCCGTTCGTTTCCGATCAAGACGAAGCCGTCGTCAGGGAAGCCGTCCAAGCCATGAGGATTCTGGAGAGGTTAAAGCACTAGCACGCAAAGCTTGAGAGTTCAGGACAGGATCACCAGAGTGCTAACGGGACGAATCCAAAAGTCTGCGCACCCTCTGCAGCAGCGTTGGAGTGAATTCAAGAAAGGAAGTGCCTGGATTCAAAACCCCGTGATGTGCGATGGTATCTTCAGGGTACCCTCAACTGTAAACCTGCATCGCTGAGCCCATCGCCAAGAAACCCTGCGCCAGGGCAGCGCCGGTTCGGGGCAGTTTGACGCCAGTCAGAAGCGGCCCCACTGAGCGTTCCACAGGTGTGGTGTCGAAACGGTTGTGTTCTCGTTGCAGAAAAATGCCGGGCGACTCATTCTAGCTAATGGGCGGGGTTCTGCAGGGTGGCGAGTTCTTCGTCGAGGCGTTCGTTGAGCTCGCGGTGACTGGCTTCAGAGAGCAGTCCATCTCGTTGAAGTTCTGCCAGTCGCGCTTTCTTCACATCTACCAAATGCCTCTCGATGCGGCGCAATTGCTGCTGCAAGAGGCCTTTTTCGGTAACGTCAACCTCTGCGAGGCGGCTTTTCAGGGCTTCACGGGATTCGGAGAGCCTCTGGCGAATCGTCTGATACAGGGCCTCAGTCAAGCTTCCTTCGGCAAGCAGACTCTCCAATTCGGCGAGGGCGGCCGTTTCTGCCATTAACTCGCTTTGAAGCAGTTCGTAATCCCTCAGCTTGGGACTGGATTGCGTCAGCCTCAGCCATTTCAGCAGTGGCGACACAGTCAGTCCCTGAACAAGGAGGCTGAAAATAACGGCTCCGAAGATCATGGTCACCAATAGTGAGCGGTCCGGCAACCCCCTCGGCAGGCTGAGAACCAAAGCAATCGAAAGCGAACCGCGCAGGCCTCCCCAGAAGAGGACATGTTGCCCTCGAAAGCTCATCCCTTCGCCAAGGCGGTTGGTAATCGGATTCAAGCCGTATACGGCTGCGGCCCGGGCCAGCAGCATCGCGAGAACTGCCCAGGAAATGGAGGTCAGGTTCTCGATCAGCATTGAGAGCTGAATCTCCAGACCGATCAACAGGAACACGAGAGAGTTGACGACAAACGCCGCATACTCCCAGAACGAGTTGACAGCCACCTGAGTCGTCGGAGACATCCCTTTGTCACGCCCAAAATTTCCAAGCACAAGGCCGGCGATCAAGACCGCGATGACAGGAGAAACGTGCAGACCTTCGGCCAGGAGGAAGGAGCCGTAGGCGGCAATCGTTGTCAGAGTGATTTCCAGCAGATGGTCGTCGAAGTAGGAAGTGAGCGTCGAAGTCACAATGCCGATGATCGCCCCGACGGCAACACCGCCCAGAATCACCAAGCTCAGTTCCCGAATCGAGTTCACCAGCAGATCCGCTCCGGAGAGCTGGGTGGTGCCTGCCGCGATCCGCAGAATGATGCGGAAAACCACGACAGCGGTGCCATCGTTAAACAAGCTTTCGCCTTCAACAATGGTTGTGAGCCGTGGCGGTAATCCGAGCTTCTTGAACAATGCCAGGACCGACACCGGATCCGTAGCCGAGATCATGGCGCCAAACAACAGAGCCGACGGCCAAGCCAGTCCGATTCCGTAGTGCAGGATCAGTCCAATGACGCCCACTGCAACGCCCACTCCCGCGGTGGCCATGGTTAGAATCGGCAGCAGGTTCTCGCGCAGGCGCTGGATTTTCAAGTTCCAGGCCGCTTCGAAGAGCAAAGCCGGGAGAAAAATCAGCAGGATCAGTTCAGGCGAAATATGGACGACAGGCAGAAAGTGCATCGGGCTGATGACGAGGCCGACAATGACCAACATCAGCGTGTAGGGCACCCGGACTCGCTTTGCCAGCATGGCTACGCCGGAAGCAACCAGGAGCAGAGTCACAAAAATGTGAATCGCAAAATGAGTTTCGTTCATGTTCTCCAGTAGACACTTGAACCTGAGCAGACTACGGGAGATTCCGGGTTGCTGTCCAGCGGTGGGTGTCGCCAGATTTTTGCAGCTTCCTGACCGCGTCGACAGCCTGCGTTGGACAGCCGGAGGAATCGCTCAATTGCAATGCTTACTTTGCTAACTGAGGAGTTGTTTTTCCTGTAGATGACGCACATATGGCACGGCTTGGCAGGTGTGCGCAGAGAACCGCAGACTGCTGAGCAAAGCATCATGATTGGCGGCGGGTGCAATCGCCGTTGAGTTAAGCGAATGGATTGACAACAAATTTGAGCTACCTGAGCCATCGCTTCCCGACCTGCGAGAGTTCAAGCCGGAAGCGGCAGCAATGGCTCTTAGGAATCATGGGGGCATCGGAGAGCGCCCTATTGGTAGCCTAATCCACCTACTCGAAGCTCATGGGTCAGGGTGCTCTCCCTCGCTCATAGGTGCCGAGGTGTGGATGCCTTTCGCTTTCGCATGAGGTCATCCCGTTTGCCTTCCTCAACGCCTGAAAGACACCAGAGCAGGCGCGAACTGACGCTGCACATGAACTAGGCCTTCTGGTTATGCAATCTCGTGGAAAGACAAGAGATATTGAACAAGAAGCCCACCGTTTTGCTTCTGCGTTCCTAATTTCGGAAGGAAGACTTGGGGCGATTGTGCCCCAACTAGCGCCAGGAGGAGCCGAACGAATTAGGGAGTGTCTCAGTTTAAATTTTCTTGTGGTCTATAAAGCTGAGCGAAGACACGGAAGCAGCGCAACTACGGTATCAGAGCCCTGAACAGTTCCGGCCTGATCGCAATGAACAACGCTATCATTAGCCCGATTACCAATCCAATCATTGTGCCGGCAGCTAATCCGCGCCAAAGCACCTTTTCTTCTCCGGTCGTCATTTCAACCTCCCAAAGGCATGAGAAAGCCTACCACATCGTAGGTCAACTGTATCACGGCCGCTCTCGGATTGAGCAAAGCGAAAACTAAGAGCCACTAAGAGGCGACGTGCAGCACGGCTCGATGAGTGGAGGATTTTGGAGCACCGGTGGGAATTCTCCGACCGTTCTGATTCACTGGTCGAAGCCAACGCCGTGGGCCCGACAGCTGGATTGAGCGAAATCATCCTGCCCTCCCCTACTGGGTGTCGGGCATGCCAGCGCTGACCAGAACCTTCGGATGCTTTTTCGAGGGATGGGGAGAAGGCAGTGTCTGGTTCCGCACCGGTAGAAGAAACACCGGGCACTGGGTGGACTGGACCACGCGATCAGCGACGCTGCCAATGAGAACACCTCGCTCGATGCCTCCGCGACCGTGTGTGGCCATCATGATCAAATCCACCGACTCGGATTCGCTCATCGAGACAATGGTCCTAGCCGGGCCCGATCCGGTAACGATAGTTCTCACTTTGAGCCCGCGATTGCGGAGCGCCACGGCCACACTCTCCAGATATTGCTGCAAGCGTGGAGTTTCCGCCTCCGCTTCAGGTACTGAAAGCAGGAGGATTTCACTCTCGAATTGCCTTGCCAGCACCATCACATGCCCGAGCACCTGTTCGGCGTCGACAGATCCGTCGAGACTGACCAACAAACGTTTGAACTCCGAGGTCCGACTCTTCCACTCTTCCGTAGGCCGGATCAGGAGGACCGGGGTATCCGCCAGCTTGATGATCCTGCTGGCAACGTTGCCGACAAACAGCCGCTCCATGCCGGACCGACCCTGGGTGCTCATGACAATCAGATCTGCTCCAAGGTCATGAGCGAGCGTGCTGATTGCGTCGGCGGCTGAGCCGGACCCAATCGTGAAGTTGGCATCCAGCCCAGTTAGCTTCATTTGCGCTGTCAGGCGCGTGAGATAGGTCTGCAAATCCTTCTGGCGGTCGCCACTCGTTTCAGCCTCTAGCTGGCCGGCCGTCTGGTCGACTGAGACAAGCGTCAATCGAGATTTATGAGTATGGCCGAGAAACTGGGCCAGACTCAGAGCGTGCTCAGCGGAGATCGAACCGTCCAAGGGGACAACGATGTTTTCGAAGCTGATCTCATCTTCGGATCTTGCCTCCCTTTGGTAAGAATGCAAGTATCGACCAGCCAGGAATCGGCCTAAATGGTCCTCCAGATCGGTGGGCTCGCCCAGCCGTTTGCGGAAGTGGCTGAATGCGAAGTAGAGAACTGGAATAAAAAGAAAATAAGTCCAAGCACCCTCATGAAACCGCTCTTCAAAGATGATCACGGTGGCGCCAGAGGTGAGCAATGCGGCGAGACAGGTTCCCGTCAAAGCAAAGAGGCCGCCTGCGGAAAACCGGGTTCTCAAGTTGCGAATGAGGCGCTTGGCAACCGCCCACCCCGTCATGCTCAGCAGAACGAATACGCCGGCTGCATAGATGGCGAGATAAGTCTCCTCGTCAGTTCCGAAAGCGAGATAACACAGGGCGACGATGCCGACCTCAATCCAAACAGGCTTATCCGCTACGTCAAACTTGTTGCGCTGCCCCACAGGAGCCGGTATGTAGTGCCGATATCGAAGTCCCAAAGCAAGATTCTGCAATCCCTGGGCACTGGCAGCTGAAGCAGAGCCCAGCACAATGATGCCAATCAGAGTGCCCAGGTATGGCAAGGGAGCAGGCAGCAGTTGGTCCATCGCCTGCGTGAACACCGAAACCTTAGCGGTCGGATCTGACAACTGGAGAATTGCCGGTCCCACGACCAACATCGTGATTGAGGTGGTGCCCATGATGATCAGCAAGCTGCCAAATGCCTTGCGGCTTTTCTGCTGGGCCGATCCGTCGTACGCAGCCACGAGATTGGCGAAAATCTCAATGCCGGTCATCAGCGCCAAGATGCGGGCAAAGCCGCCGAACGTGAAATGGAGATAGTCCGGAGAAAAGGCGCGCCAGTCAAAGTTGGGCAAGTGAAATCCAAGCTTCCAAATGGTGGCGAAGACCATCGCCCACAGTAGCAATAGCACGCCCAGAGTGGCAGGTCCGAAGGCCCGCGCCGCCATCTTGGGCCCTCGGTTCACGAGCCAGCCGATGACGAAGCTCAGGGCAATGGCGACGAATGTGCGATATTGAAAACCGAGAAACGTGTGGTCCAGTGCGGGATAACGGTCGGCCATGAAAGTGACCAACGCAGCCGTGCTGACCAGAAAGGTCAACGTGTATTCGACGAACGTGATGCCGGCATTGACCTTGACTGCCCAACCGCCAAACTCCTCTTCGCTGAGGCCGCTGCCTCCGCTCCCGTCTGTCACCCAAGTCATTACTCGTCGATACATGGCCGAAACCATGACCACGGTGAGGATCACCAGCCAGACGCTGGCCCCAAAAGTAACATTCGCGACGCCCGCAACCACAATGAGTTTCAGAAACGGCCCAAAAACGTAAAGGGGCGAGGTTGCCGGATCTCCGCCTCCAGCAAGGGCGCCTTCGAACGAGCTGGACAACTTGTGAGATACATGGGCCACAGAAAACACTCCATATACAGGAGGCCGGCTATGATCAGCCCTCTCCCGACAGATTCCGGCCGCCCCAAAACGGACGGACCAATAGAGAAAAAAACTCGTTTCAGACTCAGCGCGTCAAAATGATGCCAAGATGTTGTGCTGCAATAACTCCAGCCAATATAAGCCAATGGATCGACGCAGATCAGGCCTCTTGAAGCATCTGTGTAACTCCGGCGATATAGGCTTCAACTGACGTCGTTATAATGGCTTGAAGGGCCAAAGGTCCGTCCATTATTGAGGACCGTCGCCACATCCGCGCAAAGTCTAATGCAGGGCGGCGTTCGAAGATACCTGAAAAAGGCATGGCGGAATTCTCACAGCCTGCCACTCGTTCTCCGCCTATATTCGTATGCGGAATGACTTGAAGAGGTGATGAAACGATGGCGAAAGCAGATCTGAATCGCCACACGTCCTTTTAGTCACCGTCAGTCTTCAAAAAAACCAGCTCAGTGACAAAAAAGCCGTCGTGCCGGAAAGACCATACTCCGACGGCACTGGAAGCGATGCGGTGCTTTTGGTATTGCCCACACCAAGGAAGAGCCCTCCGGAAATCGAGGCCTCATTGCTAACAGAATACGAAAAGCTGGGCGACAACAACGCACTATGGTCGTTCAGGTTCCAAAGCCAGAGTCCAGCGACACTCCACAGCGGGCGAGTTGAGAGGATACCTGTGCAACCACCGTCGTGCGCTCGCTGGGCTTATCTTCGGGCTGGATGGTCATTAAAGCCGGCACCAAGCGTCCTCCCATGTTCTTGAACTCATTGAAGAACAAGGTTCGCGCCAGCTTCTTGTCCTCGCCGTAGTAGGCCGCCTGCAGTGGCATGAAATCGTTTTGCCTGACGCGGTATTCGATGTGCCCCCAGACCACTGCCGCCTCGGGTTTCGGCATCAGGCGCAACTCCCACACCCGGACGCCGCCGCGTTGGCCATCGAAGGAGATCGCGATCGTATAGTCGTCGACCAGCCGACTCTCTTTGACGAGGTCGTCATTCGTAAAGTGCGAACCCATCCACGAGCCGCCCATCATCGAACTCGGAATCTTGATGGTGCGATCCACCTTCGGCAGGTAGTTCCAAATATCGTTTTCAGCCATCAGGGTGGATGTGCCGGCTTCCTTGGCTGGAGAGGTGACACGAATGAGCGAAAAGTCCGTGCCCAGGGACCAGATCTCCATGGTGAGCTGCCGGCTCCAGTGTTCAGTGACCACATCCATCGAAGCAACGCCGTGGCTGGACTCGCCTCGCAAAAACTCGGTCAACCCGGTCGATGATCTGATACGGGTCAATCTCGCCGTAGGCAGGCTTCACCGCAAGTGAGCAGACAAGCAGGCCAACCCTACTGAGCCGGCGCACAGCGCTTGTTCCCGGGATCTCAAGCATACGGCACCTCTCCATATCCTTTTCGCTGATCCAATCTGCGAGAGGCAACGCCTTAAACGCCACAGCTATCGGGTTGAAGCGTCAGCCACTTTGACGAGCTGTTTCCCCAGGTTGTCTCCGGCAAACAACCCCAGAAATGCCTCGGGTGTTTTCTCAAACCCCTCAACGATGTTTTCCGCCTATTTCAGCTTTCCATGCGTCAGCCATTGCCTCAACTGGTTGATACCTTCAGCAAAGCGCGGCGCATAGTCGGAAACGATGAACCCTTTCATCAAGGCTCGTTTCACGAGCAACAGCGGCTGGACCCGGGGGCCTGTATCCGCCTTTTCGAGATTGTAAAGAGAGATCTGACCGCAGATGACAATGCGTGCTTCCCGGTTAATGAGGGCCATGACCGTGTCGGAAATCCCGCCGCCAACATTGTCAAAGTAGATATCCACACCCGTGGGACAAGCTTCCGCAACTGCTTGCCTCATGTCGCCTGCTGTTTTGTAGTTGATCGCCGCGTTAACGCCGAGTTCGCTCATCAGGTACCGGCATTTCTCATCCGTTCCGGCAATGCCCACGACGCGACAGCCTTTGATGTTAGCAATCTGGCAGACCACCGTGCCCACGGCACCCGCAGCGCCGGAGACAACAACGGTTTCACCTGGCATGGGCCGGCCGATCTCTAACAGGCCGAAGTAGGCGGTCAAACCCGTCATGCCCAGCGCACCCAGGGCCGTCGTGATGGGTGCGAGTCCCGCATCAACTTTCCTGACCTGCTCGCCTTTTGCCACCGAGTAGAGCTGCCACTTCAGATGTCCCGTAACAATGTCGCCCGCTCGAAAAGCGCCGGACTGGGACTCGAGCACTTCGCCAATCACGCCCCCGGCAATCGCTTCGCCCACCACAAACGGCGCCACGTAGGATTTGCGGTCACTCATGCGTCCGCGCATGTAAGGATCAACCGAGAGGTACAGCGTCTTGATCAGGACCTCGCCCTCTTTGGGTTCCGGCCACGGCGCCTCAACCAGTTTAAAGTTGCTCGCTGCCGCCATTCCGCTCGGCCGGCTGACAAGCACAATTGCCTTGTTCGTTCCCTTTTCCATGACTTCCCTCCTCTGGTTCACAGCCTCACTGCCGTTCTGTTTCCATCACCGCGTCCTGCCGTTCTCCATCCCGCAGCGCCTTTCGCACTTCCGGGCCAATGCTTTGAACATGCAGATCGCGTTGCGGGAATGGGATGGTGATTCCGGCCTCGCGCAACGCAGCGTTGACTCCCACCATGAGTTCGCTTCGGATCGCGACCCATCGCTCATAGCGGGTTGTCCAGACACGCAGAAGGAACTCAAGCGCACTGTCCCCGAAACTGACGAAGAGTGCCTGTGGCGCCGGGTCGGACATGATTCCCGGATGGGCGGAGGCAACCTTCAGAAGAATCTCAATTACACGCTCCGGAGCAGTTCCATACGCGACGCCGACCGACAGCTCCAGGCGTCGCTGCTGGTCTGACAGCGTCCAGTTGACGACCTCGTCTGAAATCAGACGCCCGTTGGGAACGATGACTTCAGATCCTTCCCAGGTGCGCAGTACGCTGGCGCGCAAGCCAATTCGCTTGAGCTCTCCTCCCCGCTCACCTAACTGAACCACGTCGCCCACTTTCACGGGTCGCTCAAAGAGCAGGATGATGCCTGAGACAAAGTTATTCACGACATTCTGCAGCCCAAATCCAATGCCGACTCCAAAAGCGCCGGCAAGAATCGCGAATCTATCCAGATTGATGCCCAGTGCCACCAAAGCAAGGAAGAAACCAAGAAGCAGCACGATATAGTGCAACATGGTGGAAATCGCGTAGGGTACGCCGCGGACGAGTTCGACGCGAGGATAGACGTCTTCTTCCAGAATAAAGCGGAGCAGGCGTGACAGTAGAAAAGCCAGCCAAACCGTCAAAACAAACGCCACGACATGTCCCAGCGAGATGTGCAGCTCGCCGATGGCAAGCTCGGCTCGCCACAGCTTCGTCAGTGCGCGCATCAGGGGGTTACGCAGCGACACGAGTTCCAGCACAATCAGGACCCAAGTCAGTCCCGCCAGCCAGTGCATCCCGCTCAGCAGTTTTCTCTGGACGAGTTCCCGATGCGTCCGGACCATGCCGAGCAGGGACAGCGGGCGAATACGTAGCGCAAACGTCAGCAGCCCTTCGACGATTTGGATGGCCACGTAAAGAATAACCGCGACATAGGCGCCGCCGAGCATTCCCTCGCCGATAAGACGGGCAAAACTGACATAACCTATCGCACTGGCGGCGCAGGCGATTGCAAACACCAGCAGAGTGACGCGGACGCCTACATGGCTCGATCGCCACAAGCCGTGGCGTTCAGTCTCCTTCAGGTTCGACAGCCGGGCAGACCGAATGATCCATATGAGAAAGATCATGCCACCGAGCATCTCGGCAAGAAACAGCAACCTGGACAACACTGGCAGTGCTTGCGCGACATCTCGCAGGCGATCCGTGAAATAGAAAAGGATCAGGGCATTGAGAATCGGAAACATTGGCCGCGCCACCAACCGGCGAAGTATGACGATCGTGGGAACAAGGGCGGCGGCACCAAGCAGGGCACTCAGCATGCGAGGCATTTGCGGGTAAATCCACGAGCTCATCAGGATCGAAAGCAGAAGCGCCGTGGCGATCGGAAAGTCCAAGACCAGCGTGGCTGACCGAAGACTCGGATCGGCCTTCACCGAGCGCTGTGCCCGGCGGCGAGCCCAATAGAGCGAGCTCGCCAGCAGGCCGACTATCACGAGGTGAAACAGGAATCGGTCGCTCCGGCGTTTGACATATTCGCGCAGAGCCGCTCGTTGCGTGTTGATGGAATCCTGGCTCTCTTGAATCAGGCGGCTGCCTGCGCGTGCACGAACGACCGCGCTCCATATCGGCGCACTGTCTCGCACGAAAAGGTAACCCACCATTGCGTCACGAGCCTGCTGCACCGATGTAAGCGCCGCATTGCACCGCGCCTCCTGTTCGGCAACCCGGCTTTGAAGTCGGAGGATCTTTGCACGTTGATCATCGACCTGGCTGCGGGTCCGGTTCACGGCGGCGATGATGCCTTCCGCCCGCTCCAGAAGCTCCGCCGGGGCATTCGAACTCCCGGCCAGCTCCCGGGTCTTGTGCCAGATCGCGCCCAGCTCCGCGAGTTGTGCCATCTCACGTTCGAGATGAGTGGCGCGGTTCGTCAGATCCCGCTTCCAGGCACGAAGGTTGTCAGTGAGGGAGCGCCAGTCCGTGTTCAGACTTCGAAGCGTGTCCAGCGAGGGGCGAACCTTGACAATCCTGTTGGTATCGTCAAGGCGGGCGTCGACTTCACGCGCGAGGGCGGGCAGTTGGTCCTCAACGACAGCACCGGTGCCGTCAGCGGTCAGATCCGCCTCCAAACTGCGCAGCATCGCGGCAGCAGCGTCACCTCGCGTCACGATCTCCGGGACCGGAATTGCCGGTGGCGCTGCGGGCGGCTGGCTGGAAGTCGCTGGAAGTGCGGCCGAATCTGCAGGTGGAGTTTGAGCGCCAGCTGTGGAGGCAACCGCCCCCAGCACCAGCCATGTTGTTAGAATGATTCCAAACGCACTGTGCCATCGGTATCTTGGTGCTCCTGTGAGCATGGAATGTCTTAGGTCCACAATCGATGGTCTCCTGTCTCTCCGCAGGCCGGAGTATCTCCCACGGGTGGCTTCGCAGCTCTATGCCGACCCCTGCCCACTACAACGAGGCTTCGTTCATTTCGAAGGATTCGGGCGCGTAGTCGTCGCAGCCCTGCCGTTCTGAATCCAACTTGGCGATGGAAAGCGTCGTGTCCCTCACTCCGCCATCAACTTATACGGCTTGGGCGTAATCTTCAGCGTATACGCGTGGGAGTTCGAGAGTGTCTGTGGCAGAGCCACCCGAAGGTCCGTCCCCACCGTCTTCCAACTTAACTTGCCGCCTCCCCCAAGCAGTTCGATCGTCGTCTTGTCGCCCGCAGGGGTCAACTTTTCCAGCATGAGATGGGACGCTTTTGGCTTATCCAGCAGGATCGCATAAACGCTGTCTGACTTCTGAGTGAAGCGAACCCTGACCTTGTCCCGACCGTCTCCCTCCGCGGTAACCCACGGACGCGTGCCGTAAACCGCCTCGCCGTTGACCTTGAGCCATCCGCCCAGTTCCCGGAGACGGTCCAGCTGAATTTCCGATATCGTTCCGTCAGCCTTGGGACCAACGTTCAGCAAAAGGTTGCCGTTCTTACTCACGATGTCAACCAACAGGTCTATCAATTCGTCGGCAGGCAAGACTTGCTCTGGGCCTTCGGCCTGGTTATATCCGAACGAAAAACCCAGTCCCCGACAGGACTCCCACTTTTCGTTGACGATCTTTTTGTAGCTGGAGTATTCCGGAGTGGTGAAGTCGTGATGGATGGATCCTGCAGGAGAGTCCCACCGGTTGTTCACGATGCCCTCGGGACTGGCATTGTAGTAGTCCGCCATAATTGTCAACGCCTTACCCCCCTGCGGATATGCGATGTCGTTCCAGAGAACCGAGGGCTGGTAGTCCTTAATGAGTTCCTTCCAGTGAGCGTCGGCGTAGTCTGCATATTCCTGGCTCTGTGGGGCATTCATGAAAAGGTCCTGGATGGTTTGGATCGGCGTTGTGACAAAGGACCAGTCCAAGCCTCCAGAGTAATACAGGCCCATCTTCATGCCCTGCGCGCGAACCGACCGCGTCAGTTCGCCTACCAGGTCGCGGCTGGCGTGCTGCTTGTCCGCAGGCAGGTGGGGGTTGGGCACTTTGCTGGGCCACAGGGTGAAGCCGTCGTGGTGTTTGGTCGTGAGGACGACGTACTGAGCTCCAACATCTTTGAAAAGTTTTGCCCACTCATCCGGATTCCACTTCTGGACTTCCCGATTGAAAACTGGAATGAAGTCATAGTAATCAAAGTTGTCTCCATAGGTCTCGCGATGGTGCTTCGCTGTTGGCGACCCTTTGATCTTCATCGTATTGAGGTACCACTCCGCGTAGGGGTTTTGCGCAAATTGCGGACCCTTCTTCTCAA
>Ga0187893_10008368_pt1 | contig 16339 bp, 21 predicted proteins | sample MA1701074metaG_FD_139574 | JGI IMG/M metagenome (GOLD analysis project Ga0187893, IMG submission 139574) | White microbial mat communities from a basaltic lava cave in the Kipuka Kanohina Cave System on the Island of Hawaii, USA - MA170107-4 metaG ...
GAACACGAAATAGACGATAGAAAAATGTTGGAAGAATCTCTTTTGGAAAATCGTCAATTGACAAAAAATTTATTACAAAAAGGCGAAATTTCTGAAGAACTTTACAAACAGATAGAGAACGCCGATCCGACTCCACAAAAAAAGTACATGTTTTGGATGGCTAAACAACTTTTGGCCGGAAATGCTAATATCGATCAATTGAGAAACAACATTGAAGAATTTGATTTATTTGTCAGTAGAGGTAGAATAAGAGAAAAAAAAGACATCAACGCTTACAAAAACTTTGCAGAATTAGCTGCAGTAGTAAAAGAGATAAACGAAAGAGGCGTTAAGAGCAACAAAGAAATGGAAAGAGATTACGATGTCGACGAAGATAGCGAAGATCTTTTAATAGTTTCTCCACATTCTCACGAAGCCAGTAGAAAATTAGGCCTTTCAGAATTTGCATATAGAAAGCGCGGAGATAGTTGCGGCGCAGATTCACACTGGTGTACGACCTTCAAAACAGACTCACACTTTTTAGATTATTATTACAGTCAACAGATCACTTTTTATTACGTAAAAGTCAGATCAGAAAAAATGAAAGCAGACTTGAAAAAAGCATTTGGTAAAGATTGGGAAGACAAAACAATGGTTGCAATCGTTGTGCATCCTCCTAGGGATAAGAGAAATCCGGACGATTTTGAAATAGACATGTACGATGCAGTGGACCACAAAATGTCTGATTCAGAAATTCAAAAATTTAGAAAGATCATTAAAAGATGATAAAGAGCTTCAAACAGTATCAAGAAAGTCTATACGTTGACAAAAAAGGCAACTTAGTTTCGGACGAAAAAGATCAAAAGACATATGTACATACTCCTGATGCAGATGCAAAGATGATGCACATTCAGCAGATGTATAACGATCCGACTTTCGAAAGAAATTTATTCGAACACTTATTGAACAGAAAATTTGATGTTTCAATAGTAGACGAAGATGCATACAATTCTTTGTCCATGGCAATAAGAGATGGTATCATAGACGAAAAAGATCTTTCTACTATTTTAGAATTTGTAAATTCAAAAGATTTAGATACAAGAACAGACAGTTATATAAAATTGATACAGTTATTATACGATTTGAAAGATCAAAGAAATTATAACTTTGATCTATTGAAGAGAAACATTTCAAAATTGTACAACATAAATTTAGATGGACCATTTTTAGATGTCATGCAACATGCATTGGAACAAGGAAAATTGGACATTTTAGATTTGAGAAATCTCTGTAACATGAGCGAATCTCCAATGTACTACAACACTAATGAATCAAAATTTCCAAAACAATCAGAATACGACAATTTATCAGATGATGTTGAAGTCTACGCAAAGGACAAAGGAGAAGTAAAAAAGTTGAACATGGAAGAATACGAAGTAGTCAAAGTAGTAGATGTCATTTTGCCTCATGAAGTAGAAAAAATACAAGAGATGCAAGTCTTAAATTTAGGCACCACAATGCCAAAGGACATCAAACGAGGAGACGAAATGTATTTGACTGTCATGTTACAACCAAAGAGCAAAGTTTCTTCTTACAATCCAACAAATTTAATGGGATGTGTTAGAGTTAGGGTCGTGGACATTTACCAAGGGTTATCAATTTTAAAATCTAAAGGCCTTTTGAAATAAAAATGAAAAATTTCTGATCTTTTTACAAACTTAATAGTAATTCATGTATATTTGTCCATCGAATTGCGCCTGATAAAGGATTGATATATTGCCAGGCCAATCACCAAGACAGTTCGATCGGTCAAAATTCGCCCCATAAATGAAAGAATATAGTACGGGGATCTTTCAGTTTGACCACCCAAACTAGAATAAATTGAGGCCAGAAGCCTCATTTTTAGTTTATAAACGTTTCTTTTCAGAATATATAAGTCCAGAAATTATTCGAACAAAATGGACTACAACAAGATCATAAAAGAAAGCTTGAAGGCTTTTGAAAACACCAAAGTCATCACAGATCCTACAATATTAGGAAAGACTATATCGGAATTAGACAACACTGAAAACGAAGTATTAGATGCTTACGGTGTGACACAGCGTGTGATTGTCGCTGCAGACGAATTTACAACTGATCCAGAAACTTCTAATAGATTTGCATGTCAAAGCAAAGCAGAAAATTTTTTAGAAGAAAAAGGATATTCTGTAGGACACATGCAATCAGGGTCTCCAATGGGTTTTTTGAAAGGCAATTATGATGTAATGAAATGGAGAAATTTGGACAAAAATGATAAGGATCGCTTAGACGGCATACTTGTATGCTATGGCAACAATAGATGCATAGCATACTATTTTAATCATCCAGAGTAAAAATAAAAAACTAAAAATGCTCAAAAATTTTGAACAATACAGATCTATAAGAGAAGTAATGGTGAACGAAACGTCTGTTCAACCACCACACGTTTTACACACTCTTCTCATGGTGCAAACAAGTCTCAAACTCGCACATTGGCAAACTAAGAATTTTCCTCAACATAAAGCTTTGGACGAAGCATACATTGCAATATCAGAAAAAGCTGATTTATTAGCAGAAGCATACATAGGTAAATATGGTGATCATGCAAGATACATGGGACAAAGATTCATAGGTTTAATGGATCACACTAATACAGATGATGTAGAACTGAGCGTACAAGTCATGTTAGCATCAATCAACGAATGTGCTGCAAGATGTTTGCATCCACAATCTGATTCAGAATTGATTAACATTATAGAAGAGATCAGAGGAGAATTAGAAAAATTAAAGTATCTTCTTTCGTTAAAAGAGTCCATAGAATTAAATGAGTCTACTAATGATCCTAATTCTTTCGAAGTCATGATACAACAAGTTATGAAAATAGCAACTAAAGACTTTTTTGAAGACATGAAAGATAAATTGTTAAGTCATGATGTTAAAATTATCAATGAATATGGCAATGGAGAACATGAAAATGTGTCATTACTTAACATTGGAAATTACTGGATAGAATTCAAATATAAAGGAGAAATATTTAAGATGCAATTTTCACGCAGTGGCTATTCTGTTTATTGTGAACCAGGTATAAACACTATGTCTGCTAGTTTAGACATCATGTTTAAAAAAATAGACAAATATCTTAAAAGCAAAGAAAAGAAAAATTAATTTTTCTTTTTACAGAGCTCTTTGTGATATTTGATGCAATACTCCACTTTTTGTGATTCTGCTTTGTGATAAGCACTTCTCAAGTTGAAATATTTATAAGTCATCAATCCTACGGCCAAAGTCATGGCAACAGCATAGAACGTTAATATTTTATTTTTCATTTTTATTGATTTATGGTTTTTTTCTTGTGAGCATAAAATGCTAATCCGATTCCGGCCAATACCAACCAGTGAATGTGATCGCTTATTGGAACAGCCGTTGGTGGACAATGTGGATTGCCAGGGTGTTGAGCACACCAACAAGGAGAAAAAGGTGGACAAGGTGGTCCACCACCGCCAGGACCGCCACCATTTCCACCTCCTGGTGGTTGTCCCATGCCTGCGGACATGCACAATACACAACACGTTATAATAGCAAATATTGTCAAAAATTTTTTCATGATGTTTTCAATTAGAAAAGAAAAAGAGAGCCAATGAGGCTCTCTTTTGTTGGTTTTTGTTGTTATTTTACGCGTTAACGTACTCGAATTTGAATCCGAGGTCACGGCCTTTGCGAAGAACTTCTTCGATGTTCTTAGAGCCCCAATCGCTACACACTGCTGCTGTACAGTCTGCAAGTTTGATCTGTTGGTCTTCACGAACAAAGAAACGCTTCTGTGTCTTTGATTTTTCCATGGCTGTAGCGATGTCCTGGATGCAACCGTACTTACGATGGTATCGGTTCAACCATACTTCTTGCACCTGTTTCAGCGTAGGGCGCTTTGCAAGACCATTGATGTAATCTGTCATCATGATGAGGAAAAACTTTCCTTTGCCGTATACTTGTCCTTTGTATTGGATCTTGCGGCGATCGTTGTCAGCCTGTGTTTTTGATAGCTTTTGTTCTGCTTGAGGTTTCGCTTCCGGTTTTTTGGATTCTGTTGCCTTCTTTGTGACTTCTTTTGCAGACGTCTTTTGCTCTTTTACGATGAATGTGATGGCTTTGTTTTCGCCAATTTTGGCAATTACCAGACCAGATTCAACGAGCTTTTTTACGGCCAAACGAACAGTTTCTCGCCCGATACCAGTTTTTTCAACAATTGTCTTGTTGGTTGCACCGGGGTTCTTTTCAATGGCCTTGATGATGGCCGCTTCCTTTTCGGAGATTGCTTTGGTTGCTTTCATGTGATTTTATAATTTTAATTTGATGGTGTAAAATTACAGGAGATTTTTGACACTGGAGCGAAAAAGTGGAGAAATTACGAACATTTTTTCAAGAGAGAAGAAAACACCTCTTCTGGAGAAACCTCTCCATTAATGCTATCGTACTTATAAGAAGTATAATATAGAGATATTAACGGTTTTGTTTCTTCTTGATAAACTTTTAATCTTTCTCTTATGATGTCTTCGTTGACATCGTCCTTTCTATTTGAATCCAAAGCACGCTTTTTTATCCTTTCTACCAACACATTTTCGCCAGAAATGTCCAATCCTATGGCCAATTTGACAGAAAAACCATATTTATGTAACAATTGATCCAACAAAGAAACTTGAGACAGTTTTCTAGGAAATCCATCCAAAACAAAGCCTTTGGATGTTCTATTTTTTGCAATTTCTTTTTCCAACACTTCCATTGCCAATTCGTCCGGAGCCAAGTGACCATTTTTAGTATAAGAATCAATTTTTAAACCCAAATCCGTGCCTTCTTTCAACTCTTTTCTCATCAGATCTCCAGTTGAAATATGTACCAAATTTAGTTCTTTGGCCAACATCTTAGACTGAGTGCCTTTGCCAGATCCTGGAGCTCCTAAAATCACATATGTTCTTGTTTTTTCTGCTTTCAGTTCCCTTATAGTTTGAACTGTTACTCTATAAACAGTATCAAAATTTAAACCCTTTGTGCTACGAACTAGTTCTGCATTCAGTTCTGTCAACTTTTGTATGTTGACACCTTCTCTCATCTCTATTTCCTTCAAGAGATCTTTACAACACTTTTGATGGACTTTGGCCAATAAATTCCAATCTTTGTCGAACTTCAATGTTGTGTCCAATTCCAATTCTCCGTTGGGCCCACTGTACACTCGACCCTTGTCAGGATAGTTGTAATTCAATTGCCATCCCATGTAGTCAGCGACCAATAAATTGTCTAATATACTGTCATTTTTCATAGTCAATTTCTATTTTCTAATCCATTTGGAAAAAATAGTTTATAATCATTATCTGAATACCACAGTTCTACCACTATTTTTGGGATTTTGGAGTTTGGTGTATAAATGCCGCTGTTGTCAGTCGTGTGAGTTACACATTTTACAATCAATCTGGTCGGAAGTCTTTTTGATCTAAAATGTGAAGCCATAGAAGGTAATACTTCGACATATTCTCCTTCTCTTGGAACGGCCAATACTTTGTTATTAAAATGTGAAGAACTGTAATCGTCCAAATTTGTTCTGAATGTAATCTCTATCATAATTTTTAATTTTAAATTTCGACATATTCTTTTTCACATTTCAAGAATTTTTTACAAAATTCGTGCTCTGCTCCACTGTAATTGTAGTGTTTTATATTTTCTTCAAGATATTTAGCTCTTTCTTTAAAATAAGGAATGTAGATCTTAATTTCGTCTTCAAATATGTCCCTATGTATGAGTAGTTGGGGATTTTTATAATTGTTCAAATAGTCTCCAATTTTTACAAAAGTCTTAGCTCTTTCTATTGGGTCTTGCAGTGACATGTCTACAATGTATAAACCGTTCCAGTCTTTTGGTTCAAAAATCACAGGGTATTTTTTCTCACTATTATAGCAATAAGAATCATTTTTTATTTCACCGTTCAAATCGCCTTCGTAGTCTTTGATCAAAGCATACATAAATCCATCTTGAACTATCTTATTTACATCAGATGGTATATTAATGCTATAACTAACAAGTCTAGTTCCACCATTTCTTATGTAAAAATCGCCAATCAATCCTTTTTTTCGCTTTAAAAATTCCAAAATTTGTTCTTCAGAAAAAAATAGAACATACATGCCAAAATTATCACAAATTATCTGTTTTTGTGGTAAATTAAATTCAAATATAGATTCTCTTTTTGGTATATTTTTAAAAATATCATCGAAAAATTTTTCTATTTTTTCTGTAATAATCTTTAAATATTTTTCATATTTTTGACTATTATCATAATAAATTTCACAAATACTTTGTTTATTCTTTAAATTTACAGAAGAAATAAACAATTTTTTGTCTTTCGACCAATCGTTTCCAGAATAAACACATATACATTTTTTTCTAGAATCATAATCATAAGACATCTTTATACCATTAAAATAAACATATGAATTATGTTCACTGAATGCGACATAAAAACTTGTTTCTTCTGATTCATATTTTATAGAATAAACACTATATTCTTTTGCTGTTTTACTATCAAAAGAATTTGAAATGAATATTTCTACGTCCAATCCACCTACATCATAATGTCTCATTTTCAATTCTTCGTAGACATTCAACAAGATATTCTTCAATTTTTCTTCTTTCTTTTGTACAAAGGAATGTTCAATAGGTCTCTCAATAGGTTGCATTCCGTTGAACACATAGAACAAATGCTTGTCTCTAAGCTTTAATGAAGTCATGCTGTAAAATTGATGGATATTTTCTAATTTAGAAAATTTATTTTGTGACAGGGGTGGGATTTCCACCCACAAATGCCGTTCAAAAGCTGCCCTTCGAACGCTACACAGGCCTAGGAAAAGCAGCCAACCAAGTCCTTGCGTTTAAGAGTTCCGCCACCCTGTCAAATCATTTTAATTTTTTCTTGAACAAGAACAGGTCGAATTCACTCTGCCCTTTTATCTTTTTGAATTTGAAGTCTCTAAGTTGTTTACCGCTAATTGTCAATACAGTCTTATAAGTGCCCAACATGTTGCCACCGATTCTGATTTTTATGACATTTCCTGGTTTTTCGCTGGCCATTCCCAAGACTGCTATGTACTTAGAACCGAAAGCTGATTGCAAAAATGTCACCGTAGTATAATCAGCATGTTTGATGTTCAAAAATTTGTTGGCATAAGGATCTAACATGTCCAGTTGTGTGTTGGTTGAGACCAATTCAACAGTAGAAAGATGGTCAACAAATACTTCTCCTTTGCTCTGTATTTTGTCGCTCTTTAATAACGTATTTTGGTTTCTTCTGATGACACCAAAGTCTGCTTTAGCAATTATTCCACCGCGCATGCCCTTGTCATTCATTTGATAACCATTAGGAGCTAGTCTAAAAAATGATCCAGTAAAGACCAAACTCAATATACGATCAGTTCTAAATAATCTCCAAATTTTTTCCGCGTCTCTATTCAAAGAAACTGACCAACCTTTCAAGTGAAATCCTCTCAACAACAATTTGCCTTTTGCACTCTTGCCCAAGACCATTGGATAGATGACCCTTTCGTGACCGGCCAAAACTTTGTCCTCTGCTCCTTTATAATTGACCAACATGATCATGCCATATTTGATGGCTTTGTCCATCAATTCTATGGAAAATTTTAAAGGTTCATTGACAGGAACGTCTTTTAAAATTTCTAATTTTTTCAGTTGAAATCTGGGAACAAATTCGCTATTTTCGTTGATATAAGACAACACATCAACTTTCGGAACAAATATTTCTTTTATAGTCGGATCAAAATCAAGGCCAGTATTCCACTTTGTGTGAGAACCCTCCATCAATTTGGCTTCAGCTGCACTAAAGTCATTTCCCCAGATGTCGTGAAATTTTAAAATTTTGTTCACCGTTCAAATTGATTTTTGATAATGTCTATATATTTAAACTTGCCATCTTAAAAACCTTTCGATCAAACTAGCATCATTCACGTCTTCGTATGGCTTCTTCACAGTTTTGTTGGCCAAAATGTCCTCTTTTATTGTCCTCAAGTGGTTCACCCATTCGTCACACCATGTTTCATTTTCTACTAAAGAAAGGAACATTTCTCTTTTTGTAAATTTACCGCCTGCCAATCCCTCGTTATTTCTGTGTTCTATAGAAATCTTCTTCTTTTTTACGCCAGTTTCAACTTCTACTGGTTTATAAGACATCTTACACGAAGCCAACTTCAGAGCAGCTGGAGACAATATTGTAATGTCCTTGGAAATGCCATCGTATAGTTTTTTTCTCAACAACGTTGAGAAAGTCACAAGGTCAACGATCGCACCAACTCCAGAACCGTAAGAGTATCCTTCCAATCCAATCTTTGTAGAAATTTCTAAATTTAACATTTCTTTGATGTCTTCAACTATACTTGTTGTTATCTTGTCGTAGTCATTTAGTTTTATGATTTCTCCTTCTGAATAACTAGAAAATTTTCTGTATTCTACGATTTTGTATTCTACCAATCCGTCGCACATCTTATGCCACTTTTCCATGCCATTTTTGACGTAAACGTCTTTTTCTCTACAGTAGTTTAACAATTTGCCATTGACAGAGACGGCAGTAGATATTAAACTGGGATCTATGCCCACATAATTGAATTCTTGCATGAAATATTTATGGAATTAAAGTGCCCTTGCTGTCACTTTTTCTTGGACTTCTTCTTGAGATTTTTAAGCCCTTTTAAACATTCTTCCAAAGACTTTAATATGTGCTTCTGTTGTTTGCCGTTTATGTCATGCAACTTTCTGAGCTTTGTAGTGTCCTTATAATTGACATTTGAGAAGAGAAGATGTTCGAGAGTCTTCTCGATTGGCAATACTGCCACGTTGACCTCAATTAGACTCTGCGATTGTTCCTCTCTTTGCGTCTGCATGCACCTATCTATTTATTTTTTCGGCTTAAAAGTTATCAAAAGATCCTTAATGTTGTCTACTTTGTCGACAACTTTTGACAATGCATTAAAATTGTCCCTTTCAATGTCACGTATCAACTGTTTCAATTCTTCGTTCTCTTTAACCAAATTTGCTACATTAGCCTTCAAAGCAGCAATTTCTGCGTTGGTTTCTGACTGCTTCGTAGTGTGTTCGTTGACGATTTGCGTCAAAGCATTGACGTGCTTCAAAACCTCTGGATCTTCCTTCTGCTTTCTCATGAAAATTTGCACAATAGCACCTATCACCAACGCAGCAACTCCTAGTATGGTGGCGGCCAACTCCCAAGAAAAACCTCCTTGTGACTCAGTTGCCGTCTCTACGGCCTTCTGTGCAGGCTGTTGCATCTGTGCCAAAAAAGCTCTTGTATATTGCAGAAAATTTAACATATGATTATATATTTCAAAACGTAAGAATGGAAAATCAAAAAATTCGACCTAAATAAAATCAATTGAAAATTGCGTTTATCTCTACACCATTGACAGTAATGTCCACCAACAAAACGTCTTGGAATGTTCCAGGAACAATCGTCACATTTAACGTATATCCGACATTGTTTAACTCAGGAATGTACCTCTTGAACTGTGTGTCAATGATAGATCTAACTGTTTCAGCCGCAACCTTCGTCTGATGTAAAAAAAAGTACAAGTCTGCGCCAAAATTTGGGTCACCAAAGACTTCGCCCTTGTTCGTGAACAGTATCATCTCCATCTTGTTGACGATTATCTCTACGGCCTCGTCCTCAATTATTCTATTGACGTTGAACCTGGGATGTCCCTCGTACTTTATGCAAAAGTCTTTTAAATCTGTGGCCATAGTTTATATATCGGCTTAACGCTTCATCGTCCTAAAGAAAGACGTATTGGTCATCTTGTTGATCTCTTCTTTGACCTCAGTCATCTCTCTTTCGGCCTGAGATTGGATGTCAGAGACATTTATCTGAATGCCACCTGGCAAATTGAAATTGTATCTTCCCAGGAGATTTGCCAACTGCTGTTTTGACAACGCTGCTACGTATCTCTGAAAGAGTTCGTCACAGTACATCGCTTCGTCTTCAATTGCAACGTAAGTCTCAAGTACCAAAGAAGTATAATAGTCTTCTAGACCTGTCAACAAGTGTAAACGGTTGTTGTTTTGGTTGTAATGATATTTGAAAGTAGTTTTTGACAATTGATTTAACATGCTTGAAAATCCGTCCATAATGACTTTATAAACACCTAATTCTCCAATCGTGGTCAATGTACTACTAAGATACGGTTGGTTAGTCACACCAAAATTAATTGTTAAGTTTGGAGCATTGATTCCTAATTGAAACAGTCTCTTGTCGTCTGTTGGATAAATCCATGTTACGTTGACAACATCACATGGCAATTTTATTCCTCTGTATCCGGTATCGGCATCTACTGTAAATGCATCTCTCGTTACTAAATAATATGTTTTAATGACACCATATCTGTAATTTCTTTGAAACCATGGTTTGGCTCTCTGTTCAATCAACCTTCTGATCTCTATGTCAGGTAAAATTTTAGGCAACATACAGCCTACAGTTAGCTCTTGATTGATAGTGTCCACAAGTTCCTCTAATGTCATTGTTCAAAAATCTTTTATAAGCTATATATGTTATAATACATAGTCCAAAATATGAATTTGAATTTTACATATATAAAACAATGATAGTCTATAAAACCATAAATTTAATAAACGGTAAAATTTATATAGGGCAAGATTCTAACAATAATCCTAATTATTTAGGATCAGGAGTGCTTTTATTAAAAGCTTTAAAAAAATATAAAAAAGAAAATTTTCAAAAAGAAATATTAGAATATTGTTCTTCTATAGATCAGTTAAATACTAGAGAAATATTTTGGATTCAATTTTTTAACTCAACAAACAGAAAAATTGGTTATAATTTAACCAATGGAGGAAATACAACATTGGGTTATAAATATAAACTTTCAAAAGAAACAATAGAAAAATATAAAAAAGGTAAAAATAATCCAATGTACGGGAAAAAACATAAGAAAAAATCTAAAGAAAAAATGAAAAAAGCTAAAATAGGAAAATGTGAAGGAGAAAAAAACAATAGAGCTAGAAAATTATATGAATATGATGATAATGGAAATCTTTTAAAAATTTGGAACTATTGTAAAGAAGCAGCAGATTTTTACAATATTTCTAGAGGAAATATATCTTTTTTTGCTAATATAAATACATCTAGAAAATTAAATGAACCTAAGAAAAAATTAAAAGGACATATTTTTTCTTTTAGTATACCTTTTATAAATTAGCATATATAAAACATGAAAAAATACAGTGATAAATATGATTTAATAAAATTAATGTCTGTTTGCTTAGTAGGATTTGAATTCGAAATGTATTCCAGACATTCATATTACAAGACTCTTGAATTATTGAACAATTATTTGGCTCCAGTAAAAGTCTGGGGTTTCAAACAGTATCACAGCAAATTTAAACCAGACTCTGCAAACTTTAAGATTGAACCCGATCACTCCGGTGGATCTACGATGTTAGAATTGGTGACTGGTCCCATGAGTTACACAGACTGTAGATTAGCTTTATTGAAAATTTTGAGATTCATCCAAGAAGAGTGTTATACCAATGACAAGTCTTCCATACACATCAACGTTTCTTTTGATGGAGAAAAGACACAGAAGACGTTGCAAAAATTGAATGTTTTGAAGTGTCTATTGAACATAGACGAAGACAGAGTCTACAAAGCCTTTCCAAATAGACAGAACAACATATATGCAAAGAGCGTCAAGAAGATCATACCTTACAAACAGTTTGACTTCGTGGAAGACGCAGTGAACATTGTACAGAACAATGTTTATGTGCCTGAAGAAAAATATTACGGAGTCAATTTTAAAAACATTTATAGTGTAGACGGACCCAGATTGGAATACAGATACATTGGGGGAGAAGACTACCAATTTAAAGTCAACGAAATTTTGGATCTCTTGAACTATTTTGTTTCATTTACTTGGCAAAACATAAACGCACAATTAGATAATGCAGACATAAAAAAGTTAAAGAAATATTTTGCAGAAAATATATCAGTTTACAAGAATTTTGGAAATTATGACAAATTCTTGACAGAATACCCACAAGTAGAATTACATGTAAATACAAATAAAAATTACGACATTGTTAACACATATTTTTCTAGATTTAGTGATAGACTGTTTGATTTTTTGACAGGCATAACAAAAGTGGAAAATATGACCATTAACTATTCCAACGAAACGAATAGATTAGAAGTTTTATCGACAAAGGTGAGATCCATATTAGAGTTATCCAACGTAGATTTTGTGGAATGCGAAATTTACGATGCAATGCTGTACAATTGTCAATTGGCAAATTCTGAAGCAACAAATACACACTTGACAAATAGCGATGTTTTTGGATCTGATTTAAAGACTTGTAAATTGACAGAATGCAATGTCAACGACAATAGCATTTTGTATGACTGTTATTTCTATTCTGGTAAATTGGAAGGCGAGATGAGAGGTGGAATCTTTAGATCCGGTAAATTGGGCGAAGAAGCATATTTGTCTCCTGAGACTAAGGTCATCCAACCAGGAGAAACAGTCATGCACACAATAGACAAAAAGAAGAAGCCAAATGTTCAATAAATTACATAAATTTGAAACATTCGTTCCCAAGAACCTTGAGAAGCGTCAAGAAGAATTGAAACGCATGCAAGAGAAGGAAGAGAAAGAATTGAACGAACTTGCCTCTAAATTGTCAAAGATCATAGAAGGATTCAAAGACATTGTAGTCGATGACGAAAAAGAACAATTTTTCATCGATAAATTTGTCAATTGTAAGATCAAAATAGATCACAAAAAATATCCAAATGAGATATATTTCTTTGATCAATCAGACAAATACCTTGGAGAATACGATTCAAAAAATATGGAATTTTGGATCAGTTACAATAATATATGGTCATTTTTAGAATCGAATTACAATCTTAATTACAATCAAGTCAAAGATCTAACTCAGGCTTGGGTAGAAGAACACTTCAAACTGAGACCTGTTACAACCGTACTGGTGCAACCGTTTAGTGTGATGGTGGTAGAAGAACACTTCAAACTGAGACCTGTTACAACTTTAGTTTGATTTTTATTTTTAGGTTGCTGGTAGAAGAACACTTCAAACTGAGACCTGTTACAACAAAACGGATACACCTTTTCTTACCCTTACCATGGCAGAAGAACACTTCAAACTGAGACCTGTTACAACTACAGTATTTTCCTATCTTACGTAAGATTTGGTAGAAGAACACTTCAAACTGAGACCTGTTACAATAGTATCCATCCACTGCGGGGTGCCTGATCCGGGTAGAAGAACACTTCAAACTGAAACCTGTTACAACTTATGATCGAGATTTAATTTAGAAACCGTAGATAGAAAACACTTCAAATTGAGACATGTTTTAAACTTCAACAACTTCCAAACTCTTCTTCCAGTGTGTATAAATGATGTACATGGCCAAAGTATCTAAGTGGCAATATTTCAATAACATTTCCTTTATTTCGTTGACTCTTTTTTGATCTCCTCTTTTCATTGCGCACAGCATTTCGTCGTAATAGACTATGGCATCTGTTCCGCTCTTCAACGTTTCGTTGTCTCCTTCCAATGCTGCATAAGGATCCAAGACATTCTTTTCTCTTAATTCTTTCACATGCACGTCTTCGTCCAAGTGTTTAGATGTCTGCCAAACTGCAGGCAAAACTTTTTTGATGGAAGTCTTGCTACCCATCATCGGGTGGAAATAATCATACTTCGTTATTTTGTTCATGTCGACCATGCCACTTTCCAATATTCTCTTTATCTTTTCGTACGTCTTTGTATTGTTTTCGTCTTTCCACACCCAATTTTTCTCTACGTAAGAACCAAGAGAATTCAACAACATTTTCAATACTGTTGATTCGTGATGGTGCCACATCAAGAAAGTTCCGTGTTCTGTCAATTTTTCTGCTAGACTGATCAAAAACCTGTCATTTGGATCGTTTGGCTCTTCGTTGATGAAGTATGAGTGTTCCAATCTTCCGTCTTCGTGCAGCGTGTGCATGGACCACTGAAAACCTATCATCTGATAAGGCTTGTGACCAGAGTGATAAGGAATTGGCCTTGCACATGTTTCAAAATCCACAAAGTGTAGCGGAAAGGACAGATTTTCTAGTGTTTGTCTCATGCTGCTTCCAAAGTACTCTCTGTTGCTAAGAGTATTTTCTATCTGGATAGTCTGTCTTTTCTTTGTTTCTCCTTCTGACAGATTCAATTCCAACCAATCTGACATTTCGTTCTTGTTCTCTTTAATCATCAAATCCAAAGCGTATTCGCCGTCCACTTTTTGCATAGTAGGGCTGTATAGATCCATGATGTGATTCTTCGCTTCGGCCATCTCTTTCCAACACTCTGCAAAACCGCTCTTTTCGTTCTTCACCCTATATTCGCAGCCAAAACAGTTTCTGCCTATTGTCGGTTCAGGTTTGTTACATTTTTTGTCTTCGATGTATTCTTCCAATTCTTTACACTTTGTCTCCATCGTCTTTGACATTTCTTCTATCTTTACTGTGACATCGCACGTCTCCAAAAGATAATTGTCTCTTAACAACTCAGGATCTCCAGTAAAGTGTGCGATAAATCTCTTTCTTTGGTCTTCTTCTATAATTTCTTCTGTTTGAAAATCCATGTGCAAGTCTTCATAGTAGTTTGTCTTTTCTCTGTCCAAATATGTCACATAAGCGTAACACAAAGCCTTTGGATTACATTTTTGTACGACATCGTACATGAACCAAAGACCTTCGAACAAGTCGGAGTGTTCGGCCTTAACTGTTCCGTTTTTGTTGTAAAATTCTGGATTCTTTCCTGTAAATACTCTTGAAGTTATTTCGTGTACATGTAGCGTATTGCCAATCTTGTTCACCATGTCTACAGTGACCAATCTCTTGCCAATTCTAAAAACGGCGTCGAACAATACTATGTCTTCTGACTCTTGCAAAAAATTCTGAGTCAGAGTCAATGCCGTTTCTAAATAAGTATTGTCGATCTTTATGCCTGAGTATTTTACTCTGGCTATTTCTTTGACGTAGTGACCTGCTTCGGCCAATTGTTGCATGAATGCTTCGTCAGTATCTTTCTTTGGGTAGTTATTTTTCTTATAGTACAGTTTAGTAATGCACTTTTTTGTCTCTAGGACATCGCTCTTGGTCAAATACATGGCTCGATTTTTACAATGTTTATGTCACATTGTAAATGAGCATGCTATAAAAGTTTATTTTTTACCCAAGAATTTTTTCATTGATTCTATCATTCTTTCCGCAGATTTCTTGAAATCTGCGCACTGTTTTGGCATTTCTTTTTTCTTTTTCATGTTAATTTTTTGGTTATTACAATTTCATTCTTAAACATTTGATTATTTCCAGAATATTTTTTAATGTTGAATTCTGATTTGTATAACTCATTTATGAAAGGTACATCTTCATAAGATATGACATATGATCCTTTTAAATTTTTAATGTCATTTTTTAATTTAAAGTGAAATTCTGAGTCATTTTTTACCATGCCATATAGGTATTCTTTTCCGTAATAAGGAGGATCGAAATAAAAAAATGTATTGCACGAATCGTATTTTTTCAATATTTCAGAATAATCTAAATGTTCTTTTTTGTCAGCATCTATGTCAAAATTATATTTTTTAATGTCATTGTAAATTTTCATTTTTGGTTTAATTGGTAACAATTTACCACATGAAAAAGTACCACCAAACGGTTCAACATATATCATGTCTGCAATATTATCAGGCAATTGTGGCATGATAAGAGATTCAAGTAATTCTTTTTTCTTTTTACCAGGAAAATGCATTACTCTGGATTATTAATAATGTGTTCAAAATTACTTATGAATTGTTCAAATGTTTCAATTTTTAAATAGTCTGACAATTCATAAAAAAATTTATGATCTTTATAAATCCTATATGATATTTCAGGAATTATTTCTAAATTAGTATTATCAATTTTTATGTCTGAAAATTCAAGTATTTCTTTGAAAGATTCAACATCGTCTAAAAATATATTATCGCCATAACCTTCAGCATAGACTTTTGGTGCACACGACATTAAAAAAGACATATAAAAATAAGCCGATTCAAATGCATATAGAATGTCTTTTTCTTTTTTGATTGATAGATGACGATCATCGCCATTTTCATCAAATTTTATAAAAACAGAAAATGTCAAACTTTCGTCTATTTCTCTAACAAGTTTCTTTTCGGCACAATTTAGATCTATTATAAATTCTTCTCTACGCTTTTTTGAATTTGGTA
>Ga0187893_10008369_pt1 | contig 16338 bp, 11 predicted proteins | sample MA1701074metaG_FD_139574 | JGI IMG/M metagenome (GOLD analysis project Ga0187893, IMG submission 139574) | White microbial mat communities from a basaltic lava cave in the Kipuka Kanohina Cave System on the Island of Hawaii, USA - MA170107-4 metaG ...
AACCAGCGACGTTCCGTGTCCGATGTTGCTGCCCTCGAAGTCATCAGCGCATAGTCTCGCATGCCTCAAGGAATATCGGAAAGTCATCACTTTGTAAATGTTATTATTTAGCAGACCCTAACCAGCGCCGACGGCGCTGGATGTCCAGCTCAGAACTAGGGCCGAACTCCGGAAACGTTCAAGCGAACCCGGTAAAGTCCCGTGCGCGCCGTCATGTAAAGTGTTTTCCCGTCGGTGTCGCCCCAATGACAATTCGCAGGTACTTCGGTGGGCTTTATGGTTCCAAGATGCTTGCCCTCCGCAGAGAAAATCCAGACACCGCCAGGACCGGTGGCGTAAACGTTGCCTTGGGCATCCACCTTCAGACCATCCGGCAAGCCGTCTTCCTTCTCTGCGGTCACGTCGAAAAACACCCGTCCCTTGGCCAGCGTTCCGTTAGCCGCCACGTCGTAAGCCATCCAGAGTTTCTTCTCGGGATCTGAGTTGGCCACGTATAAAGTCTTCTCATCCGGCGAAAAGGCCAACCCGTTGGGTCGACTCAATTCTTTGCTCAGCAGCTGTAGTTTGCCATCCGCGGCGAGGCGGTAAACGCCCTGGAAATTCAGTTCCTTCTTCGTTTCGTCAAACAGTCCATAGGGAGGATCAGTGAAATAGAGACTGCCGTCAGACCGGTATACGGCGTCGTTTGGGCTGTTCAGCCGCTTGCCCTGATACTTGTCGGCCAACACGGTGAGGTTGCCGTCCTTTTCCAGTCGTGTGACTCGCCGGTCGCCGTGTTCGCAAATGATCAGCCTCCCGTCCTTATCCAAGGTCAGGCCATTGGATCCGACATAGGCACCCTCCGGTGCGGGCGGTCCCGTATAACCGCTTGGCTTGCGGAACTCAGTCACCTTTCCGTCTGGAGTCCACTTCATGATGCGGTTGTTCGGTATGTCGCTGAAGAGAAGGCCCTCCCCGCCCTCTCTAACCCAGACGGGCCCTTCGGTGAAGATAAACCCGTCGGCTAACTTTTCGATTTTGGCGTTCGAGGAAGTGATCGCTTGTAGAGCCGGGTCTTTCTCTATCACCGAACCTGCGGACGGGGGAGGAGGTGGCGTGACAGGCGGTGCAGGTGGGGGCGCCGGTTGAGAGCAAGAGAAAAATGCCAAACAAGACGCAAGTAAGAACACTGGTGCGATTCGTCGCTTCATCGAAATTGTCTCCTTAACTTTGGCGATTGAGCCCCGGGGGCCCACGATATTAGAAGGGAATTTGAAACTCAAGGGCAGAAGTGAAAAGCGACGATCGAGGTCGAAGGTCGAATGACCGAAGCGGTGTCCCTCCAGGAATTGCTTGCCGCCACAAATCCACTGCTCCGCATTCAAACTTGATCGTTCCTTCGCCCTTCATCTCCCTCTCATTTGACTTAGTCAAACCTCTCGAATAACCTTTCCGTCGCTTTTAGGTTCTGACAAGTTTACGCACTGACATGCAGCAACCCACGCACCGCCGAGATTTTTTGATACAGACCTCCGCCCTGCTGCTCGCCGGCACGCAATCGTACGGCAAGACTTCAAGAACGGACGTGTCCATTGAGGCGGATCAGTTCTTCATCAATGGCCAACTGACCTATTCTGGACGCAGTTACCGTGGAATGAAGATCGAAGGTTTGCTGATGAACTCCCGAATGGTGCAAGGGATTTTCGACGATCTCAATCCACAGACACGTGGTCGCTGGAAATACCCGGATACAGGGAAATGGGATGCTGACCGCAATACTCGCGAGTTCATTGCCGCGATGTCGGAATGGCGCCGGCATGGGTTGCTCAGCTTCACGATCAATCTGCAGGGCGGGAGCCCGGAGGGCTATTCGAAAGGTCAGCCTTGGAACAACAGCGCCTTCGAGGACGACGGTAACTTGCGGAACAGTTACCTTCTTCGGCTTTCGAAAGTTCTCGATCGGGCCGACGAACTTGGCATGGCGCCCATCGTGGGCTGCTTTTACTTCGGACAGGACCAGCGGCTCAACGACGAAGCGGCATTAAAAAAAGGGGTCTTAAATACTGCCAACTGGCTGCTCGACAAGGGTTATCGCAATGTGTTGCTCGAACTCAGCAACGAGTGCGACAACAAGAGCTACGACCACGCGATCCTGAAGCCTGATCGCCTGCCGGAACTGCTCCAGCTCGCCAGGTCGGTCCAGCGTGGTGGCAGGAGGTTGCTTGTAGGCACCAGTTTTAACGGTGGCCGCATTCCGCACCCGGCTGTCGCCGCTGCCTCCGACTTTCTGCTGCTGCATGGCAATGGCGTATCAGACCCGGAGCGTATCGCTGAAATGGTCCGGCAGGCCCGGCAGCTTTCCACTTACCGGCCCATGCCCATCCTGTTCAACGAAGACGACCATTTCGATTTCGAGAAGCCTGTCAACAACATGCTCAAGGCACTCGCCAACTACGCGTCGTGGGGTTATTTTGATCCGGGCATGAGTGACTACAGCGAGGGCTATCAGTGCCCGCCGGTGAATTGGGGAATCAACACCGAACGCAAGAGAGCCTTCTTTCGTTTGTTGAAGGAGGTGACTGGAGCATGACCCCGGCCAACCTGAAGGGTGTGATGATCGGAGCCGGCTACTTCGCTCAGTTTCACGCAGAGGGCTGGAGCCGTACTCCCGGGGCCACCATCGTCGCTATCGCGGATGCTACCCCCGGACGCGCAAGAGAGTTTGCCGCCCAGTGGAATATTCCTCAAGCCGATACCGATGCCGCGGAAATGCTCGACCGGGAAAAACCGGATTTCGTGGACATTGTGACGCGACCTGAGGCGCATCTTCCCCTCACAGAGCTGGCAGCCAAAAGACGTATTCACGTCATTTGCCAGAAACCGATGGCACCCGACTGGCAAACCTGTCTGGCGATGGTGGCCGCCTGTCAACGTGCCGGAGTCCGGCTGCTGATCCACGAAAACTGGCGCTGGCAGCCGTGGTACAGGGAAGCCAAACGCGTGATGGACAGCGGTGCTTTGGGCACGCCGTATCACCTGGCTTTCCGCCATCGCACTGGCGACGGCCTCGGGCCGTCGCCCTACACGCAGCAACCTTATTTTGTGCAGATGCCTCGCCTCCTTGTTTACGAGACGCTGGTGCATCACCTCGATACGGGCCGCTATCTGGCCGGAGAGATCGATTCCCTGTATTGCCAGACAAAACAGATCAATCCTGTGATCGCAGGTGAAGATTGCGCCCTGATTCAACTTTCGTTTACCAGCGGCATCCAAGGTTTGATTGATGGCAACCGCGTTAGCGGCAAGGTACCTTCCAGCCTAGCTCTGGGATCTTTCCGGGTCGAGGGCGATGAGGGCATGATTCGCTGCAGTTCCAGCGGACGGCTTTTCCTGACGCAGCATGGAAAGGATGAGACGTTGCTGTCCTACATGTTGTCGTCCGCCGGCTATCGCGGTGACAGCATTCGTGCTGCTCAGGAGCATTACATCACCTGTCTGCGGACGGGCGGCCGTTGCGAAAGCGAAGGCGAGGAGTATTTGAATACCGTGGCTGCCGTTGAGGCGTGCTATGAGTCGGCAGGAAAGGCACAGGTCGTGAAAATCGAGCAGGGAAGACAGGGGGTGGAAGATCGAAGATAGCAGGTCCTGCGTTTCAATCCCCTGCCCTCTATCCTCAAGGTCGTCCTATGACAAAACACAAATCGTTCAGCATTGCCGTTCTCCCCGGTGATGGGATTGGTCCTGACGTCATTCGGGAGAGCCTCAAAGTTCTTGCGGCGGTCGAAAGCAAACTTCAGGCCGTACACTTCGAAACGCAGGAGTATTCGGTGGGTGCCGGCGAGTATCTCCTCAGTGGCGATCCCCTTCCGCCCGCCACCCTAGCGAAGCTGAAGCAGCACGATGCCATTCTGCTGGGCGCCATGGGTTTGCCCAACATCCGCTGGCCGGAAGGCGTGGAAATGACGCCACAGATCGACATTCGCGAAAAACTCGATCTGTACTGCGGCTTGCGCCCAATTCGCCTCTATCATGAAATTCACACGCCGCTGAAGAGGTACAGAGCCGGCGAGATTGACTTCCTGATCATCAGAGAAAGCACGGAGGGACTCTTCTCCACCCGGCTGTCCAAGCATCCCCCGGACGCCAACGAAGTAACCGACACGATGCGCGTCACACGAAGGGGTTCAGAGCGCCTGTTTCGTTCGGCGTTTGAACAAGCCGTTGCGCGGCGCCGGCATCTAACTCTGGTGGATAAGGCCAACGTGCTCCCGTCGATGGCCTTCTTTCGCAAAGTGTTTGACGAAACAGCCGGGCAGTTCCCTTCGGTGCAAACCGACAGAATCTACGTCGATGCCGCCAGCCTTTACCTCGTGCAGCGTCCGGAAACCTTCGACGTTTTGGTGACCGAGAACATGTTTGGCGACATTCTTTCCGATCTGGCAGCAGGCCTGATCGGCGGAATGGGCATGGCTCCGTCTGCAGACATCGGTGACCGCTACGCTGTTTTCCAGCCCTCTCACGGTTCCGCACCGGACATTGCCGGGAAAGGGATTGCCAATCCCATCGCCACCATCCTTTCGGTAGCCATGATGCTCGATTGGTTCAATCACACCGAAACCCGGCGCGGCGGCGACCTGATTCGGCAAGCCGTCGCAGAGGTAATGTCCGACCCATCCAACCGAACCACCGATCTGGGAGGCGAACTCTCCACTGCCGACATGGGAGATCTGGTGGTATCTCGATGCAGACCCCCAAACCACTGAAGCTAACGAACGCAAACCCAGCGATTTATGCAGACGGATATCAGCCGGTTGGGCAGAGTGATGCCTGCGCAGGCTTTGAAATCACCTTCCAGTGAACACGGGGCCCGACAGATTGCGCCATAAGGAATCCTTATGTCCGCTATTAGGTAAATAGATTTGACTCCCTGTTTTCACTCTCCTACACTCGGCTCCGTCAGTACTCAGATGTATTGATACAGACGCGTTTGAAAAACGCGTCTTTTCAAGTTAAAAAAAGTGGACAAAGGCGTCCTGGATTGCAGGCTGAGTGTAGCCGCTCCAGGGCGCCTTTTTGTTTTTAGAGCTGAGTCATAATCCCAATCTTTTCAGCCCCATGCCAGGCGAAGATCGCCACCAGGAGACCATGAAAAACACGCTGAAGCAGGGAATGGAGGCGTCCGCTCCGCTGTCATTCACAGCTGCGGCTGGGCGCTCCAACGAGCAAGAACTGGAAGTGCTTTACCAGATCAGCGCCAGCATCAGCAGTCATCTCGAACTCGACGAAGTCCTGAATCAAATCATTGGCCTTGTTCATCAGGTGACCCAAGGCGATGCCTGTTTTCTTTATCTGCTGGATGCCGCAAACCAGGAACTGGTTCTCCAGGCGTCCAAAGACCCACACCCCGAGGACATTGGCGCCATCCGACTGAAGCTTGGAGAAGGCATCACCGGATGGGTGGCACAGGAGCAGCAAGCCGTGGCTATTACGCAAAATGCAAGCCGGGACCCACGTTTCAAGCTGTTTTTCAGCCTGCCTGAAGATCGCTACGAAGCTTTCCTGTCCGTTCCCGTGACTGCCAAAGACAGAGTTATCGGCGTCATCAATGTCCAGCACCGGAAGCCTCACGCGCATGGGCCGGCAGAAATCAAGCTGATCTCCGTCATTGGCCAGCAGGTGGGAAGTGCCATTGAAAATGCCCGACTGTATGAAGAGACCCGAAAGCGGGCACAGCAGATCGAGAGTCTCTTGCGGGTCAGCGAGACGGTCTCTTCCAAGAAATATCTGGAAGAGATGTTGACATTGGTCGTGAAACTTTGTGCCGAAATGATTAACGCATCCGTCTGCTCCATCAGGTTGGTGGATGAAGCACGGCAGGAGATGGTGCTGAAAGCAGCCAGCGGCTCCAGCGAAGAATACCTCCAGAAGCCGCCGCTAAGAATTCATCAAAGCCTGCTGGGACGCGTTGTCCGTGAGCGCCAAATGGTTATCATCCGCGACGTGTCCAATGAACCCGATTACCAATATCCCGATCTCGCGAAAAGAGAGGGACTACGCTCTCTCGTGGCAGTGCCACTGATCGTGAAGGAACAGGTCATCGGAGTCATCAGCTGCTATACGCCCTCGGCCCACGAGTTGACCAAAGAGGAGGTTCAGATGCTATCGAGCATCGCGCACCAGGCGGGGCTGGCAATCGAGAATACACGACTCGCGGCTGAGACCCTGGCCGCGCAGAAGGCTTTGGAAACACGGAAGCTCGTCGAGCGGGCCAAAGGAATTTTGCAATCCGAAGCCCAACTGACCGAGGAGGACGCTTACAAGCGCATTCAGCAGCAAAGCCGAAGAATGCGTAAACCGATGAAGGACATTGCGGAAGCCATCATTCTGGCTTCGGAGTTTAAGAAGATGAGCGTCAGCGAGTAGCGCTTTCCGGCGCACAGTCTGATTGCAGCCAACGCGTTGCAGCGGTTTCCCAGTCCCGCAAGCTGCCTTGCCGATACCACGATCGTATCGATTGCCCTCGCCGGTGGTACCAGTATTTTCCGAAACGCACAGCTCTTTGCCTGTTGAGATTCAGGGCTTGATGCTGCTTCGGCTGGGCCGAAGCTAGCGACAATCAACCTAGGCCCGGTAGAGCAAAGGATGGCTAGCCCGAGGTGTGTCGAAGTTCCACCCTCTTGCCGACCGCTCGCGCCGGGATGGACCTTCAAGAGAGTTTTCACCCCCGCCCACGGTTTTGCCGCAGTCTATGCTCCGCATCACTGCCTCGCAGCAACACCTGTCATCGCAGCCGGGCCAAAGGAACGGCCCGGCCCATTCTCAGGACGCCCGGAAGCGATCCTTCTGCAGCCGGAAAGGCCAACCAGGTGTTTGTTTCGTTGACCCTTTCCCAGCTGGACGTATTGATTTCATACCAGCCACAGAAAGGATGTGCTTATGTTTTTCAAGTTCACGCTATCGGCTGCAACGATCCTGTTGGTGTGCGCTGCCTCGCCCGGAACGTTGCATTCACAGTCCTGCTGCCTGAGTCCGGTTTTTGACCTACTGAAGGTTCAAACGATGAGCCTCGAATTCTACAGGACTCAGCTCGAATATCGTGCCTCGCGAGACCGAGAGCGCCGCAACGTTCCCCTGTATAACGTCCGTCTCAACGGCGCTGTCATTGCCTTCCATAAACACATCTCGAAAGATGATCATTACCTGGTTAAAAACTGTGGGATTTGCCGAAAGCATCTGGATCAGATTAGATCCTACTCTAAGAAGCTGGACCGCGCGATGAAGTGATTGCCCCGCCGGGCCTGGAAGACGACGCTATGCCGGGATCGGCCGGTTCGCACTGCCTATTCGCCAATAATTTGGCTGTAGAGTCAGCTAACGAAAGCCCCTGACTCATCAGCCCTCATGATCAAAAAGCGGATGTTATCGGCGAGCTGCCAGGCTCGGCTGCCCAAGGATCTTTGGAGCGACAACCGCGTGCCGCATAGACTGGCTCGTTCAATGAACGCTCCGCTAGGGGTTGGTTCTATGCTGAGCCTTTGTCAGCAGACTTCGGAAGTAAGTGCCCGAAACCCGCCGCAGGATTGACTCTCCTTTTTAACTACGGGTCTGGTGTGTCTACCGATTATACTTCGGCGTCACGCCCCGCAACTTTTGCCACGCCGCATCGCAGGCAGTCATTGTCTCCTGCGAGAGCGGCCCTTCTTCAACCACTTTGAAATTCTCCTCCAACTGCGGAAGGCTGGAGGCACCCAGGATCACGCCATCCACGGCTTTCTGCGTAAGCAGCCAATTAATTGAAAGACTTACCATGGACCGGTCTGCCTCCCGGGCCACCGCTTGCAGTTCATCCACCGCATCGAAGTACGCCGGATGCCAATAACGATCGAGATACATCGGGTTGCCGTCAAACCGTGTGCCCGTTATGGGTCTCTCCCGCTGGTGCTTACCAGTCAGAAGTCCGCCGGCAAGCGGGTTATACACGACTGTGGAGATTCCCAACTCCTGCGCCATGGGAAGGTATTCCTGCTCAACACCTCGCGCCAGAAGGTTGTGCATCTGTTGTGCAAGGCGTATCGGACGGTAGCCGGCCTTCTCAGCCAGCCAACCCATCTGGGTAATTTGCCAACTGGCATAGTTTGAGCACGCCGGATAGCGGACCTTTCCTTCTTTGACAAACTCGTCCATCGTTTCCAATGTGTCGGCAAGGGGAATGGAATAATCCGGCCGATGGAGGTAGTAAATATCCAGATAATCTGTCTGCAGCCGCTGCAGGCTGGATTCAATACCCTGTTTCATGGCTTCTTTCGAGAGCCGCCGTTCGGCGGGAAGATCGGGACCCGGCATGCCCACTTTCGACGCCAGCACCACTTTTTGCCTGCGCCCTTTCAGCGCTTTTCCCAACAGCGTTTCAGAAGCTCCCTGGTTGTATACGTTCGCCGTGTCGAAGAAATTGATGCCAGCTGCGAAACAACTGTCAACCATTGCCCGCGCACCGGCTTCGTCCACTTGCCCGCCAAAGGTCATCGTGCCAAAACAGAGGCGGGAAACTGCTAAATCGGTGCCTTTGAGTTTGATCATCTCCACAGTGGAACCTCACATTGATTTCTTTCGGAACTGCGGCCAAGGGACGCCGCAATGCTCCTGGAGGAAAGGCCTGGCGTTTCGGCGACAACGAGCACAGTTTCCGTCAGGCGACAGACGCAACGCAAGCAATCTTAGTTCGGGTGAGTTTAGGACAAGGAAATTTTAGGGGACCGTATGTTGAACGCCCGGCTAATGGAGCACAACATCCTGAGAACTGAAAAGGACAGCACCTATCGGTAGTGCTTCAACGAGCGAGGCGACGATTTGTCTTCAGAGTGGGAGAAAAGGAAGACCAGTCTTCACACTTCTCAGGGCTGCGGTATCGCGTTCAGATGGATCAACAGGTTGGCATTCTCTCGCTGAAGGTTGAGATTCTGCAAATGGACATCGTATCCGTTTGCGCGGGCCCGCACGACATATTCGCCCGCTGGCACACGGGTCGGAAACGAGAAGACCCCATTTTGATCGGCCCGCGCCCATGTGAGAAGGTTCTCGACGGTGGCCTCCGCGCTTCCCGGTTTAAGAAGCCCCACAAGTGCCTCGGCTATGGATTCGCCCGTCTGCGTTATGACGAGGCCTTTCACCTCAAGCCGTTCGTCTGCCACGACACTCTTTCCAGAATCGGCCGTACCCTCGCGGAACGAGGCCAGCATTTTTGCAACAAGTTCAACAGGGCGAACCAACCCGACTGACCCGAAATTGACATTGCCATCGGGAAATCCGTCGTTGTCGGTATCAACGGGTTGGATATCGGGCCTTACTTTGGTGGGCACTCCAACGAGGCGGCCAGCCTTGTCCACCGCGGCTCCGCCACTGTTTCCGTGTGTCACCTGAGCATCGGTTTTGATCCAGTCTTCAAGCTCCTCTTTACCGGAGACCAGTCCACGTGTGATGGTCACCGTGGAACCTCCGGCCCTGGGAAAACCAACCGTGTAGATTTCATCGAGAAAACCAAGCGCCCTTGAATCACCCAGGGGGACCGCCTTGAACGTTTGCGATGGCAGCAATGGATTGCCTTCGCCATCGGCGACGATGCGCAACAACACAAGATCGAGATCGAGGTCTTTCAAGACGACCTCGGTACGATACAGCCGAGACCGGTTTGGTGGAGAGTAAGGTTTGGCAGGATCGAGCAGGTTGAAATAAATGGCCGGATAAACCCGGCCTCCCTCACTGATGACGTGGGAGTTCGTAACGACGATTCCTTCTTCGCTCACGACAACGCCAGAACCCTCCAGCCGGACCTGCAGATTGCCGCCCGTCTCATCCTCATCCTCACCTGCCAATACCTGGCCGATACTCGCGAGCACATCTTTGACTTCCGCGGCCTGAAGTTGTGGAGAAACGAGCAGGCAAGCCAAAGCTGCACCGGCTCGGAGACGAGTCCACAATGCGCTCCGGCTTTGCGACCAAAGCGCCCTGTGTTTGACTTCAGACTTGGAGTTGATGCGACAAGACACGCTTCTTTAACCTCAACGAAACCTCAGTTGTGCTTCAACTTGATCTCGGTATATGCCGCGTTGTTGCTGTTTTCGCTGGTGTTGATCACGATGGTCGACTGAACAGCAGGAGCCGCGACTGGTTGTGCCGGGGCCGTCACGGATGGGGCTTTTTCCTGAAACAGCACCAGGTCCCGCGACCGAACGTTCTGATTTAGCTCTTCAACCACCGATACCACCGACACCAATCCTTCGTCTTCCTTAGGTTTTGTTTTTTCAGGCTTGGTTTCCTTAGGTTTGGGCGGAGTTTGAACCGATTTCATCGGGGTGCGGCTAACAGCCACCGTCAGGCTTTCAATGCCGGGATTATTGTCGAATGTAAACCACTGACTGCCGGGGACGGAATAGAGAATACCGCGAGCGATTTTGTTGTCCCCTCCGTTGATTCGCGCATCCGGAAACAACATCCGGTCTTTGCCGGTTGACCCTTTCTGCAGAACGTATAGATAGCCGTCCACATTGGATTCAATCTGCAAGCGCACTTTGTCGCCCGAGTGAAAAGTATAGGCCGAATCTACTTCTTTAATGTCACAGTCTGGGGTCCGAAGCAGGATGCGATATTTCAGACCCACACGCCGTTCAGACGAACTTACGTTTGCCACAGGAGGTTTGCGGGGGGCCTTCTTCACTTTCTTCGGCTCGGGTTTGGGTTCAGCTTTCGGAGGCAGGGTGTCGGTATAAAACATGTTTGACAGGTCGCGCGTCTGCAAATCAGACGCCTTCCCAGAGGCTTGTTGCGGGAATAAAGGCTTCACCAACAATGCCAGTGTCAGGATCGTCAACGGCCATTTCTGCATCTGAATCCTCCTTTTCGATCGTTTCAGGGTTTATCGTCCAACCTGGCGATAGTGCTTAGAATCCGCTCGCGCGGGCGGCGAACAGCGCCTCGCGCGTTGACAGCCATTTTTCACAACTGATAAGCTCCTTTCCGTTTAACCATCTGACGAGGACGTCTATTATGGATCACGCGCTCGACACGCAGCAGCTGTTGCAGCTCCGGAAACTGACCCGGGTAGTTTCCGACCAGCTCCGCGGTCAGCTCAAGGAGTACCTGGCGACACTCTCCCCGCTCCTGCGCCCTCGAACTGTGCTCGGAGACTACGTGCAAAGCAGCACCAAGGAAACCGTGCGCGGGGCTGACAAGGTATTCAAAGACCTGCAGTCCCTTTTTGAGACGGTGGCGGGCGCCAGTCCGTTCAATCTTGCCAAAGAGCTCAAGGCGCCGATTGAAATCGTGAGTTCAGCGCTCGAGATGATCCCACTGGAATATAGCTACTCCGCCAAAGGTCAGCAGGCCGAAAAAACTGTAGCCATCACCTCTCCCTTGAAGTGGGTCCTGATTTACTCGGGGTTTCCCTTGACCAGGCTTCGCCAGATCCTGCTTGACCGCAATCGCTCGGACACCGAAGTCCGCGAGTCGGTCTTGCACCACCTCGTCTTAAACACGGTGGTCACCAAGCAAAGCGGAGTCAATCGTATCCTTGAAGCGCTGCATTTTCCAGTCCACACAGAAACTCTTCCCGGACTGGGCCAACTTCCGATCACCGTGATCTCATCTACTCTTTCGACTCTGCGACCTGCTGACGAGGTAATCATTGAGAGCACGGAAATTTCCGGCACCGATGCTTTCGAAGAGCTCATCAATACGGAGGACATCGCCCGGCTCGCGAACCCTTTCAAAGACAACCTTGTCGAAGTGTTGCAAAGCGTAGGGTTCAAGTCTAACTGAAGCACATACTGGCGACTGTCTCTGCCGCTGCATCAAGACTTCAATCGATAGTCGCCGACCAACACAAACGGCGCCCAAAAGAAAGGTGCGCTATAGCGCCTTTCTTCAATTAGCTGAAGCTGGGCCGCTCGTAAGGCTCCTGTCAAGTCTCCGGCCAACGAACGGGTCCTCCCGCCGTCTGGCTTCGACGACAGTAATCGGCGATAGAAAAGCGTCATCAGAGCCGCTGTCGAATCGTCGTCCACAGGCCAAAGAGATACCCCCACGGTTTGCGCGCCGGCATAGTGAAAGGCTCGCGTCAGTCCCACAAGGCCCTCTCCCTTCCGGTGTTTTCCCAAGCCCGTTTTGCAAGCCGAAAGAATAACCAGGGGAGACCCAAGCCGGAGTTCGAAGACCTCCTGGGTTCTCAGGAACCCGTCAAAGCCGTCGGAATTGCCAACCAGCGACAGGAGCAGACCGGAGAACTGCGGCCGGTCCGCATTCAGCAAGCCGTGGGTCGCAAGATGCAGAAACCGATACTGTTCAAGCTTCCGTTTCGTTAGCTCTGCTTCGTTCGCTTGCAAATCAAGGAGCACCTCCGCTTGTGTTCCCGCCTGCTTGAGAATGGCAGCGATGCGCGTGGTCTCTTTCCGTGTGGCCGGCAGTCTGGGGATCCGGGCCGTGGCGGAGGTATTCACAGTGGCAGCTCCGCCTGTGCTCGAAGCCTCATCACCTGGTGGAGCAACATCCCCAGCAGCCAGGAATGTCTTCGCAATCAGGTCGCGCGTTGTGTCTGTCTCCAGCGTTCTGCTCGCTGACTTGAAGCGCGTATCAGCCTGATCGAATACAGGATCACCCAGGAGCAACGCATTTTCAGCCACCGGTTTTCTGTTGCTCTGCTGGCGAATCGCCGCAAGGACTGTAGCTGAGGGAGCGTAAGCGATTTCGTGATCCATCACCAGGTATCTCAGGCTGGCGAAGTCTGGCGGCGCGACAGTCGGTTGAGCGGGCTGTTCGATGACAAGCGCTTCGAAGGGAATGCTATTCAGAATATCATCTCGAACAATCCACAGGCGCTTTCCCCGAATGGCAGCGCTGGCGGGACCAAGAATCGACTGATAAAGCTGGTGAGCCAGAGAGGCATACTCCCGGGCAGCCGGATCTTCGCTCAGGGGCCGCGCAGCCGACGGCTCTGTTGTGACAGGCTTGAGATCCCTGGTCCCCTTCCCAGGAGACGCCAGTTTAGGTGATATTCCAGTAGCCGTTTTCACAGCCGGTGAGCCGGGACGTCTCAAACGGCTCGCAGGTCTCTCTGCTGAATTCCTGGAATCCGCCGCCGTGGCAGCAACCCCTTCTTTGGCTGCGTTGCCGCGCGTCTGAGAAGAGGCAATCATGAGTTCGCGCAACTTCGTTATGATTGGAGAAAGGCTGGCTTTTCCCTCGATCACATGCAGCCTGACCTCTTGTTGCGAAACCACCCAGAGGTAGGAGCAGTTTGCGCCCAAGGTGTACGTCACGAGAACCGTGTCGGGCTCCAGCAGTTGCGTCTGAACCTCACGCAGCCCTAGTGGAACAGGTGCGGTGAGCGAAGCGTACCGGGGATTCGCCGCTCTCATCTCAGCCTCAAGTTTGGCCAACTCCTCGCTGAGACTGTCGATCTCAGACTCCAATAGTTCGTCGTTCTGACTGTCGCCGTTTCGGTCGGCGTGCGTAATCCCCAGGAGCTGGTCAGACAACTGCGACTGCCGTGTGTAGATCTCGCGGCGTTTCTCGAGCAGAGCGGGTTGGAATCCTTCCGACACCTCTGTTCCCGCCTCTGCCATCAAATCCAGCAAGGCCCTTGCCCGCGCTCGTTCCGAAGTGACAAATGCCTCGCCGGCCAGCCTCATTGCCTCGCCCTGCAGAGGACCGGAAAGGTCGCCCGAGGCCCCGGCAGCCAAAGCTGACAAGGCCTCGATGAAATCCGAATATACGTCTGCAGTCTGCGCCGCGAAGCTCTGACGCGCTTCGTCACCACGAATGGAACGTCCACGCAGCTCTTCGATCACTGAAATCGCTTCCCGATAGGCACGAAGCGCTAAGTCCCGGCGCGAGGACGATTTCTTTGCAGACGTTCCCGTTTCGGCCTCAGCGAGTGCCCATTGAGTTCGCCCCACACCGTATGCGGCGGGCCACGAAAGGTCCAACCGATGCGCTTCTGCGGCCCGAATTCGCGCTGCCTCGTAATGTTTGGCCGCATCGGCGTACCGTTTCTGTCGAAACGCCAAGTCGCCCAGGTCAGTCAGTGCAACGATCTGAAAACGCTTCGCCGCAGCTGATTTTCCGAACACCGGCGGAAAGCGTGTAGCGAAGTTCAGCGCCGACTCAAATCGTTCTTGCGCGGCTCGCTCATTGCCGAGCAGGATGGCGGTCCGCCCGAGACTGATGTCTGAAAGAATGTACCCTTTCAACAAAAGGTTGGCGCGATGAAGATCTTCCGCAACGCCCGTAACGGTCTGCACAGCATCCGTAGCCGAGGATTTGGTGCTTTCAACTTCCGAGGAACCCTGACCCACAGTGCTCAAAGAGGGTTTGCGTCCAAACAATCCGCCAAGCCGCCTGGCTGTTCCCTCGACATGATTTTTTGTGCTCGAGGGCTTGCTTCTCGCCATCGAAATACCTTGGCGGGCCTTGTACTGAGCTTCAAAAACATCGATTTTGGGTTTGTCCGGAGCAATCTGATTGTAGAACCCTTCGGCTTCCTCGTACTGCCCCCGCCGCCGATGAAGATCTCCAAGCTTTGCCAGAGTGAGCTGCGCATTGAAGGCCATCGTTGCAGCCGAATTCAGTCCTGAGCCCGCACCCGAAGCGGCTGCCTGTCGAAAAAGGGCCAAAGCCTGCTGGTAGCAATCTGAAGCCGTTGAGACAAACACATCTCCCTGATTCGCATAGGCATCTCCTAGAGCCCGCTGCGCTTCTGCCTCGTGTCCCACGTCACCACTGTCTTTGAACTGCTGGATCAACTGTTTCAGTTCCGTCAAAACTCTGCTGGTATCACCCGCTTCAATCTTCTGAACGATGCGCCTCAGGTTCTTTCGACCATCGTGGGCAGGCGATGTTCCTTCGGAGAATTGCTGCTGACCGCTAATCCTGATAGGCGAAAACCCAACCGCCAGATTCCAGATCAACACGGGTGCCACAAACGGTAAGCAAAGTCGAAATAAGACACAGAGACGCATTTGCGTTTATAGCTCCTTGACTGATACCACTGACGCTGAGGACGCTGTCTGGTCTGCCATTACCGCGAGGCCAGCGACGCATTAATCGCAGCGATGTATTTTTTTGCAGTTTGGGCCTGGGTTAGATCTGAGTTCAACTTCAGCATTGTTTCAAAATGCCTGAGGGCCTCAGGCAGCGTGGCGGCACTTTGGGTGATTTCCGCTTTACGGTAGTAAGCCAGACCCGAGGCGTAGTGGACCAAAGGATCTTCCGGATCGAACGAAAGGGATTTCAGGTAATACTCAATCGCTGCGTCGGGATTCGACAAGAGGCGTTCACAATCACCGATCCCGAAATAAGCCAGGCTGCGCAAATCCTTCCAGATGTCCTGCTGGGCGGCGCGCTTCTTCTTTCCAAGGCCTGCCAGAAAGCCCAGCACATAGTAGTTCATTTTTCCAGCCAACTTGCTGTCGAAGTCGCTGAGCCGCAGATATTCCAGATATTCTGTTCGAGCGGGTTCGTACTCTTTGCTCATTCGCAGGCTTTCGGCCAACCAGAAATGCGCCTCACTGTTTTTTGGCATCAAACGGATGGCCTTGCGAGCCGCCGCAATAGACTCCGCATAGAGATCTTTCATGCGATACGCCTGAGCCAGCAGATAATGTGACATCGCATGATCAGGCTGCCGGCCCGCGACAGTATTGAGCTGGCGAATGGCCTCATCCACGTTCCCTGTGTCTAACAGCATCCCCGCAAAACTCGCGCGTGCTTCCATGTAATCGGCATCAATCTGGATAGCCTGCCGGAAGAACTGTTCCGCCTTGTCCTGCTCGTAAAGTGCGTTATAGGTTCGTGCCAGATAAAGCGCCGCCGGGCTGTAGGTCGCATCCAGCTTGAGTGTTCGCTCAAAGTGATCTGCGGCCCTGCGGTAATTGTCGGCATACCCCTTCAAATAGAACTCCATTCCCTTGTCGAACAGCTCGACTGCCGCCTTGTTGCGGCGTCGCGGAATGAGAATCTTGATGTTGATCGTCGTCTCCTGATCCGGGTAAACCATCTCTTCGCGCGGTCCGTCCGGCTCATAGCCCATCCGGACGGCCTTAACGGTGTGAAGCCCTGGCCGGAGCCCGGGTAGTTTCAGAGGTGTGGCCTTGTTCACAACTCCAACAGACGCACCATTGACGAAGACTTCCACACCATCCATGTTGGAAACCACGACCAGCGTGCCAAAGTCAGATTTGCGCTGCAGGCCTCCACGGCTGGCCAAAATCTTGGGATTGTACGAAAGTGGCAAATTGGGATCGAAGCTTCCGCGATCGGCGGTGGGATTCTGCCGGGCGTTCGTTGCTTCGCGCACATTGCGGCGAACGT
>Ga0187893_10008370_pt1 | contig 16338 bp, 20 predicted proteins | sample MA1701074metaG_FD_139574 | JGI IMG/M metagenome (GOLD analysis project Ga0187893, IMG submission 139574) | White microbial mat communities from a basaltic lava cave in the Kipuka Kanohina Cave System on the Island of Hawaii, USA - MA170107-4 metaG ...
ATGATCGAGCAGAGCTGCCCGACCGCCTCGTTGAAGATGTCGTTCACGATCACGTACCGGTAATTCGCAAAGTGCCGTAACTCTTCTCGCGCCCGCGCGAGCCGCCGCCGGATCTCGTCATCGGAGTCGGTTCGGCGCTGTCGAAGCCTGGCCTCGAGGAGACCCAAGGTTGGGGGAACGACGAACACGAACACGCCGTCCGAGTACACCCGCTTCAGGATGGCGGCCCCTTGGGTATCGATGTCCAGGATGACGTCGAGCCCCTCGGAGAAGTGTTTCTCCAGCATCGGCCGGTTGGTTCCGTACAGGTGCCGGTGCACCATGGCCCATTCGGCGAAGTCGCCGGCATCGATCATCCTCCGGAACGTCGGCTCGTCCACGAAGACGTAATCGCGCCCGTCCTGCTCGTCCGGCCTGGGAGGACGGGTGGTGTAGGAGACGGAGTGGACCAGCCGCGGAAGGCGCCGCGCCGCCTCTTCGCACAGGGAGGTCTTGCCCGCCCCGGAGGGGGCCGACACCACGACGATCAGCGGCTGCCGGACCATCCGGCGTTCCGTTATCCGGCCTTCCGGACGGGAAGCATCTCGGCCTCGAGGCGCTGGGCGATCGTCTCGGTCTGGATCGCCGAGAGCACGACATGGTCGCTGTCGGTCACGATGATCGAGCGCGTGCGCCGGCCGCTCGTGGCATCGACCAGTTTTCCCGCTTGCTTGGCCTCGTCCTTCAACCGCTTCATCGGCGCCGAGCTGGGATCCACGATGGCGATCACCCTCGAGACCATCACCATGTTTCCAAACCCCACGTTCAGCAGCTTCGCGGCCAAGCGACCGGCCCTCCTCACTCCACGTTCTGGGCCTGCTCCCGGACCCGTTCCAGCGCGCTCTTTAGAGCCACGACGTCCTGGGAGATCCTGGCGTCGTTGGCCTTCGCCCCGATGGTGTTGGCCTCGCGCTGCATCTCCTGTAGCAGAAACTCGATCCGCCGGCCGTGCGGCCCCGGCTGCCCGATGAAGTCCCTGAACTGCCGCAGGTGGCTCGTGAGCCGCGCCGACTCTTCGGCGATATCGGAGCGGTCAGCCAGGATCGCCACCTCCTGCTCGAGCCGCCCCGGATCGACCGGTCTCCCCTCCAGCAGAAGCTGCAACCGTCCCTCCAGCCGGAGCTTGTAGCCTCGCACGACCTCGGGCGCGCGGGTGACGATCGTCGAGATCAGGACCTCCGCGTGGTCGAGGTGCGCGAGGAGGTCCGCCTCGATCGACTTGCCCTCCTCCCGCCGCGTCATCGCCAGGGCGTTCATCGCGCGCTCGAGAGCATGCTGGACGTCGGGCCAGTCAGCCTCGGCCGTTTCAGGCTCCTCCCCCTCGAATTCGAGCAGGTCCCGCTGCGAGAACAGGAGATCCAGGGTCACCTCTCCGGAGACCCCCAACTCCCGTTGCAGCGTCGTGAACGCATCCAGGTACTCGCGGGCCAGGGCCCGACTCACGCGCAACTTTCGGGGACGCTCCTCCGTGAACTCCTCGACCAGGCTCACGTCGAACCGGCCTCGCGCGAAGCGCCCCTGAACGGCCCTGACGATTCTGGGCTCGATACCGCCGAGCCGCCTCGGGAGGCGCGAACGCACCTCCAGATAGCGGTGGTTCACCGATTGTAACTCGCACAGATATCGTTTCGAGGGAACGACGTGCTCCGCTCGCCCGAACCCGGTCATGCTGTTGAGCATTTCGCTCTGGCCTCGATCAGGACGAACTGGGGGCCGTCATGAGTTCGACAGGTGGGCGCCGATGCCGGCGCGCGGGACCGCATAAGGTCCGTAGTCTAACGGCGGCGCGCGCCTTTGTCAAATCTATTCGAGCAGTTACCTGCCGCGCGCCTGCTCGTCGCGGAGGGTCATACAGGTGCTGGTGGCGCGCGCGATCAGTTGGTCTTTGTCGTCTGTGACGTCGCACTCGACGAGACCGATCGTCCTGCCTCTCTTGACGATTCTGCCCACGGCGCGCAGCCTCGCATTCCAGATCGGCCTCAGGAAGTTGATCTTCAGCTCCAGTGTCGTATAGGTCTCTCCGTCCTCGAGAGTGCTGGCGTAGGCCGTCCCCATCGCGGCGTCTGCGATGTCACAGAGGACGCCGCCGTGCAGCGTGCCCATCGGATTGGCATGGCGCTCGGTCACCTTGAGCTCGATCACGGCCTTTCCAGGCTCGATCGACGTGAGGGCGAAGCCGATGAGCGTGGCGACGGGCGCCGGCGGGACCTCGCCGCGTAGCGCTTGCTGCATCAGGTCAAGCAGTCTCACCCCATCCCCCCCCGAGCGCCTTGAAGAGGCTGACCATGTCGGTCAGCCGAACGCGCTCGGTTTGCACGAGTCTCAGCTCGGCGTCCAGGACCGTTCGCTGGGCATCGAGGACGTCGAGGTAGTTCAACAGACCCTTCTGATACCGGATCTGGGCCAGTTCGAGGGCCGTTTGTGCCGCCTTGACTTGGTCACGCTGATGGTCGCGTTGCTCTGTCCTGGCCCGGATCGCCACCAACAGGTCGGCCACCTCCCGGAACGCGTTGAGGATGGTCTGCCGGTACTGCTCCAGCATCTGGCCGTGTCGTGCCTCCGAGGCGCGCAGTCGAGCCACGTTCGTCCCGCCCAGAAAGATCGGGAGCGTGATCGACGGGCCGATCGAGTAGGTATGGCTTCCGCCTCGGAACCACTGCGTGAACTCGCTCGACTGGAACCCGCCCTGGCCGGTGATGGAGATCGCCGGGAAGAAGAAGGCGCGGGCCTCCCCGATCCTGGCGTTCGCGGCGACGAGGGTCTGTTCAGCCTGGAGGATGTCTGGACGCCTCTCCAGGAGCTGAGCGGGGAGCCCAACCGGGATCTCCGGCTGAGCCACGACTGTTCGAAGCGGCCTGGGCGGCAGGTCGAGGCTTCCGGGGGTCGAGCCGGTGAGCACCTCGACCTGGTGGCGCGCCGCGGCTCGCAAGCGCCGCAGCTCAGGGATCTGGGCGGCGCTCTCCGCCACGAGAACCTCCGACCGCTGGACGTCGAGCTCCGAGGTGAGGCCGGCCGTGGCGCGAGCGCGGATGATGCCCAGGGAGTCCTTTCGGAGCAGCAGGTTCTTCTCGGCGATTTCAATCTGCTCGTCCATCTCACGCAACTGGAAGTAGGCCAGGCCGAGGTCACCAATCAGCAAGAGGGTGACGGCGCGACGGTCCTGTTCCAGGGCATCCGCTTCGGCCGTGGCCGCCTCCAGGCCCCGGCGGATGCGGCCCCAAAGGTCCAGCTCCCAGTGCAGATCGATCAGTCCGCTCCAGAGGTCGAAGGTCGAGCCCGGCGGGGCGAATCCCTGGGGGGTTGTGCCGGTTGGGGCAGCCAGAATCGTCTCGGATCGCCGATTGCGCGTATAGCTGCCGTCGAGACCCACCTGAGGGTAGAGCCCGGCGCCGGCCGCCGTGACGATGGCCCGGCCCTCGAGCACGCGGAACGCTGCGCGTCGGACATCGTGGCTGTTGCGGAGCGCCAGCTCGATGAGTCCGTTCAGCTCCTCGTTCTGAAACCCGCGCCACCAGTCGGCCTCCGGGAGCCTTTGGGTGGAGACGGGTATCCCCTTGGCCTCGCCTGCTGTCATGGCGTCCCAGTTTCGCGGGACCTCCGCGGCGGGTCTCTGGTAGTTCGGCCCGAGCATGCATCCGGCGAGCATGAGCGGCAGAAGGAGGGCGATGATTGCGACGGAGATCCGGGGTGGCACGCGGTCGCTGGCGTGGAATGGCTGGAGAGTCTGATCGTGCCGGAGCGTGCGGGCCACGGTCAACCTTGCCGGCTCGACGCTGGTGGCGTGACCGGAGCGGGCGGCGTGGCGGATGGCTTGTCGTCGCTCTTGGGCTGCGCAACCGCGGCCCGTTGGATGAACACATCCACCTGCTGCCCGACATACACGGGAAACGCAGGGGGGTCGAAGCGGTAGATCACCTGGAGGACGCGCGTATCGACCCGCTCGGTGTTGTCTCCTGTCAGCGACTTCTTGGGGAGGATGAACGGTTCAATGCGAGCGAACTTGAGGCGGATCGCCTTTGCGGTGTCACCCTTGAGATAGGCCACTGCGGGGCTGCCGGCCTTGACGAGGGGGGCATTCACCTCATCGACATCGGCGCGAATCTGCAATTCCTGCGTCGCGCCAAGCAACATGAGCGGCTCCGCCGCGTCCAGCTTCGCATGCTCGCCGGCGCGAACATTGACCTGGAGGACGGCGCCGCTCCGAGGGGCGCGGACCGTCAGCCGGTCGAGCAGCGTCCTGGTCTCGTCGCGCTGGGCGATCGCATGCTCGAGATCGGCCTCGGCGCGGGTCAGCGCTCGCTTTGCCATCTCCACGGCATACCAGGCTCGCTTGAGGTCATCCTCGCTGACGGCTCGTCGGTCGTGGACGGCCTGAAGGCGGCCGTGTTGTTCCTCGAGGTCCTTGACTCGCACCCGCTGCTCGGCGACCTTGGCCTGTTCCGATGGGATGGCGGCCTCGCGCGTCGAGAGCTGAGCGCGCAGCTCGCGGTCGTCGAGTTGGAAGAGCGGCGTGCCCGCCCTGACCTGATCTCCCACGGTTACGTACACTTTCGTCACCAACCCTGCCAGGGGCGGCGCGATGCGGACATTCTCATTCACGGCCTCGACGATGCCGGCTGCCGCTACGGTTCCTTGGTACGGATTATGGGGCGGCGCGGTCAGCGGCGGGGGAGCCGCCTGTTTCTGACGCGCCCCCCAGACGGTGACGACGGTGAAGAGCACCCCGGCCACGGCCAGCCAGATGCTCAGTCGCTTCCGAATCATGAATCAGCCCTCCTATGGTTCTGCTTGACCTGCTCGATCTGACCATCTTCCATGTGGACGACGCGATCGCCGAATTGGAAGATCCGCGAGTCGTGACTCACGACGACGATCGCACGATCCGGCCGTTTGCCGACCCGCCGCAGGAGTTCCATGGCCTTCTGCCCGGCCTCGGCATCCAGGTTGGCGGTGGGTTCGTCACACAGGATCAATCTCGGTTCTCCCACAAGCGCTCGGGCGATTGCGACCCGTTGCTGCTGGCCTCCTGAGAGCTTCGATGGCAGGAAATCGGTCCGATCCCCCAGCCCCAGCTCATTCAGCACCGCCGTGGCCCGGCTGATCGCCTGCGATCTGGGAAGCCCACGGATGATCAGCGGCACCGCGGCGTTCTCAGTCGCCGTCAACGTCGGCAGCAGGTTGAACTGCTGAAAAATGAACCCCAGGTTGTCCTTCCTGAACCTGGTCTTGGCTTCAGGCGACAGCTCGGGGATCGATTCTCCCAGCACGTTCAGGTCGCCCTCATCGCTGTCCAGGATGCCGGCGATCACCGAGAGGAGCGTCGTCTTCCCGCTGCCCGACGGACCGACCAGGAGGAGGATCTCACCGAGCATGACGTCCAGATCGACCCCCTTCAGTGCCGGAACGCGCGCCTGTCCTTCGCCGAAGGTCTTGTGGACTCCCCGGGCCTTCACCGCGACCGGCAGGTGTGCGTCCCCATTGATTGCAGCGACCGGTGGCATGCTTAGCCTCTGAAAACGATGGCCGGTTCCAGTTTCGCCAGCTTCCGTATGCTGATCGCGCTGGCCAGTGAACAGATTCCAACCAGGGCGACGAAGACAAGCGCCAGGAGTTGCCACGTTTCCACAAAGGGTAGGCGCCCTCCGCGAGCAGTGAGTGAGCCAAATGCGGTGGCCATGCCCACCCCGACCCCGAAGCCGATCAGTCCTACGGTGAAGCTCTGCAAGAGGATCATTCGTGCGATCGTGCCGATGCCTGTTCCCATCGCCTTGAGCGCGCCGAACTGCTTGAGGTTCTCGATAGTGAAGAGATAGAAGGTCTGCCCCGCGATCGCCATCCCGACGATGAACCCTAACAGAATGGTCGTTCCGAAATTCACGCCGATCCCGGTGTTCTTCAACATCCAGACGATTGTCCGCCAACCGAACTCCTCGGCCGTGAAGGCCCCCAGGCCTGTCTCGGCGGCGATGCGACCGGCGAGTTCCTCGGGGGCCACGCCGTCCACCGGCTTCGCCAGAACATAGGACAGCTTTCGGCGTTCCTGCGGCGAGTAGGTGAGCGCCTGGTCGTACGTGGTGTAGAGGAACGGGATGTTCTGGAAGCTTTTCTAAGTGCGGACGATCGCGACCACCCGTGCCTTGCGATCGTTGATCTCGAAGACGGTGCCGATCTTGATCTTCTCTGGTCCGCCCAATCGCTCCACCCCCACTTGATCCAGCGCGACCGCGTCGGGCGTCCTCAGGTCCTCGATCCGCCCCTCCAGTGTGACGGCTGGCCGGCCCAGCAGCGTGGCCGCATCGAGTCCGACCATGGAAATCTGCTGGTAGTTCCCGTCGGTCAGCCTGGCCCGAAGGACCCCCTTGTAGAGCGGCACCGCCCACTCCACGCCCGACACGCTCCGCACACGAGTGACGGCGGTGTCGGCCAGCGGCTTGATCTCCTCGACCTGATTGATGTTCCGGTCCGCGACCCAGACGGGGGCGTTGATATTGGTGATCCCGGAGTGAGACCACCGCATCAGCCCCCAGAAGATCGAGCCCTGTTGAACGATCAGCATGACGGAGAAGGAGAGGCCACACAGCAGCATCAGGTACTTGGCCCGATCCCCGAACAGCATTTTCAGGGCGATGTAGTTCACACTGCCACCCCCGCCGGGGTGGAGATCGGCGCGCGCAATCCCCCGGCGCAAAACGTGATCAGTCGCTCGATCATCTCCTGTTCGTTCGAAAACGTGCAAAGTCCCTCGGAGAGCCATTCGAGGTCGGAGTGGTTGGCCCACGTGTGGATCATCGCGCCGATCAAGAAGTGCATGCGCCACAGAAGCTCGCATTCCGGCACGTCGCGCAGCGGCCCTCGCATCAGGGCCGCCTTGAAGCGGCGGAACACGTCCACAAAGTGGGAGAGGAGAACCCGGTGCAGCTCCCTGTCCGGCTCGAAGAGCATGCGTCCCGCGAGCCGCATGAAGTCGCGATGCTGGAGGCACAGTTGCACGCTGGGGGCGAACAAGGCATGGAGGATTCGCTCCAAGGGAACAGGCGCATCGCCCGCTTCGGCCTCGTACGCTTCGAGGAGGCGGATACGCTCTCGATTGAGCGGCTCCGCCCGGCGAGCGATGACGGCCCGGATCAGCCCTTCCTTGGATCCGAAGTGGTAGTTTACCGCGGCCAAATGAACTCCGGCGGCCGCGGTAATGTCGCGCACCGAGGTCTCCTTCAGACCGTTCTCCGCGAGCAGCCGCTCGGCGACGTCTAAGACCCGCTCTTTCACGCCGATGTCTGCCATGTTCAATTCATGCTGCGGATGATGTCATCTCGCATCGCGCGCATCGCCTTCGGGCTCATCACGAGGATGTGGCGAACCGTGTACCCGCACGTTCGGCAACGCTTGTAAATGAACAGCCAGTTGCCGTCCTCTTCGACGGGCCCAACCTCTTCCATCCCGGAGAAACAGCATTCGCTTGGGTGGACCGGAGAGATGATCCGTTCAGGGTAGGCGTTGACAGGGGTTTTTCGCTCAGCGTACTCAACGATGCTCGCCATCTCTTCTCCTCCCTTCTCGCTTCTATAACGAACATTCGTTTCTTACGAACGTTCGTATCATACACAGAGTGTTTTGTTATGTCAAGAAAATTCTCTTAGCGGCCATATCTTCTAGAGAATAAACCGTTTCTAGACATGATGCGTTAAATATCAAATAATTGACGCATAGCAGCATTCAGACACCGTAGCCTCTCGATCGACTGCTTGATGACGAGGCACGGTTCCAGTTCTGACCCATCGCTCTTTGCTCCTATTCGGCGTGACTGAAGGTACGTATCAGTCGGGTGAGCGGCTCGGGCGCGTCCAGAGAGAGGAAGTGACCGGCCCCGCTTACGGTCTTCATCCGGGATCCCGGGATGATTTTGTGGTTGGCCCCGCGCTCGTCGGGGTGGGACCAGTCGTGTTCACCGTAGATGAGCAGAACCGGAATCTCGATCCTGGGGTATTCCTCCCGCACCTGCTCCCACTCCGCCCAGTGTGACACCAGGGACATGAACGCCTGGTAGTGATGGGGACGGTTGCCGACCTCGTACATTTCGCGTACGAGAGCGGGCGATAGGGCGTCCATATGATCGACGCCGCCCTCCATGACCTTCCGGAAGATGGGGTACTGGCGGAACCGCGTGAACGTTGAGCCGACAAGAGGAACGTCGTTCACCCCGAACAAAACGTTCGCGATCCCTGAGCTTCTCCGAAGGCCGCGGCCCTGGTCATAGTCGTACGGGTTGACAGCGATCACGCGCCGCACGCGAGGATTGTGTCTCGCCGCCAGCGCGAGTCCGATGGTGCCGCCGATCGACTCGCCCACGACGGTCGCGTTCTCAATGTTCATGTGATCGAGGAATCCCGCGACCGTTTTGATGAACAACTCCGGGGTGTATTCCACGTTCGGGATGTCGGAGAAGCCATGCCCCGGGTAGTCCACGGCATAGACCTCGAAGTGCCGGGAAAGCTCCGGAATCACCCTCTGGAACATGTCGAGCTGGGTTCGAAGCGTGTGGAGCAGGACCAGGGATGGCCCCTGCCCGACTCTGATGTAGCGAAGGTTCAAGCCATCAACGTTCACCTGCCTGATGGTGATATCCGGGGCCCAGCTCAGCGTCGCTGGCGGGTCCGGGGAAGAGCGCAATCCCTCCACCACGTACGAGAGACCGACCGGAACAACGAGGAGACCCGCGACGATTACTGCCACCATTTTCCACCTCCTCCTCATCTGTGAGCCCTCCCTCGCAGGCCCGGCTCCTCTCATGGCGCGGGCCGGGGCCGATGCGCGTGCGCTATGAAGGGAAACACCTGCCGAAGGCCAGGAGCAATCGCGGGGACCCCTTGATGCGGATTTTCCGTGTCAGCAGCGCCCACACGATGCTCCGCTCCTTGGCCAGGAACTCCAGCCAGGTTCGGCTGTCGGCCGTGACGTGAATGTCCGCGGCCCCGATATGCCCGTCCGTAACCTCTAGAGTCTTGTTCCGAATGGCGACCGATGCCTTTGCTCCTTCTACTCCGGTAAAGGTAAGGTGGTAGATGGCGTTAAGGCCCTCAGCTCGATCAGGTTGAAAGACACGTGGCAACCCCTCCAGGAACCCCCTGATCGATCTCGGGCGAAGGCCGTTGCCTACCCGCTTCGTTCTCTTGTGGGGAAATCGGCGTGGCACGTAGCCTTCGGCATCCGATCCTGGAACCACGTAGACCGTCTCGACCTTGTCTTGCAAAGGCTTGACGACCTCCTTCAAGAACTCCTTCCGATCCGTAAGGAATGGAGCGATGACATCTTCGCCCGCGGGACAGACGGCCAGGCAGTAGGCGGATTTGTAGTTAGCCCCGAACGAGAGGCTTTGCCACATCGATGTGGATTCGGGGTCGCTCACTCTCCTCCGGTAGTCCTGGGCATTCTTGCTGTCAGCGATGTTCTCGACCCAATTCGTAAATCCACCCATGAACTCCCGGTAGTTGTGCGTGTAGCAGGCCGAGAAATTGAAAGATCCGTCCGATCCGATGGCACCGACGGGGCATGCAGCGACACACAGCTTGCACTCCACACAGGGGTTGTAGTCGATCGGCCTGCTGTAGGCCGTCATGTCAGCCTCGAGGAGGATCGTCCCGAGGAGAACGAAGCTCCCGAACTTCGGGTGGATGACGTTGCGATGAATCCCCATCTGGCCGAGGCCTGCCGCCACCGCGATCGGCTTGTGTGAGACGACCCAGATCTTTCCAGGGAAGCGGTCCATCTCCATCGGGAACCCCATGGCGGGGTTGAGCGCTCGCGTGCCTAGTCGTTCCAACGTTGCGACGATCCTTCGCGCGACTTCGTTCACATGGTCGCCTCTTTCGTGAAACTCCAGATTCGCCACCGACCGGGCGGGGCTCCGGATCGGTTCGCGATTCATTCGGCAGACGATGCTCACGAGGGTCTTAGCGCGGGGGAAAACGGCCAGGATGTCATCCCGTTGATCGGCGATCTCCGGGCGATCAATCTCGACGAAACCGACATCATCCGCCCCGGCGTCAAGGCAGAGGGTACGCAGCCACTCGGCATCGAGTGTGGAGGGTACGCGAGTCTCGGGGCCCGCGGTCGTCCGTTCGTGGAATCGCTTCACAGTTGGATGTTCGGCGAGTTGGTGCATGCGATCGTCTCCCTCTTCAAATAGGCTTCATCAATCTAGCCGCGCCGGCTGGCCTTGCGGGCCCTGGCCTTCTCATACACCCAGCTCCCCAACAGCGCAACGGCCAAGGTCCCGTAGAGTATGATGATCGTGACGATGACTATCGTATGCCAGAGTCTCATCGTTCACTCCTTGATCTGCGAACTCCCCCATTTCATATCACACAGCGACATGTTCCCGGGAGGGGCGGGGGCCTCCGGATGACCCCCTCCCGACCAGGGCAGCTACCTTGGCAAGGGGGCCAGGTCACTTCAGGCTCAAACAGGGTCCGGGAACGACGCCACTCGCCCGGACGGTCTCCGAGAGGCTCCGACAGTACTCGGACATCGGGTGCTCCGAGGGCTGGTTCCTCCCGTTCACCTGGCGGCTGATCCTGGCAACCTCCACCCGAAGGGCGTTTACCTCCTCTTGAACGGAAGCTATGTCGATGGTCGTTCCCTGGGTTGCCTTGGGTGCTTCGATCACCAGGGCCGACGTCATCGGGATCGCCACGAAGCCTGTCAGGGCGGCGAGGACAATCGCCAGCATACCGACGTTGCGCAGCAAATTCTTGCTCATCAGTTTCACCTCCTTTCGCCTCAGGCTATCCGCCTTGCGTTCCAGCACTCAGCGGCCTGAGGAGTTTTCAATATATGTATATACACGTATGTGCGCAAAAAAAAGAACTAGCCCTTTCGGGTCAATCCGACCACTGCCGACAATCCCTCGTGTAGGGACTTCCAGCGCTCTTCCCCCAATCCCTGAACGACTCTGACTTGCGCCTCCTGCCAGAGCGGGAGCCCCCTGACGAGCGCTGCTCGGCCCCTCTCCGTCAGGGCGATCTCCCGCTCCCGCCGGTCATCCCCCGATTGAATTCGGATGAGGCCCTTCTTTTGGAGCAGCCTGAGATTTCTCGTGAGCGTCGTGCGGTCCGTCACGGTCGCATCGGCCAGCCGTGACAGCGTCACCGGTTCCATCGCCTTCGTCGCTCCTAAGATCCCGAACTGAGTGACTCGAAGGCCGATCGGCCGCAGCGCCTCATCGTACACCTGTGTGACCGCACGGGCCGCCTTGCGAAGATTCCCGCAGACACACTCAGCGGCTTTAGATTTGGCGAACTCCATCTCACTCGTTTGATCCAGCATAATCTGAGTATATACACCTATTTTTTCCATGTCAAGTATTTTCTCGCTGGTTCAAGCCACCACGGGCTGTCACGAAACCAATAAACGGTGACAAGGGCGGCAATGTTATCCCATTGACGTTACGGCCGAGACTTGGGGGGGGATTGGGGGGGACGTAGAGCGAGTCCGAATGCAGTCGGATTTCAAGATGATTGATAGATTGCCAGTCCGCTCGTACTCACGCTGAAAGTATCCTCCCGGTCGCGTGGCGCGCAGCAGGATTGCTGAGGATGGAACTAAAGAGTCCAGGAGCAGTCTGCTTCCTATCGGAAGGACTTGGGCCCGGGCGTCGGGTACGGGTCCACGAAGCCGTTGCCGCGGATAATCTTGAACGTCACCGAGACATCTGAGTCCTTGGGGGTGGCTTGTGTGCCAGAGCTAAGTTGGAATTGGCCGGCGCTTGCGTCGCGGGAGATCCGCCACCAGTCGATTCCTCCGCTCATCCCGTCGTGGAGTATCCCGGGAGCAACCAGGCCGACTCGGCGCGGGATCGTCTCAGACTTCGGGTTAGGGCGTGGAGCGGTTCTACCGGTCGTATCAGGACGGGAGAGCGCTCCTCACCCCAGACCAGGCGGGAGGCACCGAGGATCACCACATGAAATCCCATGCCTCGGCACATTCGCATCACGGTAGGGGCAACTATGCCGCAGGCCTCGGTGCAGCCACCAGCCCGCAACTCGATCCAGGTTCGAGCCAAGAGCCCGGCCAAGACCCGGTGACGTGCATCCCTGTACGCTGGTGCAACACAGGTCCGGCCCACATCCATCAGTCGTCTCCGTGACTCGATCTTCAGGCCAAAGGCCTCTTCCGTGGGGAGCGGGTATTCGGAGACCGGCGGCACCAGGCGGGCGGTCGCAGCAAGGGCACCGTCATCCCAAGCCACGATCTGGACCGCCCTGTCATCGTAGGCGTCGCGTTCGAGACCGTCGGGGAAGTCGTCTGGCTTGGCCCAGCCCTTCTCGAGCACGATGGAGCACCGTAGACGGTAGACCGCCTCACGCTCCACGGGGGATTGTGCCACGCTGAACCTGAGCGGCGCCGCGCGCGCGATCAACTGCGCCGCAACCGCATCTGTCTCGGCCAGCCCGGAGGACGTTTGGCGCGCCTCATGTTCAATCATGGCCGGACAATCACGACATTGCCACCCCAGAGGAAGGACGATATCGGCGGCTCAACCTGGGTCCGCGTCCCCTCCCCGTTGGCCGAGAGACGTTCCCGTAGATGACGGCGCCCCAGGCGGTAATGTGTTCCATTCAGCGTGAAGAAATCACTGGTGAGTTGCATCAGGTCGGCCACGCCTGACATGATGCCTGCATCGGTGGCCTGGACGTTCAGGACGTTATGGAAGCGCGCCGAAAAGGTGGCAATGGGCGTCCCGGCCGCGAAGGAGCCCGGAGTGCCGAAATCGCCGCTCGGCGTGTCGGTGAGGTAGATGGTGAGTGTCCCCGGGGCAGCGGTGGTAATGATATTGTCGAGCACGTGGCGTGCCGTGAGTGTCGTCGTGGCGAAGAAGGTGAACCGTGCGGTCGCCTCCGTGCGAATAGACGGATGCGAGAACAACAGGCCGTCCGGCAGGTCGCGAATGCGGGTCAGATAGCCGAAGTGCGTCACCGCGTTTCCGGCCTGCTCACTCCGCCCGACGAGTTCCAGCACGTTTTCTCCCTGCTGAGCAGTGCCTATGACCAGGGGCCATGCCGCGCTTGTCATCGTCGAGCAAACGAGGAGAGCTACCATTGCGGGTGTCAAAGCGAGCAGGGCGAGATTCACGTAGTATTTCAGGACCTCCATAACTATGACCTTCGGTGATCTGGTCCATCAAAGGGGACGAAGCGCACATGAGCCGCGTATTCCAGGCGCGGGGGGATGCACCGGGAAGGGCACGCGGGTGAATAGCTGATCCGGTCGCCGGTGCTTCCGGGAACCTGGGCCGACCACGGGTCCACCCAACTGAATCCGTAGATGAACTTGAACAGCACCGAGACGTCAGAATGGAGCGTGCCTGGGTCAGGGCGACAGGTACGGGTCAACGAATCCGATTCCGTAGATGATCTTGAACATCACCGAGACGTCGGAGCCGTTGAAGGTGCTCTCGAAGCGCCCGAACAGGGGACCCCAGAAGTGGGCGTCCACCCCCGCGATTCCCTCCACCGTGTCTCGCTCGAACTTCTGACTGATGTCGTTGATCACTTCGCCCATCAGGCCCGGATTGACCCGTATGATGTTCGTCTTGACATCACTGTTCTGCCATGTGCCCTTGATCCCGGCATAGGGACCGATCCGGTTGTTGAACAGATTGAAACCGACGCGGCCCCAGATCGAATGGGAATGGGAGTTCGCCTCCGCCCTTGATTTGCAGCTCGTGAAGGTGCCGGGCGTAGCGCAGGGGTCGCGCTCCAGCTCCGCATCGACGAGTGTCCAGTAGTCATAGCCGGCGCCGAGGTAGACCGAACAGTTGGGACAGGTTGCGATGACCGAGCCCCCTGCTCCCACCACAGTCCCGCTCCCTCGCAGGGAGAATTGCTTCACCCCGTCCGATTTCCTTATCGCGTCAATGTTGAGATCAGCGCCGCCGGCCTGGACGTTAAGGGCGGGGTAGAATCGCCAATTCCAGAAGCCAAGCGTGGAGATGCCGATCGGAATATGTGCCGTGCCAGAGTTGATATCCCAGTTAAATCGATTTCCGGCAGAGGTGTCTTTCAGAATGATTGGATCCCTCCCGGGGATGCGTATGATTTCCGTCTCTCCCGGCTGGAGCTTGATATCATCTGCCCACTGGCCGAAGTAGCCGGCGCCGAGCCCGAGGCACAGGGAGCAGGGCGGACTCTGCACCATCCAGGGCATGATGCGATCGACAACGATGTCGATCGACGTCGTGTCCCCCGGCCCCACTGTGACGGTGTCCTTATAGGTGACATGGTCGCGGCCTCTGGCACGTACCCCGTACTTCCCCGGCGGCAGGACGATGGCCTTCCCGTCTCGATCTACCACCTTCCCTTGTTTATTCGTGCTTCCGGTTGTCGTCAGGAGGTTCGGGTCTTCCGGGGTAAAGGTGAACACCATGTCCGGGACGGCCCCGGCAGTATCCTTGACCGTCATGTCAACGACGACCGCCCAGGCCTGGCTCGCAACGAGCATCATGACCGAGACGAACAAAACCGTACAGAGAATGCTCGCTCTCCTCGTCGGCATTTTCCACTCCTCTCTGACCGCTTTCATTACCGAGTCCCTACTTTATTGTGAGCGTCCCGCGAGATTCCCGCTGCTTTCCCTTTGTGTCCTGTGCGACGAGGCGAATGGTCCATTTCCCTGCACTGCCGAAGTCTGCCTGTGTCAAAGTGCCGATCTGGCCGTCTTCCACCGGTTTGCCCACAACCTGCCCTGCCTTTCGCCAGGTGGTCGGGTTTTCTCCCTGGGCCACTTCCAGGTGATAGTTCCCAAGATGGCTTCCCATGATCGTCCCAAACACCTGTACCACCGTTCGTCCACCTTCCCGTCCCGGCGCGACCTTGTGAACCTCCGAATAAAGGTAGTAATCGGGATCGGCCTCCAGCGCCTTTCTGGCGTTGAGCCGACCATAGCCCGTTAACTGGTCCCATCCCGGGGTCTCGATGTCGTCGGCCGACATGAGGAGCATCCGCTCGACCTGCACATTAGTCAGGCGTGGATTCTTCGCCAGGATCAGGGAGGCGACGCCGGTGACGAACGGCGCGGCAAAGGAGGTGCCCGTCGCGTGATAGTACTTGTTATCAGGCCCGAGGAAGGCGCGACCGGCCTTGTACTCTTTGCTGCCTGCCATCGCAAGGAGGTCGGTCTTGCGCGCCCGGAGCGACAGGATGTCCTCCCCTGGCGCGGCGATCCTGATGAACTTCCCCCAGTTCGAGAAACCCATCCGCTTGTCCTGCGTGTCGGTCGCGGCGACGGTCAGCACGCGCTTCAGGCCGGACGGCGAGATCGTGGCGGTGTCACGGCCCTGGTTGCCGGAGGCGACGACGATCAGGACGCCCTTCTTGTGCGCATGGTCCACGGCCCACTGGAGGGCGCGGGACTTCTCATGCTCGAGCTGTTCGATGCTGACGTTGATGATCCGGGCGCCGTTGTTCGCGGCGTAGACGATCGCCTCCACCATGTCGGAGACCTTCCCTCTTCCGAGAAAATTGAGAGCGCGGAGCGGCATGATCTTCACGGCACGGTTGATCCCCACGATCCCTTCGCCGTTGTTCGTCCTCGCCGCCACCATTCCCGCCGTGAAGGTCCCGTGGCCGTCGTTGTCCCAGGGGTTGTTGTCCTTGTCGATGAAGTTCCACCCGATCAGGTCGTCCGGATAGCCGTTGTCGTCGTCATCGATGCCGTTGCCGGGGATCTCCTTCCTGTTGATCCAGACGTTCCTCCTGGCGATCTCCGGGTGGATGTAGTCGAGGCCGCTGTCGATGAAGGCCACGACCACGGAGTTGCTCTCGCCCGTCTCGATGTCCCAGGCCGACTTGCCTGTCCCCATCGGCGTGAGGCCAACCTTCCAGTGTCCCCACTGATCCAGGTGGGCCTGCTTCCAGCTTCCCTTGGAATACAGGTACGGGTCGTTGGGGACCCGTTCCTGGACGAGGGGCTCGTCCGCGCAAACAGCCAGCAGAAGGACAGCGAGCGCCGCTCCGGCGATGATCGGTAGGCGGTTCCGTTTCATCTCACTCACCTCCCCACGCCACGACCGGCTCCGGCGGCGTCACCCCCCAGTCCCAGGGGGGGTCGGGGGCGTCGTGGGAGTGGAGGCCGCCGGGGTGCGGTTTGTGCTCGTGGCCCCGGAAGGCGGTGAGCGGGGTCTTGATCACGCAGAAGTCGAGCTCCACGAAGCAGAGGGTCACCCCGCTCGCCGTGGCGAGCCGCTGGACCTCCTCGGGCGACTTCGACGTCGCGACGAGGACCTCGGTCGGCCCCTCGGCGATC
>Ga0187893_10008371_pt1 | contig 16333 bp, 11 predicted proteins | sample MA1701074metaG_FD_139574 | JGI IMG/M metagenome (GOLD analysis project Ga0187893, IMG submission 139574) | White microbial mat communities from a basaltic lava cave in the Kipuka Kanohina Cave System on the Island of Hawaii, USA - MA170107-4 metaG ...
AAGGTCGTTACCGCAACCACCGGGTGCATTATTCCTTATACGCACCACAACATCGCTTACACCAACCGGCGTTTGGAAAAAAAAACCATATTGCTTCCATTGCGGCGAACCGTCAGCATTAATTTTGCCTGAATTATACGTTTGCAGCGTATCACCGGTTGTAGTTTCAATAGAAAAAGTAAGGTCTGGTTTTTCACCATTACCCTGGCATGCCGAAGTTTTTAGCACATTAACCACCCAGGCTGCAAATTCAAAAGTAGTTTTTGGGCAAAGGCCCCTAACTGTATCTACATAAAAATCCCCGGGACTGTAAGATGCATTCACCAGCATAAAATAACCCTGTGAATTGCCGGTATGATCTTTTGTAAGGCTATGCCAGGAATCTCCAAAACAGGCAGTTGTATTGTTTCTTACAGTGTAATAACCATCGCCGGGGCAATCTCCGCTTACAAAACCATAAGACGTGGGGAAAGATAAAGAAGGACCCGGATTGGAGCCTGCACCAAAATCTATTTTTATAACAGGGTCTCCCAGGCTGCCCTGGCAAAGCTGTGCCTCCAGGGGTTTAACCGCAATAATAAAGAGCAAAAATAAAAGGCAAATACGGATCGTCAATGGTGGCTTATTTCGATAAAAATAAGGTTTGCATTTTACTTAACGGATTGAGATACCGTTAATTTTTTTGCAGCTTGTTCTATTAACAGGCTTTCGATGCACTTTTAATTATAAGAAAAACGAAGAGATTTTTTTGAACCAGGCTGCATTTCTATTATTTGGCTTCTGTTGCGTCGTCACCGACCCCGGGTTGGGTTTGTGTGTTGAATCGGGGCACTCTTCAACTGCGGAAGCGCTGTGCAGCCCCGCATTGGATGGGACGAAGTGCATGTCTTGTGCTCTCTGCATCCCTGACTGCCGTCAGGCAGGTTTACTCAACAACAGATACAGCATCCCGAAGTGAAGCCAATGCGGGGTACGCCTGAAGCTGTATAGAGCGGATGAACATCATTGAAGAAACTGTTTTATAAAAACCGTTTTTACACATTCATAGGTGTTTCTAAACGTTTAAAAGCGAAGGACAGAAATTGCATTTGCGCAATAAGAAAGTATTGATAATCAGTAACTGTTAGTATATTTATTGTGTAAATACAAACGTTGGCTGCAACCCTATTGGACACACTCTAATAATTTAAACAGTATATTTATAAAATGGAAACAGCAAACCTAATAATGTTAATTGTGTCTCTGATTATCCTCTTAGCCCTTTCGTTTTTTATTTTTCAGATTTGGATTCAATCAAAAGAGACAAAACTACAAATCAGCAGCTTTATTCAAGAGTTGCAAAAAGGATTTACTAATTCCGACACAAGTTTAAAAACAGCAGTTGACCAAATTTGCTCTACAGTAACTAATGAAAACAAAATAGCAATTAGTGCTGCTGATGCAATCAAAGAACAACTTAAAGAAATTGCAAGCGACATTAAAAAAACTAAAGAGGAAATAAAACAGCACATCGTTTCAAGTTTAGAATCTTCAGACGTAAAGCTAAATGACGCTTTTGAAGGACTTAAAACGAAAACTTCAAATGGAATTGGTGAATTAAACGATACATCAAAACAATTCAAGGAACAAATTGAAGATAGAATCAAAGAATTGGACAAGCATTTAACTGAAAAATTAGTTTACGATTTGACAGAACTAACAAAAAAATATTGAGGAGAATTGGTAGAAAGAAATACAGAAGCCTTAAAAAGTTTTAGTGCTGTCGCAAAAGAATACACAGAAGAATTAAAACGAAAGCATCAAGAAACGATTGCACAATTTATAAATACCAGCAAAGAAATACAAGCAGAGCAAAACAAAGTTTTAAAAGCCATTACTGACCCTTTACAAATAAAAAATTAAAGTAAGTTTCAATGATTACATCGTATTTAGCTTACTTAAAAGAGATAAGCCGAAAAATAATTTCTGATAGCGGCTTTGAGAAAGCAATACTTGATTCAAGCAAAAAAAATCCCTCATTTTCGTTTGAAGTACAATCTTTTAAATCAAACTATCACAGCAGTGATGAAAGTTATAATCACTTATTTAACATTGAAAAATATTTGAGCATTAACAACGATAAGAAGTTGTTTTGCGGCTTTGGGTTAATTGCAGGAAATAAAAAAAGACAATATGCCGCCCCAATATTATTTACCGAATGCTCATTGAGTAAAGATGAAAACACAAGCATAAATTTGGAGTTCGATTATGATACCAATTCAATCAATTACGATTTAATAAGCAGCATTTTAAATTATAGCAGCAATCGATTTAACTATTCAGAAGATGAAGAATTCAATGAAGATTTTCAAAACGAAATAAATTTAGTTGATATAGTAGAAAAAGAAATAAAATCATTTGATGACTGCGAAATGCTATTTGAATACACATTAGAAGTATTTACCAATTTGCAAAATAAACTTGAAGAGTTTACTACAATAACTGAAACAAAGAGAATTTATAATTGTAATGCTGAAAAAGAATTATTCTTAAAAAAACCTAAAGCAAAACAACCTGACACGAGGACAAAAAAATCAATATTTGAAGAAGATTTAGTTTTTGTCCCTACAATTCATTTGTTTGTACATTCTGTACCGCATCAACTAACTACTTATGAAGCAATAAAGAAACTAATGCAAGAAGTTGAAGCAAATGATTTTCAGAATAAAGGCTTAAAGAATCTTATGGACAATGTCCTGACTGACAAACAAATAATTTCAACGACCAAACCTATTACGGAAATTGAACAAATCATTTACGAATTCCTACCTCTAACTTGTTCATCATCTCAAATTGCAGCTATTAAAAATGCGTTTCAAAGTGAAATATCTTATGTGCAAGGTCCCCCAGGTACAGGAAAATCATTTACTATCGGAGCAATTGTTTTATGTGCTTTATTTCTAAACAAAAGGGTTCTTTTAGTTTCTCAAAAAGAGCCAGCACTTGATGTTATTAAAGAAAAAATAGAGCCATACCTTACGAATAAAAACGACGACTTCCAAGCAATTACTTATTACAAAAATGATAGCAAAACTGAAATCCGTAGCCACATAGACAAAATAAAATCATTCTCATTTAACTCAAATGTATTGCAGCAGGATTTAAAAAATTTAGAAAATGAATTAAGAGGAAATAAATTACTTCTCAAAAAACAAATTGAAGAATTAAAAGTATACAACGAAAAATTGTCATCAAATCTTCAAAAGGAAGTCGAGTATAAAGAAAAGCACGAAATCTTTATTGAAAACCGGGATTGGTTTATAGAGCAGCCATATATTAAAAGAGCATTGCCTCTTAGTAAAAAGCACCAATTCAAAAAATCATACTACACTTTTGATGATTATTCAAATACATTAAATACTATTGAGGTAATTACTACAAATATCCCAACACTTGCAAGCAAATTATATATATATAAATTCAGAAATCACATCAACGATAATTATGGCTTGAATATTAGTTCAGTTCAAGAGAATATGCTTTATCAATATTCAAAAGATTTTTTGCAACTAAACAGTTACTATAAAGAAAGCGAAGATGTTGTTGAAACTATCAAAATTGACAATGACCAATTAAGAGGAACAATTGATAAACTGAAAAAGGATATAGAAAAACTTCAAAGAAAAATAATAAAAAATCAGTTTAAGTTTAATGTTCTGCAAAAACTAACGCAAGATAAAACTGTAAATAATTTAAATCTACTTTATAATCTCTTACGTTGGCAAAAACCTTCTAAGATAGCAGATGTAATGAACCAAATTGATTATAGTTCAATATTAGAAATAATGCCTTTTTGGTTAGCCGAAACGAGGTATTTAGGACAGGTTCTTCCTATGAAAGCAGAAATGTTTGACATTATAGTTGTTGACGAATCATCTCAAGTAAATCTTGCAGAAGTATTGCCAGCATTTTATAGAGGGAAAAATATTTGTGTAGTTGGAGACCACGACCAGCTTGGTTTAGATTCAACAGGTGTAACATTTCGTATGAGTAAGAAGTTTGACGTAATGACTTGGACTAAACACTTTCAAAACACTATGACTTATGGAACAGCAGAAAAGGAAAAAAAACTTACGGTAACAAGTGCATCAATCTTAGACTTTGTTCGTAGTCCTCAAAATATTTCAATCAAAACAGCAATGCTTAATGAGCATTTCCGTTCAATGCCTGCATTAGCAAAATTTACAAACTCAAACTTTTATGATGGCTTATTAAGAATAATGACCGAAACCCCAGAAAAAATTACAAAGGAGTGTTTTGCTAAAGTTAAGGTGCAAGGTTTAAGAGACAAGGACAAAAAAATTGAAACAGAAGCACAAGAAATAATCACAATCATAAAAGAACTTACACTTAATGAAAATAATCTGTTTACATCAAAAAGAGGAATTACCATCCCAAACCCTAATAATGAAATTTTAAGCATTGGTATAATTTCTCTCTTGCAAAAACAAAAAGAACACATTGAAGATTTAATTGAGCAAGACCCGCAATTGCAAAAAATTGTTGACAAACATAAAATTGAAGTTTGGACACCTCAATCAGCACAGGGAAATGAACGAGACATAATTATAATTTCAATCGGCTTAGATTCAACTTGCACAGGACAAGGAAGCTATTATAAAGACAAAAGAAGATTAAACGTTGCAACAAGCCGAGCAAGGAAATTTACAATTGCAGTTTATTGTGATTTCAAAGAGGACAAGTATGCTGAAATAAACAAATACCTAAACTTAACAGCCAGTCAAATTGAATGGAAATTAGACCACAGCAAATATGAATCTGAGTTTGAATATAAAGTTTACGAATTTATAAAAAGCTATGTGCATAGCCGACAAGACACAGCAGACATAAGAATATATAACCAAGTGGAAACCTGTGGACACAAGCGTTTAGACTTTGTTTTATTTAACCAAACCAACGAAAAGGCTGTTGCTATTGAAGTTGACGGTAGCTATCACTACGAACAAAATACATTAAGACCAAATTATTCAAAGCATCATATTGACAGAATTGAAACATTGAAAAGAGCCGGTTGGAATGTTATCAATACACCTTATTACAAATGGTATCGTAACGGTTGGCTTTGTGACATTAATCATCCAATTTTCAAAAAAGAAATTGACAGAATTAATTTTGAACTTGACTACCATTTGCTAACATAACAAAACTCAAAGCGACGAAGGGTATGCACATAACAAAAGTATTGCTGCAAGCGGGGCTGACACGGCACAGCATCAGCAGTAGTTTTGCTATTCAGCTTCAGTTCCAGCACGACGGAACGCAGGTGAGCATTTGGTTGTAAACATCAGCAATAAAACATTAATTTAGCTTCGGTTCCGGGCTGACACAGCGCTATTATCCCGCCTGCAAGCAATACCTGTTCCGTTGTGCGTCACCAATAAGGACACACCCTAAGTGGCAAGTCATTTCTTTACTGTTTGACACTTGTCTTTAATTTATAGTTATCGGCGGACATTTATTTTTCATTTTAATACTTTATGACAATACATCAGGAAATTCCAATAGCATTAAGAATTGATTTTTCTGGACAATTCTTAGGAGGGTTGACAGAGAGCAAATTCAATATGACACCACTAAAAGGTGAGATACGAGAACAAGAAATAATTTCTGTTTTTGAATTTGCATCTGAAATAAATTCTTTTGAAAATGATTTCAATTTAACTATAGCTGTTCGCATACCATTTATCATTACAGACAAAAAACATATTGATAATGGCGATTGTGCTGACATAATGAAAATGGCTATTAAATATTTAAAAACAATTATCAATGCTTCGGTTTATCCTTCTTACGAAGGAATTGATATACCAGAGCCAGAAAAAAAGGCTTTTGACGACCAAATGAACAAATTCCTTTTAGAAATGAACTCGGCAGGACACTTTTATTCTTAGGTGCATCATAAACTATTTTAGACATCCATTTTTTATGTGACATTTGGCGAACGCACAACAAAAGGTTTTGCGTCATGGCGGCTTGACGGAAGTGCAATTGGCAGCATATCGCTACTCAACTGTATATCCGGCAGACGGAACGCTTTTGGGCTTTATTTTTAAATTTGAACATTTGTATTTTAATTTATCATCAGTTCCAGGCTTGACGTTAATAATTACCGCCACGAACGCAAAGCCTGAACGTTGCATGCAATTTTAAATGACACTCCCTAATCAAATAAGAAATTGGCTGACCATAGCGTTTGAACAACCAGTCGGCAGTTTAATGGAAAACTTTTACTTCGACAGAGCAAAATATCAATTCTTTTCAATTGTAGTGACAGATTACTTTATGCTTGACGAGGATATGAATAAATCAGATAGCGTGACCACTACTTACTCAAAAGAACAGGAAGATATTTTGGTTGACAGAATACAACGAATAGAATACAGCTATTCGGAAATTATTCCCGTACCAAGAATTTCATTGAATGAGAGAAAAGACTTTATGCAAGAATTTGTTGACTCTTTGACAGATAGTAATCTCACAGATATTTTAAATCAAAGAATCGCAAACCAAGATTATCAAACCAAATTTGACTTTTACTTTGGAAAGGAAGCAGATGATGCGATAAAACAGGAATGGGAGATTTTGAAACACAATTTTCTTCAACAAAAAGTTGACACATTTCTTAATCTCAACAATATTAATATTGACAAGGCAACGCTTTGGGAAGTGGAAGCGAAAGGCTCTATTTCAATTGATTTGACCAAGGACGATAAAACAGAAACACTGCCGACAACTTTAGACGAAACAGAGTTTAAAAAAATATGGTGGAAATTTTGGCAAACAAAATCAAGGTGACCAAAACTGCATGCAACAAAAGTATTTGCAATAGCTGGGCTGGACGGAAGAGCAATCGGCAGCAAATCTTTAATGAGCGGCAGTTCGGGCTTGACATTATTAATTAAGCGACAAATGTTATCTTCAACAATAAAACATTCATCAACTTCGGTATCGGCGTGACGGAACACAGAATATCCTGCCATCGCAAATACCGAACGTTGTGCGCAACTTAAACCTTTTGCATGAAACTTTACATTAGCTTCAGTTTACTACTTTTTGTAACGACGAAACTCTATTCGCAAAACGACCTATTGTTCAGAAAAGTAAAACCGTCAGACAGTATGCGACTAATTTGTGTTACTGACCATTTAGATAGCTTTCAACTGAACAAGCGATTTTCTTTTTACTGTAATAATCTTACTGAAGTGACGGATATCGTTCGGACTTTTAAAGTCGGCAAGGAAGTGCCGCAAATCGGTGAAGGCAATGAGATTCACATATACATTTTAAAAGGTAAGGAAGTTCAGCCAATACAAATTATGATTAACCCTCGCTATCAGAATGTAAATACAGACGTACTGGGTGAATTTAATTATTATTTTTTTGACACGACACAGTTGAAAAACGCACACAAAAAATATCCAATTTCCTACAAGGCAAAATGGTTGACTTTAGACACAAAGGAGGAATTCGATTCTTTCATTCAGTCACATCTTTTTGACACAACTCTTTTATGCTATGAGGATAATACACTTGAATATGAAGGTTCAGCGATTATTTATATCAAAAAGGACAAAGAAATCAATACAGCACCAAAAGGCGAAAAGCTAATTGAGAACGCTTTTAACAAACTGACATCGAACGAAGATGATTACTCCATTGATTTACTCTTCGACGAGGGAAACATCTCGCAATACAAATTCGAGATTGAGTGTAGTAAAGAATTATTTGACAAACTAAATAGTACGAAGTTTCAAAAAGGCAAATGGACACAGAATAAATTTGAACTACTTACTTACTGGAGGGACTAAGCTGCGCACAACAAAAGTATTTGCAATAGCAGGGCTGGACATTGAAGCAATCGGCAGCAAAACTTTAATCGGCTTCAGTTCGGGCTGGACGTTAATAATTAAGCGACAAATGTTATCTTCAACAATAAAAAAATAATCAACTTCGGTATCGGCGTGACGGAACACAGAATATCCTGCCATCGCAAATACCGATTCGTTGTACGCAACCCTAAAGTGACATTCCGTTCACCTTAAAGTGGCAGGACATTAATTTCAAAGTCCCTTATAACCCACCGCACATTGCAGCACATTTGCAAGGCACACAAAACCCACAGCACAAAGCTAACCTTGCAAAAGAGCTGCAATTGCCAACACACAGCAGACAGTTTTTAATTCAGGCAGACAAAACCCCCAACCCCAAAAAAAGAAGAAAAAGAAAACCGCCTGACGGCGGTTTCGCTTTTTTGCTGATACACCGCCAAAGGCAATATGGAGACAATAATTTCGTTACACCTACACTTCATATATTTGCATCTGCAATGAAAAGACTGGCTGCATTCATATTTTTGTTAATTCACATGAATTACTTCATGTTTCTTCCTCAAGGTGACGAGGCGGATACCTATGGTGCAAACGGTCAACAGACAGACGATATTAACAGTGTGGTAGAGTATGTAAGGGTTGTGTTAGGTTATGATAAAACTGCTGACGACGAAGATGATGACAGCGGCAATAACATAACGCTGGTAAAAACCTGCGATTATTTTTATCAGCAGCAAGTAACATTTTTAAAACATCCTGAATTTAAAGAAATAAGCAAAAGGGATTTTGCAGAACTGAAAGACGAAACTCCAAAAACTATCAGTTACGATATTATTTCTCCCCCACCCAAAGCCTGATTCCCCACTTTTTATTTACTTATTATTTCCAGTCTGCCACGGGCAGGCTTTAAACGTTTTGCTTGCTATTCATAAAAACGTTTAATCATTTATTTAATATTACAAATTATGAAACGCAGTATATGCAATTCACTTGCATTACCATTGCTATTGTGCATGGGTGCAAGTATAACTATTACCGGGTGTTATTCAAAAGCAAACAAACAAGAACAGAAACCTGAACAATACACAGTCATCAACCCAATACAAACCGATTCTGTTTATATACAGGAGTATGTTGCCGATATACAATCCGTACAAAATGTTGAAATACGGGCAAGGGCAAAAGGTTTTATAGAAAAAATTTATGTAGATGAAGGGAAGATGGTTGCTAAAGGGCAATTATTGTTCTCTTTAAATTCCAGTGAATATAAACAGGAAATCCTGAAAGCTAAATCACAGTTGCTGGCAGCAGAAGCAGAACTAAAGCAAAATGAAGTAGAAATAAAGAATGCACACATATTAACCAGCAATGATATTGTTCCTAAATCTGAACTGGAAGTAGCTAATGCAAAAAAAGATGCTATTCGTGCAAAAATTCAGGAAGCGAATGCCATCATCAGCTTAGCCAATCTTAATTTGGGCTTTACGGAAATAAGGGCGCCTTTTAGTGGCGTTATCAACCGCATCCCCAACAAAGTAGGTGCATTGATAGAAGAAGGTACGTTGCTTACCACTATTTCCAACACAAATGAAATGTATGCCTACTTCAATGTTTCTGAAAATGATTACCTGAAATATGTAACAGAGAACAAAAAAAACAATTTTGTAAAACTTAAACTTTCTAATGGCGAAGTGCTACCACAAACAGGTATTATAGAAACTATTGACGGGCAGATAGACCCCAATACCGGCAATCTGTCTTTCAGGGCTAAATTTCCCAATACACAACATTGGCTTAAACATGGTTCTTCGGGAAAGGTTTTAGTAAGCAATGCACTTACTAACGCTATTCTTATTCCGCAACAATCTGCTTTTGAAGTACAGGAAAATTTATTTGTTTATACAGTAGATGAAAAGAACACGGTACAGCAGCGCAGGATTATTCCGCAAATGCGTTTGGGCAATATGTATGTAGTACAGGAGGGCTTAAATGTAAATGATAAAGTATTGTATGATGGTGTGCAGTTAGTAAAAGAAGGCAATAAAATAACTCCCGAATTAAAAGTCTACAATCAAATTATTAATTCTCAAAAACAGTAAATAATACGATGACAACGAAGTTCATTCACCGACCCGTATTATCTGTTGTAATATCGGTCATCACAGCTTTATTAGGTGTTTTGGCATTGCTGAAATTACCTATGACATTATTCCCCAGCATTGCGCCACCCGAAGTAAACGTAACAGTTGAATATACGGGAGCCAATGCAGAAACAGTTGTAAACGCTGCACTCATAAAATTAGAAAGAGCCATCAACGGTGTGCCTGGTATGAAATACATGAGTACCGATGCAGGTAATGATGGCGTAGGTGTTATTCAAATCATTCATGAGGTAGGCACCAATCCGGATATTGCTGCTGTAAACATTCAAAACCGTGTGGCTGCTGTAATGGGCGAATTGCCACCAGAAGTTACAAAAAACGGTGTAAAGATTGCCAAAGAAGAAAATGCCATGTTGCTCTATTTGAATATTTACAGTGCAGATACTTCTGTTACCGAAAAATTCCTCTACAACTTTGCCGACCTTAATTTATTGGCAGAACTAAAACGCATACAAGGCGTGGGCTTTGCTGATATTGTAGGTGCAAGGGAATATGCAATGCGTATCTGGTTAAAGCCTGATAAAATGCTTACATATAATATTGCGGCAGATGATGTCAACAAAACTTTAGAGGAACAAAACATAGAAGCAGCACCAGGCAAAATTGGCGAAAGCAGCGATAAAGAAGCACAGCCAATGCAGTATGTAGTAAAATACACCGGTAAATTTAATACCAAAGAGCAATATGAAAATATACCAATTAAAACGACTAAGGAAGGACAAATATTAAGGATAAAAGATATTGCCGAAGTAGAATTTGGTACAACTTATTTTGATGTGGAAGCAAAACTTAACGGCAAACCTACAGCTTCCATCATGCTAAAACAATTGCCGGGCTCTAACGCAAGCGAAGTAATTAAAAATGTAAAAAAACGGTTAGCTGAACTTAAAGTAAGCACTTTTCAAAAAGGGATGGATTATGAAGTAAGTTATGATGTGTCAAGATTTTTGGATGCATCGGTGCATGAAGTAATCAAAACATTAATTGAAGCTTTTCTTCTGGTTTCGCTGGTAGTGTTCATCTTTTTGCAGGACTGGCGTTCTACACTAATTCCATTGCTGGCAGTACCTGTATCATTAGTAGGCACTTTTTTCTTTATGCAGTTTTTAGGGTTTTCATTAAACCTTATAACCCTTTTTGCATTGGTATTGGCAATTGGAATTGTGGTGGATAATGCTATTGTTGTGGTAGAAGCTGTTCATTTAAAAATGGAACTATCGCCAAACATTAGCCCAAGGAAAGCTACTGAACTGGCTATGAAAGAAATGAGTGGGGCTATTATCGCCATCACTTTGGTAATGAGTGCCGTGTTTATTCCTGTAGCATTTATGAGTGGACCTACCGGGATTTTCTACCGCCAGTTTTCACTGACAATGGCAATATCTATTGTACTTTCTGGTGTTATTGCATTAACACTAACACCTGCTTTATGTGCCATTATTTTAAAAAATAATCATCATGCAAAAAAACCGAAAACTGTTTTATCAAAAGCTTTTAATGGTTTCAACAAATGGTTCGCCAGCCTTACAGGCAGCTATCAAAAACTATTATCGCTTCTTATAAGCCGGAGGGCAATAACGATAATACTCTTAATTATCTTTTGTACAGCAACGGGGTTCTTTAGTAAAATTGTTCCATCGGGCTTTATACCCAACGAAGACCAGGGCACTTTTTATGTAAGTGTTACCAGCCCTGCCGGTGCAACTATGGAGCGTACTAAAGTTGTTGTAAACGATGTTCAAAAAATAGCACAAAAATTGGAAGGGGTAGAAAGTGTTTCCAGTTTAACAGGTACAAATATTTTAAGTGATGGAACAGGTGCTACTTACGGAACGATATTAATAAACTTAAAAAATTGGGACGATAGAAAAGTTTCTGTTACAGATTTATTAAATGAGTTAGAAGAAAAAACCAGTCATATCAAAGCTGCCAAATTAGAATTTTTTCCACCCCCTGCTGTGCCGGGCTATGGTAATGCCAGTGGCTTTGAATTAAGGCTGCTGGACAAAACAGGAACCGGCAATTTAAAAAATCAGGAAACTGTTACCAATAAGTTCATTGCCGACCTGAAAGCAAGACCAGAAATAGGCTCCGCCTTTTCAATTTTTGATGCCAGCTTTCCGCAATACCTGCTTCATATAGATGAAGATATGGCTGCACAAAAAGGCGTAACTACAAATAACGTAATGGGTAGTTTGCAAACACTATTAGGCAGTGAATATGCTACCAATTTCATCCGCTTTGGGCAAACCTACAAAGTAATGGTGCAAGCTTTGCCGCAATACAGGGCAAAGCCAGAAGACATTTTAAAACTTTATGTAAAAAACGACAGGGAAGAAATGGTACCGGTTTCTGCTTTTATAACAATGGAAAAAGTATATGGCGTTGACCAGATTACCCGATATAATATGTTTCCATCGGCAGAATTAAACGGCGAAGCCAAAGCAGGTTACAGCAGTGGCGAAGCTATCAAAGCCATACAGGAAGTAGCAGCTACCAAATTGCCAAAAGGCTACGATATTGATTGGGCAGGCATTACAAGAGATGAGGTAGCCGCAGGCAACGAAGCCATTTATATTTTTCTGATTTGTTTAATGTTCGTGTATTTGTTATTAGCTGCACAATATGAAAGTTTTTTATTGCCTTTGCCAGTAATACTTTCTTTGCCCACAGGCATATTTGGTGCGTTTTTATTTCTATGGATGCTTGGCTTGGAAAATAATATTTATGCACAGGTAGCCATGATTATGCTAATAGGTTTGTTAGGCAAAAATGCAATCCTGATTATAGAGTTTGCCTCACTAAAACACAAAGAAGGTGCTACGCCATTTAAAGCGGCATTAGAAGCAGCCATCTTGCGTTTGCGACCCATCTTAATGACCTCATTTGCTTTCATCGCTGGGCTTATTCCGTTAATGTTTGCAAGCGGTGCTGGTGCAGTAGGCAACCGTACTATTGGTTCGGCAGCAGCAGGCGGAATGTTGTTGGGTACTGTGTTTGGTGTAATCATTGTGCCGGGATTGTATTACATTTTTGCAATCCTTGCCGAAAAATTCACCAAAAAAGAGGAAGAAGAAATTCCTTACACAGAAACCATTTAACAATAAATGTTCTGAAAACAATCATCATCAAAAATTAAAAATTCAATGAAATACTGTATAATTAAAATTTATCTTTTTTTAATCACTGCTGTTACGGTTAGCAGTTGCGTTTCCATAAAACCGACAGCAGACAAATCATTCATAAATGCTCCAAACGTTTATCTTACTTCAAACGACAGCACTAAAAATATTGCCGGCATAAAAGCAGATTTGTTTTTTGAAGATGCCAAATTAATAAGCCTGATAGATACAGGCATTGCTAATAATATTGATTTGCAGGCTGCATTTCAAAATATTGAATTGGCAAAAGCCAATGTTCGTTTTGCAAAAGGCTTATTATTGCCCACTGTATCAGCAGGTGTAAATGCAGGAGTGCAAAAATTTGGGGATTATACTATGGACGGTGCAGGTAATAAGGGAACTGAAATTTATAATGGAAAAGACATACCCAAACATTTGCCAGACTTTTCTGTAGGTTTTATAAGCAGTTGGGAACTGGATGTTTGGAAAAAACTGAAAAATAAAAAACAGGCTGCATTAAGCAGGTACCTAAGCAGTGAGGAAGGTAAAAATTGGGTACAAACAAATTTAATTACCGAAATAGCCGGTAATTATTACGAGTTGCTTTCTTTAGACAATGAAACAGAAATCATTAAAGAAAATATTGCTTTACAGGAAAAGGCTTTATCTGTAGTTAAAATACAAAAAGAAGCAGACCGCAGCACGGAACTTGCGATAAAACAATTTGAGGCACAAATATTAAATGCCAAAGCTGCTGCAAAGGAATTGCAGCAAAGTATTGTATTGGTTGAAAGCAATATCAATTTACTTTTAGGAAGGTATCCGCAGCCTGTTGAAAGAAGCAAATTAAATGACAATACTTTTTTACTGGCAAAAATAAATACAGGTATTCCATCACAATTATTACAAAACCGCCCCGACATCCGGCAGGCAGAGTTAGAATTAGCTGCCGCAAAATTAGATGTAAAGGCTGCTCGTAAATCGTTTTACCCAACGGTAAATTTAAGTGCTGGCATTGCTGTAAATGCTTTTGACCCCTCGTTGCTTTTGAAGCCACAATCATTTGCGTACGGTATTTTCGGTGGATTACTTGCTCCAATTTTTAACAGGAGTGCTATTGAAGCAGAATATTTATCAGCCAATGCTATGCAAAAACAAATGTTGCTTAACTATCAAAAAAGCATTCTAAATGGTTTTTATGAAGTTTATACCGGGCAAAAGCAAATTGAAAACCTTGTAAGTATAAGCAGTATAAAAAACGAAGAAGTAACCGCATTAGAAAAAGCAATCCAGGCTGCAACACTTTTGTATAAGGCAAGCCGTGCCGATTATTTAGAAGTGTTGTTTGCACAGCAACGCCTTTTAGAAACCAGACTTACGGTAAACCAGCTTATAAAAAATCAATTACTTTCAACTGTAAATATTTATAAAGCTGTTGGTGGCGGATGGAGATAAGTATTTTACATTGTACCAGAATACTTCACAATAACTGTTACACTTTTGTAATAACTTGCTAAACAAAGGAAGCCTTGCGATTCAGCAGGCTTCCTTTTCACTTAAAAATAAGTATATGGAACTTTTGATAATTTTCTTCCTTATTATCCTCAACGGTATTTTTTCCATGAGTGAAATTGCATTGGTATCATCAAGAAAATTTAAACTGGAAAATGCAGCTAAAAAAGGAAATAAGAACGCAAAACTGGCGTTACAGTTTGCCAACAGCCCCAACACTTTTTTATCAACAGTACAAATTGGCATTACGCTTATTGGTATTTTAACGGGCATATATAGTGGAGAACAAATTACCGAAGATGTAAAAAGCTTTGTAGTAAAAATTTCTTTTCTTGCTGAATATGCACATTCGGTTTCGGTAACAATTGTTTTAATTATTCTTACATTTTTCTCCATTGTTTTTGGAGAACTTATACCTAAAAGAATTGGGCTTACTTACCCCGAAACTATTGCAATATTAGTAGCCCGCCCTATGAGTGTTATTTCTATTATTACAAAACCGTTCATCTGGTTGCTTGCTAAAACAAATGATTTCTTTTTAGCACTGTTTGGCGTAAAGGAAAAGAAAGAGGGTAATGTATCTGAAGAAGAAATAAAATCTATCATACAGGAAAGTACAGATAGTGGCGAAATACAGGAGATAGAGCAAAATATAGTGGAAAGGGTATTTGCATTAGGCGACAGGAAAGTAAGGGAGATAATGACACATCGAAGTGATTTAATATGGATGGATATTGATGATGACTTTGACACAGTAAAAAGGAAAGCTGCAGAAGAGATACATTCCGTTTATATTGTTGGAAATAAAAGCTTAGATGATTTAGCAGGAGTCATTTCAGTAAAAACAATCTTTCCGTTAAACCTGACCAATGAGACGTTCAAATTAAAAGACTACCTGAAACAACCCATCATTGTACATGAAAATACACCAGCTTATAAAGTGTTGGAAAAATTTAAAGAGCAAAAGTTTCATTATGCTGTTGTGGTAGATGAATATGGTACATTACAAGGATTAGTAGCAATGGATGATGTTGTAGATGCGTTATTGGGTGACAGTACCGAGTATGACCAAAGTGAATACACCATTACAGAACGGGGCAAAAACAGTTGGCTTGCCGATGCACAAATTCCCTATTATGTATTTGCAGAATATTTTGCTTTGCCCGAAAGCGAAGTTCATTATAACACTCTGGGCGGGCTTATTCTGCACCAGTTAAACCATATTCCTGTTACCGGTGAAAAAGTAAAATGGAAAGAGTTTGAATTTGAGGTTGTGGACATGGACAGTTTGCGAATTGATAAAGTAATTATTTCAAAAAAATAATATTTGCATAGCTGGACATGGGTTTTTGTTTTGACACATTATTTATTATGCAATAGTGGCGCTCTCACTTGTTGACAAAGTTTTAATCTTTTTGCCACCCTAATCTTATAATTTGAAAACTCTAACAAGCCAACGCTGCAAGTCAGGCACATGGGCAGGCACACAAATCCACACACAAAGCAAACCTGCCCAAGAGCCTGCCTTGCCCAACGCACCGCAACCATCATTCGGTGCGACACAGACCCACATTATAGATGACAGCGGAGATAGGGTATGCGTACAACATTGGTATTGCTGCAAGTGGGGCTGGACGTTGAAACTTCG
>Ga0187893_10008372_pt1 | contig 16332 bp, 11 predicted proteins | sample MA1701074metaG_FD_139574 | JGI IMG/M metagenome (GOLD analysis project Ga0187893, IMG submission 139574) | White microbial mat communities from a basaltic lava cave in the Kipuka Kanohina Cave System on the Island of Hawaii, USA - MA170107-4 metaG ...
CGGCCACCAAAGGTGTCGACCACGATGGGCTCACTCATCGCCTCGTGCGCCTGCAGTTGCCTCTCACCTTTTGGGTGAATCTCAGTTGGATCGGATTCTCTCTGCAATGCTCACCTCCTCAGTGAGTTGTCGCTGAGGATTATATTGTCAAACCTCTTTTGCCGCCGTTTTTAGGATTATTCGGTCACTGACTCGCCCCGGCAAACCGCTCCAAAAGGTTTCGAGACACTCACCGTAACCAATATCAGTCCAGGAACGAAAAGGGCTTCGTTCGGATTGAGTGGAACAAGAATGGAAGCGAACCTCCAGCGTAGGCGCATTCTGATGATCGCTCCGGAACCGTTCTTTGAACCTCGCGGAACTCCCTTTAGTGTTCTTGGGAGACTGAAAGCCCTGTCGCTTCTTGGACACGAGGTGGATCTGCTGACTTACCCAATCGGACAGGACGTGGGAATACCTGGTGTCAGAATCATTCGAACGACGCCGATTCGCTTTGTCCGGCGAGTACCTATCGGCCCCTCGTGGACCAAGCTTTTTCTCGACATTTTTCTCTTAGCCAAAGCGGTTCGTCTTCTACTTAATAGCAGGTACGACCTCCTTCATACCCATGAAGAGGCCTGTGTATTTGGCATGGTGCTCGCCAATCTATTTGGAACCAGGCATCTCTACGACATGCATTCCTCGCTTCCCCAGCAGCTAGAGAACTGTCAATTTACGCGCTTTCGACCACTGATAGCGTTGTTTGGGTGGATGGAACACCAAGTTATCCGGTCAAGTGACGCTGTGATCAGCATTTGCCCTGCATTGGATGAGCACCTGAAACAGCTTAACGGCCATGGCAGACATGTGATGATTGAAAATGTGGCGAGCGTTCGCGACTCTCGGGCTGTCACGACAGAGGAACTCCAGGGCTTCATGACGGCTCATTCCTTTTTAGTTAACAAGAAGATCGTGCTGTATACGGGCACGTTTGAACCCTATCAGGGGATTGATCTCCTGATTGCGAGTGCGGAGCAGGTTCTGCGCTTCCACACGGATGTGCTGTTTCTCTTGGTCGGTGGAAACCCCGATCAGGTCCAGTACTACAAAGAGCGAGTGAGTCAACTGGGTTTGTCGAAGTATTTCCACTTTACCGGTTCCCGGCCACCAGAGGAGATCCCAATCTTTGTGAAGGTTTCCCAAGTCCTCGTTTCGCCAAGAACGACGGGGACCAATACTCCATTGAAGATCTACTCGTACCTGGAATCCGGCAAGCCCATTGTCGCGACTAGACTGCCTACTCATACCCAAGTTCTGAATCCAGATGTCGCTGTCCTAGTAGAACCCGATCCGGTTGCCTTCGCTCAAGGCCTTCTCATTCTCTTTGAGAATCCTCTGTTGGGCAGAAAACTCGGGGAAGAGGCGCGGAAGTTGTTTGAAGATAGGTATAGCTTTGAAAAATTTGTGTACAAAACCGATAGGGCCCTGCAGCTGGCTCTAAGCTAAGTTGCCAATTTCATAAATACAGTCACGTATTATCTCTTGCTTGATTGTGAGGTGCTGTGGCATGTTGATGGCGCGTGGAGCCCACTCAATATGCCAAGACAAAGCCCCTATCCGATACGACTGACAGTCGAAGAAGATCAGTACCTGAGAGCTCGAGCGACAAAATATACGTTACCGTATTTTCAGGTCATCCGTGCCAAGATGATCTTGCTGGCTGCCGAGGGCTTTAGTAATGACGAAATCGCCCAGCGGTTGGATTCACGTCGGGAAATTGTTAGCCGATGGCGCAAACGTTTCTTCAAAAAGCGCCTCGCCGGGCTCGACGAACAGTCGCGCTCGGGTCGGCCCCGAGCTTTTCCCCCCAGAACTGGTCGTTGAAGTCAAAGCCTTGGCCTGTGAATTACCCGCCAAGCTGAACCTGCCTCTGTCTCGATTGAGCGTAGCCGATGTCACCCATTACGTGCGGGGTTCCGGTCTGGTGGCCAGCATCAGTGAGAGCACCATCTGGCGCTGGCTGGACGAAGATGCCATTCGCCCCTGGCAACACCGCTGTTGGATCTTTCCGCGCGATTCCCACTTTGCGTTCAAAGCAGGGCGCCTGCTGGACCTCTACGAGCGCCTCTGGGAGGGACACCCGTTGAAGGCGGACGAGTTTGTCCTGTCGGCCGATGAAAAGACCAGCATTCAGGCCCGAGCGCGCCGCCATGCGTCGTTGCCCCCTCAACCCGGTAGCCCCATGAAGGTCGAACACGAATACAAACGATGCGGAGCTTGGGCTTACTTGGCTGCTCTGGATGTCCATCGCATGAAGTTGTTTGGCCGTTGCGAGCTGAAAACGGGCCTGGCTCCTTTTGACCGGTTAGTGGCCCAAGTCATGGGTCAACCTCCCTATAGCGAGGCCCGGCGAGTCTTCTGGATCGTCGACAATGGCTTGTCACATCGCGGCCAGGCTGCCCGGAAGCGACTGCAAGAAAAATATCCTCGACTGGTATTGGTTCACGGACCCGTTCATGCCAGTTGGCTGAACCAAATCGAAATCTACTTCTCCATTGTGCAGCGCAAGGTGCTAACCCCCAACGACTTCGTTTCCCTGCAAGCGGTTGAGGAACGACTCCTGGCCTTTCAAGAACGTTACGAATCTATTGCCAGACCGTTTGAGTGGAAGTTTACGCGTCGCGACCTCGCTGCGTTGCTCGAAAAAATCGCGGCCAAAGCCGCCTAAAAATACGTGACCGTACTTATGAAGTGGAGCACTAAGACACTCAAGGATCTATTCTCGAATTTGAAATGATGACGACAACACAGCAATCCTCGCACTCTGGATCAGACGCTGGAAGCATGATTGAATCGATTCGTGCTTACTGGAATGAGCACATTCATGATCTCAAGCTTGCCCGACACTCCATAGGGACCAGAGAGTTCTTCGACGACATTGAGGCCTATCGATTTGAAAAACTGAACTACCTGCCCAAGGTTGTGGGTTACTCATCTTACGCAGGAAAAAAGCTGTTGGAAGTCGGATGCGGCCTCGGTATTGACCTGGTTCGATTCGCGATGGGTGGCGCGATTGTGACAGGAATAGATTTGGCGGAAGAACCAATCACGCAGGCAAAAAAGAATTTTCACTTCCACTCGGTGAATGGTGATTTGCGGATCATGAACGGAGAAGATTTACACTTTGCTGAAGGCAGCTTCGACATCGTATTCGCACACGGCGTTCTCCAATATACGCACGACCCACAGCAGATGGCTCGCGAGATCCACCGCGTGCTCAAACCGGGAGGAGAAGCCATTCTGATGGTTTATAACCGATACTCCTGGCTCAACCTGCTGTCCAAGCTGTTCGGCGTCAAGCTGGAGTACGAGGATGCGCCAGCCTTCAAGAAATACTCAATCCCGGAATATAAACGGGTCCTGGAATGTTTCTCGCATGTGGAAGTCATTCCAGAGCGCTTTCCGGTCAGATCTCGACTGCACAAGGGGGTTAAGGCAGCCCTGTACAACGCTTTGTTCGTTGGCTCATTCAACCTAATTCCGAAGGTCATCGTACGCCCGTTCGGATGGCATCTCATCGCAAAAGTAACCAAATAGACAATGGATAGAAACCCCGAACGGCTGTCAGCCAAGACTTATGACGTGCTGATTATTGGAGGGGGTATCTACGGAGTCTGTGTCGCATGGGACGCCGCGCTTCGCGGTTTGTCAGTGGCCCTCCTGGAGAAAGCGGATTTCGGCCACGCGACTTCGTCCAATTCTTTGCGAATCATCCACGGAGGGTTCCGCTACCTCCAGCACGGCCACCTTCGGCGAATGCGTCGGCTGATCCATGAACGGGCAGTCTTCATGCGGATCGCACCGCATCTAGTGCATCCGCTTCCGTTTCTAATCCCCACCTACAGGAATTTAATGCGCAGTAGAGAGGCCTTCAATCTTGCGCTCTTGGCGAACGATCTGATCGGGTTCGATCGTAACCGCTTGGAGGATCCACATAAGTGTCTTCCACGAGGACGGATCGTCTCCCGAGAGGAATGCCTTGAAATAGCTCCTGGCTTAAAAGATCGGGGCCTTACGGGAGCCGCCATCGTGTATGACAGCCAGATGTCGAGTTCCGAACGTCTCGTCATCTCCTTTGCGCGATCCGCCTGGGAGTATGGCGCCGATCTCGCGAACTACGTGGAGGTTACGGGTTTTCTCAGAGACAAGGGCCAAGTGGCCGGTGTCAAGGCAAAGGACCTCATCAAAGGAACGGATATCGATGTTCGCGCCAGATTCGTTGTCAATACCAGCGGCCCCTGGATAGATCGCGTGACCCACCTGCTCCCGGGGTTTCGGTCAAAGCCGATTCAGGTATTGTCGAAAGCGTTTAACATTCTGGTGAATCGCGAGTTTGCAAACGGGCATGCCGTAGGTGTCTATAGTAAGAGTGTCTTCAAAGATCAGGATGCTCTCATCAACAAGGGATCCCGTCTGTTTTTCATCACGCCTTGGCAAAAACGCTCCCTCATCGGGACTGCCCATCTTCCTTACGATGCAGATCCGGACGGGTTGAGAATGACCGAAAGTGAAGTCGAGGGCTTTCTTGCCGAGATTAACCAGGCCTATCCAGCGGCTGCACTCAAACGGCAGGATGTCGCCTACGTTTTTGGCGGCCTTGTGCCGATGATCGAAAACGGTCACAGCACGACTGACGTCCAGTTGATGAAGCGATACTTGATTCATGATCATCAGCGAGAGAACGGCGGCGAGGGTCTTATCTCGGTAAGTGGCGTGAAGTATACAGAGGCCCGGCATGTGGCTGAAAAAGTGGTCAACCTGTTGTTCGAGAAGATGGGCAAGAAGGCGCCAACCTGCCAGACCGCCGTCACCCGCCTTCACGGAGGACAAATCGAGCTGTTCGAGTCCTATGTGAGCGCACAGGTGCGGCGAAACAGCCTGCCTGCAGGCGTGGTGCGAAACCTTATTCTTCACTACGGCACCGCGTATGTAAAGGTGCTGAAATCCCTCGATAGCGAATCCGAAGGCATCGGGGTTGCCTCTCGCGTCATGAAGGCCGAAGTGCTTCATGCAATCCGGGAAGAGATGGCACAAAAGTTAGCCGACGTCATCTTTAGGCGCACTGGCGCAGGGATGACAGGCAACCCGGGTGAGACCTGTCTTCGGAAATGTGCGGCCATCATGGCGGACGAGCTGGGATGGGATGGCATGAGAGTACAGAAAGAAGTCGAAGAAGTGAGGACACTCTTCTGAATTCAAACTCGATGGGTGTTGAAAAGGTCTTGGTCACTGGAGCAACCGGTTTTGCTGGCAGCCATCTTTGCCGTCGACTGGCCAAGGCAGGATACGTGGTGCGTGCATTGGCTCGAGACAGGAACCGAGGCGTTGACCTGCAACTTTCGGGTGTCGAAGTCATCATCGGCGATCTTCGTGATCCGCAGTCTTTACGGCAAGCCAGCAAGGGGATCGATGTTGTCTATCACATCGCAGCGGTTTATCGAGAAGCCAATCTCTCCCGAAAGGAAATGTGGGAAACCAATGTCCTGGGAACGAGGAGCCTCCTTGACGCAGCGATCGAAGCGGGTGTGAAGCGTTTCGTTCATTGCAGTACCATCGGCGTTCATGGAAACATCAAGAAGCCGCCGGCCAACGAAGAGACTGCCTACGGACCGGGCGACATCTACCAAGAGACGAAGGCCGAGGGAGAACGAGTGGTGCGACGGTACATGGCCGAGGGTCGGCTTCCGGTAGTTGTTTTTCGACCAGCGGGGATCTACGGCCCGGGTGATTCCCGGTTCCTGAAACTCTTCAGGGCCATTCAGCTCGGCCGTTTTGTGATGCTCGGCTCGGGAAGGATAACCTATCATCTGGTTTACATCGATGACTTGATTGACGGGATTCTTCTCTGCGGTACACAAGAAAAAAGCCTGGGAGAGGTGTTTATTCTTGGGGGCAAAGCGCCGGTCACGTTGAATGACCTCGTGCTGGTAATTGCCCAAACGCTCGGCGTGCGTCCTCCCAAGTTGAGGTTTCCGGTTACTCCAGTTTATGTGGCTGCTCTTCTCTGCGAGTTCGGCTGCAAACCGTTCGGAATCAACCCACCTCTCTACAGGCGCCGGGTAGATTTCTTCAGAAAAAACAGAGCTTTCGATATTTCCAAGGCAAGAACAGCCTTGGGATTCGATCCAAAAACGGACCTGAGAACAGGGATCAGGCTGACGTCAGAGTGGTATCGAAGCAAGGGTCTTCTGTGAAGCCCGTTGGTTTTGAGTGAGACTAAAGGCCTCATGACTAACAACAACTTCCCGATCGACTGTCGAAGGCTCGATAGGCGTCTGAGAGCCTAAGACACAATGCATCGGCTAGTGCATTTCATCTTGGTTTGGACTCTCCTCGACCTTGGTCAACCTCTCACACTTAAGTCTAAGCCGGCTGGAAAAGGACTCACGCCTGCTAGTAAGCCGGACATTGGCTGCAGGACCGGCCAGAGTAAACCGAAGTTTAGCCGAGTCGCGGGTAGCGAAGCTCCCTGTACACGAAAGATAAACTTCGTGTTTCGTCCGGCGACTGGCGAGAACCTGAGAACCGCTCTCAATCATCAGACGCCAACTCCGCTAGGATGGGAATCCTACGATGGTTCCGTATATACGCCAGAAAGAGGATACGGTTGGCTGACGAATCTCCGAGGCCATGGCAGAGATCGCGGGACTCACGGGATCGTCCGGCTTGCCGATGGAAGCCACACGTCGCCTCACGACTTGGGCAGACCAGAGCTGGCGAACTTTCAGGGGACCCACCAGGAAAATCAACTGCTCGTCTTTCGAATGGATCTCGAGGACGGATGGTATCGAGTATCTTGTGCCTCGGTCGATCCCGATTTGACAAGGCGCAAGCCACTGATCGACCAGAGGAGCTTCAAGTGCCGCTCCTACGACGCGGTTTTTGCGGGAGCACAGTATGGCGAGCCTCTAGTAGCCGGCGGACGACAGTTGGTAGAAGGATCTGGGGTCGTCGAGGTCACCGATGGACACCTGCGCATTGTGATCGGCGATCCAGCGTACGCGGGTTGGACATGGACCTATCCTGGTCGCTGGTATACGGAATTGAAGCATTGGTGGAGAGTCGAATACAACTATGTAAATAATTGGTATCAATGGCTCACCCGTACGGTAGATCCTGGTTTCCACACCTTGGGCTTGAACTCCTTGGAAGTGAGGCCTGTTGCCGCTCCACAAGCTCTGGCTCAATTAGTGTTTAGGGATCTTTTCAATCGAGATGACGATCCCGATGTCAACCGCGGAGTACCGGTTGGCAACCGATGGACCGTCACGAGAATGCGTCCTGGACTACCTGAAGTCCACACAGAACTCCACAAAACCTCTATCAAGTCCAGTGCTTCGAAGCTGGGGCACAGCCTCGGAAGCCTGATGCAGCAACGGGTGAGTCCAGACCGGGGTGTTGTTCGCTACTCGACCCGCGTCAGTCTCTTTACTGGTGAAGGGAGTCGGAAGCACTCCGGAATTCAGGAGGCCGGCGTCGTGCTGCTGGCGCAACCTTCGAGACCACAAGAGTACAATTCTACTTTCGTAGGGATCCAATTCGATAGCAGCCGCAAGAACACCAAGGGGCGGTTGATCTATCGGATCGGCGATGGCCAGGCGGGGTACCGTACCGCATTAGAGATTCCTGATACCGTTCTTCCGTTCAAGATTACAGAGGGCGAGTTCGAAATCATTGTCGAGCATGACGTGGCTAAGAACCTCCTGAGGCAGATCAAAGTGAACGGTATTGACGTCACAGACCGATTTTCTCTTCGAGATCGCTCGCAGCGAGCTCCTCGTGGTTTGTTTGGTATCCGTAGCGAAATCCACAACACAAATCCACGAGTGAGCTTGCAACAGTACTACTGGTACTACCGTGTGGAGAGTCTGAGTTGATCAGTTTTTTCGCGCCTGACTCCTGGTCCAGCTAAAGGAATGAAGATCCTAGGCATCGCAGATGGTCTGACGGGCGGAACCGCTTTGATCGAGGATGGAAAGATCTTGTACGCCGTCCACGAAGAGCGGCTGATCCGCGCGAAGATGGCCACAGGATTCCCAAGAGAATCGATTTCAAGGATTCTTCAGGATACTGGAACAAAACCTCGAGACGTGGATGCCATTGCTGTAGCCATGGTGAATGACTTCTTTCAAGAAAAAGCTGTTGCCTTCGACGGGTGGCTGCTGCGAAACCAGCCTCCTCTGAAGGAGGCTTTGCTGAGCGTTTCGTCTCAGGTGGCCGGTGTGTTTGGTACTCACCCTCTCTTGCAGGACTCCTATTACAAGCTGAAGTCCTTCCTGGGACGTGCGCGCCGAAAAGCGCTTCCTGAGCTGCTCCATCGAGATTGGGGATTCACTTGTCCCGTCAAGTTTATCGATCATCACTTTGCCCATGCATGTTCGGCGTACTTCACGGCGGGCCTCGAAACAGCCACAGTGATTACCATGGACGGGGCTGGTGATAATTCTTCCTCCCGCGTTTATGTTGTGAGGGATGGACAGTTTGAGCAACTCTTCAACGTCGACAGCTTCAACTCCCTTGCGAACTACTACGCTTACGTTACCCATATTTGTGGCTTTAAGGCCCACAAACACGAAGGAAAGATCACGGGATTGGCTGCGTATGGCGAACCGACATATGCCGACGTTCTGGACCGATTCGTCGCGTACGAGAACGAGGGCACCGTCAACAAGGGTCAGGTGTTCTACTGGTCGGCTGTGAAGGCTCTTAGGAAAGCTTTGCCCAGATCGTTCAAGAAAGAGGATCTTGCCGCAAGCATGCAGCAGGTCCTGGAGGAAGTCGGATGCGCCTACATTGAGCACTGGACCAAAAAAACGGAGTGTCCCAACCTGGCTCTGGCGGGTGGAGTTTTCGCGAATGTGAAGTTGAACCAGCGGATCCGCGAGCTGGAGAGTGTTCGGTCGGTGTTCATCCATCCTGGCATGGGAGATGAGGGACTGGCTCTGGGCGCCGCCTTCGCGATTCATGCGGCCTCCGCCAAGGCACACGGAACCAGAATCAGTTCCTCAAGGCTCGCAGACGTGTACTTTGGCCCCAGCTTTAGTAACCAGCAGATCGAGGAGGCAATCGCGAAGGAAGGCCTCAAGGCTCCGTACGTTGAAGAAATCGAGCGCAGCGTGGCTGAACTCCTGGCTGGAGGATTCGTCGTGGCCCGATTTGATGGAAGGATGGAATATGGACCAAGGGCTCTGGGCAACCGATCGATCCTTTACCAGACAACGGACGCAACGGTCAATGATTGGCTTAACAAGCGGCTGAGGAGAACTGAATTCATGCCATTTGCCCCGGTCACGCTAGAGGAGTTTGCAGACAAGTGCTATGAGAACTTAGCCGGCAGCAAGTACCCCGCCAGGTTCATGACAATAACCTTTAACTGCACCGACTGGATGAAGAGGCACTGCCCGGCCGTCGTCCATGTGGATGGCACAGCCCGACCACAGATCATCAACCGGGGAAGTAATCCAGGCTATTACAAGATCGTGGAGGAGTATCACAAGCTGACGGGTCTCCCGAGCCTGATCAATACCAGCTTCAACATGCACGAAGAGCCAATAGTCTGTGACCCGTCAGATGCCCTGCGTGCCTTTATGGACGGCGGTCTGGATTACCTAGCCATGGGCAACTATCTCCTTCGACATCCTCAACTCGGAGGCACGATAGAACATCGCAAAGCCACAGCGGACCATGCAGTTCACGCCGACCTTTATAGGCCCTAAGACAGACTTCGACTTAAAGCGACCTGGGGCGCTTCAGCGTTAGACACCCCTCCGACAAAGTTTGCCTGTACAGAAACGTTCCAGTCCTGAAAAACTCCTTTGTTCCTCCGCTACTAAACAGGCCGGGGCTTGAGTTCTTGCACGGCAAAGTACTCCCACTTTTCGGAGGAGATAGACACGTCGACCGTTGCTCAGAATGGGTCGTCTCGGGAGTTTGATTCCTGCGCTGGGCGGTAAGAAAACTGTACGACTGAAAAAGACAGAGTGCTCTCATCCTGTGGTCTCGCAAGTAACTCGCCTCGGCTTTTCAGGACGACACTTGGCGCCTTCAGCTTGATCTTTCTGGCTGCCGTCCTCTCGGCCTCAGCCGTTGCCTTTTTCTACCCGCTGGAAATCGAGACTAGAGAATCAACTGTCTGGCTCCACGTGCTTGCCTTGAGGCAGGGCATTAACCTCTATGATCACACTCAGGTCGCGTTTATCAACACGAACCATGGTCCTTTCGACCCCATCTTCAAGTTAGCGGTCGTTAGTCTGTTCCCGTTTCTCGAGGCCTGGCAGGTCACTAGGTTCTCAGTCTTCATTCTCCCGTACGTGTTCCTATTCGTCGCTTGGAAGATCCTTAAAACGCAATTGCGACGGCCCTTTTGTGAGGTCGCCTTCCTGGGCTCTGTGGGGTACCTGTTTCTGATTGTCTCTGCCAAAGAGTTCATCTTCGTAGGACGTTCTGACGCGACTGCAGCGATCCTGCTCCTGGTACTGATTTATCTTTCGATTTCAAAGGTCCCTGCAAGATCGTGGTCTCGGCTGCTGCGGGGATTCACTTGCGGATCCGTTGGCATTCTTCTGATATTGACCAATTGGCGAGTGTTGCCGGCTGTGTTCGTTCTGTTCATCTTTAGCTTGTGGATGATGACCAATAAGCATCACGCTGGTCGAGATCTCGTTCTCTATTCAGCATCGTATCTGGGTGCATCAGCAGCCATCTTCGGCTTGCTGTTGTATCAGTCTTTTGGCTTTGATCTCTCTCTCTATTCCAGCCACTTCTTTGGAGTCTACTCCAAGGCTTCCGGACATGGCCACCGCACCTACGGTCATGCCCCAGCTATTTGGTTTCTTGGATCGTTGCTCAAACCGACTAGCAGACCTGACAGTCTCAAGGGTGGGCCCGTGTTGTTGGCTCTGGTCGTATATCTCCTGGTTCCGAACAAAGCTTCAGTCCAGAATCGAGCTTGGTTCGTGCTTGGGGCATTCGTCTTCGCCGCTTGCACAGTCGCCTACTACCTCAACTACTACGGCGGCGGATCCTGGTACTACATTCCCTTCTTGATTGTTCTGTGGTTCTTTCTCTGCACGAATTACCAAGCGATGTCTTCGTCCAGACTTGCTGCAGTAGGGGCTGCCTTGGTCGTTCTGGTATGCATTAACATCGAGACCGTTGTGAAACCTACTGTTTGGCGGATAGCAACGCTGTCGCCAGCCTATGAGTTCATGAGCAGGCTAAGATCCTTGGAAAGGACCAACACCGTGCTTAGCGAGGACACCTTCTTCTTCAGGACTGCTTATCAAAGTGAGCTGATCGACATGGGTGACATGGTTTCCCGCGTCAGAATGCGAGGGTACTTCGGAGGTGATTTCAATCGGACAGTTGACAATCATTTCGAGCGAATCAGAAAACAGCCGCCAGACTATATTGTGACGGGTTTTACGGAGAGCTCGGAATTGCGGAGCGTTATCGACCTGAGCTATGCACTAGTGGCGGAAGGACCAGGAAACTTGACGGCTAATGGTGGCCAGGCATCCAGGCTGTTCAAGAGGATGGACACAGACGTACCGTAGTGATGAGCTGGAGCCATGGGATCCGATATAACCAGTCGCGCACGCAATAGCAAACCGCAAACCGAAGTTTCGTCACTGCCGAAGGTTGTGATCGTCATTCTCAATCACAACGGCAAGCTGCTTGCCGAGCGATGCCTTCAAAGTGTGATGAATTCGCGCTATGCCAATAAAGAGGTCATTCTTGTTGACAATGCGTCTACCGATGGTTCAGTCGAATACTTGCGAGGAATCTTCCCCGAGGTGCGCATCCTCGAGAACGTGGAGAACCTTGGGGTTGCTGGAGGCAGAAATCGAGGTTTCCGCGAAGCGGCCCGAAGCGATACTGACTATATCCTCTCTCTCGACAATGACGCTCGCATTGATTCCCATTTCATAGAAGAACTGCTTACAGTTGCAGAGTCAGACGAGCGAATTGGAGTAGTTGGCCCCAAAGCTTATTCGGACGATGACTCGGGAACCATTCAGTGCGCAGGTGGCTGTATTACCTACACACAGAATGTTTGTGCACAACGCGGGCTGGGACAAATCGATCACGGCCAGTACGACAGGCTTGAAGACGTCGAATACTTCCCTGGCTTTGGGTTCATGGCTAGGCAGGAAGTTTTCGAGAGTTTGATGTTCCTCGACGAAACATTCTACGGCTACGGACACGAAGACACGGACTTTTGTGTTCGTGCCGCCCGATTGGGGTATCGGGTGGTATACGTGCCACGAGCCGTAATGTGGCACCGGCGCTCGGCCACCATCGGGGGCTACAGTCCGCGTAAGAAGTACTTAGAGGCCGTAAACTCCGCTTATTTCGTGAGAAAGTACGGAACTCCGAGGGATTGCCTGAAGTATGCATTCTTTGCGGGTTTTGGGTTGGTCTATGCTCTGGTGGTCCAGTCCCTTCGAGGGAACCAGAAGGCTGTTTTTGCCAAGGCACAGGGCATCTGGGATGGTCTCCGCAAACCTATCCACTAAGGCCCTCCGAACTCACCGAGGTTTTGCAGAAAACATGGATTCAACCTCATGAGTCAGAACAATGGCTGGAGGACACTATATTTTGAAACTTATCTACTGTAGCCCCCTCGGGAAGAGGAAGCCGGGAGAGCGTTCGTTAGGGCCCTGCCACTGCTTTAGATGTCAACCATATGATTGAAGCTAGAGCTGGCCTTTGGCCTCATCGAGCCCGCAGCTCGGCGCTTCTGCAGTCGCAGACCGCAGGCGCGTTGCTCTGGTGGCATTTCGCCCTCTTCGTACCTACGATTGCCTTCAAGTACCTCTTTGTACGCAGATTGTCGTTTACAGCAGGACTACGAACCATTGTCGAATCGATGGGCAGTGGAGTCGAGCGGTACGTTAACCTCCTGCTGCTCGTCACCGTGGACATCCTGGAAGTGACTGTTATCGTCGGCGGGTTATTCGTTGTGGGTCGCTTGCTGCTTCGCCTCCCTGTCAAATGGCTAATGTTCATGAGCGTTTTTTCTTTCTTAATCATTATGTGGGCGAATCAGTATTCTCTTTTGCTGGTCGCCAGCCTCCTTACCGTTGACACATTCGTGATTACTACAAACTGGGTTGTGGAGCACCCCCAGGTATTTTGGCAATCTCTGGGCTGGTCACAGGTCGCCTTTCTCTTGCTGGTCATCGTGTGGTCCTCTTTCTTCGCGATTCTGCCGACTGGTCTCACTCAGTTTCAGAGATTGTTGCTTCCCTTCAATCATTCGTATGCCTTCCTTTTGAAGGCGGTCCTGATGGGCTCAGTATTGGGATGTTTGGCTATGTCGCGCATGAGCGCAAGCTTTCCATTGGTGTTGCGGGGGTATTGGAGTTCCACCTTCGTTTCCTTCTTTAAGCTGAATGCACCTAATTCTGTGGGCACAACTCTTCCACCGCTAGCGTCGATCCAAGCGGATTACAAGCGTCTGGTCTATCCCCGCGGCGTTGCGCCGGAGCCAGGCTGGCTGGCAGATGTTCCCATGGATACGCGTGTTCCGCGGCATATCCTTATCGTGGTGCTAGAAACCGCTCCGCGAAAGTACTACCCGCTCACGGACAATCCGGCGTTACCAGTGTTTCGCGAGATGAGTAAGCACGCCATCACGAGCCGCCATCACTACGCGATGAGCCCGTACACATGGTGGAACAATGCCAGTATCATCAGTGGAAATTACTTCGTACAGAAAGGCAAAGGCATCTTCGACTACGGTGAATTCAACTCCGATTCATTGGCCTCAATTCTTGGAAAGCACGGATATACATCCACGTTTGTTGATTCGTTCAAGCTCGGTTGGGCCAGGACCACGGGATTCTGGAAGAACCTCGGTTTCGACGAGCTATATGACTCGGAGAATGATCCGGTTCCGTTCGACCGCAGTTCGTATTCCGTCGTCGTCGATAAAGAGCGGCAGTCCTTTGCTCGAGCTGTCGCAGCCATCACCCACGCCGAAAGCCGGAAAAGCAAAGCTCTCGTGATGCTTGGAACCAGCATTGGACACTACCCATGGCTGGCAAGACCTGGGACGAAGACCCGCAAGAGCGAGGAGACGTTGTTTAACATCGCGGCGCTATTCGATGATCTGTTGGGAGAATTCCTGAAGACGCTGAGCACGCTCGGTCTCAGCGATCAAGTGTTGATCGTCGTCACTGGCGATCACGGATTTCGGATGCGCACAGAATTTGAGTCGGTGGGACTGAAGGCTGAACATGGCGACGTGGCCTTCAATGTTCCCTTTGTGCTGTACGCTCCCGCCCTGTTTGCGAGGGAAGTTCGGCTGCCTTATTTAACGTCACATGTCGATATTGCACCGACCTTATTAGCGCTGACTGGCACCAAAGAGGATGCGTGGCTGCATCATGGGAGTCCCATGCTGGATGAGCGGCTTCGTCATCGGGTGACGTTCATGATGAACACAAATCTATCCCCTGTGAGCGGCTTCCGCTGGAATGGTTGTCACTACACCCTCAACGATTTGACAGGAAAGGTGGAGGTGAAAGAGAGCCCGTTAGACACGGGCGCCGCCTCTGCTGCGAAGACTCTTGGCTGTGATCAGGCGGCAGGCAGGCTTGGCGATGAGGTTGTGAGGTCGATGTTGGAAGCAGCGAACAGGCAGTTTCAGACTGCGTTCGCCTTCCAACAGACCAAGGCACACGTCAGATAGAGTGCTTGCTTAGGCGCTGATCGTTAGATCCATTCGAGCCGAGTACGCCATTGCGGTGGGTTGAGTTCAACATTAAGTTGGAGACCAGCGTGAGCCAGAATAGATTCGCGTCCAGAACTTGGCCGGCGCTCATCGTGATCGTCATTGGAGCAATTTGCGGAGTGGTTTTTCAGCCTAGCTGGTGGGCCAAGGGCAGGTTTGATGGATTTCAAGGTGCTGCTTTGCCGATGCTGCTCGGCAGGGCAGCTGTGCTTGGAACAGACTTCGCAATGATAGAGATTTGTTCAAACGGAAGGTGACATCATGGGGCTCGAAGCTGTGAAACAAGACACATCCACTTGGCCTCGGCCGAGTGTTTCCATTGTGATTCCTTTGCTGAATGAGGCCGAGAACGTTCAACCCCTCTACGAAGGCCTGCGTACGGCGATGGACCAGGGAAAACGGACCTGGGAGGTGATCTTCGTCGATGACGGTAGTACCGACGCCACCTTCCAGTCGCTGCAGGAGCTGCACGGGCAGGACGATCGTGTGCTTGTCGTGCGTCTACGGCGCAACTTCGGCCAGACAGCGGCTCTGGCTGCTGGCTTTGACGCAGCCAAGGGTTCCACGATTGTCAGTTTGGACGGAGACCTGCAAAACGACCCGCAGGACATCGCCCGGCTTTTGGAGAAGCTTGAGGAAGGTTACGACGCGGTGAGTGGCTGGCGTGTACACCGACAGGAGAATTTCTGGCTGCGGCGGTTGCCGTCACGGGTAGCGAACTGGCTTATCAGCCAGACGACCGGCGTTCCCCTCCATGACTATGGCTGCACACTAAAAGCCTACCGGGCCGAGCTCGTAAAGGAACTCCGACTTTATGGAGAGATGCACCGATTCATTCCGGCGTTGATGTGGGGCAACGGTGGGCGCATTGCGGAACTGCCCGTCCAGCACCATCCAAGGTTGCATGGACGGTCGAAGTATGGGATTTCGCGGACTATTCGCGTACTGCTGGATCTGATCACAGTGAAGTTCTGTCTGACGTCCTTGACGAAGCCCCTTCAGTTTTTTGGGTTGATCGGCCTGCTGACATCCGGCATCGGGTTGGCAACGTGCTTCTATCTTGCGTTTCTCCGCCTCTTTTGGGGTTACCCTCTGGCCGACCGACCCTCTCTGCTACTGGGGATTCTCCTCGTAGTCATAGGCGTCCAATTCCTTTGCGTGGGTATTTTGGCTGAAATTCAAATACGGGCATATCACGAGTCATCGCAGAAGCCCACATACGCAATAAGGGAAATCTTGGACACACATAAAAAAGCACGGCCAGAAGTCCACTAGTCCAAGACGGCAAATGGAGCAGCTGAAAGCGCCCGTGGATAAATGCCCAGGCAGAGAGCCAATCCGCCATCTTGAGCTGAAACCTGCCATTGCCAAGACGGCCCCCTCCTTCATCGCGAAGTCCAGGGAGCCGTTACAAGCCTCCAACTGGCGTCCACACCTGCGGTTGCTGCTGCCGATCCTGGCGGTTTATCTTGTCTTATCCTTCTACGGCATAGGCCGACAGAGCCTTTGGGAGGATGAGTTCCGTAGCGTGCAACGTGTGGCCGCCGCAAGAC
>Ga0187893_10008373_pt1 | contig 16331 bp, 8 predicted proteins | sample MA1701074metaG_FD_139574 | JGI IMG/M metagenome (GOLD analysis project Ga0187893, IMG submission 139574) | White microbial mat communities from a basaltic lava cave in the Kipuka Kanohina Cave System on the Island of Hawaii, USA - MA170107-4 metaG ...
GCGGGCGAGCAGCGCGCGGTCGCACCACTCTTCGTCCGCCGCACCCGGGCGATAGCGCCCGCGCATCGCCGAGCCCGAAGCCTCGAGGCGCGCGAGACCGATCGCCACGCGGCCGGGCTCGAGACCGATGGCGTCCGCCAGCTCGGGCACGGTGAGCGGTCCCAGGCACTCGAGCCAGCCGCCGACGATCGCGCGCAACGCGTCTTCCTCGCTGCCCTCGTCGCGGCCCTCGAACAGGCGCTCCTGGATCGGCGGCTCGAACCGGGCCCCGGGGAGCGCGCGCCGCACGCGCGCCACGCGCTCCGCGGCGACCAGCAACGCCCCGGTCCAGGTGGCGCGCCCGGCGCGAATCAGCGACTGCGCGCGCTCGAGCCACCCTTCCCGTTCGAGCACCGGACGCGCGACGACGCCCGCGCTCAGCAGGAGATCGTGCAGCTCGTCGTCGTCGCGCACGACCGGCCAGGCCTGGCGTCGCACCTCGGCGATGGCATCGGAATCGAGCGCACCCAGCCCACCCGCCAGCGCCGGCATCGTCTGGCGCAGCGAGACGGCCCGGGCGCGGCGCTCCTCGAGCGGCGCGTCGTCCAGGTACGTGTAGGGGTTCGAGTTCAAGATCTCGTGCGAGAGCGGCGACGGTGCCACGGTGTCCATGGTCACCGTGGCGATCGTCCCCGCGCGCATCGCGTCGAGCACGGCCCCGAGGGCCTCCACGTCCATCGCTTCGTGGAGACAGTTGTCCATGGTCTCGTTGACGAGCACGTGATCCGGGATGGCTACCGGCCCGGCGCCCATGTTCTCCGCGCAGCCGAGCTGCTCCGGGAACACCGCCGCCAGGAGATCTTCGGCGCGCATGCGGACGAGCGGCATCGGGACCTTGCGCCCGCCCTCGTGGCGCGCGAGCGCCAGCGAGCGCGTCGCGTTCCAGCGCCACCGGTTGGTGAACATGGGCGAGGCGAGCGCCGCCTGCGCGAGGTCGTCGGCGAGCGATTCGCCGCGGACGAGCGAGAACACCGAATCGAGGGGGAAGCTGTGCTGCTGCCCGAGCGAGAGCACGATGCCGTCGTCCGTGGCCGCGGCCTGCAGCTCGAAGTTGAACGTCACGCAGAAGCGTTTGCGCAGCACGAGCCCGAGCGCCCGGTTCACGCGGCCGCCGAAGGGTGCGTGCACGACCAGCTGCATGCCGCCCGCCTCGTCGAAGAAGCGTTCCGCGACCACCGTCCGCGTACTCGGCACCGCGCCGGCGAGCGCCGCGCGGGCGTCGCCGATGTACGCGCCGAGTTGACCCGCCCCGTGCGCGGACAACCCGCAGGCGTCCTCGAGCCAGCCGACGTCGGGCAGGCGCTCGGCCACGTCACAGCGCAGGCGGGACACGGCGTCGGACAGCTCGCGGGTGCGCGACGGCGCTTCGCCCAGCCAGAACGGAATCGTCGGCGGGGCACCGTGGGCGTCCTCGACCCGCATGCGGGCCGATTCGACGCGCAGGATGCGCCACGAGCGGTTGCCGAGGAGAAAGATATCGCCGCGCAGGCTTTCCACGGCGAAGTCCTCGTTCACCTTCCCGACCAGCGCGCCGGTCGGCTCCTCGACCACGTCATAGTCGGCCGTGTCGGGAATGGCGCCGCCGCCGGTGATCGCGGCGATCCGGGCGCCGCGGCGGGCGCGCACTCGGCCGTTCACGCGGTCCCAGTGCAGATGCGCGGCACGCCGGCCCCGCCGGCCCGCCACGCCCTCGGCCAACATCTCGAGCACGGCGTCGAACTCGCGGCGCGACAGATCGCGATAGGGGTAGGCGCGACGGACGAGGGCGAACAGCTCCTCGGTGCCGATGTCGCCCGCGACCGCGATGGCGACGCACTGCTGGGCCAGGATGTCGCGCGGCGCCCGCGCGACCGCGAGGGTGTCGAGCTCGCCGTCACGGACCGCACGCACGGCGGCGGCCGCCTGCACCAGCTCGTCGCGCGTGAGCGGAAACACGATGCCCTTCGGAATGGCGCCGCGCACGTGCCCCGAGCGACCGACCCGCTGGATGAGCGTCGCCAGCGCGCGGGGCGCGCCCACGTGGCAGACGAGGTCGACCGCGCCGACGTCGATGCCGAGCTCGAGCGACGCCGTGGCCACGACGACCGGCACGTCGCCGGCCTTCAACCGCTGCTCGGCGTCGAGACGGATGCGGCGGGCCATGCTCCCGTGGTGCGCCGCCACCCGGCCCTCACCCAGGCGCTGCTCGAGCGCGTGCGCCACGCGCTCGACGAGCCGGCGCGTGTTCACGAAGACGATGGTCGTGCGATGCTCCTGGGTGAGCGCGGCGAGCCGCTCGTAGACCTCCGCCCACTGCTCGTGGCTCGCGATGGGACCGAGGGTTTGCTCCGGCACCCAAACCGAGAGATCGAGCTCGCGGCGGTGCCCGACGTCGACGATCGTGGGCGCCGGCCGTCCTCCGCCCGCGAGCAACCGGCCGATCTCCTCGATCGGACGCTGCGTGGCCGAGAGGCCGATGCGTTGCAGCGGCCGGCCCGCCAGCGCATCGAACCGCTCGAGCGTCAGCGCCAGGTGCGCCCCCCGCTTGTCGGACGCGACGGCATGGATCTCGTCGACGATGACGGTCTCGGCGTGCGCCAGGAACTCGCGGCTGCGCTCGGCGGTGAGCAGGATGTACAGGGACTCGGGGGTCGTAATGAGGACGTGCGGCGGCCGCCGCAGCATCGCCTGCCGCTCGTGGGCGGGCGTGTCGCCGCTGCGCACCAGGACCCGCAGCTCGGGCAGCGCGCTGCCGCGCGCCTGGGCGAGCGCCCGTAGCTCGCCCAGCGGCTCGGCCAGGTTGCGTTGCACGTCGTTGCCGAGCGCCTTCAACGGCGAGACGTAGACGACCTGCGTGTGGTCGGGGAGCGCGCCGTCCGCGGCGCGGCGGAGCAGGCGGTCGATGGACCAGAGGAACGCCGCGAGCGTCTTGCCCGAGCCCGTGGGTGCGGCAATGAGCGCGTCGCCACCGGCGGCGATCACGGGCCAGCCCGTTTCCTGCGCCGGCGTCGGCGAGCCGAACCGCGCCGCGAACCAGTCCGCTACCAGCGGTGAGAAGGGTAGCGTCACGCATCCGTCCTAGCATCGCACCGACGACCGGCCAAGGTGACGTTTCCTTCTGCGGCGCCTCTGGCTAAATAGACCTGGCCATGTCCCCCCAACCTCCGGCGCAAAAGACGCGCGCGCAACGGCGCGCGGAGGCGCGCCGTCCGGCCACGACGACGGCGGCCATCCCGTCGCCCTGGCGCCTCGTGCGTCGCATGCGACCGCTCGCGTGGGCGGCGCTCACCGTCGTGTTCCTCCTGCTCACCGCCATGGCCATCGAGCACCGCATCACGTGGTACCTGGCAGTCGACCAGTTCGGCTACCTGCGCTTCGCGCACGACCTGCTGCAGGGCCGCGTCCTGCACGATTGGCCACCGGCCCGTGCGCTCGCTGCCAACCTGCCGCCGCAGACCGACGTGCTCGTGCAGACGTACATCTGGGACGAGGGGCGGCTCTACAGCCGCTACGCGCCGGGGTTTCCGATCGTGCTCGCCGCCTGGATCGGGATCTTCGGCGACGATGCCGCGCACCTGCTGAATCCCGCCATCTTCATCGCGATCCTGGCGGCGTTGATGGTGATGCAGTGGCGGCTCTGCCGATCGCTCTGGCGCGGCACCATCGCGTCGGCGCTCGTCGTCCTCTGCCCGACGCTCGTCTACCTCTGGGCGCTCACCCCGACGCGCGACCTGTCGGCGCATCTCTCGGCGTTCATCGGTCTCACGATCCTGGTCGGCCGGGGACCGCTCGGGATGCGGAGCCTGCTGGCGGCAGGCGTGGCGCTCGGGTTCGCGGGCTCGGTCCGCCCGGACGCCGTGCTGTATCTCGTTCCCGCGTCGATCCTGGCGCTCGGCCGCTGGTGGGCGACTCGCAGCTGGCGCGTGCTCGGCCGCTGCGCCGCCGTGGGCGCGGTCGGTGTCGCCATCGGGCTCGCGCCGTCGCTCGCCTTCTATTGGTTCGCGACGGGCAATCCCTTCGTGCCGACGCAGGGCGTGGAGCTGCGGCGTCTGTTCCTTCCTGCCGACGCCGGTGCCGCGCCGCCGGAGCCACCGCCGGGCGTGCGGGTCGGATATCCGCCGGGCTGGCACGGAGGAACGATCGAGCACGTCCAGGGCGGCGGGCTTCGGCTGTCGAACCTGCCGACGACGCTTCCCGGCAACATCGACAAGATCCAGCAGGCATACGGACCGATCCTTCTCTCCCTCGCCGCCTGGGGGGTGATCGTCGGGCTGTACCTTCGGCCGGCGTTCACCACGGCGTTCGTCACCTACCTCGCCGTGGCGATTCCGTTCTTCAGCTGCTGGACGCGACCGGATCAGCGCTATTTGATCGGCGTCTGGCTCATCGTGCCGATGCTCGTCGCCGAGGGGGCCATGGGGACGCTCGAGCTCGTCGTGCGGCTGGCGCGTCTGCGCGCCGAGACGCTGGCCCGCGGGATCGCGCTCGCCGCGGCGGCGCTGCTCGTCGGCGTCTACGTGACGAGCGGCGTCGGCGAGGAGGCATCACCGCTCCTCGAGATGAGCCGCTGGATGACGGGGCTGCTCGTCGTCGCCCTGGTGGCGGCGGCGTGCATTCCGCGGCGCCGCGTTTCCATGGTGGCTGGTCCGGTGCTGGCGCTGACGCTCGTCGTGGTCAACAGCACCCGGGCGATCGGCAGCCTCGAGACGCGCGCGTCGTTCCAACGCGCGCAGGCCAAGCGCGCGGCGTCCGTCTTTCGTCAGGCAGTCGAGCCCAACGCCGTCGTGATCACGACCGAGGACATCGGGCGGCCGATGGAGAACATCGAGTACTACGCCGACGTCCACAGCTTGTATTTCACCGACCTCGAGCGGTGGCGGATGTCGCTCGATCTGGCCTCGACGAGGCTCATCATCGGACACTTCAAGCCCTATCTGCTGATCCCGAAGCAGCAGAGCGAGCTGGCGCAGGTGAAGCCGCCTCTCACGGCCGAGCTCGTCCTCGACATCCCGCCGCAGCGCAACTACGACTTCTTCGTCGCGGCGGCGTTCCATCGCGGGCTGCCGATGCAGCTCTACCGGATCCGTTCGCCGGCCATCGAAGAGGCCCTCCGGCACTACGAGCAGACTACGGGCACGAATCTGGACGCTACCCGCCGCACCCCGTGAACATGGCGAGGATGCGGGCGATCCATCCCGCCGGCTCCGGCGCCTCGTCCAAGCGGATCATGCGGAAGGTCCCTTTGTAGCTGATCGGCACCGGGAACGGCGCGACCGCGAGCGAGCCGGCGACCGCGTTCCCCTTCCAGCCGCTGCCGTCGGGTTCGAGCGCCCCGAACACGTTCACGTGCTTGACGGGACGCTGGCCGCCCGGCTCGAACGCATACGTCTGACGGAACACCCAGCGCGCGTCCTTCACGTCGGGCTCCTTCTTGATGGCGTCGTCGAAGGCGTCCTGCCCCCAGATCTCGTTCTCGACGAGCGCGACGCCGCGGTTTGCGTCCGCGAGCCCGGCGAAGTCCGTGGGGATCGCGCCGAGCTGCTCGGCCGTCGGCTGCCAGTACATGCCGGCGTTTCCCTCCTGATCGATCTGCGCGGCCAGCGTGTCGGGCAGATTCACGAAGTACTCCACGACGTCGACCGTGCCGTCCTTGGAACGGACCTCGATGAGCTGGGCGATCGTGCGCTTCTGCTCGCCGAGGACGAGATCGAACAGGATCAGCCACTTGCCGGCGAGGTCCGGGACCGTGCCGTGCACGATCGTCTTCTGCGAGGGGATCTTGGACGCCTTCAGAGCCGCGGGCGCGGCAGCCGGCGGCGTGGCCTCGGTGCTCGGCGGGGCGGTCTGCGCTCGGCAATCGGCACCGATCGCGATCGCACCGGCCACGACGGCGGCAAGGAGGGGGGTACGCATGGGCTGGCCCCATAACAACACGCCTCGCGACGAATCAAGCCTCGCGGCGGATTGCGTTGTGCGCTCCGGACGAAGTTGGTACGAGCCCCCCGGTGTCGCCCGCCGTCCCAGCCGCGCTGCTCGTGGGCTCGGGGGCCTCCGCGCTGATCTACCAGACGCTCTGGGTGAAGCAGCTCACCCTCGTGGTCGGCATCGACGTCTATGCCATCACCACGGCGGTCAGCGCGTTCTTCGCCGGCCTGGCGCTCGGCGGGGCCGTCGCAGGACCGTGGGCGGACCGTAGCCCACGGCCCTTGGCGCTCTACGCACGACTCGAGATCGGCGTGGCGCTGCTCGGCGTCGGCGCGACCCTGGCGCTCGGCCGGTCGGCACCGCTCTTCGTCGCGCTGCAAACGACGGCCGGACCGCTCGCCTGGGTGCTGCCCTTCGTGTTGATCGGGGCGCCGGCGCTCTTGATGGGCGGCACGCTGCCGGCCTTGGTGCGCGCGCTCGCGCCCGCACAGACGGCGCTCGCGCGCACGTCGGGGCGCCTCTACGCGGCCAATACCCTCGGCGGCATCCTCGGGACCCTCGTGACACCGTTCGTGCTGGTCCCGTTGCTCGGCGTCCGTGGCTCGGCGGCGGCGGCGGGACTGCTGAACGTGATCCTCGCCGTAGTCGCGATCGTCGCGAGCCGTCGGCAGCCCGTACGACCCGTGGCGCGCGACGTGACGACGCCGCTCGCACGCGACGCGATGGTGGCGCTGCTGCTCTACGCCGTCGCCGGTGGCCTGGCCCTCGGCTACGAGGTGGTGTGGACGCAGACCATCGTGCAGTTCATCAACACGCGCGCCTACGCGTTCGCCATCGTGCTCGCCACGTATCTGACGGGCCTCGTGGTGGGCAGCGCGCTCTACGCGCGGATCGCCGATCGGGTTGACCGGCCGTGGCTCACGTTCGGCGTGCTCGAGATCGCGGCCGGCGTGGCCGCGCTCGCCACGTTTGCCGGACTCGGTCCCTGGCTGCCTCGCTGGCAGGATGCCGCGGGCGCCGCCGTCCTCCAGGCCACGCAGAGCATCGGGCTCGCCACGTGCGCCCGCTTCGCGCTGGCCGCCGTGGTCGTCGTGTTCGTGCCGACGGTGCTCCTCGGCGCCGCGTTTCCGGCCGCCGTGCGTCTCGTGGCGGGCGCGGCGCACGTGGGGCGCGACGTCGGATCGGTGACGGCGCTCAACACCGCGGGCGGCATCGCCGGCACGTTTCTCACCGGCTTCGTCGCCATCCCGTATCTGGGCCTGGCGCGAACCCTCGGTGTCCTGGCAGTGGCCGCGACGGCGCTGGGGGCGTTCGCGATCGTGCGAGGCGCCGGCGCCGCGTGGCGCCGCGCCGCCCTCGCCGCGATCGTGCTCGTCGCCGTGGTCGGCACGGCAGCGCGCGCCGTCCCGCGGGAGAAGCTGCAGCGCCTGTTGGTCGCGACGCGCGGCGGAACCCTCGACTTCTACGAGGAGAGTCCCGGCGGCACGGTGGCGGTGCTGCAAGAGCCGCACTTCTCGTCGTCGTTTCGCCGCCTCTACATCCAGGGCGTGTCGAATTCGGGCGACGCCATGATGTCGCTTCGCTACATGCGGCTCCAGGCCTTGCTGCCGCTGCTCATCCAGGAGCGCGAGCCCCGCACCGCGCTCGTCATCGGACTGGGGACCGGCATCACGTGCGGCACGCTGCTCTCCTACCCCACCCTGGAGCGTCGCGTGTGCGTCGAGCTGCTCCCCGCGGTGGTGCGTGCCGCGTCACGCTTCCAGGGCAACTTCGGCGTCACGACCGACCCGCGCATCACGCTGCGCATCACCGACGGCCGACACGAGCTGCTGCGCTCGGACGCACGCTACGATCTGATCACGCTCGAGCCGCCTCCCCCGGTCGCGTCGGGCGTGGTGAACCTCTACTCCCGCGACTTCTACGAGCTGTGCCGCGACCGCCTGGCACCGGGCGGCATGGTGGCCCAGTGGTGGCCGCTCGCCACGCAGAACGACGAGGATTCGCGGTCGCTCGTGCGCAGCCTGCTCGACGTGTTCCCGTACGTCACACTGTGGACGACCGAGCTGCACGAGATGCTGATCGTCGGATCGATGGAACCCGTGCCCCTCGATGCCGACCGCATCCGCCGGCGCTTCGAGCAACCGACCGTCGCCGACGCGCTCCGTGCCGGCGGGATCTCGTCCCCTGCCGCCCTACTGGCAACCTACGTGACGGACCGCGCGGGGCTCGAAGGGTACGTGGCGGGCGCACCCGCGGTGACGGACGATCGACCGCTCATCGAGCACGCGGGCTGGATGCGCAGCGGGGAGTTCGTACGCGTGCTGCCACGCATCATGTCGTTCCGCCGGCCGGTACCGCTGGCGACCGCCGACCCCACCCTCGAGGCCGCCATCGAGGCCGAGCGGCGGCGGCTCATGACCTTCTATCAGGCCAGCTTGCATCACTATGCGCGCGAGCCGGCCAAGGCCGGCCCGCTCCTCGAACGCGTGCTGGGAGACGACCCCGAAAACCCTTACTTTCGCTGGTTCGTCGGACGGTAGGTCCCATCGGCTACGGGGTAGCCAGGGCGTGCACCAGCGTCCGAAAGAGGCCTGTCCGCGTACCATGGTCGGAGCGGTCACGCAGCGCCGCGGCACGGCGGGCACGCGGTGCATCGAAGAAGGCACTGATGGATCGTTACCAAATGTTGACCGCCTGACGGGATGGCGATACGGAAGTCAACTGGTAGCTTCGAAAGGCCCTAGGAGGGGCTCCAATCATGAGGAAGAATCGTTTCTCCCACGTCACGGTGACCGCATTGGCGCTCGCCGCAGCCCTGGCCTCGGCGCCCGCGGCGTCCGCGTACTTCGCGGGCGGCGGCAAGGATGCCGAGAAGGGCAACGACTGCCTGATCGGCTTCGACAGCTTCTTCGACGCGAGCGACGTCACGCTCGACGGGAAGAAGCAGATCGTCGAGTGCACCGACTGCGACCCGGCCTGCGACACCGACGGCGTGGCGGAAGCGAACGGCTCGTGTACCTTCGACGTGGGCGTCTGCGTCAACCAGAGCGGCGTCGAAGGCTGCACCCCGCCCGCCGCGCTCGACAAGGCCACGGCCAAGGGCAAGGTGAAGGGCGTCAAGGGCGCCGAGGGCAAGATCGTCATCGACGCCACACAGCTGCTGACTGGCTCGGGCTGCGGCGCCCACGTCGACGCGATCGTCCCGACGCTCGAGAAGAAGGGCGAGCCGACGAACGGCGAGGTCGGACTCCAGCTCAGCGGGTCGACGAAGAAGAACAAGCCCGAGGGTCTGAAGGCGCGCAAGGACAAGGACAAGGTCAAGGTACGTTGCCTGCCACGGCCGGTGGGCGAGGCCTGCCCGATCGCTACGCCCGTCTGCGGTGACGGCGCGGTCACCGGCACCGAGGAGTGCGACATCACCGCGGAGCCGAGCGGATGCGGCGCGGGTCTCACGTGCGTCGCCGGTTGCACGTGTGAAGATTGCGTCCCGCCCGGCAAGGGTGAGCCGACGAGCCTCACCTTCACGACCGCTCTCGGCACGGACAACTGCGGCCCGGTCGCCCTCGGAACGCCGCCCAACGCCCCGTTCGGCGGCGAGCTGCTCGACAGCGGCAATACCCAGATCACACCACTCGGTCTCGGCTGCCTGTACATCGGCGGTGGCTCCTCGACGGTCCCCGGAGGCATCACGCCCGACACCGCCCCCAACACCTACGACATCGACCTCGCCTGCAACGGCGGGGACGAGCTGCAGCTGGTCGGCAGCGCCGGAACGAGCGTGAAGGACTGCTCGCTCGCGGCCGGTCCGACCCGGGTGTGCGCCAACGGCCATCCCGGCACCGACACCAACGGCCTCTGTACGGTCGACGCCGACTGCCGCCCGCTCTGCGTGGACAATCTCTGCGCCAACGGCGCGCCGGGTACCGACGGCAACGGGGCGTGCGTCGGCGCCAGCAACTGCGGCTCCGGCGCCGAGGGTTGCCTCGAGCCCGGCTGCACGGGCCTCGTCTGCGTGCCGGTTCCAAACTGCTACTTCGGCCCGCCGCTGCCGGTAAAGAACGGCGCCCTCTCCACCTGCGTGGGCAACGTCTTCATCACCGACGGCGGCGGCACCGCCAACACCGACACCGGCGACGTCGCGCTCACCATCCCGCTGTCGTCGCGCGTGCACTTCACGGGCACGAGATACCCCGGGAATCCTTGCCCGACCTGCCAGGCCGGGGTCTGCAACGCAGGGCCCAACGTGGGCCTGACCTGCACGGGCGTGGGCCTCGACGGCACGACGCACGACTGCCCGCCCGATCCGTTCACGTTCCTCGCTCCGCTCGCCGTCACGTTGAGCCCCCTCACCACCGGCACTTCGACGCTGCCTACGGACGGCACCGTCTCCCCTGATGGCCTCTTCTGTCCCGGGCAGCTCGTCGCCGGAGCATTCGCCGTCGATCCGGCACGAAAGATCAGCATGACGGGCACACCCGTCACGGCACCGATCGACACCACTGCCAAGGCCGCCGTGTTGGCGAGCGCGTTCTGCATCCCGGTGACGGGCAACCTGCTGATCGACGGCGCTGCTGACCTTCCAGGTCCGGGCGCGACCAGCCTGGCCGGAACGGTCCAGCTCCAGTAACGGAACGAAGGGAAGGATTGAACGCGATGAAAAGCATGAAGAACCTCGCGGCGGCGACGCTCCTCGTGGGTGCGGCGTTCGCGACGTCTGCCTCGGCCGATCTCGTGCCGGGCGGTCCGACGACCGGCAAAGCGCTCGCCGGAGACTGTTACGCCGAGCTGGACGTCACCGACCTCGGCGGCGCCACCTTGACGCTCGATTCCAAGGGCAAGCCCACCATCACCTGCGTCGATGGTGATCCCTGCGATCAGGGCGACCCGGGCGACGGCAGGTGCCTCATCAACCTGGGCACCTGCATCAACCAGAGCAACGTCGAGGGCTGTACACCGCCCGCGTCCCTCCAGTCGCTCAAGGCCTCGGCCAAAGCGAAGGGCGTGAAGGGCAAGATCGTCATCGAAGCGCCGCAGCTCCTCGACGGATCGGGCTGCGGGGCATTCGTCGACATCGAGATCCCGCTCAAGAAGAACGGCTCTCCCGGAAGCGCCACGGTCAACCTGAAGGCCAAAGCCGTCAAGGGAACCAAGCCGGGCAAGGACTCCGACAAGGTCAAGTTCGTCTGCAACCCCGGCGAGGCCGTGACGCTCTGTCCGGACAACCCGGCGGGCGGTCCGGACAAGCTCAAGATGACCATCGCGCAGGAAGGCAACGACCTCGACAACGGCTGGACGGGCATCTCGCAGAACTTCGCCGTCACGCCGAACGGTTCGCTCAACGTGTGCCTCAGCGAGTGCGACACGACGAGCGACACCGAGTGCACCGCGAACGGCCCCGTCGGTGCGGGCAGCATCAACGGCCCCACCTTCGGCGCACCGCTGCCGCTGCTCGCGTCCAACGTGCCGGTCTGCGTCGTCAACCGCTTCGACCAGCCGATCACCGGCACCGTCAACTACGCCACCGGCGACATCAGCATCCACGTCACGCTGCTCTCCGACGTGTACTTTACCGACCGTAGCGAGGTCTGTCCGCGCTGCGCGAACAACAGGTGCTCGTCCGGCGACCGGCAAGGGGAGGCCTGCACCGTCGACGCGACACTCGTGGTGGCGGAGGGCATCGGCAACAAGACGTACAACCTCTCCGAGGATTGCCCGCCGCTGGGCCAGCCCGTCGGCATCCTCAACATCAACTTCGACCCGCTCACGAGCGGCACGACCAACGCGTTGACGGGAGACAATCCCTGTCCTCGGCCGGCCGGAACGCCGCCCGGCGTCCCGTATCAGGACGATGATTGCGGCGGGGGAGTGTGCGGTACCGAGTGCACGGGTAACGCGTGCGCCTCGCAGGTGCCCGATCCCGTCAATCCGGCGGAGACGGTTTGCCGGGACAACAAGGGCGGCATCAGCCAGAACTGCTGCTCCGGCGACACGACGAGGCCGTGCTTCCCGATCGCCGACGGCGGAAGCATCGTCCGGACCGGCCGGGCCGAGGCGCCCGCACCGGTATTCCCCGACACGACCTTCCCGAAGACCGGGACCGGCGTGCTCGCTTCGACGTTCTGCGAGGCGGCGACCGGCAACGACAACGTCAACTCAACGACCGGCCTCCCCGGCCCGGCGGCGCTCCTTTTGAGCGGCACGCAGGAGTGGACGCAGGAGGAAGCTCCTCCGGCCGAGTAACCACGATCCACGTCGTCCGGTAGTAGCCGGACCCGACCCAGAGACGGGGCGGTGGGGCCAGCGAGCCCCCCGCCCCGTTCTTTTTTGGCCCGAGAAACCGGCTCGTAGTCATTGCAAACCGAATCCCACCACGCTACGTACGGGCGGCTTTCGGGCTCCGACACGCGCATAGATGCGCGCATCTCTGAAGAGGAAGGGTGCCATGATGGATCGCCGTCGGCTCGCAGTCCCCCTGCTGGTTGCCGCCAGCCTGCTCGTCGCCCGGCCCGGCGCCGCCACCTTGCGGTTCGGTCCGCTCCAGATATCGGGCAACCTGCAATCGCAGAACCTGATCCGCCACCCGGACGCGGATACCTTCCAGTTCATCCAGAACCGCAACGTCGCCCGCCTGCAGCTTACCTACGACTTCCTCCAGGGCGGCAAGGCGATGGACAAGTACAGCATCCCATTCATCCGGGATGCCAAGCTCTTCGTATTGATGCGCGGCGTCTACGACAGCGTCTACGACACGACGCCCGGCTTCCTCCCCACGCACGAGATCCACGGCCACGCCTACGGCGGCCAGAACATCTTCGGGAACATGCGGACCCGCGGCCTGTCGACTGACATTCTGCGGCTGCGGGGCATCTCACGCGACCAGCGCGACAACTACAAGTTCAAGGGCTCGGAACTGCCGCGCGAGATGTACCTGGATTTCCGCTTCCGCGACGTGCCACTCAATATCCGAGCGGGTCGCCAGCAGATCGTCTGGGGCGAGACCGACAACTTCCGCATGCTCGACCGGGCAAACTCGCTCGACCTGACCTGGCACTTCCAGCAGGAGATCCCGGCTCCAGCCTTCGGCTGGGACGAGATCCGCCAGCCGTTCTGGATGATCAAGGCGCTCTACGAGCTGGGCGACGTGTGGAAGTTCTCGCAGAGCTTCATCGAGGGCTACTGGAACCCCGGCGACTGGCGCCCCGCCCGGCAGGCCTTCCTGCCGCGCCCGTGGGGTCTACCGTTCATGAACCCGCTCTCCAATCCCGTCGACGGCGTGTTCTTCCAGGGCGTCTGCGGCACCGGCCCCAACGGTCAGTGCAACCGGCTCATGAACGACACCAGTCTCTTCGGCCAGGGCGACTGGAAGCGCAACCCGTGGGACAATAGCCAGTTCGGCGTCCGCTACCACGGCATCACGCCCTTCGGGTTCGAGTTCACCCTCAACTACTTCTACCAGCGTTTCGGCGGCGACGACGGCACCAACTACGCGCCGCTGAAGGGCCTCGTGAACAACCCGGCCAACCAGGCGCTGCGCGTGAACCTCATCAACCAGGGCATCTTCCCGGCCGAGGCGTACAATCCCTACGTCCACACCGTCGGCGCGTCGGGCAACTACTCCGACGACACGTACACGGGCACGGTCTTCCGGTTCGAGACGATCTACGACATGGGCATCCCGTTCTTCGACGTCGCGAAGGAGACCGTCATCGACGTCCCGGCGCTTCCCGGCATCACCAAGAAGGACATGTGGAAGGGGATGGTCGGCTTCGATCGCCAGACGTGGATCCGCTGGATCAACAAGAAGACGACCGTCTTCCTGACGGGGCAGTTCTTCTGGCACTATTTGATCGACAATCCCGATTGTAACGCGCCCACGGTCGCCAACGCGTCCTCGGCACGCAAGGCGGAGATCGGGAGCTGCCTCGTCGGCGGGCTCGACCTGCCCTCGAACTCGCGCCTCGGCACGGCCTCCGCGGCGCAATCGGGCAGCCCGTCGTTCCGCGACAAGATCCGCGACTGGGAGACGCTCATCACGTTCGCCGCCTTCACCTTCTACAAGGGCGGCAGCATCATCCCGACGGTCGGCATCGCCGTCGACCCGGTGAACAACTTCAGCATGGAGCCGTTCTGGTCCCTCGACTACGTGGTCCGCGACGACTTCGTGGTGAACGTCGCCCAGCGCTACTTCCTCACGGCCGGCTCCAGAAATGGCCCCGTCTTCGAGACCTGGGGCCTCGCGGGCTTGAACGCCGGACGCTCCGAGACGAGCATCCGGCTGACGTACCAGTACTGAGCCTCGCCACGCGCAATTGATCGGCTACGGGGCCCCGGATACACTCCGGGCTTCGTTTCCGATGGCCGCGAGCACCACCCGACATCGCCTCGCCCTCGCCATCGCCTTGGCGGGCGTCCTGGCGAGCGCGGTTACGCTCTACGTCGATCAACGCATCGCGAGCGACGCCGGCTACACGAGCTTCTGCAACGTCTCGGACCGCGTGAACTGCGACGTCGTGCTGGCGAGCCGTTACGGCCGCGTGCTCGACATCCCGGTGGCGGCATGGGCCCTCGCGGCCTTCGCGTCCGGGGCGCTTCTGGCGCTGCCGGGTGCCGTGCTGGGCATGTCTTCGGGCCTGGCCGACCTGCTGCTCGTGGCCCTCGTGTCGTCGTCTACGGGGTTCACGCTCGTCATGGCCGCGCTGGCCGCCTTCGTGCTGAACGCGCTCTGTCTGCTGTGCCTCAGCATCTACGTCGTCGTGGCCGCGTGGGCGTTCGTGGTGCTTCCGATGGCCGCCCGCTTCCCGACCAAGGGAACGTTGCGACGGCCCGCCGCCTACGGCAGCGCGGTTGCGGGGTTCCTGCTGGCGCTCTCCGTGGGGGGGTGGGCGGTCGCGCGCGTCCCCGCGGTCCTCGGCACCATCGACGAGATCCGTGCGGAAGACCCGCGCTTCCTCGAGTACTACCAGAACCTGCCGCGCAGCGCGGCGGACACCGTGACGGGCGCGGGCGTCCACACGAAGGGCCCGAGCGACGCGCCCGTGACGATCGTCGAGTTCTCGGACTTCCAGTGCCCGGCCTGCGAGCAGGCTTTCCAGGACCTTCACGATCTGCTGCGGCGTCGCAACGACGTGCGGGTGGTGTTCCGCCACTTTCCGCTCGACCAGCAGTGCAACGAGCGCATGACGCGCGGCGTCCATCCCATGGCGTGTCTCGCGGCCGCGGCGGCCGAGTGCGCCGGGCAGCAAGGAAAGTTCTGGGAGTATCACGACCTGCTGTTCGCCAATCAGTCGACGTTGGAGCGCGAAAGCCTGTTCGCGCACGCCCGGGCAACCACCCTCGACCTACGGGCCTTCCGCACCTGTCTCGACGATCCCGCCACGATGGAGGGGGTTCGGGAAGACGTGCGCGCGGCGGATGCGCTCGGCGTCGACTCCACGCCCACCATATTCGTCAATGGACGTCGCATCGACGGTGCGTTGGGCCGCGCCTACTACGACTACGCCATCATCATCGAGACGCAGCACCCGGCTCCGGCCGGGTGAGCGTGGGAGGACCCCATGGAGCTCACCGAGGATCTCAAGTACCGCCTCGCCTATCTGACGATGCGGCTGGTGTTCGACGTCAAGCTGAGCAAGACGGACCCGGCCACGTGTCCGGGTGTCCTCTCCTTCCTCGACCTGCTCGCCGGCACGCAGCTCGCTGGTGAGGCGGGCGGCAAGCACTACGCGTCGCAGCGCGAGAAGATCGAGAGCTTCATCGATGCCGAGTTCGAAGAGGATGTGCTCGAGATGGCGCGCAAGGTGGCTGCGGAGCTGACGTGAGGGTGGGCTCCCCATTTCGGACCGGGCAGGAACGGGGGGCACCCGTGCCGCTTCGCTTCCGCGCCGGTTGAACGGGCGGCTACCAGCGTTCGATCCGGCGGCGCGTCAGAGGCGCCGCACGGGCGCCCCCCGTTCCCGCCCGGTCGGCCACGGGCATCTCGCGCGCGCGTCTCTCACTATCCGTCTTGCGCGCTAGCGCTCGGGTAGGTGCCGCTTGAGGTCGAGCAGGCGCGTGAGGAGGTCGGCACGCTGGCGGAGTTCGTGTTCCAGAGCTGCGAGCTGGCGGCGGGTCGCTTCGAGTTGGATCGGATCAACGGTGTCGAGGATGGCGTGGAGCCGGCGGTGGGCGTCGAGTGCTCCCGCGGCCGCATGGATGCCGGCCGACGCGGGGTGCCCGTCGAGCTGTGCCATCAAGGCGCCTACGGCTTCGAGGCTGCGGGGTGCACCCTCGGGGTCCGCGGGCGCCCGCGCGGCTGCGAGCCAGAGCGACACGACATTGAGTGAACTAGAGCGCCCCCCGGCCTCGCAAGGGGATTCTGCGGTGTCACAGCGGAAATTGACGCGCCCCAA
>Ga0187893_10008374_pt1 | contig 16331 bp, 10 predicted proteins | sample MA1701074metaG_FD_139574 | JGI IMG/M metagenome (GOLD analysis project Ga0187893, IMG submission 139574) | White microbial mat communities from a basaltic lava cave in the Kipuka Kanohina Cave System on the Island of Hawaii, USA - MA170107-4 metaG ...
CGGGCTCTCGCGCAGCGCACAGTGGTGCGGCGACGGCCGGCCTTGCAACTTGCAAATTTTTCTCGACCTGCTGGCCGGCAATGACAATGACCAGGATCCGAGCCAGCAGCCCGGCAACCAGATGGCGGGCATCGACCTGCGCTGGGCGCTGCCCTGGGCGCCGCTGGCGGTGTACCTTCAGGCGATCGGCGAAGATGAGGCGAACAATCTGCCGAGCAAGTACCTCGGGCTGGTGGGCATCGAGGCGTGGGGTGGCATCGGTGATCGATCGTGGCGAGCGCACTTCGAGTATGCGGATACGGCCTGTGCCTTCTACGAGAGTCCGGCGCAGTTCGGCTGCGCCTATCGCAACGCGACCTACGACGACGGCTACCAATACCGCGGCCGTTCGCTCGGGCATGCGCTCGACGGCGACAGCCGCCAATGGGCCGCCGGCTTCCTGCTGGTCGAGCCGGGCGGTCACAGCTGGGAGCTGGCGCTGCAGGATGCGGACCTCAATCGCGCGGGCGCCAACCCGGTCCACTCCGTTTCGCCGGTCGCGGCTGCGGTCCGTTCCGCGGACCTGTACCATCGGCGGGCATTCCTAGGCGGCGAGCTTTCGCTCGGCATCGGCTATGAGGAAAGGGAGGCAGGCTTGGCCGGAACGGACTCCACGGACCTGCGGGGTTTTGCGCAGTGGTCAGCGGCATTTCAATGATGCGTTACTGCATCGCCGTGCTGGCATTCGGCGCGTTGTTCAATGTGCCGGTTTTCGCTCAGACGCAAGAGCAGCTCGAAATCTTCCGTTCGCTGACTCCCGAGCAGCAGCGGCGAGTGCTCGAGCAGATGCAGCGCGACGCGTCGCGGTCCGACGCGCCCGAACCTTCGGCGCCGATCGCGGTGCCCAAGAGAGAAGACATCGGCGAGTCGGTAACGGCGCGCGAGCCGAGACTGCGCGCCGGCGACACGCTGCTGCTGGCGGTCAGCCCGATTGAGGAGACATCCAGGGCCGACGACGAGTTTCGCCGCCGTCTGCTCGCGGGCAATCCCTATCGCTTGGATCGGCTCGGTCGCTTGGTGCTGGACGACGCGGCGAGCTTTACGCTTGCCGGGCTCACGGCAGAGGAGGCAGCAGCGAGGCTCAACGCTGATCCTTCGCTCGCGGGATTCCAGTTCAGCGTGCGCCTGCTGCCGGTGGAGGGAGAGCTCAGGCCCTTCGGCTACGACCTGTTCCGGAGCGTCCCGACTACTTTCGCGCCCGCGACCGACATTCCTGTGCCTGCCGAGTACGTGATCGGCCCAGGCGACACCTTCGAAGTACAGTTGATCGGCGAAAGGGGTGGGCGCTACACGCTTGTGGTCGGGCGCGACGGCGCCGTCGATTTTCCGGAATTGGGCCCGATCGCAGTCGCTGGCATGCGCTTCGACGCGGCGCGCACGCTTCTCGAGCGGCGCGTCGGCGAGCAGATGATCGGCATGCGCGCAAGCGTATCGATGGGCCCGCTGCGCTCAATCCAGGTGTTCGTACTGGGCGACGCCGAGCGGCCGGGCTCGTACACGGTGAGCGGGCTCTCGACCATCACCAACGCGCTGTTCGTGAGCGGCGGCGTCAAGCCGATCGGCTCGCTGCGCAACATCGAGCTCAAGCGCAGCGGCAAGCTCGTGAGACTCCTTGACCTCTACGACCTGCTGCTCGCGGGCGATACCAGCAACGACGCGCGGCTCCTGCCCGGAGACGTGATCTTCATCCCGCCCGTGGGACCGACTGTCGCGATCGACGGCGAGATTCAGCGCCCCGCAATCTATGAGGTTCGCGAAGGCGCCACGACGTCCGAACTGCTTTTTCTGGCGGGCGGGCTGACGCCACGCGCGGACCCGGCGAGCGCTTGGCTCGAACGGATCGACGAGAACCGCAGCCGCACGGTCCTTGACCTCGACCTGGAATCACCGGCCGGCCGGGCACTCAGAATCCGGAGCGGCGACCGCATCCGCATCCACGCGATCCGCGAGGTGTTCGAGAATGCCGTGGCGCTTGAGGGGTTTGTCCACCGCCCGCGCAGTCAGCAGTACCGGGCGGGCATGCGGTTGACCGATCTCGTCGGCACCCTGGACGAGCTGCGCCCGCGCGCCGATCTGCATTACGCGCTGATCCGGCGCGAAAGCGGGCCAAACCGGCTCGTATCGGTCGTTTCGGCGGATCTCGCGCGCGCGTTCTCGCAGCCGGCCTCCGAAGCCAACATTGCGCTGCAGCCGCGGGACCGCGTGCACGTCTTCGACCTCGATTCCAGCCGCGACCGGGTCGTTGCACCGATCCTGCGCGAGCTGGTGCGCCAGAGCGGACATGGCGAGCCGCGCCAGGAAGTCGGCATCGGCGGGCGCGTCAAGGTGCCGGGACAGTACCCGCTGGAACCGGACATGACCGTGAGCGACCTGCTGCGCGCGGGCGGCATGCTGGACGAGGCGGCTTACGGCGGCACTGCGGAGCTGACGCGCTACCAGATTGTCGGCGGCGAGCGGCGCGAGACGGAGCTGGTTACCGTGGACCTGTCGCGCGTGCTGGCGGGCGAGCTGGGTGCCGACCTGCGCTTGCAGTCCTTCGACTACCTCGTGATTCGCGAGGTGCCGGACTGGCAAGACCAGGAGACCATCTCGATCGCGGGCGAGGTGCAGTTCCCAGGCACGTACCCAATCGAGCGCGGCGAGTCGCTGCGCTCGGTGCTGCGGCGCGCGGGCGGACTGACCGGTCTCGCGTTCGGGCCCGGCAGCGTGTTCACGCGCGAGGAACTGCGCGAGCGCGAGCAACGTCAGATCCAGGTGCTGGCCGAGCGGCTGCAGCGCGAGCTCGCGGCGCTCTCGCTGCAGCAGTCGCGCGGACAGGAAGCGGCCGGGACCGGCGAGGCCATGTCCGCGGGCCAGGCATTGCTCGCGGACCTGCGGGGCACTCATGCCGTCGGCCGGCTGGTGATCGATCTCGCGGACGTCTTGGCCGCGGCACCCGGCTCCGCCGACGATCTGATCCTCAAGGACGGTGACCGGTTGTTCGTGCCGCGGATCACCCAGGAGGTGACGGTGATCGGCGAGGTTCAGAACTCGACCTCGCATTTGTTCGAGCCCGGCCTCTCGCGCGACGACTACGTCGACCGCAGTGGCGGACTCGCGCAGCGCGCGGACTTAAGGCGGATCTTCGTGATCCGCGCGGATGGGAGCGTCGCGGTCGGGCGCACCGTGGGCTGGTTCAGCCGCAGCGGCGGCGACATCAGGCCGGGCGACACGATCGTCGTGCCGATGGACGCCCGGCAGCTGCAGCCCCTCACGGTCTGGACCAGCGTCACCCAGATCCTGTACCAGATCGCCGTCGCAGTGGCGGCGGTCAATTCCTTCTGAGCGCTGACGGTGGACGAGATCAGCTTGCGCGAGGTCTGGAGGGCGCTGGTACTCAGGCGGGCGCTGATTGCCGCAGCCGCGCTCGCGGGCCTGCTTTCCGCCGCCGGCGTGTCAATCCTGACCAGGCCCGTTTATCGCGCGGAGGTGCTGCTCGCGCCGGTCGAGGCCGAGTCGCGCGGCGCGCTGTCCGCGCTCGCCGGGCAGTTCGGCGGGCTGGCGGCACTCGCCGGTGTCGACCTCGGCGCCGACGGCGACCAGAAGGACGAAGCGGTCGCGCTCCTGCGCTCGCGCACGCTTGCGATGCGCTTCATCGAGGAGCAGGAGCTCCTGCCGGTGCTGTTCGCAGCGGACTGGGACGCCACCGCGGGAGCCTGGAAGCCACAGGATGCGGACGATATCCCGACGCTCTGGGATGCCTACCGGCTGTTCGACGAGGAGATCCGGTCCGTCGACGAAAACCCGCGGACCGGGCTCGTGACGCTGGCAATCGAATGGACCGAACCGGAGCGGGCCAGGGCATGGGCGGAGGGGCTGGTCGCGCGAGTCAATGCGGAGACACGTGCGCGAGCGACGCGCGAAGCCGAGCGCAGCCTCTCGTACCTGAATGCCCAGCTCCAGAAGACGGACCTGGTCGAGCTGCGGCAGGCGATCTTCACGCTGGTGGAGAGCCAGACCAAGCAGATGATGCTGGCAAACGTGCGCGAGGATTACGCATTCAAGGTCATTGATCCAGCGGTCGTTCCGGATCGCGATGATCCGGTTCGGCCGCGGCCACTCCTGCTTCTCCCGGTCGGGCTGACGGCCGGCCTGCTGTTCGGTGTGCTGATCGCCCTGCTGGCCGGCGCAGGCAGCGGGTTCCGCGCGGGCGCCCGCTGAAGCGGCGTCCCGATCCATGAAGCAGCTGGTCCAGGACCTCCGCAACGGCGCGCTGATCCTGCTGGAAGTGCCGCCGCCCCGCCCGGGGCGCGGACAGGTGCTGGTCCGCACGCGGTGCTCGCTGATCTCGGCGGGCACCGAGCGGATGCTGACCCGATTTGCGAAGGCCGGTTACCTCGAGAAGGCGCGGCAGCAGCCGGACCGTCTCAGGCAGGCGGTCGAGAAGATCCGGAGCGACGGTCTGCTGGCGGCCATCGAATCGGTGCGCGCCAGGCTCGAACAACCGGTCGAGCTCGGCTACTGCAACGTGGGAGAAGTCATGGCCGTCGGCGAGGGCGTGACGGGCTTCTCGCCCGGCGACCGCGTGGTATCGAACGGTCCACACGCGGAGCAGGTGCTGGCACCGAAGAACCTGTGTGCGCGCATTCCGGACCCGGTCACCGACGACCAGGCGGCGTTCGCGGTCGTGGCCGCGATCGGGCTCCAAGGCGTGCGGCTGATCGCCCCGGGTATCGGCGAGACCGTGGTCGTCGCAGGTCTCGGCCTGATCGGCCTCTTGTCCGTGCAGATCCTGCGCGCCGCCGGGTGCCGCGTGATCGGCTTTGATCCGGACGCCGATCGCGCCGGGCTGGCGCGGATTTTCGGCGCCGAATCCTTCCAGGTGGGCTCTGACGCGGATCCGGTCGCGAGCGTGCAGGCTAGGAGCGGCGGAACCGGCGCCGATGCGGTGCTGATCACGGCCTCGACCAGAGACGACGCGCTGATTTCGCAATGCGCAGCAATGTGCCGCCGCCGCGGCCGCATCGTGCTGACGGGCGTAATCGGTCTCAATCTTCAGCGCGCGGATTTCTACGAGAAGGAGCTGAGCTTCCAGGTGTCCTGTTCCTACGGACCGGGGCGCTACGATCCGAACTACGAGGAGCGCGGGATCGACTATCCGCGCGATTTCGCGCGCTGGACCGCAGGGCGGAATTTCGAAGCAGCGCTCGAGCTCATGCGCGAGGGCAGACTCCTGACCGAACGGCTCGTGACGCACCGTGCGCCGTTCACTTCCGCCCCGGAAGCCTATGCGCGCCTCGAGGAACGCGAATCGATCGGCATCCTGCTCGACTACGGGATTGGGAGCGAAGAACTCGCAGCGGATTCCGCGGCGACGTTGCCGATGACCAAGGCGGTCCGCACGCACGGTCACGGGATCGCAGTCATCGGCGCCGGTGCTTTTACCCAGGCCCGGATCCTGCCCGCGCTGCGCCGCGCGGGGGCAGACGTCCGCGTGATCGCGAGCGCGCAGGGAACCAGCGCCGCGATCGCCGCGCGCCGGTTCGGAATACCGCAAGCGTCCAGTGATCTCGATGCAATCCTGCTCAATCCAACGGTATCCGCGGTCGTCATAGCGACGCGCCACGACCAGCACGCGCCGCTCGTTCTGCGCGCGCTCGCGGCGGGCAAGCAGGTGTTCGTCGAGAAACCGCTATGCCTCAGCGAGGCGGAGCTGGATGCAATCGTGGCGGCACGCCGTGAGGTAGCGCATCGGGAGGGAGCGACGCCCGCGCTGGTGGTCGGCTTCAACCGGCGCCATGCACCGATGGCCAGGCGCATGCGCGAGGCGATGGCGCAGCGTGCCGCCCCGGCCTTCGTCGTGTACCACTGCAACGCCGGATCCCTGCCCGCGAATCATTGGGCATACGACCCCCTTGTGGGAGGCGGGCGCATCGTCGGCGAGGCCTGCCACTTCATCGACTTCGTCCAGTACCTGATCGGCAGTCGCATAGCCTCGGTGCACGCGACTCGAACGAATCCGGCCGGCGCCGGTCTCGAGGACAGTGCTGCAATTACCCTCGGCTTCGAGGACGGATCGATCGGACAGGTCAATTACTATGCCAGCGGCAACCGGGCCTTCCCGAAGGAACGCTGCGAGGCGGCCTTCGACGGCAAGTCGATCGTGCTCGACAATTTCCGGCGGCTCAGGGGCTATGGCGTGGCCGCCAACGGGCGAGCGCTGCGCCAGGACAAGGGCCACGATGCGCAGTTCGCCGCGTTCTCGGCACTGGTAGCCGGCGCGGGGGTCCCCGGCGGCTTCCCGGTGCCTTTCGAGGTGGTCGAGGACGTCATGCGCGCGACTTTGCGGGCGGCGGGCTCGCTGCGGGGTCCCTGAGCGCCCGGCGCGATAGAGCGCCAGCCGACCCTGATCTATACTCCGAGAAGCGTCCGGCATCCGCGTCGGCTGCCGGGCTGCATGCCGGACAGATGCGTACCGCACTTTAATAATGATGTGATCGCGGACGACACCGCGACCAGGTCCACAGGGGAGTCCAGCCGTGACCAATCGAGCCGCTCGCCATCTTCAGAAGTTCTTCGGAGCTCTATGCACCTCGCTGTGCGCTCTCGCATCGCTCTCGTCCTCCGCGGGTGAAGGCGGCCCGACCACACCCGACGCTCTCGGCATCAGCACGCAATTCGGCAAGTGGCCGAACGGCGTCGTCGAGTGGGTCTACAACTCGAGCGACGCCCCCGGTGGCTTCACGGACGACAATGAAGTACTCGGCTGGCTCAATGACGCCCTGGACCATTGGGAAGCCGTTTGCGGGCTCACCTTCGTCTCTACTGGCATCGACGATACTGCGGATATCGACGACACGGACGACGGCGTGGTCGTTTTCGAGTGGGATGCGGCCATCGGCGGGGCCGCAGGGCTTGCCGGACCTTTCTTCAATACGCCGCCGGCCACCCTGACCGAGCTCGGTCACAATCCCTATCTCGATGGCTCGTTGCGTTTGAACCCCAACGTGTTCGGGTTGGTGGGCGGCGAATCGCCCGCGGATATCTCCAACAACTTCCGCGCCTTCATCGACACGGTCCTGCACGAGGCTGGCCACCTGATCGGCCTGGGCCACTCCGACAGGCCGGTATCGCGCATGTACGCGAATCCGTACAACTCCCTGCCGGGGCTTAAGCAGGACGACATCGATGGCTGCCGCTCGATGTACGGCTACCCGAACCTCCAGTTCCCGCAATCGACCTACCAGGTGCCAGCCACTGGCGCAAATCCCTTCGCTGCCGTGCACGTGGCCAATTCGACGCTGCCTTTGATCCCCGTGACCAGCATCAATGACATGACCGACGGCACTCTGGTCGTGCGATGGCAGGTCATCGGGCCGTTTAACCAGCTGGTCGAGGCGGTGGCGGTCGACCCTGAGGGCTTCGACGCAAGCTACGGGGACGCCCAGGTCAATTGCGCCATGGGTTTTCTCTGCAGCGGCTTCTTTAGCTTCAGCACCTTCGACCGCTTCCGCGAGTTCAACGGCGTCTGGAACGTGCACGTGCTGGTCAACGACCTGCGCGTCAGCACGATCGAGGTTGCGGTGGCCGACCTGCTTCCGGACACAAACGACGTGCCGGTGACCACGTTCTCGTTCAGCGAACAGCCGGCAACGCGCATCGTCTCGGCGACGCTGGACGTGACCAATGACGCGGACGGCGATACGACGACCCTGATCTGGCACCTGCCCACGCAGGGCCCGCAACCGGCGGAGGACATCAGCGTTTATCCGGATAGCAGTTCTGCGAATGTGGATCTTTCCGGAGAGCCGACACGCGAGGTGTTCGTCGAGGTCAGCGACGATTCGGCGCGTTACATGGAGGACCCGCCCAACCTGGTAGGCCCCGCCGGTGAAGGCTTCAATGTGCTGTACCGCTATGTCTCCTCCTTCCTGAACCATCGGCCGGACTACGACGGCGACAACAGCTCGGATATCCTGTTTCGCAACGACGTCACCGGGCAGATTGCCCATTGGCGCATGCATGGCAACACGATCATCGATCGCGGCGTGGTCGCCACGCCGAACAGCCTCAACTGGCGGATCGTGAGCGATGGTGATTTCGACGGCGACGGCAAGTCCGACCTCATGTGGCGCAACTCCGCTACCGCCGAGGTCTACTACTGGCGGATGAACGGCCGGCAGATCCTGTCGGCGGCGAGTGTCGCGCAGCCTACCGACGCGAACTGGCGCGTGGTAGGCCGCGGGGACTACAACGGTGACGGCAGATCCGACCTGATGTGGCGGCACCAGCTGACCGGCGTCGTGCACCTCTGGCTTATGAACGGCGCCACCATCATCGGCAGCACCCAGGTCGCGACGGTCGGCGACTTTGCCTGGCAGATCGTCGGGGACGAGGACAGCAATGCAGACGGCTTGGCGGACCTCACCTGGTTCAATACGACAACGGGGCAGGTTTACCTCTGGACCCTGAATGGCGCGACGATCACTTCCGCGACCTTGGTCGCAGTGGTCAGCGATCTCAACTGGCAAGTCATCTCGGATGGCGACTTCAGCGGGGACGGATTTAGCGACCTGCTATGGCGGCACGGCGTGGATGGCAAGGTCTACTACTGGCAGATGGCGGGACCGACGATTTTGCTGAGCTCGCGTGTGTCGATCGTGTCGGATCTCAACTGGCAATTCCGCGGCAGCGGTGACTACAACGGCGACGGATTCGCCGACGCGCTTTGGGTCCACGCCACCTCGGGCGAGATCTACCAGTGGCAGCAGCTCGCATTCATCACTTTGCGCGGCGCGCAGCTCGGGTTCCTGACGAACCTGGACTGGGACGTCGTGAACGTCAACTGACGCGCGGGCGGCGGCGATGCCGATGAAGACCAGGGAACGGTCCAAGCGAATGATCGGCGCCGTCGCGGCAGGCGCGATCGTGGCAGCGCTCCTGGTGCTCGCGCTCATCGTCCGTGACCGGCCGGGAGACGGGCACCATGCGCCGCCGCCGCCCCCACCGGTCGGCGCGCAGGCGGGCAAGGGTACCGGGGTTGCGGATGCCACGCCCGGCGCGGCGACCGATGTTGGCGCCGGACTCACACCCGTCGAGCTCGGCGATCTCGATGAGAAGCCCTGGTCCTATCGCGACCGCGCGGAGCAGGAAGCCGCTCGCCGGGCCGCGATCGAGCGCGTGCGCAGGAGCTTTCCCAATGCAGGCGCTGGCGTCGATCCGAGTGGAGTTCAGCTCTCGGAAGTCAAGCCAATCAGTGGAAACGGCCCGGAGTCGGGCCGGGTTTCGCCCGAGATCGCTGCGCTACCGGGCCCGGGCGAATTGATCGTTGACGGCCAGCGTATCGCGCCGTCGCCGCCTCCTGCTGGCCTGCAAGTGCCGCCGGAGGCCGGCGGCATTCGCCGTCCGAGCTCCGGACCCGCGCCGTTGCAGCCGCAGGAACCTGCGGGCATCGGACCCGTGGTTTCTCCGCCGAACCCGAACGCACCCGGGCCCGGTGGCTAGCAGAATACGCCGCGCGCGGCGACAGAGGCGCTGACGGCAGGCTTGCCCTGAGCGTGGTGCAGGGCATCTACGCCCATCACGCCGGCGCCCAGGCCATGCAATCCCGCCTATGGCGCTGCCACTGCAGTTACGCGCATGGCAGGCCGGGCAATGAAGACCATGGCGAGAATGGCGGCCGCGACCGCGCCACCGTACAGCACGAAGATGAATGGCGAGTAGCAAACCGGCAGGATCAGGAACAGGTAGATCCGCAAGCCGATCAGCGAGGGCGAGCCCCGCGCGCGGCAGGCGAGGTCGAGAAATCCGGCCAGCAGCGCGATGGTCGCGGGGACCAGCAGCAGGCCGGGCCACCCCCAGGCCAGCCATACATCGGGCGCCAGACCGAGCGGCGAATTGCCGAGCGCCGAACCGCCAGTCGCCATGTGCAGGACATTCGAAAGGGTTTCACCGACGCCCGGAAGAATGCCTTCGAAATCGCGCACCCACGAAAGCCCGGCGCTGGGGCCGGATTCTGACCACACTGGATAGGTTATGGCGTTTTCCCGTGGAGCGGCGAGAAAAGCGCGATCGAGGAAGTTGCCGATCAGTCTGAGCGCTGGCGACCCGGCGATTGCATCATCACGCACCCGGCCGAGCAGGAGCGTCAACAGGCCGTAGCCCGCGATGACGAGCGACGCTGGGACCAGAGTGCCGCGCAGGCGGCGCACACGGGCGGCGGCCGGCCTGGCGGCCGTCCGTGCATAGTGCGCAGCCAGTGTGAGCGCGGCAAGGAACACGACCACTACCAGCCGCTGCCCGGACACCAGCATCGCGAGCAGCGCCAGCGCCGCCAGCGCCCAGAACCAGGTCGCCTGCAGACGCCGGCGATCCGCAACGATTGCCGCGGCCAGGAGCACCGGCAGCAGGATGTCGCGAAACTGCTTGAAATAACCCGGCGCCAGCCAGGCCTCGGTACCGGACGCGATCAGCACGCGCGCCCGCAGCAGATTGAAGTCCGAGGCGAACGAGCCGATACCGAGCAGGGCGGCGATGGCATCGATTCTCAGCACCAGGTAGAGGAACAAGACGCAGGCTGTGGCAGACAGCACGAGTCCCGCCGCGATGCCCGCGTGCTCCAGCGAAGTTGCCCGCGCGCTCGCGACGATCCGGACAAACGCTTCCTGGTAGAGGTTCCCGGTGCAGACGCAGAAAATCGTCGCGCCGGTCGCCGCAGATGCCAGTGCGGTCCATGCCATGCAGGCCACGCGGGCCTGATGCGGCTCAGGCTCGAATGCGAGGAGCCAGGTAATGCCGGCGGCGTAGAGCCAGAGTCCCAGCAGCAGGCCGTCCGGGAGGAACGGTCCGCTCCTCCGCCAACCTGGGCGCACGCGCCAATAGATCGCGGTCGCCAGGATCGAGATGCAGGCCAGGAGCCAGAGCAATTGGCCTCCGGGAGTCCTCAGGCAGGCAGCAGCGCCGGTTCGAGCGCTGTCGCGATGGCACGCCGCACGGGTTCCCAGGCATACCGGCGCTCATACTCGCGACGCGCCTCGGCACAGGCAGCAATGTATGTCGGCCAATCGTCCATCAAGCGTTCCACGCTTGGCCAGGTGCCTGCGATCTGCGCGTAAGGAGCGACGATTGCACAGGACGACCCGGAGAACTGTCGGGCAATTTCCATCTCCGCATTCAGCAGCACTGGCCGGCCGATCGCAAGGGCTTCGGCAAGCTTGTTCGATGCGGCGAAGCGGTTGATCGTGCGTACGGGGTCATAAAGCGCCGGCACGACGTGGCAGCCGCGAGTTTCCTCGAGTACGGCATCGTGGTCGAGAAAGCCGAGAAAGTGCACGCGTGGATGTGCGCGCAGCGCGCACACGATTTCCTCAGACCCTTCGCCGGCAATCCGCAGCTCGACTCGCTCATTCGCAGACGCGATCTCGAGTAATGCCTGCAAGCCGCGGCCCCAGTCGAGCCAGCCGCCGAAAAACACGCGTATGCGGCCGTTGCCGGGCTCCGGTGGAGAGCTCGCAATCTCGCCGGGAGTATTTCGGACGACCGTGATCTTGCGCCGGCACCAGCGCGGCAGCGCGTCGCGCCGGAATTCCTCGGGCACCAGGGCGACGTCCGCACGCAACACGCAGCAACCCTCGACGAGGTTGAGAACCGTGCGCAGCCATGCGGGAATGTTGTAGCGCTGGGCGACGTTATCGTGGATGTTGTAGATCAGCCTGCATCCGACCAGCAGCCGGTATGCCACGCCTGCCGGCATGGTTTCGAGGTCGGAGGCGTGGACGATGACCGGCCGTAACTTGCGAAGCAGCCGGAAGAGATCCCGGTTGTAGGCCAGGACCGAACGCAGGTAGAACCACGGTCGGCGGCCGTTCAGCAACGGAAAGTGGGGGCCGAGCCGCCTGATGCGCATTCCCTGCCAGTCATCGTCCCGTGGCAAGTCCCGATCGCGCATCGCCCCGCAGAATAGCGGTTCGAAGCCCAGCTCCCTCGCGACGCGCGCGATACGTAGAACACGCGGAATCGGACGGCTGCCCAGCCGCGCGAACACTGCGAGGCCGCGGGATTCAGTCATGGGCGGCATTCGGATCAAGCGCCGTACGCATGGCCGGGACGGAGAGCAGGGCCATCAGCACACCAACCGAGAGCAGCGGCAACGCGAGGCCGTTCCCGGGAAGGACCGCCGCCCCAAGTCCGGCGGCGAGCAGCGTCGCCGCAAGATAGACCAGCGACTCGCGCCAGAGGCGCCGCCCGAGTTTGTACAGATTGGCAAGGCCCATGCCGGCGAAGAAGACCACGGCGGCCAGCAACAGTCCACGCATTTCGCCGCCAAACTGCCGCAAGTCGAAGTCGAACAGCCATGCAGCCAGCGGCGGCAGCGGGAGCACCGCGGCTGCAGCGCAAAGCCCTGAGACGATCGCATACTCGCGCAGGAAGATCGCCGCTCGCGCAGGATCGCGCCCGACCGCCAGCTGCGGGAAATGCCGGACCCAGGCCGTGTAAAGGGCCATCCCGAAGAAAGTGGCGATGGTCAGAGAAATGCCCGCAACGCCGAGCGCCGCGCCGTCGTAAGCAAGCGGCAGGCTCATGCGCGGCAGGTTCGTGACGACGCCACACAGAATTGCCGCGATCCCGAACCAGGAAGCCTGCGAAAACAGTGCCGCAACGCTCTCGGGTGAATCGCTGCTCCGGGCCCAGATGCGGCGCCGTACGATAAGTGCAAGAGCGGCGCCGGCGAGGGCGGCGATCGAGCCGGTGAGGATCGCTAGCTCCGCGGTGGCCGCTGGTCTGCGCATGGCGAACAGCAGCGGCGTCGCGAGCAACAGGAGCTTTCCGGCATGCAGCACAGCATGCATCTGGATCGCATGCTGTGCGCCGAACCAGACTTGTGCGAATCCGAAATGCAGCTCAATGATCGCATCCGCCGCCCGCAGCGCGATGACCGCGAGCAACAACGTCCGGCCCGTCTCGGGGAACAGAGTGAATCCCACCGCCAGCGTGAACCCTGCGATCAGCAGCAGCGCGATCGCCCGGGCGGCCAGGTAGGTCGCAGCCGGAAAGCGCCGGAACCGCTCCAGCACCATATGCGGTACGAAGCCCCAGGCAGCGACAGTGAAGGCAGCCGCCGCCAGGCCGGCGACCACGGTGAAATGGCCCGCCGATTCCAGGCTGACGCGACGCGCGAGGAATAGCGTCACGAGCACCTGCGGCAACGCGGCTGTCACCTGGCCCGCCATTCCTATGAGGTGCTGTACCCAGTGGCCGTGATGGCGCATCAGCGTTCCCCGGGCTCGAACTCGCAAACCACCTCAAGGGGCACGTCGGTTTCGACCTCGCCGGCGAGCGCGGCGGTCTGGGCGGTATTGCCGAAGCCTAGCGCAAAGCTCGCCGGCTCAACCCGCCAGTCGAGTGACGGCTCGCCCTGAAACTGCGCGGCGACCCGGCCGGAGTCCAGGAGTTCCCAGCAACCGGGCGTACCAGTCGCGCGCAGTTTGATCTGAGGGTGCAGAATGAATCGCAGCGTCACCGGAATCCGCGCCACGTGCGAAGACACGCGCGGATACACCCGATCCGCGATCCGCAACGCTTTCCGGCCCATGGTCCAGTGGCGCTCGTGCATCCAGGATCCGGGCACAAAGCGGTAGCCGTCTTGCTCAGCCTTCAGATGCACGCCAAGGTCGTCGCTCCAAATCCGGCGGCTCGTGATACGCGCCCTGGCGCCGCAGCGGAATGATGCCCAGACCTCGGAACTGTCGGCCCGAGCGAGTTCTACGGTGCTGTGGCCCCGCGTGCCCCGCTCTTGCATCCGCTGTGCGCCTTCTGCATAGGTTGAGGTGCCGGAATTGACGACCACGCGCCGTCCGCCGACCGAGAGCTCGAAGGAGAGCGTATCCGCATGCGAATGGCCGGGCAGGTACTTGGCTCCGACGCTTGCCGCATCGCATAACGCGACGGCCGCCAACTGCGTTGACGTACCGGATTCAAGTCTCGCATAGCCGCTCACGGCCAAATCTTCGAGCGCGGTCCCGTCCGGTGCACTCAGGCGGTGGCGCGGTCCAGGTCGTATGCCGAGCGCGAATGCATATCGCTCGAGCACTTCGACGCGATGCGCAATGCCCGGTGCGGCGTCGTTGAAGTAGCCGATATCGCCGTCTGGATGAGTCATCGCTGCGAGCCAGGCAAGCATCGCTGGCAGCCGCTCCACGATGCCATCGGGTGGCGCTCGGCCGAATCCATACGCGAAATTCACTACGTCGAGCGCGTCTTCGATGATCGTGCCCTGGTACATCGGCGAAAATTCCAGGTGCGCGCCGTCGGCGAGAATCTGCTCGGCCGCCTGCGCCGACAGGATTCGCGAGCCCATCGTCAGCCACGCCGCGGCTTCCGCTCCCTCGAGGCACAGACCGGCGACATAGAGCGCCTTCCCGTTCGCCCAGAGGTGGTTGCCGAGCAGGTGGTATTCGAGTTGGCAGCGCACGGCCCGCGCCGAAAGGTCGAGCGCCCTGAGGAGAGACGGATCGCGTCGGCCGGTGTGCAGCAGCCACTTGGCGAGATTGACCGTGCGCAGCGATGCCGGATAAGGCTCCCACGCCGTTCCGCGCGGTATCGGATTCGCGGCTAGCCAGCGCTCGACCATCGCGACCTGCCATTCGCTGCGCCCGTCGGCACCCGCGGCATTGAGGTCATCGAAGTAATGCAGGTTGTAGGTCCACAGCCTGGGCCAGGCCGGATCGTCCCAGGTTCCGGAGACCTCCCGCGTCTCATTGAGGAAGCGGAAGCGCAGGGGTCCTAGCATGCGTGGCTCATGCTCCGGGAACGGCGCAATGGCGTGCACCGGCGTTCGCAACCCCACCGAAGTTCGGGATTCGATGCGCGGAACCGCAAGGCGGCGCGCATAACGATTGACGATCTGGATCGGCCTCAGCCCGGCAACCGTACGCAGGAATGCGCCGGTCGCGCCGAGCGGCCTTTGTATAATCGCGCCGGTCCCTTGCGACTCGACCTGCGTCATGCAATCCGGAGCGGGAATGGCGGCTTCATACCTCGATCGTCCCTGGCTGTTCAAGCTCCGGAAAGTCGTCCGCTATGTGGAACTGTACGGACCCGGGACGACGCTGGTCAAAGTCCGCGCGCAGCTTCACTCCGCCCGTACCGAGGGTTTCGATGCCACCGCCTGGCGCAACCCCGCCTGCCGGACCCCGGACCACCCGTCCCGATTCGTCGCCATCGTCGGCTGCGGCGGATTCGCCTATTCGGCGATCGCCTATCACCTGAAGCGGGCGGAGAACCGCTTCCTGCGCGCGACCATGGATATCGACGCGGCGCGCGCCCGGTCGCTGTGTGCCGACTACGACGGTTCCTACGCCGCCACCGGCATCGATGAGTTGCTCCGCGACGAGCGCATTCGCCTCGTGTACATCGCCTCCAATCATGCTTCCCACGCGGAATACGCCATCCGTTTCCTGGACGCCGGCAAGCATGTGCACGTCGAGAAGCCGCAGGTCATCAGCGAAGACCAGCTCGGCCGCCTGGTCGCGGCGCAGGAGCGCAATCCCCAGGCGATGGTTTTCCTCGGGTTCAACCGCCCGCGCAGCCGGCATTTCGAGCGGGTTCGTGCAACGCTGGCGGACCAGTCAGGCACGATGTCGATCAGCTGGTTCATCGCCGGGCACGAGATTCCGGCAGGGCACTGGTACTTCAGCGAGGCCGAGGGGGGGCGCATCCTTGGCAATGTCTGCCACTGGACCGACCTGACGCTCGAGCTGGTGGGCCTTGAGCGTGCGTTTCCCTGCCGCGTGATACCGGTGAGCGCGCCCACGGCGCGCTCGGACTTCTGCTTCGGCATTGCTTTCGCCGACGGATCGGAGGCGAGCCTGACTTTCTCGGCGAAAGGCCATACCTTCGAGGGCGTGCGCGAGGTCCTGCACGCGCACCGCGGGGATGCCATCGTCAGCCTGCGCGACTTCAAGGAAACTCGCATTTATATCGCGGAGCGGCGCAGTCGCTACGTGAGCCTGTTCCGAGACCATGGTCACCGCGCCAACATCCTCAACTCCTGGTTTGCCGCAGGAAGCGGCGATCGGTCGCGCGCGGCCGGTATCCAGCGCAACTTCGCGACGGCGCGACTGTTCCTGGGCGTCAAGGCCGCCATCGACAGCGGCGTCGCCCGGGACGTCGCGCTCGGCTGAGCCAGGGCGGGCCAGGCATGGAAGCAGGGCGGATCGTCCGCAGGATGGACCGGCGCTGGTATCCGTCGCACGCGGACAACTGGGACGATGCGATCCTGCGCAGCCGCATCCTCTCGCGGCTGACGCCGCGGA
>Ga0187893_10008375_pt1 | contig 16330 bp, 13 predicted proteins | sample MA1701074metaG_FD_139574 | JGI IMG/M metagenome (GOLD analysis project Ga0187893, IMG submission 139574) | White microbial mat communities from a basaltic lava cave in the Kipuka Kanohina Cave System on the Island of Hawaii, USA - MA170107-4 metaG ...
CCGCTGACTCCGACGAGGCCGTCGCGCCAAGCGCTCCGGGCGTCGAAGGTCAGCTCCGCTGACTCCGACGAGGCCGTCGCGCCAAGCGCTCCGGGCGTCGAAGGTCAGCTCGGCGGAACCGACGACACGTGAGCCGCAGCGCCGGCTCGGCGCCGCGGCTCACGCAGGTCCTGCATCCCTCTTCGGGGTCCCTGATCGCGACTCTCGAACTCGCTAGTGGCCTCCGCGCTGCCCGCCGCGGCCGCCCGGGATCGGCGACGGCGCCGGGGGTCCGGGGGCTGGAGCGACGGGCGGGATCGACGGCGGGGGGCGCGACGGGATCGGTCCGCCGCCCTGGCCGGGCCCCGAGGGCCCGACCGGCGGGGGCCGGCGATCGCGCGGATCGGCCGGCGCCGACTCGGGCTGCGCCGGCGGGGTCGGCCGCTCCGGAGCGTCGAGCTGCGCCACCGGCGTCTCCGGCGTGCCGATCAGCGGCGGCAGCCTGCCCTCGAGCGCCGGCTCCAGACCGAGCGCGACCGTCTCCGCCCCGATCAGGCTGAAGCGCTCGGCGAGCCGGACCAGGTAGGCGAGCGACTCCTCTCCCGCCGACTTGCCGCGCAACTCGCGCGCGCGCAGTCCCGCCCACGTCGTCGCGACCCAGGGGTGGGCGACGTTCTCGTCGTCGAGAGCGGTCTCCCACATGGCGTCGATCGTCTCGTCGAGCACGTGGCCCTCGAGCCGCACGAGCGCGGTCATGCCCTCCGGGTAGCGGCCGACGATGCGCAGCGTCTCGCCGTAAGTGACGTGGCGCTTGCGCTCGACCACCAGCTCGGCGGCGCCGGCCACGGAGGCCTGCGGCGCGACCAGCACGGGGCGCCGGGCGGCGGCGACCAGCGGCGGCGCGATCGCGCGCGACTCTCCCGCGGAGAGGAGCGCGAAGGCGCGGCCGCGCCCGGCCTGCGCGAGATCGGCGAGCGCGGAGGCGTCGGCGCGCGTCCCGAGCGCGCAGGTGAACAGGCCGAAGCCGAAGCCGTTCCGCATCGCGGCGCGGGTGACCGCCTGCACGAGCTCCGCGCGGCTCGCCACGCGCCGCTGCGCGGAGGCGACCACGATTCGCACCGGCCCGTCAACGCTCCCGGCCTCGACCAGCGCGGCGTTGAGCCGCTGGTCGAGGTGGCCCCAGCCGCGCGAATGGACGTTCTGAAGCTCGGCCGCCAGCCGGTCCCGGGTGGTCTCGTCGGCGGCCCGGGGTGCGCCGAAGAAGCCGGCGTCGCTGCCGTTCCCGTAGAGCTCGACCCGATCCTCGGGCCGCAGGTTGCGCACGAGCTCGGCCAGCACGGCGCCGCCCGCGTCGGCCAGCTCGTCGCCGGTCGACTCCGGCGTCTCGAGCACGAGCAGGTAGGTCGCGCCCGGCAGCGCCTTCTCGAGCAGCGCCGACGGGTCGATCTCGACGCAGAAGGCGCCGTCCGCGCCGGGCGCGCGGAAGCACCAGGTCGCGATCGGACCCGCGCTCCACTCGCCCGCCAGCAGCCTGCGCGACGATCCCGCCCACGAGCCGCGCAGCGCGGTGCGCTCGCTCGGGAGTTGGAGCTCGCGCAGGCCGCCGAGCTTCTCGGTGAAGCCGAGGTAGCCGATCACCAGCCGGACCTGGCCGAAGGCGGGCACGGGGCTGACGGTGGCGCGCAGCCAGCGGTCGCCCAGCCGCTCGAGGATCGCGGGGTCCTTGCCGTCTGCCGGCGGCGAGCGCGTGATGCCGCGATAGACGTCGACCGCCCGCTCCCGCGACCGCACGACGCCCTTCATGCGCACGTCGCCGTTCTCGGCCAGGAAACCGCGCGGGATCGCCGACTCGGGCACGGGGATGAGCGCGACGCCCTCCACCGCCGTGCTGCGCGGATTGCGGAGCACGACGACGGTGGAGGCCTGGTAGGCCGGTCCCTCGCGCAGCACGTCGACGTGGTAGTCGGTGACGAGCAGCGGCTCGGCCGCGCCGAGCACTCCCACGTTGGCGGGAGCGGGCGGCGCCTCCTGCGCCGCGAGGAGCGCCGCGCCGGCGACCGGCCACGAGAGAATGGAGAGGAGACCGGTCCCGATCGACCCCATGGCGCACTCTCCTCGAGGTCGCTGCCCCGCACGAGCACCTAGCGCGGCAGCGCGACGGCGGTGACACGCTTGCGCGGAATCGGGCCCTTGGACGCCGGTCTCGGTCGGTTATCCATGGGCGGGCGCCGATCGGCGCCCGGAGGAGGGCTCCGTCCTGGATCCCGGCTGCCGCGTGCTCGTGCAGGGACCGTTCGGCGAGAGCGACGTCCGGGTCGGTCTGCGCGACGAGCCGCGCCCGACGACCTCCGAGCTCGACCTTCGCATCGAGCGGCGCTGGAAGGAGGCGCACGACCTCGCGCAGCGCGAGCGCCGGCCGCTCTTCGACGGCCCGGTCCTGCGCTGGCTGCGCCTCTCCCAGGAGACGGCTCCGGACGGCCGCATGCGCCTGCGGCTCGAAGTCGGCCGCGGACGCTTCCGCGAGTTCGTCGGCACGAACCTCGATCCCGAGGTGCGCCCCGACCTCGCCGGCGGCGACATCCCGTGGTCGCATTTCGGCAACGCGGTCGGCACCTCCGCGCTCGTCGTCACGGGCGACGGGCGGCTGGTCGCCGGCCGGCGCAGCCGCCGCGTGCTCGGCTACGCCGGTCACGTCCACTCCTTCGGCGGCCTGCTCGAGGCGGTCGATGCCGCCGACGGGGAAGTGGACGCCTTCGCCAGCATGCGCCGGGAGCTGCACGAGGAGCTCGCGCTCGCGCCGGCGGAGACCGGCGACCTGACGCTGCTGGGTGCGATCGTCGATCCGCGCATCCACCAGCCCGAGCTGCTCTTCCGCGCGCGCGTGGCGCAGGACGCGCGCGAGCTGCGCGAGCGCTGGCGCGGCGCCTCGTCGCGCGACGAGCACTCGGAGCTGCTCGAGTTCCCCGACGATCCGCGCGCCATCGAGGCGGCGCTCGCGGCGGCCGCGCCGGTGAGCGCGATCGGACGCGACTGCTTCGCGCTGCACTTCGCCGCGGCGGGGCGCTGAGCCGCGCCGCGGCCCGCGGTCTGGACCTGCGCCGCGGCGTTCAGCGATCGCCGGCGGGCGGCGTCGGCCCGCGCTCGTCGGGCGGAGCCGCGCGACGGGGCCGGAAGAACATCACGTGCTGCCAGGGGAGCTCGTCGAACTCCTCGTCGAGCTCGAAGTCGTTGGCGGCGAGCTCCTTCCTGATCTGCGCCTTGCTCATCTTGTGCAGCAGCTTGATCGGGACCTCGGGATCCTCGAGCCGGAACTCGACCAGCACGATCCGCCCGCCCGGCTTGAGCGCCTTGCGCAGCGCGCGGAGCATCTGCTCGGGATGGCTGAACTCGTGGTAGACGTCGACCAGGAAGGCGAGGTCGAGCGAGCCTTCCGGCAGGCGCGGATCGACCAGGCTCCCGAGCACCGACTCGACGTTCTCCGCGCCGCCGCGCCGCTTCGCCTCCTCCGCCAGCATCGCCAGCATCTCGGGCTGGATGTCGACGGCGTAGACCTTCCCCCTGGGGCCGACCAGCGCGGCCAGCCGGAACGTGTAGAAGCCGTTGCCGCACCCGACGTCGGCCACCGTCTGTCCGGGGGCGAGTCGCAGCGCCTGGAGCAGCGCCTCGCAGCGCTCCTCCTTCTCGCGCGTCGCCCGCATGAGCCACGGGCCGCCCTCGAAGCTCATGGTGGGCGCGATGCGCCGGCCGAGGTACTCGGTGCGCGCCGGCGGGACGAGCTCCTTCGCGCCTGCGTCCTGGAGCCGGCCCGCCGCGGCGGCCCCGGCGGGCGCAGCCGCGAGCGCGGCCGCGAGGAGCGCGCGTCGGAGCGCCGCCGTCACCGCCGCCACCGGAAGAGCAAGAGCAGGTCTCCGAACAGGTCGCCGAGCCCGTAGGCGAGTTCGCGCCCGCGCGCGTCGAAGGTGGCGGCCGCGGCCGCATCGACCCGCCGGTCGCGCGCCTCACGCGCCTCGCGCTGCAGGCGCTCGACCTCGCGCTCGCGCGAGCGCAGGAGGCCTCCGCTGCGCGCGAAGTCGACCACTTTCTCGAGCTCGGAGTGGTCGAGCCAGACGCCGTGCCTGGCGCAGACGTCGACGATGACCCCGGAGGCTCCACCGAAGTTGCGGCGCACCATGAGATCACGGCAGCGGGCGCAGGGCAGGTAGGTCACCTTGGCGGTGTCGAGCCTCAGCAGCGGCGGCGGGCGGCGGATCAGGTGGTCGGTCGCGCGGGCCGCGGCCTCGTGGCTGGCGCACAGGCGGTCGAGCGCCTCGGGCGCCAGCCAGAGCCCGCCGCAGTTGGCGCACTCGACCAGCTCGCCGAGCGCCGCGGCGCCTTCGATCGCGCGCTCGCGCAGCGCCCCCTTGCAGCGCGGGCAGGGCGCGAGCTCCGGCCGCGGGACGACCGGCTGCGGCGCGGCCGCCTTCCCGCAGCGCATGCAGAAGCGCGCGCGACTCGACATGCGCGCGCCGCACGCGTCGCACAGGCAGTCGAGGCCGCGCTCCTCGATCGTGATCTCGGCGCGGCAGTGGGAGCAGACGGTCGACGCCGCCGCGAAAGGAGCCCCGCACGACGAGCAGTGCAGCGTGACGGCGTCGCGTCCCGGACCGGTGCCCATGGGGCGCCGATCGTATACGCTGCCCCCCATGAGCGCGCCCGACCCCCGCGTCCGATGCGCTCCCCTGCGCGGCGGGGGCCGGCTCCTCGCCGCCCTGTGCGCGCTCGCCGGATGCACGCGCGACGAGCCGCCGCCGGCCGAACTTCCGCCCGCTCCGACGGCGCCGGCCGCCTCCTTCCGGCCCAGCATCCTGCTGGTCACGCTCGACACCACGCGCGCCGACGCGCTCGGCTGCTACGGGGCGCCCGAGTGGGCGACGCCCCATCTCGACGCGCTCGCCCGCCGAGGCGTGCGCTTCACGTCGGCGCGCGCGCCCGCGCCGGTGACGGCGCCGGCCCACGCCACGATCTTCACCGGGGTCTACCCCTTCCAGCACGGCGTGCGCGACAACGGGACCTTTGTCCTCTCCGACCGCGCCGAGACGCTGGCGGAGCGTCTCAAGCCGGCGGGCTACTCGACGGCCGGGATCCCGGCCTCGTTCGTGGTTGACTCGACCTTCGGTCTGGCGCAGGGGTTCGATCGCTACTACGACCTCGAGCAGCGCGATCTCCGGGTGGGGGACGAGAGCGAGGCGCGCGACGCCGAGGAGGTCGCAGCGATCGCGATCCGCCACCTCGCGGAGCTCCCCGCCGACGCCCGCTTCCTGCTCTGGGTGCACTTCTTCGACCCGCACTTCCCGTATGCGCCGCCGGAGGACCTGGTCGCAGCCCATCCGTTCGAGCCGACCGCGAAGGGGCCGGGCGCGCGGATGGTGCAGCAGCAGAAGCACCTCTACCAGCTCGAGGTCGCGCGCGTCGACCGCGAGCTCGGCCGCATCCTCGCGGCGCTCGAGCGGTTCGGCGGCGCCGAGCGGGTGTTCACGCTCGTGGTGGGCGACCACGGCGAGGGGCTGGGCCAGCACGCCGAGGCGACGCACGCCGCGCTCGTCTACGACTCGACCATGCTCGTGCCGCTGCTGATCGCGCACCCGACGCTGCCGGCGGGGTGCGTGGTGGAGACCGCGGTCTCGACGGTGGACGTCACGCCGACGCTGCTCGCGCTGCTGGGGCTGAAGGCGGAGCGCTGCTACGGGGCCGACCTCTCCCCGCTCTGGCGCGGCGAGCCGTTCGCCGCCACGCGAGCGCTCTACTTCGAGAACTGCGCCACCTGGTTCACCTCGGGCTGGGCGCCGCTCTACGGCGTCGTGGAGGACCGCTTCAAGGTGATCGCCGGGCCGCAGGTGCGCGTCTTCGACGTGGTGGCCGATCCCGGCGAGCTGCACGATCTCGCCGCCGAGCAGCCCGGGCTGATCGAGCGCGCCCGCGAGACGCTGCGCGCCTTCGCCGACGAGACGCTCCAGGCGGTGCGCCGCGACCTCTCGCCCGACGAGCTCGATCGGCTCCGGGCGCTCGGCTACCTCGCCACCGAGGCCTCCGGCCGGCGCGGCGGCCCGGTGCCGCCGGGCTGGCAGCCGGAGAAGGCGCTCACGCCGGAGCAGGGACTGGAGAACACGCGCCGCTTCACCCAGGCCAACCAGCTCTGGAGGCAGGGGAAGCGCGAGGAGGGGGTGGCGCTCCTGCTCGAGCTCACGCGCGAGGAGCCGGAGAACGCCCACTACGCCGAGATCGCGGCCGCCTTGCTCTGCCAGATGGGGCGGCCGGACCGGGCGCTCCCGCTCGCGCGCGCCGCCACCGAGCTCGCGGAGAACTTCGGCAGCCGCTCGACGCTGGTCGCCTGCCTGATGGCGCTCGGCCGCCGCGACGAGGCGTTCCTCGAGGTGCAGCACACCGTCGAGCGCTTCCCGCGGCTGCTGCCGGCGCGCGTGACGCTCGCGGAACTGCTGATCGAGCGCGGCCGCGCGGGCGAGGCGATCCCGCACCTCGAGGTGTTCCTGCGCGAGTACGCCGGCGACCCGCCGTCGCGCGCGCAGGCGGAGGCGCTGCTCCAGCGCGCGCGCGACGCCGCGGCCGCGCGCTGACCTCAGCTCTTCGCGCGCCCGAACATCCCAGCCTCCCAGGCGACGATGCGCCCCTCGAACGCCGACGCGGCCACGGTGAGCGGCGACGCGAGGTAGAGCTTCCCCGGCCCCGAGCGCCCCTTGTAGTTGCGGTTGATGGCGCTCACGGTGACCTGGTCGGCGCTCTCGGAGACGCCGGGCCCGCAGCCGATGCAGGCGCCGCAGCCGGGGTGGATCACCTTCACGCCCACCTTCTCGAACAGCTCGAGGTAGCCCTTCCGGCGCGCGCGCTCCTCGACGTCGATCGAGCCGAACTGCAGCAGGAACTCGACCCCCGGGGCGACGCGCCGGCCGGCCGCCGCGGCCTGCCGGCACACGGTGGCGTAGAACTCGACGTCGTCGTCCTTGCCGGCGGTGCAGGAGCCGGCATAGGCGATCTGGATCGGGGTCGGCGGGAGCTCGGCGACCCAGGCGCCGTTGGTCGGATCGGAGGGGATGCCGCGTTCGGCGTCGCCGGGGGTCGCCACCATCGGGCGCAGCGTCGACAGGTCGATCGCGTGCACTCCGCCGGCATAGGCGGCGCCGGGATCGGGCCGCACGGCGCCGGCGCGCAGCGCGCCGCGGTCGGCGCCGGGTCGCTGCGCGACGATCCACTCGATCGTCTGCTCGTCGCACTCGGTGATGCCGCTGAAGGCGGAGCACTCGGTCGCCATGTTGGTGAGCGTCGCGCGCTCGTCCATCGAGAGCGCGGAGAGCCCCGGCCCGCCGAACTCCATCACCCGGTCGAGCGTCTTCTGCTCGCGCGCGAACTTCCAGAGCAGGTAGAGCATCAGGTCCTTGGCGGTGCACCCGGGCGCGAAGCGGCCGGTCAGGTGGAAGCGGATCGACTCCGGAACGCGCACGAACGTGTAGCCGGCGTGCACGAGCGCGGCGTACTCGGTGGTGCCGCAGCCGTAGGCGAGCGCGTTGCTCGAGCCCCCCATGCAGGTGTGGCTGTCGGTCGCGATCACGATCTCGCCGGGCTGGATGATCTTCTCGCGGGCGACCTGGTGGCAGATCCCGGGCGAGATGCCGTCGCGCGCCGAGAAGTCGAGCACGCCGGTCTTGCGCTGGAATTCGCGCTGGAGGCGGCGCAGCGTCTCGATCTTGGACGCGAAGGGCGCCATCGCGGCCACGCCGTCGGCGTAGATCAGGTGGTCCTCGAACACCGCGAAGCGCCCCGGATTGGCCAGCCGGTAGTCGGGCCCGTACTCCTGGGCCAGGAACTCGTGCACCTGCGCGGTGGTGAACTCGTGGGAGTAGCCCGCGTCCACGCGGATCAGCAGGGCGTCGCCCGGCTTCACGAACGTCTCGCCCTCGGCGCGCAGCGCGTGGCGCGCGATGATCCTCTCCGCCATCGTCATCGGCCGGCGCGGCGTGGAGAGGCGCGGCAGCCGGATCCTCCCGGCCTGCAGCGCCTTGGCGAAGCCGAACAGGCCGCCGTGCTCGATGATGAGCGCCGTGATCGGATCGCGGCCGCGCGTGAACTCGGCGAGCGGGATCGCCTCGCCCTGCTGCAGGCGGCGCAGCAGCGCGTGGTCGCCCATGAGCACGCCCTGGTTGATGTTGTTGCGCGCGTGGATCGGCGCGAACGAGGCTGCGATCGCCAGGCGGATGCCCGACCACTTCTCGGCCTGCACCGCCGTCTCGCGCGAGGAGCCGGTGCCCTTGCGGAACCCCGAGACGATCACCTCGAAGCCGCCCCTGCGCAGGGCGTCGGGGGGGACGAGGCGCTCGCCGCCCGCCACCAGGCCCGCGTAGGCGTTGCGCGCGATCTCGGCCGGCCGGTGGTCGAAGCAGACCCAGGCCGGCGTCATCGCGTCGGTGTTGACGTCGTCGAGCAGCTCCTCGACGCCCACCTGGTCCATGGTGAGGTCGAGCTCGCCGGCGAGCTGGCGGCGCAGCAGCTCGGGATCCTTGGTGAGGAAGAGGACCCGCTTGCCGGGGGTGAGGGAGTAGGTCTTCGGGGCGTGCATGACGTGATCCGCACCGCGCGCGACGGCGCAGCACTCTACCGACCGCCGCGCGCCTTCCCGAGCGCTTCGCGCAGCCGCTGCAGGCGCTCCGTGAGCTGGCGTCGCAGCGCCCCGTCGCGCGAACCGGTCGCGCCGTCGAGGAGCGCGAGCGCCCGCTCGACCTGCGCGGCCGCGTCGGCGAGCCGGCCCGCCGCCGCGTAGGCGGTCGAGAGGCACTCGGCCGTCTGCAGCGGATCGGCGTTCTCGACGCGCGCCGCCGCCTCCGCCAGCTTCACGGCGAGATCGGGGCGGCGCCGCGCGGCGACCGGATGGGTGGCGAGAACGCGCGACAGCCCCGAGAGGGCGGGGAAGTCCTGCGGCGCGAGCCGGAGCGCCTCCTGGTAGGCGGCGGCGGCCTCGTCGGGCCGCCCGGTCCGCTCGAGCGCGCGCGCCAGCTCGCGCCGCGCGAGGGCGTCGCCGGGCGCCCGCTCCACCACGGCCTCCCACTCCTCGCGCGACTGCTTGAAGCGGCCGAGCTCCCAGAGGAGCGCGGCGAGGCGACGGCGCAGGTCGGCGTCGGCGGGGGCGAGCTCGACGGCCCGGCGCGCGAACCGCTCGGCCTCGGAGTGACGCCCCAGCCGCGCCAGCACCCGCGCGCTCCCGTCCGCCGCGAGCGGACTTTCGGCGTCGATCGCGGCCGCCTTCGCGTACATCGCGAGCGCCGCCTCGAGTTGCGCGAGCTGCTCCTGCGCGAAGGCGAGCTTCAGGCAGGCGTCGAAGCGGCCGGGGTGGCGCTCGACCGCGGCGCTCAGCAGCGCGACGCCGCGCTCGTGCTCGCCCGCCTCGAACAGCGCCGTGCCGAGATTCATGCGCGCGTAGAGCGAATCGGGCTCGATCGCCAGCGTCTCCTCGTAGAGAGCGATCGCCTCGGCAGGGAGGTTTCGCAGCCGCAGGAGGTTGGCGAGGTTGATGCGCGAGGGGACGTGGCGCGGCTCGCGGCGGATCACCTCGCGGTACTCGGCGATCGCCTCGTCGACGCGGCCGCCCTGCGCGAGCGCGATCGCGAGCGAGTAGCGGGCCAGCACGTCGTCGGGGTGGCGCTCGACGTTGCGGCGCTCGAGGGCCTCGATGAGCCGGCGGCGGTCCTCCTCCGCGGCGAGCAGGAGCTCGAGCGCGAACATCCCCATCTCGTCGCTCGACTCCTCCCCGAGGCGCACGCGCACCGGCGGGGTGTGGGGGTTGCGGGCATTGCGCTCCGAGTTGTCGTAGACGAATCGCATCGAGAGCGTCGCGCCGGCCGGAAGCTTCACCGGCCGCGCGTAGGTGTAGGAGTCCTGCCAGTCGAAGTTCCAGGCGTCGATGCGCAGCAGCGGGATCACGGCGCCGTCCGACGCCGTCGCCTGGATCGTCATCTCGCGGCCGAGGTAGTGGGCATGCGGATCGATGCGCACCGCCTCGACGCCCACCGGCAGGGTGAACGACTCCTCGGCGACGTAGTCGCCCTCGCCGGCCGGGATGTCGATCTCGTCCTCGCGCAGGACGAGCGTGTAGACCGGCCGGGTGGGGGCGGCGTCGGTGAAGTGGAGGCCCACCGACGCGCGGACCGCCTGCGGCCGTCCGCCCGGCACCATGTGGAGCTGCAGCACGAGGTCCGTGCCGGGCGTGAGCCGCCAGGAGGTGCCCTCGACGAACGGCTCGGGCTGCTTGCCGGGCGTCCAGCCGATCAGGTGGTCGCCGGCCGGTCGCGCCGGGCCTGGCGACATCCCGGGGAAGCCGGGCTCGGCGTCGCGCGCGTCGAGGGCGCGGCAGGCGCCGCTGTCGTCGACCTGCAGCGTGGCGTGGTGCACCGCGGCGGGCGGGTCGAAGCGGATCTCCACGGCCCGCACGAACCGCGGCGCGGCCACCTCGACCGGGAGCACGAAGTTGCGCAGCAGGTCGCGCCCCTCCGCCGGCACCGGGAAGGGCTCGGCCATCGCGACCACGAGATCGGGCGTGCCGAGCTGCCAGCCGTCGGGGAAGCTCGGGGCCGGTGGGAGCTGCGCCGGATCGCCGCGCGGCATGCCCGCCTCCACCCAGCGGGCGAGCGTCGCGATCTCCCCGTCGCCCAGCCGCCGCTCCTGCGCGAACTCGCCGTGGCCCGGCACCGGCAGCCACGGCGGCATCACCCGCTTGCGCGTCGCCGCGACGATCTGCCGCCCGTGGCGCGCCGTCTCCTCGAAGTCGAGCAGCGCGAAGGGCGCCGAGCCGCCCGGCCGGTGGCACGGCGCGCAGCGGGCGAACAGGATCGGCGCCACGTCGCGGCAGAAGGTCGGCGCTTCGCGTGCTCCCGTGACGAAGTGCGGGGACGAGCCGAGAACTTGCGAGAGCGCGAGGAGGAGGTATGCCACGGCGGTGCCGGCCAGGATCGGTGCGTCCTTGAGAGCGTGCGTCGGGTCCCCAAGTTTGCCGGATGCCGCGCAGGATCCTGCACTCTCCCCCCGGCGCCGGGCATCGACCCCGCGATGCCGCTTCGAGGACGAGCACGGCTAGGCTGCTCCCCCCTGGAGCGTCCGCCCGCCGAAGCGTCCGCCCGAGAAACCCGGACTTGGACCTCACGCCGCTCAAGATCGACCGCGCCGCCCCGCCGCGACCCGCGGCGCGCGCGCGCCGGCGGCCCGTCGCCGGCTGGATCCTGCTCCTCGCCGTCGTCGGCGTCGGGGTCTGGCTGTTCGGGCGGAAGCTGCTCGAGCTGGCCGACCGCGTGCGCCTCCCCGAAGTCGAGGTGGCGGTCGCGGCGAAGCCGTCGCCGCTCGCCGCGAGCGCGGTGGCCGGGACGGCGGCCAACGGATACATCGTGGCCAGCACGCGCGCCGCGCTCTCGGCCGACACGCCGGGCCGGATCGTCGAGATGAACGTGAAGGAGGGCGACGTCGTCAAGAAGGGGTTCGTCGTGGCGCGCCTCTACTCGGACGAGTATCGCGCCATGCTCGAGCGGGCGCAGGCCGACCTGGCCGCGCACCAGGCCACGATCGAGCGGTCGCGGCAGGAGAGCGAGGTCGCGCGCGCCGAGAGCGAGCGCACGGCGCGCGCCGTCGACGCGGCCCAGGCCGTCGTCGAGCAGGCCGAGGCGACGCTGCGGCAGGCGACGCTCAAGCTGGAGCGCGCCGAGCGGATGGTCGCCGACGACGTCGAGAGCCGGCAGTGGCTCGACGACGCGCGCGCGGAGCACGAGCGAGCCGTCGCCGGCGAGCGCAGCTCGCGCGCGCTGCTCGCCGAGGCGCACAGCGTCGTCGCGTCGGCGCAGCGGCGCGTGACGCTGCAGGAGTCGCAGGTCCTCGAGCTGCAGGCGCGCATCCCCGTGCTCGAGGCGGTGCGCGACGAGGCGAAGGCGACGCTCGACAAGACCGAGGTGCGCGCGCCGTTCGACGGCGTCGTCGTCCTCAAGGACGCCGAAGTGGGGGAGGTGGTCTCCCCCAACTCGCAGGGCGGCAACAGCCGCGGCTCGGTGGCGACGATGGTGGACTTCGCCTCGCTCGAGGTGCAGGTCGAGATGCCCGAGCGCAGCATCGGCGCGGTGCAGGTGGGCGCGCCCGCCCGCGTCTTCCTCGACGCCTGGCCCGACCGGCCCTACGCCGGACGCGTGACCCGGATCTGGCCGGTGGCGAGCCGCCAGAAGGCGACCATCGAGGTGCGCGCGAGCTTCGACCAGCCCGACGAGAGGCTGCGGCCCGAGATGGGGGCGCGCGTCGTGTTTCTCGCCGGCGAAAACGGCGCCGCGGCGGAATCGAGACCGCCGCCCGTGGGCGTGCTCGTCCCCGCCGCCGCGATCGTGTCGCAGGCGGGGCGCAGCAGCGTCTTCGTGCTCGACCGCGACCGCGTGCGCGTCGTCGACGTCGTCGCCGGCGAGGAGCGCTCGGGCCGCGTGCTGGTGACGGGGGCGCTGCAGGGGCAGGAGAAGGTCGTCGTCGATCCGCCGGCGCGGCTGGGCGACGGCGACCGCGTGCGGGTGAAAGGAGACGCATGAGCCAGCCGATGATCCGTGCCGCCGGGCTGCACAAGAGCTACCAGCGCGGCGGCGAGCGCCTCGACGTCCTGAACGGCCTCGACCTCGAGATGGCGGAAGGGCGCTTCTTCGCGCTCATGGGCCCGTCGGGGTCGGGGAAGACGACGCTGCTCAACCTCATCGGCGGGCTCGACCAGCCCGACGCCGGCACCCTCGAGGTGGCGGGCGAGGATCTCGGCGCGCTCGAACCCGCCGCGCTCGCGCGCTGGCGCGCCGCCAGCGTCGGCTTCGTGTTCCAGGGCTTCAACCTGATCCCGGTGCTCACCGCGGTCGAGAACGTCGAGCTGCCGCTCCTGCTGGCGCCCCTCTCGGCGAAGCAGCGGCGCGACCACGCGCTCTACGCCCTCAAGCTCGTCGGGCTCGACGACCGCGCCCACCACCGCCCCGCGTAGCTCTCCGGGGGGCAGGAGCAGCGCGTCGCCATCGCGCGCGCGATCGCGAGCGATCCCAAGGTCATCCTCGCCGACGAGCCCACCGGGGACCTCGACCGCAGGTCGGCCGAGCAGGTGCTCGATCTGCTGGCGCGGCTCAACCGGGAGTTCAAGAAGACCGTGCTGGTGGTCACCCACGACCCCCACGCCGCCGACCATGCCGAGACGATCGTGCACCTCGACAAGGGGGTGCTCGGCCGCATCGAGCGCCGCGAGCCGGGCGCGCCGGCCGCCGCGGCGGTCACGACCCGGTCGTGAGGATCGCGCCGTGATCTCCTTCCGGCTGGTCCGCCGCAACCTCACCAAGCACCGCATGCGATCGCTGCTCACGATCGCGTCGATCGTGGTGGCGGTCTTCCTGATCTGCATCCTCCACTCGCTGGTGGTCGCGCTCGAGTCGGGAGTGCAGGGCGCCAAGCGCGACCGGCTGGTCGTGCAGTCGGCGGTGAGCCTGTTCGTGTCGCTGCCGCTCTCCTACCAGGGTCGCATCGTCGAGGTCGCGGGGGTCGAGTCGACCTGCAAGTGGCAGTGGTTCGGCGGCTACTTCCAGGATTCGTCCAACTTCTTCGCCAACTTCGCGGTCGACCCCGACACGCTCCTCACCGTCTATCCCGAGATCGAGATCGCGAAGGGGTCGGCCGACGAGTGGCGCGCCGACCGCCGCGGCTGCCTGATCGGCAGCATGCTCGCCCAGCAGTTCGGCTGGGAGCTCGGCGACACCATCCCGCTCATCAGCAGCATCTTCGAGTCGCCCACGGGAGGAGCGTGGGAGTTCGTGGTGCGCGGGATCTACCAGCCGAAGAGCACGGCGGTCGACGGCCGCACCATGTTCTTCCACTGGGACTACTTCCAGAAGGGGATGGAGCAGGTGTTCGACGAGGCTCCGGGCGCCGGCACGTTCATCCTGCGCACGGCGCCCGGCGCAGACCAGACCGCGATCATGCGCGAGGTGGAGGAGCTCTACGCCAACGGTCCCCAGCGCGTGAACTGCACCACGGAGGCGGCGTTCCAGGCGCAGTTCGTCTCGATGATGGGGAACATCCCGCTGCTCGTCTCGGCGATCGGAACGGGCGTGGCGGTCGCGATCGCGCTCGCCTGCGTCAACACCATGCTGATGGCGTTCCGCGAGCAGATGCACGACGTGGGCATCCTCAAGGCGATCGGGTTCGGCGCCGGTCGCGTGGCGTCGCTCATGCTCGCGCAGTCGCTGCTCCTGTGCGGCGCGGGCGGGGCGCTCGGGATGCTGCTCGCGAAGGGCTCCGAACCGGTGCTGATGATCGGTCTGGGGACCATGTTCCCGGGCTACACCGTCGCGCCGCACACGCTCCTGCAGGCGGCGGCGCTCTCGCTGGCGATCGGGCTCGTCGCCGGGATCGTTCCGGCGCTGCGCGCCCGCTCCCTGCAGTGCGTCGACGCGCTGCGGATGGTCGACTGAGGTCGCACGATGCTCGTCCCGCTCTCGTACAACCTGCGCAGCCTGCTCGTCCGCCGGAGCGCCACGCTCCTCACCGTGCTCGGGATCGCGGCGACGGTCGCCGTGCTCGCCGGATTCCTGGCCCTGCGCGGCGGCTTCGAGTCGCTCTACACGACCGGGGGCCGCAGCGACGTCGTGATCTTCCTGCGCCCCGGCTCGACCAGCGAGGGGGAGAGCTCGTTCCCGCGCGAGCGCGCCGACCGACTGATCAAGACGCTCCCCGAGATCGCGCCCGACGAGTCGGGCCAGCCTCTCGCCGCCATGGAGACCTACCTCGCGGTGCGCCGCAACAAGGCCGGCGGAGGCGGCGAGACCAACGTGCCCATCCGCGGCATCCAGCCGGCGAGCCTCAAGCTGCGCGACCGCCTTCGGATCGCGGAGGGGCGCATGCTCCAGTTCGGAAGCGACGAGGTGGTGGTCGGCCGCAAGCTCACCGAGCGCATCGAGAACTGCCGCGTCGGAGACGTGATCCAGCTCAACACGACTCCCTTCCGGGTGGTGGGCGTGCTCGAGTGCCCGGGCGCGTTCGAGTCGGAGATCTGGGGCGACTTCGAGCGGATGAGCGTCGCGCTCGCCATGCCGTGGGCGAGCGCGGTCACGGCCCGGCTCGCGCCCGACGTCGACGTGGCGGCGCTCTCCCGTCGCCTCGAGGACGACAAGGAGGTTCCGGCCAAGGTGCTGACCGAGCGCGCCTATCTGCTCTCGATGACGCAGATGCTCGGCGGCCTGCTCGCCGTGGTGGGCGGCATCCTCGGCGCCGTCATGGGCCTCGCCGCCGTCTTCACCGCGATGAACACGATGCTCTCCGCGCTGGCGGCGCGCACGCACGAGGTCGGCATCCTGCTCTCGCTCGGCTTCCGGCCGCTGCCGATCTTCCTCTCCTTCCTGCTCGAGGCGGTGCTGCTCGGGCTGGCGGGCGGCGTGCTCGGCTGCCTCATCGCGGTGCCGCTCCACGGCGTCGAGACGGGCACCACGAACTTCAACACCTTCACCGAGGTCGCCTTCGCCTTCCAGCTCACCCCGCCGGTGCTGCTCACCGCCGCGATCTTCTCGGTGCTGCTCGGACTGCTCGGGGGCGCGATCCCCGCGTGGCGCGCCGCCAGGCTGGAGCCGACCGAGGCGCTGCGGCGGCGCTAGCCCGGGCGCGCCGGCGACCGACGCGCAAACGAATCGCGAGCCGCGCGGAACGGGTTGGAACGTCCCCCGCCGCCGGATCACCCCCGCCGAGGAGACTCCCGTGAAGCACCTCATGGTCATGTCGCTCGCTTGCCTGGCGGCGCCGGCGGGCGGCCCGCCTTCCGAGCTCGCGCTGAACGGGCTCGATCCGGTCGAGCTCGCGCAGGGACGGGAGGTCGAGGGGAGCGAGGAGCTCGAGCTCGACCACCGCCTCTTCCGCTACCGGTTCGCGAGCGCGGCCAACCGAGAGCGCTTCGCGCGCGACCCCGAGGAGCGCGGGATCCAGTTCGACGGGGCCTGCGGCAAGATGGGGCCTCCCGGCGGCGTCTGCTCGCCCGACCGCTGGCTGGTGCACGAGGGGCGGATCTACCTGTTCGCCTCCGACTCCTGCCGCAGCTCCTTCGCGAGGGATCCGGGGAGGTTCCTCGTCGACGCCGATCCCGAGCCGCAGGGCGACGCGCGCATCACCCACCGCTTCTCCCGATTCCGCGACGTCGGAGGCGGCCTGGTGCTGCCGCTGCGCGAGGAGCGCTCGATCGACGGCCGCGCGCTGGCCGGCTACGAGGCGGGAACGCCGGCGATCGAGCCCGACGCCGCGCTCCCCGCCGACGCCTTCGACCTGCCCGAGTGAGCGCCGCGCCCGC
>Ga0187893_10008376_pt1 | contig 16330 bp, 12 predicted proteins | sample MA1701074metaG_FD_139574 | JGI IMG/M metagenome (GOLD analysis project Ga0187893, IMG submission 139574) | White microbial mat communities from a basaltic lava cave in the Kipuka Kanohina Cave System on the Island of Hawaii, USA - MA170107-4 metaG ...
GCTCCCAGCAATCGCACCGACTTGACGGCGCGGGCGCTCGCCCCCTACACCACACGGCATGAGCAGTACCGGCAGCTTCAAGAACGTCATCAAGTCCGACCGGGCGCCGGAGCGCGCGCTCCCCGCGGACGAGTTCCTGGCCGAGCTCGACCGCTACATCGCGGAGCACAACCCGTACGACAAGAACCAGGTGATCGCCGCCATCGGCAACGGCACGGCCAGCCTGGAGGTCGTGAAGCGCTACGCCAAGGAGCTCTACTACCTCGGCCGGTGGATGACGCCGGAGTTTCCCTTGCTGATCGCCAATGCGCCGGACGCCGACTGCTTCGTGATGGAAGACTCCGAGCACTATCATCACTGGGTGCAGAACTTCGCCGACGAGACCGGCTTCCTCCGCGACCCAAATCACGTGCTGATGAAGGTCTGGTACACGCGGGCCTTCGGCGTCGCCGACGACGAGCTCGCGGCCTACGAGCCCATGCCCGAAACGGTGGGCTCGGTCTTCACGCTCCTCTACTACTGTCGCCGATCCTACGAAGAGGGGCTGGCCGCGCTCGGCTATGCGCGCGAGCGGGCGGCAGGCCGCAGCGGCTACGCCAAGACCCTCTACATCGGTCTCGAGAAGCACTACGGCGTCAAGGTGAAGAACCTCGAGGTCCACGCCTACGCCGAGGCCGAGCACGGGGACAAGGCGCTCGAGCTGATGCAGCGCGTGTGCATCACGGCCGACGTTCAGCGACGCGTCCGCCGTGCCGTCCGCCATACCATCATCACCAACGAATGGCGGACGTACGCGCTGAACCGCTGGCTTCAGGAATAGCGCCGGCCGGACGGGCGCGACGGCCCCGCTCGTCCGACCTTGTCTCTCGGCCGCACCGTCCGTACGGTTGTAGAGCCGGTGCGCGCGGCGCGTACCTGCGTTGCATGGTGGATGATGAAGGCGGGTTGGGTTGCAGCGATTGGCGTGGTGGTGTCCGTCGCGACCGCGTACGGCCAGGGCACGATCCTCGACGGCGCAGCCAGGTTCGCAATCAACGTCAACCACTTCGACGCCTCGCCGGGCGCCAACATGGCAGGGGTCGCCACACCGCTCGCGCAGGATCAGCTGTTCGAATCGGGATGGTGGTACCGCGTCTCGGGTGACACGAGCGAGAGGTTCTTCCCCCCACCCAACTCACAGGTGTACTCGGGCGACACCGCCACGATCACGTGGGCGAACGTGGACGCTCGTGGCTTCTCCGCCGTCGAGTCGATCCGGATCGAGGACGGCGGGGGGCCGTCGGGGTCCGTCACCGACACAATGACGGTCACCAATCTCGGGCCCGCATCGCTCGGCATCGTCATGTTCCACATGGCGGACGTCAATCTCACCGCCACCGCCACCGACGATTCCGGGGTTCTCCTCGTGCCCAACACGCGGATCGGCATGAGCGACGGCTCGAACACGTCGGAGTACCTCGGGGTCGGTGCCGACGCGTACCTGGTCCGCCCTGCGGGCTTCATCGACGTCGCCGCGGTGCTGAGCAACGTCTTGATGACGACGTTCGGCAACTCGGGCCTGCCGTTCGGCCCGGGCAGCATGACGGCCGGCTTTCAGTGGAACACCGTGACCATCGGCCCGGGCGCCTCGCGTTCGTACACGGCCGTGCTCTCCGTCAACACGCCCGCCGTCGCACCGACGACCACGAGCACGTCGACATCCAGCAGCACGTCGACGTCCAGCAGCACCTCCTCGACGACCAGCACGTCGACCACCACTTCGACCAGCTCGTCGACCACGAGCACCTCGACCTCCACGTCGTCTTCGAGCACCACGTCGACCAGCAGCTCGACGAGCACGTCTTCGACCACCTCGACCAGCTCGTCGACGACGAGCACCTCGACCACGACGACCTCGTCGAGCAGCAGCTCGTCGACGACGTCCACGACGCAGCCGCCTTCGACGACCTCGACCACGGCGACGACCAGCTCGACGTCCACGACCGAACCTCCGTCGACGACGTCGACCAGTACAACCGCGAGCTCGACGACCAGCTCGTCGACGAGCACCTCGACCACGACGACCTCGTCGAGCAGCAGCTCATCGACGACGTCTACGACCGAGCCCCCGTCGACGACCACGACCAGCACGACCGTGAGCTCGAGCACCAGCTCGTCGACCACCAGCCTGCCTACGACCAGCACGTCGACTACGACGACGTCGTCGACCACCAGTTCGTCGAGCCCGTCGACGACCGAGCCGCCGTCGACCACTTCGACCACCGCGTCGACGACCAGCACGTCTACCTCGACGACGCTGGAGACGACGACTACGACCGCGTCCTCGACGTCGACCACGGTGATCGGCAGCACCACGTCCAGCAGCACGATGGCCAGCACGACCAGCACGCTCGCCAGCACCACGAGCGTCTCGAGCACGACGACGACCGTGGCCAGCACGACCACCTCCACGACGCCCCCGATCGAGCTGTGCGGGAACTGTCTCGACGACGATGGCGATGGGCTTGTCGACATGGAGGACGAGGCCTGCTGCGCCGCCGCGTCCGCGGCCTCGTTCAGGCTGAGAAGGGGCTACTTGCATCCGAGAAGCGACGGAACCGCGAGGCTGAGGCTTAAGGGTCCCCTGTCGGTCGGCGGTCTCACGGCCGGGGCGGTGTCGTCGCAGGACGTGACGATTCAGGTCAGAACCGCTACGGATGAGGTGCTGTGCGCCCAAATCCCGACGGCAAACCTCGTGCGCAGGAAGACCAAGCTCAAGTTCCGCGACGAGCGCGCGCAGCTCGCGTCGGTGCGAGGCATCGACAAGGTGACGATCAGGACGAACAAGGACGGGACGGGTCGTCTCGGCATGCGAGGCAAGTCCGTGGCGCTGACGGTCCCGGAGGTGGAGACGCTCACGATGACGCTGGGTTTGCGAGACCCCACCAGCGCCGAGAGCGGCAACTACTGCGCGCGGGGTACCGCCGTGTTTCGCTCGACGAGCAAGGGTCTACGCTACCCTTGAACACCGAGACCGCGGGACGCGATGCTGGGTGACGACTGGCGTTGGTGCCCGCAGTGTCGCGAGCCCCTCGGGAGCGTGGTTCGCAGCGGGACACCTCGGCCGGGCTGCGCCCGGTGCGGCTTCGTCTTCTTCGCCAACATGGGCGTGGGCGCCGCCGTCGTCGTCCGGGACGCCGCGGGGCGCGTGCTGCTGGTCAAGCGGGCTCCGCGTCACTACGGCGCCGGCCGCTGGTGCTTTCCGTGTGGCTTCGTCGAGTGGGGCGAAGACGTGCGCGTCGCCGCCCGCCGCGAGGCGCTGGAAGAGGCGGGCGTCGAGGTGGTCCTGGGCGAGGTCCTGCAGATCTCCGTCAACCAACACGATCCGGAGCGTCCCACCGTCGGCATCTGGTTCGCCGCCACGCTGGCCGATCCCGCGGCCGTGCCGGTCGCCGGGGACGATGCGGTCGATGCCGCGTGGATCGATCCGACCGATCCGCCGCCGCTGGCGTTTCCGACGGACCGCGCACTGCTCGACGGCCTGGCTCGCGTTCTCTGACACACGCAGAACCACGGTGTCATGTGGTTCCGCTGAGACCGTTGCAGTGGCCGTCAGTCCCCGGCGCAGACTCCCCAGGGTGCGGCGTCGCCCCAGCTGTGGTCGCAGGTCGTGTCGATGACGCGCGGCAACGTGGCGCTGATCAGGTCGAGTGCCGTCGGCGTTCCGGGGAATGGGGGGAACGCGTTCCCCGTCAGGGTCGAGCGGACCACGACGGTGGACGGTCCCTGGCAGGCGAGCCCGCCCCAGCCGTTGCCGATCGCGGTAAGCCCGACGACTTTCACCTGCGCCAGATCCCCAGCCGCGAAGACGCCGGTATCGCCGTTGTCGCTCGCGGTGACGTCCTTGGCGCGCAGGCGCCCGTAGACGTGGATGCCGTTGTGGGTGCTGTTCGTCACGACGACGTTGCTGAGCGTGACCTTGGAGGCGTTGCTCGCGATGCCGTGGAAGCAATTGTCGATGGTGAGATTCTTGACCGTGAGCTTGCCGTCCCACGTGCCCGTGAAGATGCCGGAGTTCTGGCCGAACTCGGTCCATGGCTGGGCGTCCGTGATCGTCCCGGGCCCGCGCAGCGTACACGCGCCATGGCACCAGACGCCGCCCGCGGTGATGGTATGGCCGCGGAAGTCGAGCTTTGCTCGTTCGCCGATGAAGACCGAGGTGGCGGAGCTCGTGCAGACGATGTCCGTCGTCAGGACGCCGAGAGCCCTGTCCGGGACGGTCTGCCCACAGTCGGTGATCTCCACCGTCGTCGCACGACTCGGCGCTGCGAGCAGCAGGAGAGCCAACATCGCGGCCCCGCGGGCCCACACCTGTGCCATGCCGACGTTCGACGCGTTCATCTTCCCCCCGTTTCGCCATGGACCATATCGTTCACGGTGGAACGATTTCAAGAAGAGAATGGCCCGCTCACGGCTGGACGTCGCTTCGGCATCCGAGTAGCCACACGGCGTGGACCCTGCATCGCGGCACCTGCCCGACGCGCCCGCGTCTATGCGGCGGCCGGTGACGTCGACGGTGGCGCTGCTGCTCCTCCTCGCGCTCACGTCGAGCACGTCCGCGGCCGAACGGTCCCCCGCGCTGCTCTCGACGGAGGAAGCTCCTGGCCGCACGGAATCGACGTACGGAGGCGGCAACCTCGGCGTCTGGTCCATCGATCGGTTCGGGCTGCCCGCATACCGCTACGAGGTCGACCAGGAGCGCGATCCGCGGGCCCGGCAGCCGGAGCTCGAAGGCGACATCAAGGCGCAGCATCAGGTGGGCAACGACCACATCGTGGCCGCCGCGTTCAACCACGGCTACACGCAGCTCTGGAGCCAGGCTCGCTTGTCGCAATGGGCGAACCGCTACGACCCAGACACCCGGCACTTCGCGGGCGGCTTCGGATATCTGCGCGTCGATGGGGAGACGACGAGCACGCTCTATCTCGATCGGCCGGCCGGCGGGGAGCTCACGCGCGTGTTCGGTGTCGGCTACTTCCAGAAACGCCTCGTCGCCGCCGGCGTCGAGGTCGAGCAGATCGTCTACGCGCCGTTCGGCGACGATCCCGTGTTGCTCGACGACGTGACGATCACGAACCGGACGGAAGCGTCGAAGCAGGTGTCGTGGTTCGAGTACTGGGACGTGAACCCGTTCGATCAGACGGCCAAGGTCGCCCGCGGGGTCGGGCAGCCCGTCTGGGACCCGGCCACGTCGACCCTCGTCGCGTCGCAGTCGGGCGGGGGACTCGACGACCTGGCGCCGCTCTCGATCTTTGCCGCGGTCCTCGAGGGGCCGCTCGACGGGTTCGAGACGTCGCTCGACGCGTTCTTCGGCAGCGGCACCCGCGCCGTGCCCGCCGCGGTGGCGACGGACCAGTTGAGCGGGACGTTGTCGCCGCCGTCGCCGCCCGGCACGACGTCGGCGACGCTCTTCGTCTTCCGCGCGCCGCTGACCCTCGCACCCGGCCAATCCGTGCGGTTGCGCTACGCGTACGGCATGGCGCGGGGCGACCGGATCGCCGCGCTGGTCGCGGCGTACCGCGCGCGACCCGATTCGCTCGAGGCGAGCGCGCGGGCCTGGGCGGCGTGGGTACCCCAAGCGGATTTCGGACGCCGTTGGGCCTGGGTCGCGCGCGAGCTCCAATGGGACGCGTATCTACTGCGCTCGGCGGCGGTCTACGAAGAGGGGTGCGGCCACCACACGATCACCCAAGGGGGCTACTACCAGTACGAGTCGGGCCTGAATCTCGGCTACCGGAGCTGGCTGCACTACCTCTTGCCGATCGTCTACACGGAACCGTGGCTCGCCCGCGAAATCCTCCGCTACGCGATCTCGTTGCAACCGCAGGTGGGCGGCCTGCTGCCGTATGGCACGGGTCCGCTGTGCAGCCTCTACGAGGCCTTCGGGAGCTCGAACGACAACGACTTCTGGCTCATGCTCGCGGCGGCGGAATACGGGCTCGGCTCGCGCGACACCGCGTTCTTCGACGAGCCGCTGCCGTTCTACGATACGGGTGAGCTGGCGAGTGCGTGGACGCACGTGAAGCTCGCCTACGCGCACCAGGAGTCACTGCGCGGACCGCACGGCGGGTACGTCGGAATGACCAACGGCGACTGGTCGGACTTCAGCGCCGTCTTCCTGCAGATGACGGAGTCGATGCTGGTCGCGGCGCAGCTCGCCTACGTCTATCCTCGGTTGGCGGATCTGGCGGAGCGCCTGGGTGATGCGGCCTTCGCGGCCGAATTGCGGGCGCGCGGCGACGAGCTGCGCGAGGTCGTCGCGGGCGAACGCACCGGCAAAGGCTGGTACTCGCGCGGCTACGGAGGCGATCGCCAGATCGGCGCGGGCGCGATCTTCGGCGAGCCGCAGCCGTGGGCGCTCCTCGCCGGCGCGGCCGAAGGCCGCGACGCCGTCACCGTCGTCGAGAACATCCGCCGCTACCTCGGCGGCGTCGGCGCGCCCCGGGTGGTCCACGGTCCCGCCAGGATCGGGTCCACGCAGACGCCGGCGGCCAACGACCCCGACGTCACCGAGTTCTCTCCCGCCGGCATCGGCGACAACAACGCGAACTACGTCGGCGGGGTCTGGTTCGACATCAACGGCTGGCTCACGTGGGCGCTCGGCGAGCTCGACGGCATCGTCCCGAAGGCACGGCGCTACGCCTGGAGCGAATACACGCGGAACACGCTCGCGACCCACGCGACGGAGTTTCCCGACCACTGGGCGGGGACGATCTCGGTCGACGATGCCTGCTGGGCCCACTTCTCGAGCCAGCCCGAGCGCTGCGGCATCCCGCTCTATTCGCAATATAGCGGACAGATCACCGAGCAGCCCACGTGGATGGTGATGAACGCCATCCGTCTCGCCGGCCTGACCCCGACGAGGGACGGCTATCGGATCGCGCCGCACCTGCCGTTTCGGAAGTTCTCGCTCCGACTCCCGCGGTTCGGCATCGCGTCCGGCAAGCGACACCTCCGCGGCTACCTGCAACCCGAACAGACCGATCAGATCGAGCTCCAGGTGCGGGTGCCCGATCGCGTGCCGGCGCGGCGTCTTCGTGCGTGGGCGGGGAAGCAGGAAGTCGAGCACCGCGTGGCCGATGGCTTCGTGGTCTTCCGCCTGCCGGCGGCGTCCGGAACGCCAGCCGATTGGGCGGTAACGTGGTGACCTCCCGAATTTAGATTGACAACTCTTCGATCCGCGTGGTCGAGTCGCTCCGAGGGACGGCGTGGGTCGGGCCATCATGTATCTCGGCGTCGCGGTGCTGATGTCGGCGCGTCTCGCTGCGGCGCAGCCGGCCAATGACGACTGCGCGGCCGCGACCGTCATCGCTGCCTTGCCCTTCACCGACGCCGTCGACACGACGACGGCCACCACCGAAGCCGCCGACCCTGCCGTCGATCACGATTGCAGCTCCACCGGGGGAGGACAGGGCGACAAGAGCGTGTGGTACCGCTACACGTCCGTCTCGGGAGGGTCGCTCGAGGTGGACACCTTCGGCAGCGACTACGACACGATCCTGGCGGCCTGGCGGGGGACGTGCGGCGGCTTCACCCTTGCAACCTGCAACGACGCCGATCTCGACGACGACTACTCCGGCGAGCAGTCCCGCCTCATCGTGTCACTCGAGCCTGGCGAGACGATCTACCTCGAGGTGACCGACGATGACCCGAACGGCGGGAGCATGGTCATCAACGTCAAGGCAACGCCGATCTTCCAGGAGACCGACCACGCCGAGGATCACGCGCATCGCCCCGACGTAGGCGCGGCGCCGGATGGCACGTTCCTCGTCGTGTGGGAGCAAGGCGGCTACCCGATTCCTGGGCAGGCGTTACTGTGATACCGGCGTGCCGATCGGGAGCGCTTTTCACGTCAGTGCCGATCCGGCGTACGGGCGGTTTCCGCGCATATCCCGCGCCGGGGATGAGGGCTTCGTCGTCGTCTGGGAGGACTCCCCCGCCGGGATCAGCGGTCGCCGCGTGACCGCATCCGGTGTTCCCATCGGAGCCGAGTTCCAGGTGACCGACGTCACTCCCGACTACTACAGCGGCCGCGCCATCGACGTCGCGAGCGACGCCGCCGGCAACTTCGTCGTCACGTGGGCCAGCGAGGACATCAACCAGGAGGTGTTCGCGCGTCGGTTCGACGACACGGGCACACCGCTCGGCCCGGCCTTCCAGGTGAACACCTACACCGTACCGGAGGATCAGAGCGGTCCGCCCAGCGTCAGCAGCGACGCCGCGGGCAACTTCGTCGTCGCCTGGCAGAGCTACGACCAGGACGGGGATCGGGAGGGGATCTTCGGCCGGCGTTTCGATGCCACCGGATCCGCCCTCGGTGGCGAGTTCCAGGTGAACACGACCACGACTTTCATCCAATGGTACCCGGTCGTCGCTGGTGATCCGAGCGGCAACTTCATCGTCGTGTGGCACGATGCCTTCGGTGGCGCGTGCGACGACTCGTGCACGATGGCGCGTCGCTATGACACCGCAGGCATGCCACAGGGCGGGGAGTTCGAGGTGTCGGATGTCGGCAGCAGACCGTTCGGCGACGAGGCCTTCCCCGACATCGATGTGAACGCGAGCGGCGATTTCGTCGTCGCCTGGGTGCGATCGTACGACTTCCCGCTGGCGCGCAAGTATCAGGCGGACGGCACGCCCGGTGGTCCGGCGTTCCAGGTCAGCCACTTGAACGACGACTACCAGTACTACACGCGCGTCGCCGTGGCCGACGACGGCGATTTCGTCGTCGTCTGGGACTGGACACAGTTCGGGTCGCACTACGTGCTGATGCGCCGCGCCGACCCCCAGAATCCGGATTGCCCGGCGACGACGACCGGGTGTCCCGCAGCGCCGCGGACGACCTGCAAGCAGCCGACGATCGACCTGAAGGGCAAGCTCTCGTTGCGCAACACCTCGAACGACAACAGCGACGCGCTCACCTGGAAGTGGGTGCGGGGCGAAGCGACGTCGGTTGCCGAGATCGGCGACGCGCTCGCGACCGACTCGTACACCATGTGCCTCTACGACGGCAGCGACATGCTCCTGCTGGAGGCCACGGTCCCGGCGGGCGGTACGTGCGGCACGAAGCCCTGCTGGACCGACGTCGGCGGGACGGGCTTCAAGTACGTGGACAAGGCCGCAGCGCAGGCGGGCATCACCAAAGTCGTGTTGAAGAGCGGCGATGCGGGCAAGGCCAAGGTCATCGTCAAAGGAAAGGGTCCGGAGCTGATGCCCCCAACGCTGCCGCCGGCGCTGCCCGTGCGCGCGCAGATCAGCTCGACGACGGGGACTTGCTGGGACGCCGAGTTCCGGGCCGCCGGCGTCGTGCAGAGCTCGTCGACCGTCTGGAACGGAAAGCCGCACGCCTCGCCGAGCGGCGCATTCGTCGATCACGTCGGCGACTGAACTTGGCTGGTGCGTCCTAGCCGCGTCGCGCTTGCCTCGCGAGGGCGAGGGGGCGTAGAGCGCACGGAGACGGAGAGATCAGGTAGTCCGAGGGGGAGGTTTCATGGCACCTAGACTCCGCGCTGGCTGCGGGAGCATCCTCCTGCTGCTCGGCTCGATGGCACGGGTGATCGCGGCCCCAGGGGTACTCGACCCCTCGTTCGGCAGCGGTGGAATCGTCATCACGCCGATCGGCGCGGGTGACGAGGGCGCACGCGCCCTCGTGATCCAGGCCGACGACAAGATCGTGGTCGCGGGATCGACGCACAACGGCACCGACCTCGACGTCGTCGTCGTGCGCTACGACCCCACGGGCGCGCTCGATCCGACCTTCGGGAGCGGGGGAATCGTGCAGACGTCGCTCGGTGCAGGCGACGAGGTGGCGGCGGCTCTCGCGCTGGCACCGACGGGTGACATCGTGGTGGCGGGCAGTGCCACGAGCGGCGGCGCCACCGACGTTCTCCTGTTGCGCTACCGACCCGACGGCACGCTCGATCCCTTCTTCGGCGCTGCGGGAGTGGTGAGGATACCGGTGGCCGGGGGTGCGACCGCCCTCGCAGTGGTCGTCGACCCGGCCAGTCGAACCACCGTCGCCGGCAGCGCCGCAGGGGGTTTGCTGCTCGGACGCTTCCGGAACGACGGACGCCCGGACACGGACTATGGGCCGGCGGGTATCCTCGTCACTCCCGTGGGCGGACCCGCCGCGGCCAACGCGATCGTGCGCATCGGCGGCGACCGCCACATCGTGGCCGGCTGGGTCCGCGTCGGGGCGGACGCCGACCTGCTGCTCGTAGGCTACCGCAGCAACGGCCGTCTCGATCCGGATTTCGGAAGCGGGGGGATCGTGGTCGCACCGCTCGGGGCCGGCGACGACGCCGCGCAGGCGCTCATGGAGACCCCGGATGGTTTCGTCGTGGCGGGATGGTCGGAGGGAAGCAGTGCCAGGGACATTGCACTCACGCGCTACAGCGACGAGGGGGAGCTCGATCTCGGCTTCGGCACGGGTGGTGTGGTCCGCACGGCGCCCGGCAGCGACGCGCAAGCGAATGCGCTCGCTCTCGAGGACGACGACAAACTCCTCGTGGCGGGGGCCATCGAGACGGGCACGGGCGACGCCATGGCACTCTTTCGCTACCAGACCGACGGCAGCGTCGACACGACCTACGGCAGCGGCGGCGCCGTCGTCACCACGATCGGCGTCGAGGCCGCCGTGCAGGCACTGGCGATCTCGAGGGGCGGCAGCGTAGCAGCAGGGAGCGCTTCCAACGGCACGGATACGGACATTGCCCTGACCCGCTACCTGGGCGATCCGCGCTGCGGCAACGGTCTCGTCGAGCCGGAGAACGCGGAGGTCTGCGATGACGACAACCGCGCGCCCGGCGATTGCTGTGGGCCGACCTGTCAATACGACGCGACGGGCAGCTTCTGTCTCGACGACGGCGATCCGTGTACCGACGATCGCTGCGACAGCGCCGGCACCTGTGCGCATTCCCCCTCGGCGTCCGCGTGCGACGCTCGCCTGTGCTACACGGGCCATACGACCGTGCCCGTGCTCTCGCCGTCGCTGACCCTCGTCAATCCGTTCGACGCGCTGGCCGGCACCCTCCGTGCCCCGACGGCGCTCTGCGCGCCCGGCGGGATCGATGGCGGCGCGGTCGACGATGCCGCCGTCCACGCAGAAGGGTTCCGCCTGAAGACGACGAAGCTCCTGCATCGGCAGGACATCGAGGTCGCGGACCGCTTCGGCGTGCAGCGCTTGCGCGTGCTGCGACCCGACCGTCTGCTCGTGCCGACGTCGGTGGCACTCGACGTCCCCGCCGGCGCCGCTCCACTCCCGGGCGCCGCCGATGCCTACGAATGCTATCGCGTGCGAAGCGCCATGGGCGCCCCGAGCTTCCCCGTCGGCGTGCAGGCCAGGGTGGCGGATACGTTCGGCGATCGTCTCTACGACGTCCGTCGACCCCGGCGTCTCTGCCTCCCCACCGACGTGAACGGCGCCGGGGTCGGGAATCCGCTCGCCCACCTGCTCTGCTACGAGGTCCGACGCGCCAGCGGCGAGGCCGCCATGGTACCGCTGCTCGGCCGCGTCCACACGACCAACTTTCTCGGCCCCGGGCGCCTCGACGTGCGCAGCGAGCACGAGCTCTGCGTACCCGCCTTGCGCGAACCCTGCGGCGAGCTGCCGCCGTGTGTCGATCGATCCGGGCAGAGCGCCGACTGCCGGTACGATCCCGGCGTCACCGACCCAGGTCGCGCGTTCTGCCGAGGGCCACGGGTCGTCGTCGACGCCGGCCACGCAAATTTCCACACCATCGAGGACGACGCGGTCGCAGGTCGATGGTGGGGATTTGCGCGCCTGCTGCTCAACGATGGCTACGACGTGCAGCAATCGAGCGAGGCGCTGACGACGATGCTGCGTCCGAGCGACATCGACGTGCTCGTCATCGCCAGTCCGACCACCGAAGCCGGCCTCGATGCCGAGGCACTACCCTCCGGAGAGGTGCGTGCGATCGTCGAATGGGTCGCCGAGGGGGGCTCGCTGTTCCTGGTGATCGACCACAGCCCATACGAGCAGGTCGGGAACCTGCTGCGGGCCATCGGCCTCGTGCCTCTCCCGACCGGCCAATCTCCGGGCCTCACGTTCACGCATGCCGACGGCACGCTCAACGGCGCCTCGGCGGTGGCGACCGGCCCCGGACCCGACACGGCGATCGACCGGGTGACGACCTTCACCGGCACGGCGTTCGCGATCGCGGCACGACCACCGGGCGACGCGTACTACGAGCCGGTCCTGGTGTTCCCGCCCGAGAGCTCCGGCTCCTCCGGAGGGACCGAGGTGGACCTGAGCGGCATGCTCGAAGCCGTCGCGATCGAATTCGGGGCGGGACGGATCTTCGTCTCCGGCGAAGCAGGCGGCCTCACCGCGCAGGACAGCTTCGGGATGCAGGAGACGCCCCAGAACGAGCGCTATCTGCGCAACATCCTCTGGTGGCTCACGCAATGACCCACGTCACGCTTCGCTGCCTGCGTTGACCCGGCCGTGGTTTCCACCCTAGCATGGCGTCATGAACGCAAATGCTGTTGCAGTCTTGGTCGTGTGTGCCGTCTGCGCGTCTGGAGCCGCCGCGCAAGGTCCGATGCGCGCCGGAAAATGGGAGGTGACGACGCAGATGCAGATGGCGGACGTGCCAATGCAGCTTCCCGGCACGACGAACGTGCGCTGCATCACGCAGGAGCAGCTCGAGAATCCCGACAGTACGCTGCCGGGTGGCTCACCGGACCCCCAGGCCGACTGCAAGGTGTCCGACTACACGGCCGTTGGCAGCAAGGTCACGTGGAAGGTCGCCTGCTCCGGTTCCCAACCGATGACCGGCCAGGGGGAGATCACCTTCGACGGGGATCGCTACGACGGCACGATGAAGATGACGATGGATCAGAGCGTGATGACGATGAAATACGTCGCCAAGCGGCTGGGCGACTGCACGCCGTAGTCGGCGACGACGAGGCCCTTTGGTGCGGCTTGCTCGACGCATCGACCCTTGACGGTTTCTCCACGGCGCCGCTATGGGCGTGCCATGCGTCGGGCGACTCTGGCCGTCGTGCTCGTGCTCGCCGTCGGGGAACGGTCGATGGCGGAAACCTCGCCCCGCATGTCGCGCGAGCGCATCGTACGCAGCGCGGCGCGCATCGTGCATGGCACGGTGGTCGATGTCAGCGAGGGACGCGATGCCTCGGGTGCACCGTCGACGTGGGTCACCCTCGACGTGGCGCGCACGCTCAAGGGGGAGACGCAGACGCGGGTCACGTTCAAGCAGATCGGCGTATCGACCCCGCTCGCGGACGGCGCGTTCGTCCAGATCGCCGGGCTCCCCTCGTACCGGGTCGGGGACGAGGTCGTACTCTTCCTGCGCGGCGAGAGCGTGCAAGGCTTTACGAGTCCGGTCGGTTTCGGACAAGGGGCGTACCGCGTCGCGCGCGACCACGGAGAAGCGCGAGCGGCCGACGATACCAACAACGGCGACCAGCGACTCGAAGCGCTCCTCGCCGAGGTGGAGCGCCTGGTCGCCGAGGGACCGTGATGCGACGGTTCCTGCGGCTGCTCGTCGCTGCCGGACTCGGGGCCATGGTTCCGTGTGCCGTGGCAGGAGGGCCGCTCTACGTCGCCACCGACGGCACGCCGTACGTCTGGAGGACCGACCCGATTCCCTTCAATCCCGACCGCGGGAACCTCGGCGTCCTCAGCAACGCAGAAGCGGTCGCGGCGATCGCGACCCGGTTGGGGACCTGGACGGCGGTGCCTACCGCGGCGCTGCACGTCGTGGACGCGGGCGCGCTTCCCGTCGACGTCGGGGCCAGCAACTGGAGCACGTACGTCTTCGTGTGCGATGACGGCTTGAGCCCGATCGTCTTCGACGACGGCAAGATCACCGAAGCCGTCTTCGGGGAGGGCGGCCGCAACGACGTCGCGGGCTTCGCGAGCGCGTGCACGAGGGGCGATCCCCCCATGATCTCCGAAGGTCTGGTGGTCCTGAACGGTCGAATGATCGACGGAAGAAGCAGCGGCAACAACTTCGAGCTGCCGCTGGATCAATTCTTCGGCGTCTTCGTTCACGAGTTCGGCCACTTTCTCGGACTCGCCCACTCGCCGGCCGGGTCGCATGAGCTGGCCGACGCAGATCCCGGCAACGACGAGGCCGTGGCGACCATGTTTCCCTTCATCGAACCAGGGATCGACGTCGGAACGCTCGCCCTCGACGATCGCGTGGCACTCTCGAGCCTCTATCCCGCTCCCACCTTCGCGACCGATTTCGGCACGATCACCGGGCAAGTCTTCCTGCAGGACGGCGTCACGCCGTTCCAAGGCGCGTGGGTGACTGCACGGAAGCTCGACGATCCAGCACTGACCTCGGTCGGCGCCGCCTCCGGCGCCCGCTACCTGAGTCAGTTCTCACCGCCCGCGCTCCAGGGCCGGTTCGAGATTCCGGGGCTGCCCCCTGGGAGCTACACCGTCGAGATCGAGGAGATTCCAGGGACCTACAGCTACGTCGGTCCGTTCAGCCCGCCGCCGCGGCTGCCGGGCCCGCCCGAGTTCTGGAACGGCGCCGATGAAGGATCGACCAGGCCTCCCGACGACCCGACGAGCTTCGTGCCCCTCGTCGTCAGCGCGGCCACGACCCTCGACGACATCGACGTCGTGATCAACGAGAAGTTGCCCCCGCCCAACGACGACTGCGCCAATGCGAGCGACACGCTCTTCGAGGTCCCGGACATCACCGCCGCCACCACCGAGCCATCGGATCCCCTCCAGTCCTGCAGCCCGGGCGGGCCGAGCCAGAACGTGCGCAGCGTGTGGTACCAATTCACCGCGCCTGCCGACGGGACCATCACCGTGTCGGTGTTTGCGTTCCAGTATGCGGCCGTCCTCACGGTGTACACCGGGTCGTGCGGCACGCTCGTCGAGCAGGCGTGTGGGGACGCCTCCGGGGGCTCCGCATCGATCTTCGGATTGCCGGTCAGCGCGGGGACGACCTATCGGTTCGAGGTCACGGCCCTCCCGGGGGAGACGGGCGAGAGGGTCGGCTACCTCCTGGGCTACTTCCCGGCGAACCCGCTCTGCTCGGCAGGCGCAACCATCGACCACGCCCGCCTGACGGCGACGGGCCTCGCCGCACCCGCAGGTGACGAGCGCCTCGTCATGTCGGGGCACATTCCGTCCCCGCCGGGCAGCCCGGTCGTGTTCGACCCCGTCAACACCGGCGCCCAGCTCCTCGTCGAGGAAGTCCCCTTCGAGAGTCCCGACTTCTTCACCGTGTTCGAGCTGAGCCACCGCACGACGCCGATCCCCGCCGGGGCGCCCGGTACTGGATGCGATCCAATGGACGGCTGGGTCCAGTCGGCCTCGTCGGCCGTCTATACGAATCGATCGAATGCCCTGCCGCCGGCGTGTCTGCCCGGCAGCGCCAACGGCCTCGTCCGGATGAAGCTCCGAGATCGTCGCCAGCTCGACGGCTCGATAGCCTACAAGGTCCGCACCCGCGATTCCGTCGTCGTCCCACCGGAGGAGGAGCCGCGCATCACGGTCGTGCTGGGCACCACCGCTTCGGCCGGCATCGCCGGCAGCTGCGGCGCACGACACGTGCGGAGGCCCGCCGCCTGCGTTTGGACTACCGACCGCGACCGGTTCCGGTGTCGCGATCCGGGTTGAAGCGGCTGGGTTCGTGCCTTGCTGAGCAGGGGCGAAGGCGTTCCCTCACGAGCCGCGCGGTAGGGGCAGCGTCGGGAACAGATCTCCCGACTCGAGCGAGCGGCTGCGCTGATCGACCGGCTCCAGCTCGGGAAGGTCGTCGTGCGCGGCGCCCAGCTCCTTCAAGCGCCGCGCGCTCACCATCACCCGCCGCTCGAACGAGCCCACCGCATCATTGTACGCGTCGACCGCGCGGTCGAGCGACTTGCCGACCTTGTCGAAGTGGCCGACCAGCGTGCCGAGCCGTTCGTGGAGCTGTGCCCCGAGGTCGCTGATGGCGCGGGCGTTCTCGGCGAGCCGCTCCTGGCGCCAGCCGTAGGCGACGGCGCGGAGCAGCGAGATCAACGTGGTCGGGCTGGCCGGAATGACGTGCGACTCCACGCCGAACTCGATCAGCACCGGGTCGACGTTGAGCGCCGCGCTGAAGACGCCTTCGCCGGGCAGGAACATCACGACGAAGTCGGGGGACTGCTCGAACTGCTCCCAATAGGCCTTGCCGCCGAGCGCCGTCATGTGCTGGCGCACGCGCCGCGCGTGCTCGCCGAAGAGCCGGTCTCGGTCGGTGTCGCTCTGCGCGCTGTGGGCTTCGAGGTAGGCCGTGAGCGGGGCCTTGGCGTCGAC
>Ga0187893_10008377_pt1 | contig 16330 bp, 13 predicted proteins | sample MA1701074metaG_FD_139574 | JGI IMG/M metagenome (GOLD analysis project Ga0187893, IMG submission 139574) | White microbial mat communities from a basaltic lava cave in the Kipuka Kanohina Cave System on the Island of Hawaii, USA - MA170107-4 metaG ...
AATACTCAATGTCGCAAATGATGAGAATCGACCTTGAGCCTAGTCAGCGTGGCTTACTGTTTCCGAATGCGTCATTTGGCAAACGGATGACCAGGTGAGCGCTTGATTACTATAAGCGATCCCATGATTGAGTTGGCGCTGGCGAAGTTAGTAGTATGAGCGCTGACTACGGTAAGCGGTTCCGTGGTTGAGTGGCACGCTTTTGGATTGAGTTTTTACACAGTCTCTACTGTGTTTCGGTACTGAATTCATTCAACACTGAGAGGCGTGATGCGCCGGCGGATTCCGACGCTACCGAGACTGTGTAATAACTCGGCTGCCACTGTCATGTGGTCAGTACCACCGCGGTAGAGTGTTAATAAATACTCGCTGCGGGCGTTAACTGTTAGAGTCCGGACGTTTCAAATCGTCCAAACTTTGCCCGTCAGTTCTTCGTACAGTCAATCGCGCGTTGGCACTCGCGCTTGGCACTCGCTCGTTGCGCTCAGCATGAAAGCCTTTTTCTCGTTTTATTCCGACGCCCTTAAGATTGCCCTGCAATCAATCTTTGCCCACAAATTACGAGCTTTCTTAACCTTGATCGGCATCATTATCGGCGTGGCTTCGGTAGTGGTGGTCGGGGCATCGATCAGCGGGTTGAACAGTTACGTTGTTGAAAGAGTAACCAAGGTCCTCGGCAGCAACCACTTCATGATGGCTCGCATGGCCTATCACGGCCGGATGTCAGACGACGAATTCGAGCGCCGCAACCGGCGCAACAAGCACCTTACCTGGGACGATTATGAATGGGTTCGCGACCATTGCGATTCATGCGCCGAAGTCGGGGTGCAGTTCAACGCCTTAGCCGACCTCAAGCAGGACGCGATTGAGTTTCCAGGCGCGCGGATCATTGGCATCAGCGCCAACATGATCGACATCGAGGAAAAGACGATCGAGGATGGAAGATTTATCTCGCCGGATGAGGTGCAACGTTCGGCGATGGTGTGCGTTCTCGGCAGCGACATCAAGGAAAAGTTTTTTCCCAACACCGAGGCCATCGGCAAGCTGTTAAAAATTCGCGGACGGCCCATGCGCGTCGTAGGAGTGGAAGAAAAGCGCGGATCCTTCTTTGGCGACTCCTTCGATCGCCATGTGTACCTGCCGGCCACAACTCATTTCCAAATCTTCAATCGACAGGGATTGGAGATTCATGGAAGGGCTCGTGAGCGGGCAAATCTTCAGGACGCGATTGAGGACGCGCGGGTGGCATTGAGAAACAAGCATGGCCTGAAGGGTAATGAAGAAGATGATTTTGGAATTGTGAATGTCGAAGAGCTCAATAATCAGATCGACGAGTTTACCGGCACTATTGCCACTGTGGTTGTTCCCATCACCCTGATAACGTTAGTGGTGGGCGGGATCGTGGTCATGAACATCATGTTGGTCAGCGTCACCGAAAGAACCTTTGAAGTTGGGCTGCGTAAGGCGGTCGGCGCTACTCGGCAGCAGATTCTGCTTCAGTTTCTGATTGAATCCGCAATTCTTTGCGCGTTGGGTGGACTAATCGGATTGCTGTTGGCCTGGGGTGCGACCCAGGTAATCACGATCCTGGCCTCGATCACCATGACCATTACTATCGGCTACATTGCCCTCGCCCTATTTGTTTCGACCGCGATCGGGATGGTGGCGGGAATCTACCCGGCGTTCAAAGCCGCCAGACTCGATCCGATTCTGGCACTGACCCAGGCGACGTAATTGATGAAACTGAGGTTTAAGAGAGGCGTATTGCGCGAGACACTGGCGATGGCGCTCGACAGCATCCGCGCTCACAAGTTCCGCAGTTTTCTGACCGTGCTCGGAATCGTGATCGGCGTGATGACTGCAATTGTGATTGCCTCGATGCTCACCGGATTGCGCCAGAGCATCGTTTCGATCATCGAAGAATACGGGACGAACAATATCTACGCGTTTCATCTTTCTACTGGACCACGTTTAAACGAAGATCGCTCCGAGCGCACGAGGAAACCTCTGACTGTTGCCGATGCCGAAACTATTGCAACGCAGGCTTCCGCCGTTGCGGAGGTGGCTCACGTCGCGCCGAACGTTGGTTATTTTGGCGGAAGTTTCGACGACAACATTACTTATCAGGGACGCAATTACCGCTGGGCAAACACCCAAGGCGTTTCACCTAACTATGCCGACATCACCAATATCGTTATGAAGGAAGGCCGTTTCATAACCGAGATGGACGATCAGCAGCGATCGAATGTGATGGTGATTGGCGTGAACGCCGCGGACGCGCTCTTTCTCGGTCAGGAGCAAATTGTCGGCACGAAAGTGCGAATGGGAGGATACAACTTCGAAATCGTTGGGGTGCTGGAAAAGCGCAAAGCCGGATTCTTTGGCGAAAATGAAGAAGACAATGCGGTTTTCATTCCCTTCCGCACCGCCCAGAAGCTGGCCCCAGCGCGGGGCTACCTGCTGCTGATCATTCAGGCGCGCTCAGGTCAAGTCAGCGAGGCGTTAACCCAGGCGGAAGAGATTCTGCGGCGGCGGCGCAATGTTAAGTTTGATCAGCCGAACAATTTTGATATCAAGACTGCGGACAAGTTTATCGAACAGTTTGACAGCATCACGGCCATGGTGGGCTTGATCGCCATTGCGATTTCCAGCCTCGGTCTTTTGGTCGGCGGCATCGGCGTGATGAACATTATGCTTGTGAGTGTGACGGAGCGGACAAAAGAGATCGGAGTTCGCAAGGCGCTGGGGGCTCGCCGCAAAGACATTGTGCGCCAGTTTCTGTTCGAGGCGATGACGCTGACGTTCCTGGGCGGCATTCTGGGAGTTGTTTTGGCCGTGGGAATCAGCAAAATTGTTATGCTTTTAATTCCAAGTTTGCCCGCCTCAATTCCCACCTGGGCAGTTTTCACGGGACTTACGGTGTCGGTCGGGGTAGGTCTCATCTTTGGTGTCTGGCCGGCCCGCAAAGCTTCACGTCTCGACCCAATTGAGTGTCTCAGGTACGAGTGACGCTTTCATTAAGAGCCGCCCTTCCCTACCTGTGAGACTTTTCCAGCTTGAAGGATCCTTTTGAAAATGATTTCCGGACCTTTTACCGAAAAGCATCTATAATTGGTAGTCGAAAATGACAGTGCCTTTCGCTAAAGGTTGCTTCAGCCCGATGCCTAAGTCTGAACGTGACCTGATCAAAGAGTTCCTGACCTACATTCAGGTCGAGAAGGGATTGGCGCGCAACACACTCGAGAGCTATGCGAGAGACCTTGCGCGTCTGGAGCACTATGCCGACAAGTCCGCTAAGCCGGTTCACGAATTGACTCGGCAGGACTTGCGGAAGTGGATCGCAGAGCTTTCACGCGAAGGCCTGGCCCCTTCATCTATTGCCCGGGCAGTGAGTGCCGTGCGAAGTTTTTTTAGGTTCCTGATGCTTGACGGCCACATCAAGCGCCATCCGACCGACGATCTCGACACTCCACAGCGATTTGCTTACCTGCCTCAGTTTCTCAACGAGGATGAAATCAATCTGTTGCTCGCGGCGCCTGATATCTCGACCGAACCGGGCATCCGTGACCGAACCTTGCTGGAATTGATGTACGCGGCAGGTTTGCGAGTTTCCGAAACGGTGTTACTCAAACAGGCTGACGTCGACGTTCATGCGGGTTTGGTGATCTGCCACGGAAAGGGAAACAAGGAACGGCGGGTTCCGATCGGCAAGAGTGCGATTCACTGGCTCCGGCAATACAGTTTGATCAGAGCGTCATACGGCAAGCCAATATCACCTTATCTGTTCACAAACCGCGGGAAACCGATGACGCGCCAGTTTGTCTGGGCAATGATTAAAAGTTACGCCGTCAAGTCAGGAATAAAGCATATCTCGCCGCACACACTGCGTCACAGCTTTGCCACTCACCTGCTGCAGCGCGGCGCCGACTCGCGCTCAGTTCAAGCCCTGTTGGGCCATAGCGACATCTCAACCACACAAATTTATACGCATATAACGGATCGTCATCTCCGTTCGGCCTATGATAAACATCATCCACGAGCGCATGTGGCTACGGCAAGTAAAAAGGAAAGGAACTAAAGAAACGCGCGCTGTGAGCGCAAAAGGGGAAGAAAGTCTTAGCTTGCACGCATGTCTCCCTCTTGCTAGCGGTTGTCAGTCAGAATTAAAATTCATCCGCTTTCCTCAACTCAAGCGCGAAGGAGATTCCTCATGATCATCATCATTAAAAGGGACAAGGATGAACAACTCGGGGTTTTCGAGATTTCCGAATCACGGTTCGAAAGGCTAAAAGTGGAATCGATTCAGTTCGGAACCTCTGAGATCAAAGTCAATCCCATTGATCTTTACAAAATGGAATACGAGAGATGCGCTCAGCGGTACGACGATCTCTACAAAGCTGCGTGGACCAACTTCTCGTACATCGCCTTAATCGCTGGCGCCATTCTGACTTTTGGGAGCAGTCGCTTTATGGCAGAGCTTTCCATTTTGTTTGCTACTTTCCCACTGGTTTTCTGGTGGCTGGCGAGTTTTGAGCCTCTGAACCGCTACGGCGACCAAGTCGGCAGCAGGCTTGTCGAGATTGAAGATCTGATAAATCAAAGGATTAATGATGGTGAACCAAAGCAGAAAGAGCCAGAAACACAGCAAGGGATTCATCATTTTCAGCAATTTCGAGAACGGCGTTTTAAGATCGAAGATCCCGTGAATTTGGCCATTGTTGTTTTTTTCTGGATAGGAATAGTCCTGGTTTCGCTTCAAGTGCTGCAACTATCGAACCGCGTACCTCTCTGGCTGTCGGTACCCATGGTAGTGGTTTTCCTAGTAATATGGATTCACTGTCTCCATGACAGAAAACGCTGGTCGCACCTGTTGCGCGTTCGATTTGCCGTACGCACTTTTGCGGGCGCGATCATAGTGGTGGCCATCTGTTCCGCATTTGGTGCACAAAAGCGGCATGGACCTCCTGCAAGTGAAGACTATATAAAGAGGAGTTCGCAGTCACAGGTACCAGAAAGGCTTAATAATAAGCTTGAAAAGTAGCTTTCCACCTACAACCACTCACGTGCGTGAGATCGAGGCGCTGCTTAATATTCTGGGCAGCGTGATAGTTGATAACTCTGCCGTTTACGTCAGTGTGCCCATCACTTCAGGGCGTAGACTCGCGGATTGGTTAAATAATGTCGAGTTTGATCTATCTCATCCCCAGAGCCATGCCGAGTTTAAGCGGGAAGTTTTGGAGCCCAATTGCGAGCATGCTCAAAACATCATTAGCAGCTTGAGAAAACAATTCACCGATGTGGTTATAGATCCAACTGCGCTGAAGGACATCGAGGGCTGGATCCAGGACGATTATCGCTATCTTTGGGGCAGAGTAATTGAACAATACGCAAACACAGTAGTTTTCATTGATGGTTGGCAGTACAGCAACGGATGCTCATATGAGTTTCTCGTTGCTCACCGATGCGTTGATGGCAAGCGCCGCCGCGTGCTAAATGAACAGTTGGAACCACTCACCATAGAGATGGGCATTAGTTTGATTGAGAGCGCAATCGCTGAACTCGGGCCCACCGACATTCCAACTGAGTTCCTGGAGCTAGTTGTAAAACAGTTCGCTCAAACCACGACCTCTGTTGAGGTTTGTGCGGAACATTAAGAGGTTCCTCACATGCTTATTCAAACCCAGTCACAACTGAAAGATTCCGTGCTGGATCAGATTGCGGAGATCGCAAACGTCGCTCAATTTGCCAGCTTCGATCCCGATCTAAAGCACAGGCATCTGAGGATACGCGGAGTTGCCGCGGGTCATCAGTTTGACTCAGTCGGTGCTACCGTAGAAGAGTTGTTGCGTTCGGCCGGCTCGGTAAACGTCAGAACCTTTGACCCCCATAATGACAAGAGCCGGGAATTTATCTACGGACTGATGGATCCGCAACAGGTAACCACCGAAGTCAGCAGGTTAGCTTTGTTGGGACTTTTTACGATCATAAATGAAACCATCGACGTAAATGACGGCGGAGTTTCGGGCGTTGCGTTAGGTAATCTGATCGAGTTTGCTCCCGGTGATACGCCGCGTTGCGTGGAAAAGCCCGGCACTTTGGCTTTACCGCGTAATCTGGCAACGCCCCTGCTGGAAAGGGTATACGGGTTTCCGCCAGATCTTGATCACTATAGACCGAGTGAGCGCATCGAGTTCAGCGTCCATCCACTAAGAAGAGGATTAAAAAACGACCACACCATAATTTGGGAAGTTGAGGAGGTTGGAAGTTTCGAGAGTGAGGTTGATATCATTTGGCCTAACAGATTTAGCCGGTTCATTGGTGACAAAGCGTTCGGGTTGCTGCTGGCAGATACTTTGGGGTTCCGCGTTCCGGCGACGACAGTTTTTCCTCGTTCACTGCCGCCGTTTACTTTTGGCAGACGGACGGGTTCGGGTGAGACCTGGATAAGAACGTGTCCGGCTGAACCAGATCCGGGCAGGTATGCGACCCACAAAGGTTGGCTTGACCCGTTTGAGCTTCTGGCTCGTGAAGATCCGGATGGCAAAACAATTGCGTCCGTACTTGCTCAAGAAGGAGTCAATGCAACGCATTCGGGTTCTCTTATCGTAGAACGTGATGGCAGCGTCACTATCGAAGGGGTTTCTGGCTATGGAGATGATTTCATGCTTGGCCGGTCGTCCTTCGGTTCATTGCCTGGGGCGGTAACGGATTCCGTGCTTCAACTCTACCGTCAAGTGGCTGCACGTTTAGGACCCGTTAGGTTTGAATGGGTACATGACGGAGAGAATGCCTGGATTGTGCAGCTTCATAAGGGCGCAACTATGACACTGGGATTCATGATTTACCCCGGCGAACCTGAAATGGTTCACCGCTTCGAGGTACATGAGGGAATAGACAGCTTGCGCAAGTTGATCAAGAGCATAGGCTCCGGCGAGGGAATAACAATAGTCGGTGAGATCGGTGTAACAAGTCACTTCGGAGATCTGCTGAGGAAAGCAAAGATTCCATCCAAAATAGAGACCAAAACAAGCTGAATACTCTGAAATCACATATCGCGAGTAGAGATTTGGATTCGATGTTCTTACTGAACGACCCTCCGGCAGAGTCTATTCACCGCTTCATTTCAGAATCTCGCGACTTGCCCTACTCCTACCGGGAAGTTGGCGCTACTAAAGGCGCCCTGCCCGCGGGCTACATAGTCGATCAGAACCGGATTAAGCTGGGTGCAGGAAAAGAAGTCTTTGACAGAGCCGTTGCCGCGCTCAGGCAATGGAAACAGTTTGATCTTGGTTGGGTTCGCATTGTGCCTTCAGGCGCGCCGCTCGAGGTGGGCACGGTGGTAGCAATCCTCACGAGCCACTTTGGATTTTGGTCCTTGAATCCTTGCCGAGTCGTTTACCTGATCGATGAGCACGAACCGGTAAAGAAGTGTGGGTTTGCTTACGGCACCCTATCGAGTCATGCAGAGCGCGGCGAGGAACGGTTTACCATCGAGTGGCATCGGGAGGACGACTCGGTGTGGTACGACATCCTCGCGTTTTCGCGGCCGAATTTATTATTGGTAAGGTTTGGTTTTCCTCTCGCCCGGCGGCTGCAAAAACGTTTCGTCAGAGATTCATTGGCCAGGATGCGCACGGAGACGAAAAAGCCTTCATAAATTGAACTTCATAAGAATGACTGAAAACGTTATGCCCATCCGACCAGTCTGGTTTTTGGATCTTCCTATCTGCGCTACTGGGCGCCGGTTCTTTCAGGCTTAAGTAACCGAGTCACAGTGCAATTTTCCTCAAATTCATTTTTCCTGGTGCTGGGCGAGGTTTACGAGAGTGGCATGAATGCCGCCCCTACTCTACCCGATCCCCCGAAAAGCTTATTTTCTCCTCAATCTTTGGCCAAAGGGTTTAACTCGGTTTCGATGGGCCACGCGCCGCTCCACCAGCTTTACCTCCAGCATGCGATTGGCGCCCCCAGTTAAGCATGGCTCCCAACCTCTCGTTGAGCAATTTGGGTTTATTAAGATTCGCAAAGGACTTCCTCAGAGCTTTCTGATCAAACATGTATGCTTCACCTACCCTCTTAAGGAACCCAAGATTGACTGCTTCATCAAGAAAGTTGGTCCAATTCATAAGCGGCGCCGACCCGTTGACCCACAAGATAGACCGAAAGACAAATCTATAGATTACATCGAAGCCTGCGTACGCAAATCCAAATAGCAAGCCCACAATTAGTCCAAAGAAAAGACCCGATCCTAAGGCTTGGGTTGTTTTCCCCATTATCGGCCCGCCATACACCCATGAAAATAATACGGTCGGCGTACTAACTGAAAGCCATACCAATAAAGTACTTCGCATGGCCAGACCGATACCTTGGGTGGAAGAAGATGTCTCAACTATGTTGACTCTTCTGAGGCCGCTGGCTATCGCACCAATCATCGCCCCCAACGAGCAGAGGAGTATGAAAAAGTGGAAACCGGGGTGTGGGCCCAAGTCTATGCGGATGACTAAAAGGCTAGCCGAACCTACAACTATTCCGAACCACAAAATTGCTGAAAAGCTTCCCGCATTCAAAATCCTGTTTGAGCTTAAGACCTCCTCTGGAGGATTCTTGGGCAATCTTTTTGCAATGCCCCGCCAAGACACTATTGAAAGAATTCCAAATAAGATCCCAAGAAAAAAGATCAGCGTTACCATCCGGATATTTGGAATAGGGTTAAGGCTCCAAGATAGTATCAGACCTGCAATCCAGCCTCCCGGTAAACCCCACCGCACTGAACCAGTAAGCAAGTGCACCGGTGACCATGCAAGTTTATTTGCGGTATTGGTGTCACTTGCCAGACTGTGCTGACGAGAGCGAAACCAAAATACAAGTCCAAAAGCTACCCCAAACGCTAACGCGCCTAAAACCGGATTCCTTAACCCTATCTGGCTATAGTCAAAGGCTGAGAGGGCTTTTCTATTAATGCAGAGTGAGCTAAAAATGAAGAAGACAAGCGTGCACGTTCCAAGGTACAGAAAGAGATGTTTAAGGTTGAGCAAAGGTTCAGGCTGATCCTGTGAGTCATCCGATTTATCTTTGCTGACATGGTAATCCAGCCAAGCAATAATAGGTCCCCCAATGAAAACCGTAATTAACAGCCAACATTCGAGATCGTTTTCAATTTGGAACAGGCCTTCAACCCTCAGATTTGGATTCTGAGAAACCCACCTAAGGATTGTTTGGCTGAAGAACAAAATACCAGTGCCGATAGCCATGACAACCCCTGCGCCGACTGTACGTGACAACGCAAGGTAAATGGCTTCAAGTGTCTTTGAGTCCAGCCAACTTGGTTGTATTTGTGAAATCGTAAACTCGCTTCGTCGATTGATTCTCGAAACCTGCGCCAACCAACGTAGTCTTCTCTTTAAGTTGTGTGAGTCACATCTTATTCCGAGCTCTGCTGCCTTCAGTAGTTGTTCGTCAATAAAAACATCAGCCGAGCTGAATATCTCGCCATTTCTTACGTACTGCGACTCCTGTTGATTGGCCGACTCCAATCTAGCGATGGTCTGGAGACTTAATCCGGTGAGATCGTTCCCTGAAACCACAAGCCGTGTAGTATTTTTTCGTACGACAAAATCGTTTATTGCTCTAATATGTTCCGCAGCGTTCTCATCCTTATCAAGTCCGTCGAGTAAAAGGACGAGTCGCTCCTGAAACAGCCAACAGCGCCCTGTTTCCTCTGATATGTTGTATCGAGCATTCAACTCGCGGACGATCCAATGCTCAAGAGGCTCTCGATTTAGACTAGAGAGATTAAAGACTACTGGAATCGGCTCTGTGGGATCCTGCTCGGCAAGATCGATAAGCATCCTGGCGAGTCGCAGAAGACACGCGGTCTTTCCGCTACCCGCCTTACCCGTTATCCCCAGAGAACCGCCAGAATCTTTGAAAGCCCGGAGAACTTGCTTGGCCGCTTTTTTCTCGTCGGTGCTCACTCGGATGTTGGTGTTGTTGTCAGGCTTGAGGGAGCGCGAAGTCTTGAGGATGAGAATCGGCGGCGCGGTTCGGTTAAACGATTTTTCCAGATCTGTAAGAGTTTGAAGCCACGAACTTCTTACCCGTTTCATCAGAGCGATCTCTAGCTGCCGAGGGCTTTTGGACGGTTCATAGTTGAACAAGACCAGAAAAAGACACGCTGAGATCAAGATCGCCATCGCAATCGCAATCCGGACATTATTCGGCGACACCAAGGTGCTGATCAGATTGGATAGAGTGGCAATCGCCAAGGCCAACACAATTCCATAGAGGAAGATGAATAGTGTCTTGTTCTTCATTACGTCAGCGATCTCGTTTTAAAGACGGGCTTGAAAGAGACCAGCCAGGAACCTACTGGTCGAGCACACGAAGAATAGGACGAGCCGTGCGCACTGTCAATCACACTGAAATAGGAACTCAGGACCATGAGTAAAAGTAATAGAGTCATTCGATAAAAGGCAGGTGAAGATAAAATTGGTGCTGTGTACTTCAGAACTTAATTTGTTTCTATAAAGTTGACTCGTCTTCGTCGCATTGACAGTGTTGTTTGGTGAGATTACGCTTTGCGCGTCGTCAATACGAACGTTCTCGCATCCTCGCAAACCGATCGGGGTGCTTCACGGAAGTTGCCCTAAATTACAGGGTGTCTTTAAGGCGTCAAGCGGCTGTAGAACCAAGGACGATCACGCGCGCACCACTGAGGAGGAGACTGATGAGCAACGTGATACTGGTAAACCCGGCAAACGCGACAGTCGGTTACAGCGTGATCACCCCCAGGTGGCTCTATGTCCTCGCCGGAGCAACCCCGATAGAGTTTGCAGGTGACCCCGTCATTGTTGATGAACCAATTATGCGGTTTGATGCTGACCGGGTAGGTCCCGGCGACATCGTCGGTGTAGGCCTCCACACCGGTAACTGCAGGCCCGGTTATCGAGTAGTCCGCCAGGCGAAGGAACGTGGCGCAACTGTGATCGTCGGCGGCGTTCACGCAACGATATTTCCGGAAGAGCCTCTAACAATGGGCGCTGACGCCGTAGTTAAAGGAAATGCCGATCTGATTTGGAGCAACGTTTTGGAGGACGCGCTGCTGGGCAGACTGCAACGCGTTTACGATGGCGGGAGAGTACCGGGAGAGTTGATGGCGAAAGCTCGCTGGGATCTTTTGGATCCCCGCAAGTATTTGATGGGCTGCATCCAAACCGTAGCGGGCTGTCCTGAGAACTGCAGTTTTTGCTCCGTTTGGGTGACTGATGGCCGGAAGCCTCGCCTGCACCTGAATGATCAGATCATCGAAGAGGCAAACGAGCTTTATCGGATGGGATTTCGTTATGTTTTTTTCTCTGATGACAATTTCACGCCCTCGACTCTGGGTCGAATCGCGAGAGAAACTAACCCGGGTATTCGAGCTAACCTCGAACGAGTGCGCGAGGAGCGACTCAAACTATTTGTTGAATACGATAAGTCAGGGCCGCCGGCTCTCTACGGTTTTACGCAAATGACGGCGGAGTGTGTTAGTGACGACGAGTATCTCGACGCGATGTATAGCAAGATGCGCCTCCGCGGTGCGCTCATCGGAGTGGAGTCGTTCACTGAAGAAGGATTAAAGAACGTCAACAAAACCTGGAACCCGGTGGGACAAAAGATGGTTGAGGCGATTCGAAAGATTCAGAGTCATGGGATCATGGTGCTGGCCTCAATTATCGGCGGACTTGAAAGCGATACGCTCGCCACTCTTCGAACCATGCGGCAATTCGCGAATTTTTCGGGCACCGCGTTCGCTCAATTTCCGCTGTACAGCGTGTATCCCGGAACAAAGGACTACCACGAGATGATGCGCGATTGGAAAAACCGTGAGCAAGCTGACTACGTGCCCAAACATGCGGTGCAGATTGTTGGTGACAAGTATTGGCTCGATTATGACCACACGGATGTGGCAGTCAAACATCCAACGATACCGACTGCCGACTTGATGAAGGAGTCGCAGGAAAGCTGGAAAACCTTCTATAGTTTGAAAGAAATAATTAGACGGACGCGGAATGGCCCCTTAAGCGGGCTCCCTCTCGGCAGTAAGTTGGTTTACACCGTGGCATGTTTGGTGTTCGCCTCGCTCTATCCTAATGGGATCGCCGCCGATAATGTTCGCAAAACCAAGCTGGGGTTATTTGCGAGGCTTTCGGTGCGCGTGGCTATTCGCATGACAAGGAGAACGTACGACTGGGGGATACGGCCGCGACGCGAATCCTACGACGTGGCTTAACGCCTTTCGGTTCCAACTCACCGCGTCATTAGAGTCACCGGTCATTGAAGCGGGCAGTATCATTCCCACCAGTTTCTTTTAGCCTTTTCTTGACGAGGTGAAGAGTTGCAATGGTCTCGGCCGCGTGGATTAATCATCGGCATACGCAGTTCGCGCTTCCCTGGCTTGCTGACCGGGAAATTTCATTTTTTCGACAAGTTGCTTGAATCCAATTTCATGACGCAGGCTGTCAAAAACCGGATCTACTTTGAGATATACCAACCAGATAAACCGTTCATCGAATGCTTTGTTGAGATAATCGATGGCGCTAGTTGTATCACCCAATCCTAAATGGATCAGCGCAAGGCCGTACGCCGGAACGTAGACCTGATTCGTCTTAGCCAATTCCAGCAACTCATTCAAGGTGGCCTTTGCATTATGAGTTTGGCCGGCGAGCGCCTCAGCTTTGGCGAGAATCGCTCTTCCTAACGGATATCCATTCGTCAGCTTCACTCCGATGCGATATTCCTCCACAGCTTCCTCGTGCATCCCCTTCTGTTCATAAGCCTGCCCGAGAAAGTAGTGTGCCGGAATAAAGTCGGGACTAAGCTCGAGGATCCGCTTGCATTGCCTCATTGACTCATCGAAAAGTCCAGCAAACAAGTATGCCTTGGCCAGGGCCATATTGATTGCCGGCGCCATCGGGTCAAGTTCGCGAGCCGCCCTGCCCTCTTCGATTGACTCATCATGCCGACCGACGGCGGCAAGGTACCAGCAGTACCACTGGCGCGCCGTGGCATAAGCCGGATTGAGTTCGATAGCCTGCTCGAACTCAATCTCCGCGCCGACCCAGTCCCAGTCATACCAAAACATGGTCAGGGCCATCGATGCGTGAGTCTCTGATAGTGCTTCATCGGCTTCAACGGCTTTTTGCGCTGCTGCTTTTGCCTTTACCATTCCCACCATCGCAGGCATCGCCCCGTAATAGTTCAAAAGGGTTTGGCAGTCGGCTAATCCTGAATAAGCCAGGGCGTAGTTAGGGTCCGCCTCGCTGGCGTACTGAAAATACTCCCTGGCCTTGCGAAATCCTTCGGGAGTTCGTTCGCCCAAGCAGGTGCGCCCTTTTAGATAGGCCCGATAGGCGGCGTTGTTGACGGTATAACGCTTCGTTAGACGATCGATTTGATCACCTGAGAGCTCAAGTTTCAAGGCTCGGGCGACCCGCTCCGAGATGAAGTCTTCGTAAGTGAAGATGTCCGTTGAACTATGATCTAATTTGTCTGCCCATAACAGAGTGTTGCTGACCACAGCGGCGAGTTGTACTGTGACTCGAATCTGATCGCGGGCTCTGGTCATCCGGCCAGACAAAACCGCATCGACTCCCAGTCGGTCACCGGCTTCAACCGGATCGATCTCTTCCGCAGCGTACTTAAGCACCGCGCTGGTTGGCCGCACAGCGATCTGAGTAAGTTGGGTGAGCCGGGTGATAATGGCGTCGCTCATTCCCACTCCCAGATAGTCGTCGCCAGAGTCAGGACTCATAACTCTGAACGGCAGGACAGCTATTGAGCGCAAGCTGGATGCTGAGATCTCCTGGCGCGGAGCTTCGAGGACGCGGGCCACAAAGCTATAGCCGCGTTTCGGAACCGTTTTGATGTATTCCACGCCATTGTTGGCTTCACCGAGAATCTTGCGCAACTTCGAAACGTGAACTGCCAGATTATTTTCTTCGATAAATGTATTGGGCCAGACCTGAGTGATTAAGGCTTCTTTGCTTAATAGATGTCCGCGGTTTTCAACGAGGGCTAACAGCAAGTCAAAAGCTTTAGGCGTCAACGGGACGGATTGGCCATCGCGTAGCAGGACGCGGTCCGATACATTCAGATGAAAGGGACCGAAATGGTAGGACGGCAATCGAGGCGACGTCATTTTGGAACCTTAAGAACTAATTAAGACTTTTTTCAGTTCTTCTAAAAGACTTTGCATGCTAGCCTTTGCTAAGTTCCCGCGAGCTAAAGCAGGCGATAAACAGCGCTCGGTGGGATTGCTTTTGTTTTTGCCTGGTTTTCAAGGGTTTCAAGAGCAGAAATTTAACACGTTAAGTGCAACCGAGGAAGGCGAACATGGATGAACCATCGCCGCCTTCAAGCCGTCTGTGGTACTCACGAGAAGGGGGACAACATGCTCAACAAAGTAGCCTCAGGGGTTCTGGTGGTCACGCTGATAAGCACGATGTGCGGTATCCCGGCTTTTGGCCAGTCACAGTCAAAAAGCACGGCAACTCTCAGCCGCGCAGAGGACCCGTTTCCTCCAAGTGACGGGAACGGAGCACAACCAAATGAGAAACTGAAGGCAGATGTCGCCAAGCTTCTTAGCGACGCCAGGGCAGGCAAATTAACACCCGCCCCCAAGTCGCAGATTCAGCCGCATCAGAGTAACAACCTGTCCAAGAAAGCAAAGATTGCAATTGTGGTCGGCATTGTCGTGGTTGTGACTGCCATTATCATTTACAAAAACCTTGACTTTGAGTGCCGGGATCGCTGTGTCCTCTGATCGATCACTCGATGGGCAAAGACGAAAATGAATGAGCGTTAGGCGCGCCTAGAACCACGCCTGACGAGACTAACGCTTCATGATGATGAGTCGTAAGAAGTTTCCGTAGCCGTTGTAATTTCAATCAAAGCCGGGAGCCAGCAAGCGAGTCATTGCCTCGGGGTTCTGAATTTGCCGTTTCCTCATCCAGGCGTCGGCTTCGGCGATGTTTCTCAGGCCGCGCTCCCCCTCAGTTATCTCACCAAGTCGCCGGCGAGCAGCCGCCTCATAAAGATCGAGGTCCGCCAGGTCAAAGGATTCAATTGCTTGAGAGAGCAGGCTCGCGGCTCGGGAGTTATCACCGCGCTGGTGCGCCACCCCGGCCCGAATCAGATAGGCGAAGGGGGTGGCCCACGCGATTCGCTCCCCAGCGATCCTTTGAGCTAGTTTCTCAGCGGTCCTGAGACGGCGGTCTCTCTCAGGGCTGTGTGGCGCTGAAGCAAGAGCCCCGCGGGCCAGCAAATGCATTGCGTCGATTCTCAAGATCTGAATCCGCATCAACATCGAGTTTTCGAGATCTTTCCATTGCCTTTCAATGTGCCGCCAGGCGACCTCCGCATCTCCGGTGTAGAGTTCGATTTGGACCAGAGCCTGCACGGCTGTGTAATGCTGGAGATGGAAACCTTCGTGGTACCAGTCCTTGAGTGCCTCGATGACCTCGGCGCGCGCGCGGGTAGGATCGTCCGCCGCCAACCAGATCAGGTTAAGACGGGTGCGCAGATCCACCGCCGCAAAAAGATTTCCTTGTTCCAAAGCCGCCGCCAGCAGCCCGGGAACACGGCGCGATACTTCCGGCACCTCCCCCATGTAAAGCAAGGCGCTCAGCATGAATCGTTGCGCTATAGTGAGTTCCCACATCACGCCGGTACATTGGTCGCGCAACACCTCAACCGCTCGCTCGCAAAGCATCGCGGCATTTTTCCAGTGACCGACAAGATAAGCCGCGACGCCGCTGGCCCAGATCGAGAGGCCTATCGCATGCGGATGGTCAACTTTTTGAGCCAACTCCTCCGCCCGATGGGCAATCTGCACGGCGCGCTTTCTTGTCGGCGATCCTCGCGCGGCTGTCTGTGCCGCCTCAAAAGCCATGGCTTTCGCTAGCCGAAAGGGTTCACCAGCGCGCAGTGCCAGGAGCAGGTGGCGAGACTGAAAGTCTGCCCCACGAATGAGATCTACCGCGCCCAGCCCCGCCGCTACGGCCCAGCAGATGTCGATGCGCATCAGGTCGGCTTGCGGAATCTCACTGGCTTGACGTTCCTTAAACTTGAGCCCGCGCAAACGGATCTGAATTCTTCTTAAAATCAAAGAAAGCAGAGCACGCTTAGGCCCTGCCGGCAAAGTCATGCCGACGGATGCCAGTACTGATCGAAGCACATCAAGTCCCTCCTTGATGTGGCCCCCCATAAGCAGTTGTTCGGCAGCCCGGCGCCTGAAGTCAAGGCTATGCGAAGCTGAGGTTTCCTGAGCCACGTCCAGGTAGGCCTGCGC
>Ga0187893_10008378_pt1 | contig 16330 bp, 16 predicted proteins | sample MA1701074metaG_FD_139574 | JGI IMG/M metagenome (GOLD analysis project Ga0187893, IMG submission 139574) | White microbial mat communities from a basaltic lava cave in the Kipuka Kanohina Cave System on the Island of Hawaii, USA - MA170107-4 metaG ...
GACCGAGGCGCTGATGGCCGGGGCCCGTCAGGCGGCGCGTGAGATCGAACGGCACCCGGGTGTGGCGCTGGCGAGCCCTGTGCTGGGGACGAACCTCTATGTCGAAGGCGCGCGCGGTCAGGCCACCGCGTTCGCGTACGGCCTCGAGCCCGAAATCCGCCGTGTGGTGAAGGTGATCGCCGGTCAGGCGACCGCCGGGGGTATGATCATCAACCCCGAACTGGGGTCCCGGGCGGGCGTCGGTGTCGGCGAGACGGTGCGCCTCTCCACGCGCATCGATCCGCTGACGGGTGGGCCCGCGAACGCACAGCAGGCGCGGGTCGAAGGCATCGGGGAGTTCGTGTTTGATCTCAAAGCGCAGCGCACGCTGGCCCTGCCGCTGGACCGGCTCCAAGCCTTGCTGGGCATCACGTCAGAACACGCGTCGTTCCTCGTCGTGAAGGTACGGCCCGGCGCAGACTCCGAAGACGTTGCCCGCTGGATCGAGAACACGTTCCCCGACCTGGATGCGTTCTCCATCGAAAGCCTGCTGCGGCAGGCGCGCGAGCAACTGACCTACTTCAACCATTTCGCCGCCATCTTGACCGGGGTGAGCCTGCTCGTCGCGTTGCTCCTCATCGGCGCCGTGCTCACCCTTGCCGTCGGCGAGCGGCTGGGCGAGCTCGCAACGCTGCGCGCGCTGGGGCTCTCACGCGGCCGGATGATCCTGCTCATTCTGTTGGAAGGCGCGGTGCTGGCCGCCGTCAGCGCCCCGCTCGCGCTGCTGCTGGGTGCGGCTGCAAGCCGTCCGCTCGATGAGATTCTCCGCGCGACCCCCGGCATTCCGCAGGACCTGCACTTCTTCGTATTCACACCAGGCGCGGCGTTGCGCACCGTGGGGCTGTTGCTCGCGACGGGTACGCTCGGCGCGGTGTATCCAGCGTGGGTGGCGGGCCGTGTCAACGTGGCGGCGACTCTGCATCGCGAGGTGCAATGAGCGTGGCGATCCTCGATGTGCGCGGTGCCACCCGGGACTATGCGCTCGATGGCACGGTCGTGTCCGCGCTGCGCGGCGTCACGCTGCAGATCACCGAAGGTGAGTTCGTGGCCATCATGGGTCCATCGGGCAGCGGCAAATCGACTTTGCTGCACCTCATGGGTGGCGTTGACCTCCCCACGGCGGGTGAGGTGATGCTCTTCGGTCAGCCGACGCGCGCGATGACCGACGCGGCGCTCTCAGCCCTGCGCCTTCGCCGGATCGGCTTCATCTTTCAACGCTTCTTTCTGCTGCCGATGCTCGATGTGGAGGAGAATGTCATCTTGCCGATGCTGGAGTCTGGCGTGGCGCGCGGGGAGCGGGCGGCACGCGTAGGCGACCTGCTGACGTACGTGGGCCTCCGCGCCCGGCGCCGGCACCTTCCGGGACAGTTGAGTGGCGGCGAGCTGCAACGTGCCGCGATCGCCCGCGCTCTGGCCAACCGCCCTGCGCTGCTGCTGGCGGACGAGCCTACCGGCGAACTAGATCAGGAGACCGGGCGGGAGATCGGCCGACTCCTGCAACGGATCAACGAGGAAGGCATGGCCGTCGTCGTCGTGACGCACAACCCTGAGCTGGCGGCGTTGGCCCGCCGTGTGCTCACGATGCGGGACGGACGGCTCCAATGAGGATCCAGAGCGCCGCGCTGCTGGCGTGGCGCACTTTCCAGACGCGACCCCGCCGCACCGCCGTCCTGCTGCTGGGGTTTGGCGTCGGCGTCGCGGTCATGATTGCCCTTCTCGCGGTGGGCGATGCGCTGCTCCTTCAGGCGCAGGATCGGGATGTGGTTTCCGGCGGCGACCTCGTCTTGCTGCCCGCCGGTGTCGACCCCGAGGTGATCAAGGTCGGGGCCGTCACCGGCATGTTTCTGGCGATCCCGAATGCGCGTTTCCTTGTGCGGCAGGTCCTGCTCGGCCCTCGGTTTGGGGGGACAGTCGAAGCCGCGTCGCCGGAGATTACCGACAAGCTCGTGTACGTGAGAGTGCGAAAGGGCGACAGCGCGGCCATCATGCCGGCCCGCGCGGCCGGCCTCATCCCTTCCGCGGCCCAACAGAGCCGGAGCGCGCTGGCGGTACCTGATCCCGCGTGGACCGACACCGCGGACGATCGCGACTGGATCGCGCCGTCTCCGGCAGATGTACTCGAAGCCATTGATCGGTTCCATCGACCTATCTCGGGGCCGGAGGGCCGGACATGGGCGGAATGGTGGTACTTCAATTTCATCGACCGCAGCGGCCTGACCGGCTACATCTCGTTTATCGCAGACCGTGAAGGCAAGGCGCTGGTAAGTGTCACCATGGTCACACCCGGCGGCGAACATGTGCGCTGGCAGGAGACGCACCCCGCTACGGTGCTGCCATATGCGATGACCGCCTTCGAGGCCGGACGCCATCGCGCCGAACTTCGCGACGGGGCCTACTCCGTGCGCCTCCGCCGGCCCGATTTCTCCGCGGACTTGCGGTTCCGACCCGTGCCGCACCTATACTTCCCGCCCGTGGAATGGCACGCGGGCGTATTTCGCTCCGGATACGTCGTTCCCGCATTGCGCGCCTCGGTGAATGGCGTGCTCAGGATGGGTAAGGAGACCGTGCGCCTAGATGGCTACGGCTACCATGATCACAACTGGGGCATCTGGCAGGCCGTGAGCTGGGAGTGGGGCACCGCGAGCGTTCCTGAGTTTGCGCTTCTGGCGGGGTTGGTGCGCCATCCTTCACTGCAGGCCCAACAGATGCTGGTGGCCCTCTATGCTCGCGATGCTGATCGTACCGGGCTGCTTGGGGTGCTTCGCGCCAGTCCCCCGGCCCTGAGCGAATGGCGGCCCGGCCCCGCGATCGGCGGCGCTAGCGTCCGCGTGCCTGGACGGCTGCGGTACACCGCGGTCAACGATGCCGCAGATCGGCTTCAGATCGACATCACCGTCCGCGATGTTCTTGCGACCCGGGTGGGTAAGCAGGTCTTCTTGCAGATGCGTGGAGGGTATACAGTGGAAGGACGAGTGGGAGGTCGGACGATAATGTTTTCAACCGAAGGGTTCGCGGAAACCTTCGTTCCAGCCCCATCGCAATGACGCGAAGGCAGTTTCTCTCAAGAGCGCTCCAGGTAACGCTCGGGACCGCGGCGCTGGGTGCTGGGGGGCTGGGCTATGCCACGTCGGTTGAGCCCGACTGGATTGACGTCACGCGCCTGCGCCTCAAGCTGCGCCGCCTCCCGCCAGCCTTTCACGGCTATCGTCTGGTGCAGATCAGCGATATTCACATCGACGATTGGATGCAGGAGCGCCTGCCGGGAGCCGTGCGGTTGATCAACGACTTGGGCCCTGACCTGGTCGCGATCACCGGCGACTTCGTCACGCGGCATCCCCAACGGTACGCGGCCGCACTCACCAGCGCGCTCGAGCCGCTGCGCGCCCGGGACGGGGTCGTGGCGGTGCTGGGCAACCATGATCACTGGACCAGTGCCGCCGCGGTGCGGGGCATTCTCCACGACAGCGGGATCATCGAGCTCGGCAACCGCGTGCACACGGTGCGCCGCGGAGACGCGCTGCTGCACGTCGCGGGCGTCGATGACCTGATGGTGGATGCGGATCGGCTGGACCGCGTGCTTGCCGCGCTCCCTGGCGAAGAAGCAGCCATCCTGCTCGTGCATGAGCCCGACTTCGCCGAGCGGAGTGCTGCCACGCGGCGGTTCGACCTCCAGATCTCAGGGCACTCGCACGGCGGCCAGGTCAGGGTGCCGCTGCTGGGAGCACCCTATCTGCCGCCCTATGGCCGAAAGTACCCGCTGGGGCTGTACCGTGTGGGAGAGATGTACCAGTACACGAATCGTGGCCTCGGCATGCTTGGCCTGCACGTCCGGGTCTTCTGCCGTCCCGAGGTTACCGTCTTCACGCTCGAGAGCGCCTGAGTCAGCGGCCGGACAGGTCGCGGGTCAAAAGGTCTGACGCGGCCCAAAACATCAGGGGGCGGGGATAATCCCGCCCCCGGCGATTCTCAGCGCCTTCGTCGTTGCTAGCGGGCGAGCCAGGTCCGTCGAATGCCGTAGTATGACTGGTTCGGCCAGTGCTCGAAGCCCTGCACGTTCTTGCGCACGGCCTCAAACGTCGTCGAGTGGAAGAGCAACACCATCGGCACCAGCTCCTGCAGCCGCATCTGGGCCTGCTCGTAGAGACGCTTGCGCTGGGCCTCGTTCGCGATGCTCTGGCCATCTTCGACGAGCTTGTCGAACGCCGGGTCGGCGAAGTTGACGAAGTTGCGCGGATCACCGCTGCGGAAGTTATTGAAGAGATAGTCGTCCGGATCCACTTGGCCGGAGGTCCCCAGGACTGTCAGCGTGTATCGTTTCGCGACGACCGTAGGGAGGTAGACGCTCCAATCGGCGGCCACGATCCTCAATCGGATGCCGATCCTTCCTAACTGCGCCTGAATGACCTCGGCGGGCGCGCGCAGGAAGTCGTACGTGCTCGTGACATAGAAGTCGGCCTCAAACCCATTTGGGTGTCCGGCTTCCGCCAGTAGCCGCTTTGCTCGGTCGAGGTCCACCTTGTCGTAGACATTCCGCGAGAGCGCAAAGAAGTTGCCCGGCGGAATCACATGCCCGGTTGCTTCAATGCCGCCCACACCAAAGAGCGCAGTGTCGATGATCTCCTTGCGGTTGATCGCCCAGGCCATCGCCTGGCGCACCTTGACGTTGTTGAACGGCGCGATGGCGTTGTTGATGTAGATCGATCTGAAGTTGGCCGAGGGGCCGCCGACGACCTCGACATTGGGATCGGTGCGCAGGCTCCGCACCTCCGAGGACGGCACGTATTCGATGAAGTCCACGGTGCCGGTGCGGATAGCGGTGGCGCGCGCAACGGCGTCGGGGAAGAACACGAACTCAATCCGGTCAAGATAGGGGAGCCGCCGACCATTCTCGTCGACGCCCCAGAAGTCGCCGCTGCGCACCAGCGTCAGCCGCTGCTGCGGCGTGTAGCCCACGAAACGAAACGGCCCGGTGCCGACCGGGTGTTCATTCAAACCGCCTGCAGCCTCCGCGACCTCTTTGGGGACGATCGCACCGGCATGCGATTGGGACAGCTTGGCTAGCAGGGGGGCAAAGGGCTTCTTCAACTTGACCACGACACTGTATGGGTCTGCGGCCGTCACGTTATCCACATCTGCGTAGTTGCCCACCCAGGGCGAACGGTTCCTTGGGTCCCTGACACGATTGATCGAGTACGCGGCGTCTTCGGCGGTCATCGGACGGCCGTTGTGGAACTTGGCGTTACGGCGCAAGCGGAACGTCCAGGTTAGGCCGTCCGCGGACGTCGTCCACGATTCGGCCAATCCGGGAGAATAGCGGCCACCTGCGCTGTAGAAGACGAGCGTGTCGTAGACGTTCTCCATCATGTTGCGGCTGGCGGTGGCAGTTACCATGTGCGGATCAAGGCCGACGGGATCGGTCTGCATCCCCATGCGGAGCGTCCCGCCGTACCGCGGACCCGATGTCTGGCCGCCCGCGGGCTGAAGTCCCGCGGGTACCGCCGTCAGCAGCAGCGCTGCGACAAGCAGCAGAACGAGCTTACGCATGCTTACTCCCTCCCCCGGAGAGTTCTCTTACGCGCCCTGCATATGCGGATCGAGTGCATCTCGAATGCCATCCCCCAGCAGGTTGAAGCCGAGAACCGTGATCGTGATTGCGAGTCCGGGACCGATCGCCGGCCACGCCGTGAAGGTCATCACCGCCCGGCCCTCCGCGATCATCTGTCCCCAGGTCGGCGCGGGCGGCTGCGTGCCGAGACCTAGAAACGAAAGCGCGGCCTCTGCGAGGATGGCCAGCGCTAGACGCAGGGTGCTCTCGACGACGAGGGGCGCGATGGCGTTGGGGAGGATGTGCTTGCGGAGGATGCGCGCGTCCCCGGCGCCGATCGCGCCCGCGGCGTCCACGTACTCTTCGTGCCGGACAGACATCACCGCGGCGCGCGCGACCCGCGCCATAGGCGCAGTATAGATGATGGCGATAGCCAGCACAACGTTCCAAAACCCACCGCCCAGAAAGGCCAGCAGCCCGATCGCCAACAGGATCGCGGGGAACGCAAGCAGGATGTCGGAGAGCCGCATGACGATCGAGTCGGCCCAGCCGCCCCAGTATCCGGACGCGGCGCCGATGCTGCCGCCCACCAGTAGTGCGAGCCCTACCGAAAGCGCTCCCACCGCAAGCGAGATCCGTCCACCGTAGAGCACGCGCGTGAACGTGTCCCGTCCGTAGAGATCATTGCCGAGCAGGTGCGCGCGGCTCGGCGGCGCCAGGCGATCGGCGGGCGCGATCTGCACCGGATCGTATGTCGTCAGCAGCGGGGCGAGCAGCGCGCCGCAGAACACGGCAAGGATCAGGATCCCGCCAATCCGCGCGCTCGGATGGCGCAGCAGGCGCGAGCCCAATCGCGGACGGCGCGCCGCGGCCGGCCTACTCGTAGCGGATGCGGGGATCGAGGAAGCCATAGCACATGTCGACGAACAGATTCACCAGCGCAAACGACAACGCGATCGCCAGCACCGCCCCCTGAATGACGGGGTAATCGCGCAGGTTGATTCCCTCGAGCGCGTACCGTCCGATGCCGGGAAGGCTGAAGATCTGCTCGATGATTACGGTGCCCCCTAATAGCGTTCCGAACTGCAGACCGATGACGGTGACAACAGGGATGAGGGCATTGCGGAGCGCATGGCGCAGGACCACGGCGGATTCCCACAGGCCTTTGGCGCGCGCGGTGCGGATGTAGTGGCGGCTGAAGACTTCCAGCAGGCTGCTGCGTACGATGCGGGTGCTGGCGGCGGCGAGGATCAATCCCAACGAGAGTGCCGGCAGAATCATGTGCACTAAGTTTCCGGACAGGCTCTCCACCGGCGAGATGTAGCCGGTCGGCGGCAGCCATCCCAGGCGCAGAGCGAACAGCAGTATCAGCAGCACCGCCAGCCAGAACGACGGCACGGAGAGGCCCAGCAGCACGAATGTCGTGGCGAGGTAATCCGCGCCCCTGCCCCGCCGCAGCGCGGCCAAGATGCCCACGGGAATCCCGATCGCCACGGCGACGAGCAGCCCCATGAGCGCGAGCTGGATGGTGACAGGAAAACGGCGCCCGAGCTCTGGCCCCACGGCTCGGCCCGTACGCAGCGATCTCCCGAGGTCGCCCCGCGCGACGTTGGACATGTAATCAGCGAACTGGACGTGAATGGGACGATCGACGCCAAAGAGTTTGCGCAACTCTTCGGCTCGCCCGCGTGGAAGATTCGCTTCCAGACCGATGAGTTGCGTGACCACATCGCCGGGCACCAGCCGGATCAGCAGGAAGACCGCGACGAGCACGCCCAGCACGGTCGGGACCGCCAGAAGCAGCCGGCGGATCAGGTACGAGCCCATTCTTGCGGACTACTGTACCCCGCGGATACCATCTCTCCCTCCGGGAAACGCCGGAACACTGCGATGCCCGCAAGCACGCACGCGGTGGCGAACACGGGTGCCATCCTGAGGCCCACGTTGTATCCAAAAATGCCGAGCGCTGCGCCGAGGCACACCGACGCGACGCTTGTGGCGCCGTTAAGGATCAGCCCCTGGAACGCGAAGAACATGCCCTCCACGCGCCGGCCGGTCAGATGTGCGACCGCCTGGGTGATATCCGCCAAGATAGCGTTGGGCAGTACGAACAGTGCGGCCAGGGCGGGTCCGGCCAAGGGAATCAGTACGTAGCCTTGCGTCGCGGCGGATATGGGTAGCGGCCAGAGGCCGATGGTGCCGATCAATGGGGTGAGCACGGCCGCAATCGACATCGCGGCAAGCAAGGTGCGGCGAGCGCCGATCCGGTGGGCGACGGCCGCGACGGCGGGCGTGGCGAGGAGAGTTGCGGCAACACTGAGTCCCAGCACCGTGCCCACCGATGTGCGCGGAAGACCCATCAGGACCGTGACGATCAGCGCGATCGCCAGCTGGATCATTGAGAGCCCCAGCCACAGCAGAGCAAACCCGAGAATGAAAATCCGAAAGGGACCGAAGCCAAACACGATGCGCAGCGCCTCGGGGAAGGCGGTGGCCGCCTCGGTCGGCCGGCGCTCACGGACGGCCAGCGCGGCTGCGATCAACGTGAGCATTCCGATTGGCGCCAGCACCAACCCCATGCCGGCGAATCCGACCCGCGCGGCGATATGCGACGAAGCGAGGAATGCCGTGCCGGTGCCCGCCAGGCTGAAGATAGCCTGGGCGGCCGCAGTGCTGATCCGCTCGCGGCCCGCGCGCGTCACCTCGGGCAGCAGAGCGGTGTAGGGATTCAGGACCAGCGTAAAGGCGAGGAAGAAGATGCCGAGCACGATAGTCACGTACGCGAAGGTCGCCGCGCTGGTGCCGGCATCGGGCGGGTGCCAGAGCAACACGAAGGCCAGCGCCATGATCGGTGTACCTGCGAGGATAAACGGCCGCCGCCGGCCCGCCGGCCCGCGGAGCCGGTCGCTCCAGTGCGCGACAAGGGGATCCGCTAGCGCGTCGATCACCCGTCCGAGCCCCAGCGCCACCCCGAGCAGACCCGGCGTGAGGCGCACGGGCAGTCCCTGGCCCGGCGGTGGGGCGTAGAAGTAGAACGCCCAGAGAAGGACGGTCTGCTGAAGGAGGCTCGCCCCGAACGTGCCGAGGCTGTAGAGCACGCGGCGCGCGGGGGTGAGCACGCCCCAGCCTTCCACGCATCGCGGAAGGCTCCCTGTCATACGCCATCACAGGGGCGGGTTCGCTCCCGTCGTATTTCTTGTAGCATGCTGCGCTTTCTAACGGCGGGTGAGTCGCACGGACGTGCGCTCGTCGCGACGATCGAAGGCCTCCCCGCGGGCCTGCCCATCGACGAAGCGTACCTCAACGCCCAGATGGCTCGCCGGCAATTCGGCTATGGACGCGGCGGCCGCATGCAGATCGAGCAGGATCGCGCCGAGATCGTCGCGGGGGTCATGCGCGGGGAAACGATCGGCGCGCCCGTGGCGCTGTGGATCGGCAACCGGGACTACCGCAAGGATGAGCCGGACATCACGCGCCCAAGGCCCGGGCACACCGATCTCGTCGGCGCGCTCAAGTACGGATTCGATGAGGTACGCCGGGTTCTCGAACGGTCCAGCGCGCGCGAGACCGCGGCGCGTGTGGCGGTGGGAGCAATCTGCCGCCGTCTCCTCGAGCAGTTCGGCATCCAGCTCTTCAGCCATATCACGGAGATCGGCGGCGAGGCGATTCGCGCGCGGCCTGGGCGGTGGGAAGAGATTCCCGGCCGCGCCGAGGCCTCCGCGGTTCGGTGCGTGGATCCGGAGGCCGAGACGCGCATGAAGGCCGCCATCGATGCCGCCGGCGAGCGCGGGGACACCCTCGGCGGCGTGTTCGAGGTGGTCGCCCTGGGTCTACCGCCCGGGCTGGGCTCGTATGTGCACTGGGACCGCAAGATCGATGCGCGTCTGGCCGCGGCGGTCATCTCCATCAATGCGGTCAAGGGTGTGGAATTTGGTCAGGGCTTCGAGGTCGCGCGCACGCCGGGGAGCCGCGCGCACGACGAGATCTACTATGATCAGGACCGCGGCTTTTACCGTGAGACCAACCGGTCGGGCGGGATCGAAGGCGGGACGACCAGTGGCGATCCGCTCGTAGTGCGGGCTGTCATGAAGCCGCTCTCCACACTGCGGACGCCGCTGCGTTCCGTCGATCTACGAAGCAAAGAGCCCGTCGAGGCGGTGGTTGTCCGCAGTGACGTGTGCGCGGTCCCTGCCGCGGGGGTCATCGGCGAATCCATGGTGGCCTATGTGCTGGCCGATGCGTTTCTCGAGAAGTTCGGTGGGGACGCCATGGCGCACATCCGCCAGGCGTATGACGCGTTTGTTCTGGAGGCGCGCCGCGCGCCGCCATCGGGCGATCGAACATAGCGCGGCGTGCTGACAATCGCCGGTCGGCGGGTGAACCTACGAGAATTCCGTGCGGCCGATGCACGGTGGCTCGCGCGCGCGATGCGTCGGGGAACGTGGTGGCGCTGGGACACGCCCTGGGCTGGACCACCTACGGCTGGTGAACTCAGACGGCTGCCGGCGCTGCTCGGTGTCCTCACGCGCGCGAGGCATCGGCCGCCGCGACGGATGGTCATCGAGACGCGCGCGGGCTCGCCGGTGGGCACCGTGTCCCGTTACTGGGTGGACGAGCGCACCGAGTGGATGGAGGTCGGCATCGCGATCTATGAGTCTCGGCATTGGAACAGAGGATACGGCTCGGAAGCGCTGGCCCTGTGGGTGGACCATCTCTTCGAGGCGTTGCCGCTGCGACGTATTGGATTGCGGACCTGGTCAGGCAACCCCAGAATGATCCGGGTGGCGCGCAGGCTGGGGCTCCGCCAGGAAGCGAGATTTCGCGAGGCCGCGACAAATGGGCGGTGGGTGTACGACCGGGTCGCCTTCGGCCTGCTCCGGCGCGAATGGCGGCGCCGCCGCACCGGGTGGTCGAGGCGCCCGGTCTGATCGGGAGTGGCGGCGCTGCGCACGATTGCGCTGGTGGGGATGATGGGCTCGGGAAAGAGCCAGGTCGGCGCAGCCTTGGCGCGGCGGCTCGGATGGCGATTCGTCGACACCGATGCCGAGATCGTGGGGAGCGAAGGCCGGACAATCCCCGCGATCTTCCGCGACGCCGGCGAGGCTCGCTTCCGTGCGCTCGAATCAGACGCGCTGCGCCGGGCCACCAGAAGCGCGCATACGGTCGTCGCCACCGGTGGCGGCGCCGTGCTCTCCGCGGCTAACCGGCGGCGGATGCAGCGCGCCGGGCTGGTGATCTATTTGAATGCACCGGTCGATGTTCTGGTCCAACGGCTCGGGGACGATCCCAATCGTCCATTGCTTGGTGATGATCCCAAGGCGGCCCTGGAGCGCCTTCACCGGGAGCGCACACGCTTCTACCGGAATGGGGCTCTTGCGGTGGATGCCGCGCGTCCGATCGATGAAGTAGTGCACGAGATCCTGACGCGCCTCGCCTCGATGCGCCGGACGGTGCGCGTTGACCTGGGCCCGCGCTCCTACGATGTGCGTATCGGCGCGGGCGCCCTGGCGCTGAGCGGGTTCGACCTCGACGCGGTCGGGGCCCGTGGACGCGTGGCGATTGTGACGCATCGCGCGCTGGCCCGGCGGTTCGGCTCGGTGGTTGACGGGGCACTCGCGGGCTTCGGATTCCAGACCACGACGGTCACGGTGCCCGAGGGGGAACGAGCCAAGAGCCTGCGCCAGGCCGCGGCAGTTGTTGACGCGCTGAGCTCTTGGGGGCTCGACCGTGCCGGGACCATCCTGGGGCTCGGCGGGGGCGTCATCGGCGATCTCGCGGGCTTTGTCGCGGGCACGTACATGCGCGGTGTGCGGCTGATCCATCTGCCCACGACCCTGCTGGCTCAAGTCGACAGCAGCATCGGCGGGAAGGCTGGGGTCAACCACGCGCGGGCCAAGAATCTGATTGGCGTCATTCATCAGCCCGCGCTGGTCGTCGCGGACGTAGAAACCGTCCGGACGCTGCCGGCGCGCGAGCAGCGGGCGGGTCTGGCCGAAGCCGTGAAGTACGGCATGATCCTTGACGCGGAGATCCTCGGCAGCATCGAGCGACATCAGCCTACCCTGCCGGCGCGCTGGCTCCAGGAGGATCTGGTGGAGATCGTCTTTCGGTGCGCGGCGCTGAAAGCCGGCGTCGTTGGAGCGGATGAGTTCTAGCGCGGGCCGCGCGAAGTCCTGAACTATGGGCACACCGTCGGGCATGCGATCGAGGCCGCGCTGCCCTCCCGGTACACGCACGGCGAGGCTATTGCCATCGGCATGCACGTCGAGGGGCAGATCGCGCGGCGCCTCGGCCTTCTCTCGGAAGAGGATGCGGGCCGTCAGGATCACGCCCTCGCCGGCATCGGACTCGCCGTGACGATCCCGGTCGACGCGCCGATTGATGGGCTGTTCGACGCGATGCGCTTGGACAAGAAACGCCGCGAAGGGAGGATTCGTTGTACCCTCCCCGAAGGCATCGGCCGGGCGCGATTGGGCGTCGATGTCGCTGAATCGTTGATGCGGGAGGTCCTTCGCGCGTGCCAAAAGTCCTCATGATGTACGGGCCCAACCTCAACTTGCTGGGCACCCGCGAGCCGCAGCACTATGGGACCATGTCGCTGGAGACCCTCAACGGGCGCATCGGGGAACTGGCGCGGGCAGCAGGGATTGAGGTTGAGTTCTTTCAGTCTAATCACGAAGGCGCGCTGATCGATCGGCTGCAGGAGGCCAGCGGCGCCTTTCAGGCGGTTGTCCTGAACCCCGGCGGCTTGGGGCACACCAGTGTGGCGCTGCGCGATGCGATTGCCGCAATCGGCATCCCTGTCATCGAGTGCCATCTCTCGAATATCTCGGCACGCGAGCCATTTCGGAGCCAGTCCCTCCTCGCGCCGGTGTGTGCCGGCGTCATCGCCGGCTTCGGCCCCGACAGCATGATCCTGGGCCTCCGGGCGGTTGAGACCATGCTTGCCTCGAGCGTTCAGGATGCCAGGACTCCTCCTCGGAGACGCTGATGCACCTGCGTGGGATTCGGGGCGCGAACACCGTCGAAACGAACAACGAAGGTGCGATCCTCGAGGCCACACGCAGTCTGTTGAGCGAAATTGTCCGCGCCAATGACGTGGAGCCGGATGACGTTGCCGCGGTATTCTTCACGACGACGCCCGATCTGACCGCGGCGTTTCCCGCGGAGGCCGCAAGGCAACTCGGTTGGCAGGCCGTCGCCCTCATGTCCGGGGTGGAGGTAGATGTCCCAGGGGCGCTGCCCCAGTGCATCCGGGTGCTGCTGCTCTGGAATACGCCCCGCGCACAGGAAGAGATCGTCCACGTGTACCTCAATCGGGCCCAGCAGTTGCGCCCCGATCGAAAGGAGCCCTCGCGGACCGCGCCGTCTCCTCGTGGAGCGGCGTGATGCCGTGCGTCAGGCCGACGTCCGCCCGATAGCCCCACTCGATCGGCCGCCGGATGCCGACGTCGTCGTCCCAGGATCCAAGAGTCTGACCAACCGCGCGCTGGTAGTCGCCGCGCTCGCCGACGGCCCCTCGCGGGTTACCAACGCTCTCGCCGGCGACGATACGCGCGCGATGATCGAGGCGCTGCGCGCGCTGGGCTTTGCCATTGAGAGTCACCCGGGGCCATCCGTCGTCACGGTTCAGGGACGGGGTGGGAGCATCCCCTCGGCCCGCGCCGATCTCTTTGCGGGCGGTGCAGGCACGGTGGCCCGCTTCCTGACCGCGATGGTGACGCTCGGGCAGGGGCGCTACACAATCGACGGCGATACCCGCATGCGCGAGCGCCCGATCCAGGATCTTGTGGACGCCCTGCGCGCGCTCGGCGGCTCCGTATCCGCAGGGAACGGCACGCCGCCGGTCGCCGTGGACGCTCACGGCCTGCGTGGAGGCCGGGCGGCGGTCGGGGGGGAGGTGAGCAGCCAGTTTCTCTCGGCGCTGCTGATGACGGCGCCGTATGCGACGCAGGATGTAGAACTCATCGTGGAGGGACGGCTCGTCGGTCCCCCCTATATCGAGATGACGCTGGCCGTCATGCAGGCATTTGGGGTCGCTGTCGAGCGTGAGGGACTACGACGGTTTTTGGTGCGGGCGGGACAGCGGTATCGGGCGCGTGAGTACGCCATCGAGCCCGACGCAAGCAGCGCCGCGTATTTCTTCGCAGCGGCCGCGCTCACCGGGGGACGCGTCGGCGTGCCTGGATTGCCGAGGCATTCGCTGCAAGGCGATGCGCAGTTTGTGGACGTGTTGGAGGGCATGGGCTGTCGCGTCGAGCGCCGCGAAGATCGTGTGAGCGTGCGCGGCCCGGGCACATTGCGCGCCGCCGATAGAGATCTCGGAGCCATGAGCGATCAGACCATGACGCTGGCCGCGACCGCCCCGTTTGCCGGTGGCGTGACGCGGATTCGAGGTGTCGGTCATATCCGGCATCAGGAATCCGACAGACTCGCGGCGACGGCCGCAGAGCTCCGGCGGCTTGGGCAGGATGTCGAAGAGCAGCCCGATGGGCTCGTGATTACCCCACGCCCGGTGCGGCCGGCGGTCATCCAGACCTACGGGGATCACCGGATCGCGATGGCGTTCTCACTTGTCGGGCTGCGTACCCCGGGAATCGCCATTGCCGATCCCGCGTGTGTGGCAAAGACATTTCCCGACTTCTTCGAGCGTCTCGAAGGCCTGCGCCGCTGACCCTGCACTAAACCGGTAGTGCCTTCCGGCCGTCAATCCTCTTAAAAGACTGTGGGGATGACGACCATGCAGGCACGTAGCCAACCTGCGCTAATAGCCGCAATCGCGACGCTGGCCACTGTCTTCGTCGCGGCAGTCTCGAGATGATGCACATCTGGATCGTGGTCGATGAGCCGGATCCAGTCGCATTCGGGCGCATGACCAAGGGGCTGCGGCAGGCCGCGATGGAGTACGCTGCCCGCCAGCGGTAGGTTTGCTAGGAGGGGTTCAGCGGGGCGCTACGCTTCAACGCCGACCTCACGCATGAAGCGATCCCAGCGCAGGCGGCCGAGGGGGCGCTCCGCCCCGCGCGCATACTCGATGGCCAAGTCGGCCATCTTCTCGACGACCCAGGTGAAGTATACGTCGCGGATGCGCGCACGCTCGAAGTCCGGGGCCGGGTTGAGGAAGTCGATCGCGTACGGCACGTTGTCCCGAATCGCAAACTCGACCGTGTTCATATCGTAACCCAGTACCTCGCAGATCAGCCGGGCGTCGTGGACGACACGCTCGCCGAGATCGGATGTCAAGTGCTGGTGGTCGACGATGTAGCGCTCGGTCCAGAACAACCGCGGATCCCATCGGATCGGCATGATCTCGCGCCGGCCGATGCAGATGCAGCGGACGTAATGATCGAACTCAATGTACTCTTGCAGGATCATCGTTTGCTGTCCGGTCTGGTCATAGCAACGCCAGAGGTCCTCGAGGGTGTTCACCTTGTAGACCTGCTTGAACCCGCCCCCGGTGTTGGGCTTGAGGATCGCCGGGAACCCCACGTAGTCCACCAGCTCCTCCCACGGTAGCGGGTAGGAGAGATTCCGCAGCGACCCCGGCGTGATGTCGTCGATGTAGTCCTTGTTAGGGAACAGAACGGTGCGCGGGACCGCGATGCCCAGCCGTGCGAGCAGCGCGGTGCCGAAGAACTTCTCGTCGGCCGACCACCAGAACGGGTTGTTGATGACCGCGGTGCCCGCGAGCGCTGCATACTTGAGGAACCCGCGGTAGTAAGGGATCTCGTGGGAGATCCGGTCGATGAGCACGGCGTACTGCCGCGGATCGTCCAACCGCGTGCCGCCGACCTTGGCAAGCTCGGCGGTGATGCCATCTTCCGCGCGCGCGTTGACATGTTCGATGAATGCGGCGGGAAACGACTCCTCCCGGCCGACGAGTAGACCAATCTTGCGCGATCCATTCATGCGCATGCTCCCTAACGATGTATTCCCAAGGGTGGCCTGGTGCTGATTAGGCCGGGCTGCATGCGACTCCTGCGGGATCTTGGCCAGCCCTCCTATCGGTAGACCTCTTTCCGGTGCCGCACAACGTGAAGGTAGATCCTGAAGCCTTCGATGTCGTAGCGGATCCGGTAGTCCCCGACTCGGTACCGCCACTGCCCGATCGGGACTCCCTTGAGCCGCTGGGCCCGATGCGGGTCGGCCACAATCCGCTCGAGTGCTTTAAGGACCTGCCCCTGAATTTTTTGGGGTAGGTCCCGGAAATCGTCCTCGAAGAGTTTCGAGGGAACGAGCGCGTACGGACGCATCAGCGCCCCTTGTAAATCGCCCGGAGTGCTTCGAGACTACTAACCTTCCCCCGCTTAATCTGACTGGCGGACTCTTCGAGGGCCCGCCGGAAGTCGGCGTCCCGCTCCTCGGCGATGATCTCCAGCAGGTCCTCGTACTCCTTTACGCCGAGCAGAACCGCCTTGGGAGTTCCCTTCTTGGTAACTACGAACGTTTCGCCCTCCTCCGACGCCAGCTTGATCAGCCGGCCGAGGTGGGTCCGGGCCGTGAATGCGTTGATCGTCTTGGGCGGCCTCTTGCGCTCCTTAATGGCGATTGCCATCACCCCCCCTGTTTTAACTAGTTAAAACGTTAACAGAACGGATCTCTCTGTCAAGTTCTAGGGCCATACGGGTAGCGTACGCTAGGTTGTGTACTTTGGCAGGTCCAAGAAAGTGAGAGGACGTAACCCTGACCCAACCCACGCCAATGAGATGAGGAGGGATACGTCCCATGGCCAGTCGTACGAAGCTC
>Ga0187893_10008379_pt1 | contig 16327 bp, 14 predicted proteins | sample MA1701074metaG_FD_139574 | JGI IMG/M metagenome (GOLD analysis project Ga0187893, IMG submission 139574) | White microbial mat communities from a basaltic lava cave in the Kipuka Kanohina Cave System on the Island of Hawaii, USA - MA170107-4 metaG ...
GGGGCGGGCGGCGGGGGAGGGAGCGGGACCTCGGGGGGCGGGGGCTCGGGGGGGAGCTCGGCCGCGAGGCGCTCCTGGTGCTCGCGGACGCGCCGGGTGATCCGCTCGAAGACGTCGCGGGCGCGGGCCTTGGCCAGCCCGAAAGCCAGGCGGGCCATGGTCCGGCGACCGTAGACCGTGATCACGTCCACGCCGACCGCGGCGCGGAGGACGAAGGCGACCAGGAAGCCCGCCGCCAGGGGCGCCGCGACCAGGGCCCCCACGAGGGCCGCCTCGGGGCCTGCCAGGACCAGGAGCAGCGCGCTCGCGGCGAAGACGGCGCCGAAGAAGCCGGTCAGCGTCAGGAACCCCGCGCCCCGCCGCCGGTGGTAGGTGGCGGCCAGGACCTCGTCGAACGGAACCCGGCGCCGCTCGATCGTGCTCAGGGTGAACTCGTCCACCTCGAGCGCGTCCTCGAGCTCGTAGACGCGCTCCCGGAAGAAGAGCACGTCGTGCCGCCCGAGCAGGTTCCGCGGCGCCGTCATGGGAACAGCCCTCCCCCGCCTTCCGACGCGATCGCATAGACGATCCCCACCGGAGCGGCGACGCCCAGCACGAGGAAGAGCAGGTTCCAGAAGATGAGTTTGGCGTAGGTCCAGCCCCCGGCCCCCTCCCCGCGGGAGGAGCGCATGAGGAGGCCCTTGATGCAGAAGAAGAGCCCGGCCGCCGCGAACGGGAAGCCCAGGACCACGGCCCCCATGAAGGGCGCCGCCAGGGCGCAGAGCGCGGCGTAGCCCGCGTAGTTCGGGAGCGGGCGGTAGACGCTCGGGCGCTCGCCCTCCGAGATCGACTTCCCGAAGCATGAGAGACAGCGGAAATCCCCCCCCTCCTCCACCCGGCAGAGGACGCAGAGGAAGCGGCCGCAGCGGCCGCAGGCCCCGGCCGTCCGGTTCCCGGGATGCAGGGCGCAGGGCGCCGACTCCTCCGCGGCGAGGGCGACCGGCTCGGGCCCGAGGATGACCCGCGCCGGCGGGTCGAAGCGGACCACTTCGGTCGAGGCCGAGCAGACCGGGCAGACCTGGAGGCCGGTCCGGAGGCTCTCGTGCCGGAGCGCGCGCCCGCAGCGGGGGCAGGACACGCCGCCGTAGCCCGTGCAGCGGCGGACGCTCGTGGAGGCCGCCATGTCGTGGATGGTGGCCCGGTCGGGGCGGAAGAAGGCGGTCACGTAGTCGATCAGGGCGCAGCAGAAGCCCACGAGCATGCGGATGAGGGCGCGCACCCAGGCGTGCTTCTTCACGATGGGCGAGCCGTCCGCGGTCGTGACCCGGATCCGGAGCGCCATCTTCCCGAGCGTCTGGGCCCGGGACTGGAGCATGAACCCCTCGTAGAGCAGGGGGAAGACGATCATGACCCCCTGGAAGAGGAGCTGGACGCATCCGGCCCAGGCCTGGTCCGGCCCTGAGGCGGACCCCGGCATCGAGAGCGCCATCAGGACCCCGAAGAGCGGCATGGCCACGAGGAGGGTGAGCATGTTGTCCAGGGTCCAGGCCATCCAGCGCCAGAGGATGGGCGCGAGCGGCTCGCGGCGCGCGGGGTCGACGCCGCAGAGGAGGCCGCGGACCTGGACCTCCTTGCAGACCATGCAGAGCCAGCGGCCCCAGAGCTCCGCCAGGCAGTCGGGGCAGTGGTCACGGCCGCAGCGGTGGCAGGCCCGGACCCCCTCGGTCCGCTCCGGGTGGTTCGTGCAGACGATGGCGCGTCCTCCCCTCCGGCGACCCGACGATAATATCCGCTCAGGCCTTCTCGGAGTAGAGAATGCTGAGGAGTCCCCGGACGACGTTCTCCCCGCTCAGGTGCGGGTCGTCGATCTCGAGGGCCTTCCGGTAGTGGCCGCCGACCTCCTCCATGAGGTCGAAGCGCGCCCGCGGATCGAGGCGCTCGGCCCGGAGGACGAGGGAGAGGAGCATCTCGCGCTCGTCGAGTCCCACCTTCCGCCGCGCCCGCCGGAGGACCCCGGGCGTCCGGAGGCTGTTGAAGCGCCGTCCCTCGGCGAGCGTGCCGCTGAAGTCCTCCGCGGGGCGCTCCTGGACCACGAGCGTGTCGGCCGCGAGGTCCCCCAGGCGCCGGTGGTGGCGGTCGAGGAGGGCGGCCGTCCCGCCCACGGCGTAGAGGAGCGGCGCGAAGTCGAGCGCCCGGGAGATGTTCCGCACGAAGGACTGCTGGAACGTGACCGGGAGCCCGCGGAGGTCCACGACCCGGAGACGGAGCATGCGCTTCCCCGGGGAGCGGCCCCGGTGGCGCACCTCGAAGTAGATGTGGTAGCCCCAGGTGATCAGGAACATGGCCACCGGGAAGGCCGCCCCGCCCACCCCGAAGGGGACGAGGAGGGTGAGGGCGAAGAGCGAGGCCGAGACGAGGGCCGCGATCAGGACGGCGTCCACGACCCACGCGAGGAAACGGCTGCCCAGGCCCGCCGCCTCGAGGCGGATCGGGACGTGCTCGGGCGTCAGGATCTCCGCCGCGCGCTCGTCGACGGCCCTCACGCCCGCGCCTCCCGTCGCCGGAGGAAGAGGTAGGCCATGAGCAGGGCGAAGAGCAGGGCGGCGACCGCGATCTTGACGGCGTACGGGAAGGTCTTGGCGGTGAACTGCGAAAAGGACCCCTCGATCAGGCCCGCGACGACCAGGATGGCCGCCGAGGCGAGCATGATGCGGCGGATGTCCGGCATCGCCCGCCGGAGCGCCGTGCCCCGCGAGAGGACGCCCGGAAGGAGGAAGGCCCGCCCCGCGGCGATCCCCGCCGCCCCCGCGAAGATGATGGCGGGGATCTCGAGGGACCCGTGGGGCCCCACCCACGCGAGGAAGAAGGTCGTCACGCCGTCGAGCCAGTACTGGGCCGAGATGGCCCCCAGGATGATGCCGTTGTAGAAGAGGATCCAGTAGCCCCCCGCGATGGTGAGCGCGCCGAGCGAGAACGCCAGGAACGAGACCTGGATGTTGTGCGTGAAGAGGAAGGCCCCGAACGCCGCGGCCTCCTCCACGCTCGAGATCCGCTCCGGGTCCTTCTCGAGCTTCTCGACCCGCTCCTTGGCGCTTTCCGACAGGAACTGGGCGGGGATGAGGTCCCGGACCTGATGGGGGTTCCGGCAGACGGCCGCGAACCCGAAGGCCGCTCCGAGCAGCATCGCCAGCGCCGCCGTGGCCACCGTGAGCGCGCTCCTCCGGAAGGCCTCGGGGACCTCGTGGACGAAGAGCGTCCCCAGCTGCTCCCGGAGCGTGAGCCGCCGCGCGTCCCGGTAGACGAAGCGGTAGCCTCGTCCGGTCAGGCGATTCAGGCGGTCGAGGAGCATCGGCTCGGCCGTGAGCGATCGGGCGTGGTTCAGGTCCGAGCAGGCCTGGCGGTAGAGCCGGACCAGCTCCTGGATCGAGCGCGGGTCGAGCGAGCGCTCCCCGGCGGCCTCGACGCGCTCGAGGAGCCGCTCCAGGCGGTCCCAGCGGGGACGCCGCTCCCGGACGAAGGCCTCAATCTCCACGCGCGGTCCCCCTCACAGGAGCTGCCTCCGCTTGATCTCCAGGTAGGCGTTCACCGCCTCCACCCCCGCGTCCTCCGGCCCCACGTCCACGACCCAGGCGCCCAGGCGCCGGAGCTCCTCCATCACCTGCCGCCGCTGGGTCCAGACGTCCCGCGCCACGAGCGTCCGGCAGAGCTCGGCCTTGGAGGCGGGCCGGGACTCCGCGGTCGCCCGGAGCGCCGGGTCCGCCAGCACCACGAAGACCGGGAGGTGGGTGGGGAGCCACATCCGGGCGCAGCGGACGAGCGCGCGCTCCTCCCCCGCCTCGGGCACCGTGGTGAGGACCAGCACGAGCGACCGCGTCCGGAGCCGCCGCCGGACGTGCGCCCCGAGCGCGAGGTAGTCCGTGTGGATGTACTGGGCCTCCACGCCCGCCGCGAACTGCGTGATCCTCGACTGGTGCTTGGGCCCGCGTCCCTGCGGGATCCCCGAGTCCACCTGGGCCCCGAACGAGAGGATCCCCGTCCGGTCCTCCATCCGGCCGCAGATGTAGGAGACGAGCACCGCCGCGTTCACCGCGTGGTCCACCCGCCGGATCCGGGTGGTGAGCGCCGCCATCCGGTGGCCCCGGTCCACGCAGAGGAGGACGTCCTGCGAGCGGTCGAGCCGGAACTCCCTCACGATCAGCTTCCCGTGGCGGGCGGAGGCCTTCCAGGCGATGTCCCGGTAGTCGTCGTCCGGGGTGTACTCGCGGAGCCGGTCGAATTCCCGGCCCTTCCCGAGGCGCGGCGCCGCCCGCTGCCCCATCCCCCGGAGGACGAAGGCGTTCAGCTTCCGGTGGAGCCGGCGCACGGCCTTCAGGTTGGGGAGCACCGTGAGCTCCGCTCCCCCGGGAAGCGAGACCGCCCGCTCCGCCCAGCCCCAGAGCGTCATCCCGACGTGGGGCCCCTCGAGCCTCGCCGCCCCGCGCCGGACCCCCCGCACCACGCACTCGAGGGGCAAGACCTCGCCGGGACGGCAGGTCCCCTCGAGCGTCGACGAGGGCTCCGCCAAGAGCCGCGGCCAGAGACGCCGCACGGTGAGCCGCACCGGCCGTCCCGCGCTCGTCGAGAGCCGGAAGGCGACCCGCTCCTCCTCGTCGAGCGAGAGGACGTGGGCGGGCGACTCCTCGCAACGGACCTCGAGCGCCCCCAGGGCGCGCCGCTCGAGGGCCGCCGCCCCTGCCGCCGCGAGGAGGCCCGCCAGGAGGGCCCACTCGAGGTAGGGCACGACCGGAACGAGGAGCGCCGCCCCCGCGAGGGCCGTCGCCGCCATCACCAGGTTCCTTCCGGGACGCATGGGAAGAAAAGAAGCTAGAAGCTAGAAGCTAGAAGATGGAAGCTGGAAGGGGAAGAGACTCCGGATCCGGGCTTCGAGCTTCCGGCTTCGAGCTTCATCCGTCACCTCGGCACCTCGGTCTTCTCGAAGATCCGCTTCAGGATGTCCTCGAGCGCCAGCCCCTCCATCTCCGTCTCCGGCGAGAGGATCACGCGGTGCGAGAGCACGGCGGGCGCCATCGCCTTCACGTCGTCGGGCGTCACGAAGTCCCGGCCCCGGAGGACGGCGAGCGACTTGGCCGTCTCGAGGAGGGCGATCGAGGCGCGCGGGCCGGCGCCGAGCTGGATCGCCTCGTCGCCCCGCGTGGCCCGGACGATGTCCAGGATGTACTTCAGGATCCCCTTCTCGGCGCGGACGCCCGAGGCGATCGTCCGCCGCGCCTCGAGGAGCGCGCCCTTGGCGAGGGCCGGCGCGGCCTCGCCCTTCACCTCCTCGTGGAGGCGCCGCCCCGAGGCGTACGCCTCCAGGATTCCCGCCTCCTCCTCCGCCTGCGGGTAGTCGATCCGGATCTTGAGGAGGAAGCGGTCCCGCTGCGCCTCGGGCAGCGGGTAGGTGCCCTCGAACTCCACCGGGTTCTGGGTCGCCAGGACCAGGAAGACTTCCGAGATCTCGCGGCGCACGCCGTCGATGGTCGCGGCCCGCTCCTGCATCGCCTCGAGGAGGGCCGACTGGGTCCGCGGCGGCGTCCGGTTGATCTCGTCGGCCAGGAGGACGTCCGTGAAGATCGGCCCCGGGTGGAATCCGAAGGCCTGGGTCTGGGGGTTGAAGACGTTGGTCCCCAGGAGGTCCACCGGCATCAGGTCCGGCGTGAACTGGACGCGCCGGAAGCGGCAGCCCAGGAGGCGGGCGAGCGCGAGGCCCAGGAGGGTCTTCCCCGTCCCGGGCACGCCCTCCAGGAGCGCGTGGCCGCCCGCCAGCAGGCAGACCAGGACCTGCTCCTTCGCGGCCGGCTGGCCCACGATTACGCGGTCAAGGCCGGCCGAGAGCGCCTTGAGCCCTTCCGCGACTTCGGGGACGCTTCGCATCGTCGAGCCTCCGATATGCCTCGTTGAGCGCCTGGAGGGCGCGGCCGAACTCCGCGGGCCGGTGCTCCCCCAGGACCTCCTTCACCTTCGCCTCGAGGGCCGCTCCCTTGAGCCCCGTCCGCGCCGCGACCGACTGCTCGAACGCCTTCTCGTAGAGCCCCAGCGCCTGCCGCCCGGAGAGGGTCCGGTCGTAGAGGAGCGCGAGGGAGTCCACGAAGTCCACCGCCTCGACGCGCGTCTCCCGGTGGTCGTCCTCGGCGGGCCCGAGGCGCGATTTCCGCCTCCAGAATCCCGCGAGCGCCGCGACCGCGACCAGGACGAGGAAGGTCCCGAATCCCCACTCCCGCAGGATCTCCACGGTCCCCGCCTGGACCTCCGAGCCGTGGACGAACTCGTCGAAGACCGCGGGGCGCCCCGTCCCGGCGAGCGAGGAGAGGAGCCCCAGGTGGTCGGCCCGGCCGAGGTGCCGGTTCTGGAAGACCTCGGGACAGCCGAGGAGGACCACCTCGCCCCGGCCCATCCGCGAGAGCGCGGCCGCGGGGCCGTTTCCCGCCGCGACCACCGAGACCGCCTCCTCGAGCGGCTTCCCGGCAAGCGTCCGGGGAAGCGGGGGCTCCAGGCGCTCCACCCCGGGCCAGGCGGGAAAGACCTTCGACGCCGGCTCGCTCGTCGCGGGCGCCCCGAGCGAGGCGTACGGGCCGTCGACGGCCAGGACGAGCCGGCCCCCGCCGCGGACCCAGGCCTCCTCCTCGCGCGTGAGGAGATGGACCGGATGGGCGGCCCCCGCCGGGGCCTCGGCCCTGTCCTTTCAGTCCTTCGCGTCCTTTCCCGAGGGCGCGTCCGGGCCCGCTCAGCCCCCCTCCTTGGGCTTCCGGAGGCCGGGCGGGACGGGGGAGTCGGGCCGGATCCGGAAGAGGACGGCCTCCGGATCGAGGAACGCGCGCTCGAGGGGCCGGGCGAGCGTCGAGACCTTCCGCGTCGCGGCCAGGGCGCGGTAGGCGAGCGAGAGCCCCTTCTCCCCGGTGTTGTGGACCGAGTAGGCGTCGAAGGCCTCCCGCGGGACGTGCGGGTCGAGGTCGATCCAGGCGACCGCGGCGGCGAAGAACGCGGCCGCGGCGAGCCAGGGAGCCAGGCCGGAGCGGGTGCTCATTCCTTCGGCGCCTCCCGGACCACGGACAGGATCCGGCGGGCCTGACGCTCGTACTCGCCGGCCGCGTCCTCGGGGGTGTCCCGGCGGCCGTACCACTCGCGCTCGAAGGATCGCGTCGCCTCCAGGAACTCGGGACGCCAGGCGTGGCCGGGCCCCAGCGCGAAGGCGTACTCCCAGTTCGTCCGGTCCTTGCGGTAGTGGAGGAGGCCCGCGCGGAACAGGGTCACGAGCACCGCGTGGTACCACGCCCGGATGGCCTCCCGGTAGCGCCCGGCGCGGGCCAAGTCCTGGGCGAAGCGCTCCCACTCGGACGCGTTCCGCGAGAGCGGGTCCTCGTCCCGCGCGCTCCGGGCCGGGGCGCTCCGGGCCTCGGGGCCCCGCGCCGCCGCGCGCTTCCTGCGGAGCGCCACGATCGCGATCGTCCCGACCGCCGCCACGAGGAGGATCACCAGGATCGCCACGACGAGGGGCACGCCGAGCCCGCCCGCGCCTCCCTTCATCCGGTCCGGGAAGAAGAGGTCCCGCAGCCAGCGGAGGAAGGCCTTCGCCTTCTCGTTCAGCCATTCGAAGAAGTCCTCGAGCCTCTCCACGAAGGTCCTCGGCGGGGGCGGGGCGTCCGGGAGGCCCGCGACCGTCCCTCCCTTGCGGGCCTCGCCCCAGGCCTGCTCGCGCCGGAGCCGCTCGAGGAGCGCGCGCTCGTCGGGCGGCGGCGCCGCCCCGGGCTCCGCCGCCAGCGCGTCGAGGGCCGACACGAGGGCCGCCAGGCGACCCGACAGGGCCGGAGCCCCCTCCGCGTCCGCCTTCGAGAGCGGGCCCAGGACCGACGGATCCGCCGCGAAGTCCCCTCCCTCGTGCCGCACTCGCCGGCCCAGGAGCTCCCTCCCCGCCCGCCGGGCCGCCTCGAGGTCTCCGCGGTCGAGCGCCTCGCGGGCGGCGGCGAGCCGCGCCCGGTAGTCCCGGAGCGGGATCGCCTCCTGCCGGGCGGCGGGCGCGAGGGCCAGGAACAGGAGGGCGGCGGCCGGCGTCATGGGGCGCGGGTCAGCCTGAGGAACCAGGACCGGAGGTCCTCTCCGGTCTCCCGAAGCCGGGAGCGGTGGGCGAGGACGGCGAAGGACGCCAGCCAGAAGGGCTCGACGAACATCAGCGCGCCCGTCCCCATGACCCAGCGGGCCAGATCCTGATCCAGGAGATGCTCCCAGCGGGAGAGATCCCCCCCGGTGGCGCCCGCGGCCCAGAGGCCGAGCTGGAAGAGGAGGAGGACGTTGATGGCGGCGACCGCGAGCCCGATGGCGTAGAAGAACACGAGCGCCAGGATCGGGCCGACGTCGGAAAGCTCCGAGAGGATCTCGCGGAGGGGCGCGACCAGGCCGGGGCGCTCGGCGCGGTGGGCGGTGGCCGCGGCGAGCGCGCCCAGGACGGCGACCGCGGGGACGGCGACGTAGGTCCAGACGGTGGCGTAGAAGAGGGATTCGACGAGGAGCGCGGTGTAGAGGTAGGTTCCGAGGACGGCGGCCGGGACCCGGAGCGCCTCCCGGCCGGGCGCCGCCCCGGACTGGAGGCCGAGGAGGCAGGCCCGCACGAAGACCGCGCGGCCCCAGAGGGCGGGGAGCAGCGCCACGAGCGACAGGAGGGCGAACTCCGCCAGGTGGTCGCCGTAGTCCCGGACGCCGCTCCCCAGCCGGAAGACCTCGCGGAAGAACCCGGCCTGGAGGAGGTGGAACGGGATCCCCGTGAGCCAGAGGAGGCCCACCCAGGGCGCCGCGCGGCGGACGGCCGCGGGAGTTTCGTCCAGCAGGGCCGTGGGGGAGAGGAGGTCGCGAACCATGTCGTCGGGGCCCGCCCTAGCTCCAGGGGTCGGCCAGGAGGACCGTGCCCCAGACCATCGCCTTGAACGCCGCGTAGAAGAGCGCCAGCGCCGCGGTCCCGACCAGGGCCCAGCCCAGGACCGACCCCCGCGGCTTCGAGGCCTGGCGGAGCCCCTTGAGGCAGGCGACGCAGTAGTTGATCCCCTCCCAGTGGGTGGCGCATTCCTGGCAGACCGTCTTCCGGCACGCCATGCAGAGCGCGTGGCCGTAGCGCCCCGGATGGTTCGCGCAGAGCTGCCGCTGGAGTTCCGCCGCCACGTCCGTCCCTCCCGGACCCTGGGCCTGGAATGCGGCACGAAGGGGCCGCCCTCCGGCGCGTGCTTTCGGTCAAGGCCTAGCATACACCCGGCCCCGGCGTCTTGTCTCGCCTTCCTGGATGGCCGCGGGGGGGCGCTGGGGAGGAGCGCGCCCGGCCCATCGGGCCGGGCCCTCGTGGATGAAGACCTTCTCGACGGGACGGATGTGACAAGGAGAGCGGCCTCAAGCCCCAGGACGATCCTCTCCCCGGCCGTCCCCCGAAGGGAAGGTTGGGCAAGCCCGAGGCCCGGGGCCTGGATGAAGCTACGGGACCGCGTTGATCGTGTAGGCGAGCTCCTGCCGCATCGGCGACCCGTCGGCCCCGCGGAGCGTCCACTTGAAGACGACGTAGTAGACGGGCTTCAGGCCCTCGATCGAGAGGGAGACCGTCCGGCCGTCCGCCGAGAGTTTCGCCCCCTGGATCGGGAGCGGCTCGCGCCCCTTCTTCTTCGGGTCGGAGACCCACCACTCGTCGGAGCCGTAGGCGGACGTCCACTTCAGGTTCGCCCAGGCCGCCGAGTAGTTCTGGAGGTCCTCGGCCGCGGCGCGGTCGAGCGGATCCGTGAACGTGATCTCGATCCCCGCCCGGGTGACGTTCGCCGAGAGAGGCAGGTTCGCGGGCTTCCCCGTGTAGCGGACGCGCTGGAGGCTCCCCTCGCGCGGGGCGTCCGTCTGCCAGCCCCGCATGCCGACGACGTAGAGCTGGCCGTCGACGGGATTGAAGCGCCCCCGCATGCTCCCGCTCAGGAACTTGAAGGGGAACTTCACCGCGCCCCCCTGCATCGCGTCTCCCGCCTTCTCGCGGAGGACGTGGAAAAGGAGGCACTTGCCGTACGAGAAGTGGAGGAGGGCGCCCTCGAGGGGGCCCCACTTGCCGCCCGTCACCCAGGTCTGCCCGCCTCCCGAGTTGTCCATGGAGTAGGGGATCCAGCAGAGGGGCGCCGGGCGCTCCCGGGGCGCCGGGCTCTCGTGCGCGCAGGGGACGAAGCCCCCGAAGTCCCCCTGCCTCGTGAAGTAGTTGATCGGGGTCGTCGGGATCCAGTTCCCCTGGTTGTCGCTCGTCGTCACCACGTCCCCGGGTCCCACGCTCATCCCGTTCGGCGCCCGGAAGCCGCGGGTCCAGACCTCCGAGGCCGTCCCGTCCTTCGAGACGCGGACCACGCAGCCGTGGAAGGGGAACTTCGCGCCGCCGAGGTCGCTCCCCTTGGCGTAGTAGAAGTTCCCCTTGCTGTCCGTCTGGAGGTCGTGCGTGAACTCGTGGTAGCCGGCGCTCACCCCGCAGTCGTTGTTGAAGCACTCGTAGAAATCCGCCTCGCCGTCGGCGTTCAGGTCGTGGAAGCGGGTGATCTGGTCGCGGCCGAGCGCGTAGACCACGTCGTCCACGATCCGGAGCCCGAGCGACTGGAAGAGGCCCGAGGCGAAGCGCTTCCAGGTCAGCGTCTCGAGCCCCGCGTCGATGCCGGAGACGATCCAGACGTCGCCGTCCATCGTGCAGACCGCCGCGCGGCGGCCGTCGGAGAAGAAGTCGATCCCGGTGAGCCGCATGTACGACTTCGAGGGGTTGTCGTAGGGCACCGTGAGGGTGTCGAGGACGTATCCGCCGGCCTCCGCCCCGAGCGCGCCGCGTGTCACGACGGGCTCGTTCCGTTCCGGCCCCCCGCGGAGGAGCGGGGCAAGGTCGGGCGCCCGGGCCGCGACCGCGGCGGAGAAGAAGCCCGGGACCTCCACCATCGGGCCCCGCCAGAGGAGAAGCTGGAAGCGTCCGTCGTCCGGGATCCGGAGCTCGATCCGGTTTCCCCCGGCCGCCTCGAGCGTGGGGCCCGCGCCGGCCAGGGCGGCGACCGTGACGAGGTCGCCCTCCTCGAGGAGGCCCAGGCCGTTTCGGACGGAGGCGGCGGCGCCGTCCTTCTCGCAGACGAGCATGCGGAGCGGCGCGGCGACCTTGGAGACCTGGAACGAGCGGGTGAAGATGCCGCCGGGCTGGAAGGCGGGGAGCTCGAGGATCTCCGCCTCGCCGACCGTGTAGGCGAAGACCGTCTTCTCCCCGTGGAGGTAGAGGCCCCTGTAACGCGCCCAGTCGCGCGGCAGGGGTCCGTAGGCGGGCTTCCGGGGGTCGGCGAAGCTCCCGTCCCTGGCCCAGCCGAGGCTGGCCCGCTTCGTCCCGAAGGCGTGGGTCCCGTCGGCGAACTGCTGCCCCTCGATCCCATCCCGGCCGGAGGGGTAGCCGATGTAGCCGCCGGTCCAGCCCGCGGAGAGCTTGAGGAGCTCGCTGTCGAAGAGGACCGCCGCGGCGGGATCCCGGGAGAGGCGGATCGCCATGCCCTTGAGCGCGTAGCTCCCCCTTCGCTCGAACAGCGAATCGACGGTGCCCGAGAAGAAGGGACCGTGGTCCATCTCCGCGTAGCGGCCCGTCCCTTTCTTCACGGTGGGCCCGCCCTTCCGCTGCTTCCAGGCGGCCTCGTCCCAGTCGAGCTTCTCCGCCCCCTTCCGGTGGAAGAGCGCCGAGGCGGGGATCGGCCGCTTCCCCCCGCCCGGGGGCGTCCAGGACACCTTGCAGCCCGCCTCGCCGCCGGCCTGGAAGAACTCGACCAGGAGAAGGTGGTCTCCGGCGGCGATCTCGACCTGGCCGGACTTCTCGGACATCGCGTGGACGCCGCCGTTGTCCACGACGAGCTTCCCGCCGATCGAGACCCGCGAGCCGTCGTCCGACTCCGCGTGGATCGCGTACTTCCCCGGCACGGCCACCCGGAGGACCCCCGACCATCGGGCATAGAAGTTGGACTGGAGCTTGGTCCCGTAGAAGTCGCCGGAGACGTCGTCGTAGCGGACGTCCTTCTCGACGCGGACGAGGACCGGCTTCTGGTCCGGCGCGAGGGCGGGGAAGGCGCCGAGTCCCTTCGGGAACTCGAAGTACTCCGCCACCAGGCCGGGCTCGAGGGCCGGGTCCTGGGGGACCGGGCCCAGGAGGAGGGCCAGACCGAGAAGCGGCAGCTTGGGCGTCATGGCGTCGTCTCCGGGAGCACGACTTCGATAGCCTCTTCCCGGCTCCGTGTTACAATCGCCGGCGGGGGTTCCCGCGTACCGTTTACAGCCGGACCATGACGACCGTCGCCAAGAAGTGCGTGTCCTGCGGCACCGCGTGGAGCTCGGCGCTTCCCCGTTGCCCCTTCTGCGGGGGCGAAGCCGCGGCCGAGGCGCCGCCGAAGGAGGTGTCCCTCCTGGCCGGCCTCCCTCCCCGCCCGGAGGAGAAGACCGGGGACGCCGACGACACCCCGGCCGCGCTCCCGAAGGTGGAGGCGCCCCCGCCCGCGCCCGCCGCCGAACCGCCCGCCCCCGCGGACCCTCCCGCCGTGCCGGCGGAACTCCCTCCCCTCCGGCTCACGGAACCCGTTCCGATGGGCCCCCAGGTTCCCTCCTCCACCGTCCCCTTCGTCCTGGGTCTCCTCGGGATCGCGGCCTGCCTCGCCCTCCCCCTGGCGGTCCACTTCGAGGAGCACCGGGTGATCGGCGTCCTCGCCCCGCTCGGGGCGGGCGTGCTGGCCCCCTTCGCCCCCTTCGCGTGGCTGGCCGGCCTCCGCCACGAGGATCACTGCCGCGAGCGGAACGTCCTCCCCTCCGGCCTCGCGCGGGCCGGCCGGATCCTGGGCACGATCGGGACCTTCGTCCTCATCTTCAACATCACGATGCTCGCGGTGATCTCGGTCGTCCACAAGCTCTCGGCCGTCCCGTAGACGGACCCGGGTTCCCGGGGTAGACTTCCTTCCATGAGAAACGCCCTCCGCGCCCTTCCCCTCCTCTTCCTCTTCGCGGCCTGCACCACGAAGAAGGAGATGCTCAACGCCCCGAGCGACGCCGGCGTGAAGGCCGTCTACAAGGAGGCCTTCGACCCCGTGAAGAAGGCGTCGATGGACTCGCTCGCCGAGCTCGGCTTCTCGTTCAAGCAGGAGGGCCTCAAGGACGAGTTCACCTGGTGGGCCCTCTACTCGCAGGGCCTCTCGTCGGGCACCGCCGGCCGCTACGCCCGGCTCACGATCGCGAAGGGCGACGTCGAGCGGACCGTCTACTTCCACGTCAAGAGCAAGACCGAGAGCGACGAGGCCCGGAAGCTCGACGACCTCCTCGCCCAGGACCTCCACAAGAAGACCGCCGCCCGCCTCGCCGCCAAGTAGCGCCGCCCCGGAGGCGCGGAAGTGTTAACAGAAACACGTCGTTTGACTGTTAACACGACGGTGTTAACAGAAATACGACGTTTGAGTGTTAACACGTCCTAGATGCTTCCCCTCACGCGAGCCAGCGGTCGACCACCTTCCCCGCCACGTCGGTGAGCCGAAAGTCGCGGCCCTGGAAGCGGTAGGTCAGCTTCTCGTGGTCCAGGCCGAAGAGGTGCAGCAGCGTCGCGTGGAGGTCGTTGACGTGGACGGGGTCCTTCGTCACGCCCCAGCCGATCTCGTCCGTCTCGCCGTAGACCTGGCCGCCCTTGATGCCGCCGCCCGCCATCCAGATCGAGAAGCCGAAGGGGTGGTGGTCGCGGCCGGTCACTTCCTTGTAGCCGGGGCGGTTCTCGCCGAGGGGCGTCCGGCCGAACTCGGCGAGCCAGATGACGAGCGTCTCGTCGAGCATCCCCCGGCGCTTGAGGTCGCGGACGAGCGCGGCGGCCGGCTGGTCGGCCATCCCGGCGTTGAAGGCGAGCTCGCGGTCCAGGTTCGAGTGGTGGTCCCAGGAGGCGTGGATCAGGTTGACGAAGCGGACGCCCCGCTCGACCAGGCGCCGCGCGAGGAGGCAGTTCCGGGCGAAGGTCGTGTACTGGTTGGGGCCGCCCGTCCGGTCGCCCTTGATCGGAGGGTCCTGGCGGGTGACGCCGTACTCGTCCAGGATCGACTTCGGCTCGTCCGAGAGGTCCATGAGCTCGGGCGCGGAGGCCTGCATCCGGAAGGCGAGCTCGTAGTTGGCGATTCGGCTCTGGATCTCGGGGTCGCGGACCTGGTCGAAGCGGGCGCGGTTGAGGTCGCGGAGGGCGTCGAGGCCCTCCCGCTGGAGCTCGGCCGGGAGGCCCGGGGGGTTCGAGAGGTCGAGCACCGGGTCGCCCTGGTTCCGGAAGAGGACCCCCGTGTAGGTCGAGGGGAGGAAGCCGCTCTGCCAGATGGTCGACCCCGCGCTGTTCCCGCGGCCCGAAGTGAGGACGACGTATCCCGGCAGGTTCTTCGACTCGCTCCCCAGGCCGTAGGTGATCCACGATCCCATGGCCGGCAGGCCGAAGATGGGCCGCCCGCACTGCATCATGAGCTGGCCGGGATGATGGTTGAACTGGTCGGTGTGCATGGAACGGACGAGGAGGACGTCGTCGGCGACCGAGCCCAGGTGCGGCAGGAAATCCGACAGCTCCATCCCGCACTTCCCGTGGCGGGTGAAGGTCCGCTTCGAGCCCATGAGCTTGACGGTGTCCTTCTGGATGAAGGCGAAGCGGACGTTCTTGAGCATGGACTCGGGGAGCTTCTGGCCGTCGAGGTCGTTGAGCTTGGGCTTGGGGTCGAAGAGGTCGATGTGGCTGGGCGCGCCCTCCAGGAAGAAGCAGACGGCCCGCTTCGCCTTGGGGGCGAACCGGGGGGCGCGGGGCGTCATGGGGTTTTCCTGGGCGAGCAGCCCCTCCTGCCGGAGGATCGAGGCGAGCGCCAGGGTCCCCAGGCCGCTCGCCGCGCTCGAGAGGTACTCGCGCCGCGTGAGCAGCCGCTTCTCGTCGTTCGGGTGCATCGTCACTCCCGGTTCAGGAACTCGTCCAGGTTGAGGAGCACGCGCCCCGCGGCCGCCCACGCGGCCTCCTCGGGCGTCCCGCCCAGCTTCCCGGCCTCCTCCGGGTGCCCCCGGTAGTACCCGCGGGCGGCGTCGAGGAGGCGGAGGAGCCGCTCGGTCTCCTCCTTCGCCGGCGGCCGGGCGACGCAGAGCCGGAAGGCGTGGGCGATGCGCTCCGCGTCGCCGCCCGCGCGGGCCAGGATCCGCTTCGCGAAGGCCCGATGGGCCTCGACGAAGGCCTCGTTGTTGAGGAGCGAGAGGGCCTGGAGCGGCGTGTTCGAAGTCCGCCGCTGCACGCAGGTCGTGTTCGAGTCGGGGCAGTCGAAGTTGGCCAGGTGCGGGTAGGGCGAGGTCCGCTTGAAGTAGATGTACATGCCCCGCCGGTAGCGGTCCTCGCCCTCGCTGTTCTTCCACTTGAAGTTGTTCGCGTAGCTGAGCGCGGCGATGTCGGACGGCATCGGCGGGAAGACGCTCGGGCCGCCCACCTTCCGGGAGAGGAGGCCGCTCGCGGCGAGCGTGAGGTCCCGGACGATCTCGCCTTCCACCCGGAAGCGGTTCTGGCGGTGCAGAAGGACGTTCTGCGCGTCGCGGTCGGCGAGCTCCGGCCGGTGGCGCGACGACTGCCGGTAGGCGGCCGAGGTCACGATCCGGCGGATGAGGGCCTTCTGGCTCCAGCCCAGGCGCGGGAGCTCGAGGGCCAGCCAGTCGAGGAGCTCCGGGTGCGTCGGCCGCTCGCCGCGGACCCCGAAGTCGTTCGCCGTCCGGACCAGGCCCTGCCCGAAGAGGTTCGCCCAGGCGTGGTTGGCCACGACGCGGCCCGTGAGGGGGTTCTCGGGGTCGACCAGCCAGCGCGCCAAGTCGAGCCGGTCGCCCGTCCCGTTCCTCGGCTTGAAAGGATGGAGGGTGGCGAGAGTCCCGGGCTGGACCTCGTGCTTGGGCTGGAGGAACTCGCCGCGGTGGAGGACGTGGGTCTTCCGCGGGTCCTTCGTCCGCTGGGTCACCACCCGCACGTTCATGACGGGCGCCTTGGGCTCCGCCTTCCGTTGGTCGGCGATCTCCTTGGCGAGCGCCTTCGTGGCGGGCAGCGACGCGGCCAGGTGCTCGAGGAGAGCGTCCCGCTCGGCGGCGCTCCTCTTTTCCGGGGCTGCGGCCAGGGCCTTCCGGACGGCGTCGGGGATCGCGAGCGGCGGCTTGGTCCCCGTCATCACCTGGAGCCGGAAGCGGCCGATCGTGTGCTGCTGGCCGTACTGCTGGTCGAGCGTGACCGTGAAAGTCGACCCGGGCACGAACGCCACGGGCTCCTTCGCGAGCGCCGTGAGCTGGTGGTCCTTCCCGA
>Ga0187893_10008380_pt1 | contig 16322 bp, 11 predicted proteins | sample MA1701074metaG_FD_139574 | JGI IMG/M metagenome (GOLD analysis project Ga0187893, IMG submission 139574) | White microbial mat communities from a basaltic lava cave in the Kipuka Kanohina Cave System on the Island of Hawaii, USA - MA170107-4 metaG ...
CCGGCGTCTCGTCCTTGCCGAGGGTCAGCACCTCGACGCCGGCCTCGGTCACCAGCACGGTGTGCTCGAACTGCGCGGAGAGCGAGCCGTCCACGGTCACTGCGGTCCAGCCGTCCTCCAGGATCTCCGTCTTCCAGTGGCCGAGGTTGATCATCGGCTCGATCGTGAAGGTCATGCCGGGGAGGAGCGGCTCGCCCGTGCCGGGCTTGCCGTAGTGGAGGATCGAGGGCGCGGTGTGGAAGACGCGGCCCACGCCGTGGCCGGTGAACTCGCGCACCACCGCGTAGCCGAGCCCCTCCGCGAAGTGCTGGATGGCGTGGCCGATGTCGCCCGTCCGAGCGCCCGGCCGGACCGCACCGATCCCGAGCCAGAGCGCGCGCCGCGTATCGGCGACGAGCCGCCGCGCCTTCGGCGAGGGCTCGCCCACGAGGAACGTGCGCGAGGTATCGCCGTGCCAACCGTCGAGCACAGGCGTCACGTCCACGTTCACGATGTCGCCGTCCTTGAGCACGTGGCTCGCGGACGGGATGCCGTGGCAGACCACGTCGTTCACCGACGTGCAGCAGTGGCCCGGGAAGGGCGGCGCACCGTGGCCGCGGTAGCCGAGCGGCGCGCTGATGGCGCCTCGGGCCTGCGTCAACTCGTCCACCAACGCGTCGATCTCGGCCGTGGCCAGGCCGGGCCGGATGATCGCGGCCACCGCGTCGAGGATCTCGCCGGCGAGACGTCCGGCGGCGCGCATGCCCTCCACGTGCGGCGGGGAGAGGACGCGCGACACGCTCTCGCGGCGGTCGGTGAGCCTTTTCTTGCTGCGTTTCATGGGCGGATCAGGATAGCTCCTGGGCGAGCAGGTCGATCAGGTAGGCGCGCATGCCGGCCGGTGCGACGATGTCCTCCAGGGAGCCGACCTCGCGGGCGCGGCCCACGCTGTGGATGGCGTCGAACTCTTCGGCCAGCTCGGCCTGCTTCTCGAGCGTCACCTCGGCGAGCGTCCGCTCGTAGAGGGCACGAGCCTCATCCGAGGCCGAGGCCCGCTTGCTGACCGCCACCACCCGCGGGTCGGCGAGGGCGCGCGTCCGCACGTCGCGGCCGAACACGACCGCGGCCGCCGGCCCGCCCCCGATCACGGAGGCGTAGGACCCCTCGAGCGCGGAGGCACGGAGGCGCGGGTTCAGCGCGCGCGAGAACACCACGTAGGCGCCGCCGTGGTAGCGCGAGACCACCAGGAACAGGATTGGCCCCGCGAAGTTCACAACGGCGCGCGCAATCTCGGCGCCGAGCTCGAGCTGGAGCTTGCGCATCGACTCGGGCGAGCCGTCGAAGCCGGAGAGGTTCGCGAGGATCACGGCGGGGCGGTTCCCGCTCGCCGCGTTGAGCGCGCGCGCCACCTTCTTCGACGAGAGCGGGAAGAGCGTGCCGCCGCTCCACGAGGCCGGGCCGTCGGCGGGCCGATAGCCCTCGCGCGTCAGGTTCTGGCTCTCGATCCCGATCAGGCAGACCGGGCGCCCGCCGAGCTGCGCGTCCCAGACGATCGCCGTCTCCCCGCCGACCCAGTTTCGCCAGCGCTCGAGGAAGCCGCCGTCGCGGTCGATCACCGCGCGCATCACCGAGCGCATCGGGAACGGGCGCTTCCGGCCCGGATTCGTACGGTCGTCGAAGATCTCCCCGACGGTCTGGAAGCCGCAGCCGGTCTCGCAGGGCTCGTCGCCCACCGGCCGCTCGCGGGGATCGCTCGTCGCGACCGCGCGGGGCGCGCGCTCGCCCGGCGCCACGTACGTGTAGCGGTAGTGCTCGTAGAGGATGCGGTACGCGTCGGCCAGATCCGTCGCCTGGTACTGCGCCTCGCCGTTCGGCCCCATGATGCGCTCGAAGCCGCCGATCGCCAGCTCGTCCTCGGCGGCGACGGCGCCCGATGCCTCGAGCGCAGCGCGCCCCGTCAGCACCATCGACGCGTTCGGCGTCATGATCAGCGCGCCCTTCGTGTGCATCCCCATCGTGGCGAGCGCGTCCCAGTAGCTCTGCGCGCCCACGTTCACGCCGTTCACGATCACGTGGATCACGCCGCCGGCCTGCGTGAACTCGATGATGCGGCGCACGACGCGCGCGGTGGCGTCGAGGTTCTCGGTGCCGCTGTCCATGGCGATCTTCGCGCCGCTCGACACGGGGAGCCATTCGACCGGGACGCCCTGCGCCTCGGCCAGATCGAGCGCGGCCACCACGCGGTCGCACTCGGGCGCAGACAGCGCGCCCATGCCGCGGGTCGGATCGGAGAGCACGATCACGCGGCGCATGCCCTCCGGCACCTTCTCGGTCGGCGTCGTGATCACGCCGAACACCACGCCACCCTGGTTCTTGCCGTAGGGACGGCCGGCCACGCTGATCGCGCGCGGCGCCTCACTCGCGGCGTCGAGGTCGTACTCCTCGAATTCGCCGGGCGGGAGCGCGAGGTCGCCGATGCCGGGCGTCGCGCCCGAGCCGGTCAGCATGCGCAGGATCTCGTAGGGGTAGACGAGCCGCCGGCGCCTGGCCTCCACCACCTTCCGCTCGTACTGGCTCGTGGGCGAGAGCTGCCCGCGCACGGGGGCGCGCGCCTGGATCGTCATGTTCGCGCCGGTCAGGTTCGAGATCACGAACTCGGCGGCCTGCGCGGGCGCCTCGGGCGCCTCGCGGTCGAGCAGGTGGAGGCGCACGAGCACCTTCTCGAGACCGAGGTTCCGCGTGGCGGGCTCGAGCCGCCGCGAGAGCCGCTCGACGAGGCTCGGGTCGAGAAAGATCTCGGTCGCGACGTTGATCGCGATCCGGTTCCACTGGAGCCGCCGCTGCGGATCGCGCTCGATCAGGATGCCGCGCAGCGCGCGCGTCGCCTCGTAGAAGAGGTGCTCGAAGGCGGGCAGGTGGAGGCTCGCCTCGCGGCCGGCGTCGGGCGAGCGCGTGCGCAGATCGCCGAGCACGAAGATTCGCTCGTCGCCGGGCTCGGCGCGGCTTCGGCCATGGAAGGCGTAGAGCGGCTCGGCGGCCGGGAGCCGCGTGAGCTCGAAGCCGCGCAGGCGATCGAGGTCGATGCGCGCCGCCGCCTCCGGGTGGACGCCCTCGAGCGAGTCATCCGCACGGAAGCCGCTCGCGGTCGGCACGCAGCTCCAGTGGTGGTCGGGCCCGCCGGGCCGGACGAAGGTCACGGTGAGCCTTCCAGCCGGGAGGCCCTGGGCGAGCACCGGGGCGAGCACGTCCGCGGCGTCGGGGTTCTCGTCGCCCTCGGCCGGCACGAACAGCTCGAGCGCCGACACGGCCGGCCACTCGTGGCTCTCGCGCGCGGCCTCCGCGACGGCGAGCGCGCGCTCGGCCGCTGCCGCGAGGTCGCCCGCGCGCGCGGCCGCGCCCAGCACGATGCGGCCGCCGGCGAGGTTCATCCGCAGCACCCAGCTCTCCCGCTCCTGCTGGAACGCCTGCGCCACGGGCACGGCCGGCGAGTAGACGCGGCGGAGGTGCGCCGCGAGCGCGATGCGGCGCCGCCGCGGATCCGCCTCCGCGAGCCAGGCGCCCACGCGGTCGAAGATCGGGCGCGGCGCGTCGGCGAGGTGCTGGAGGACCTCTTCGGGCGGCGCCGTCGGCTGCGCCTCCGCCGAGTCGAGCCAGAGCTGGAGCTGCTTGCTGGTGCGCTCCGCCTCGCTCTCGATCTCGGGACGCTCGAAGATCACGTAGCGCGCCTCGATCGCGGCCTCGGCCACCGCGTGCGAGAGGAGCCCGCGGAGGCGGGCGATCTCGTCGAGGGCGTCGGCGAGCGCGCGGTCGTGGCCGAGTCTCTCGCCCGCGCGTGCGAGCGCGTGCACGCGCTGGATGCATGCGAGCGCGAGCCGGTCGCGGAGCTCGGGCAGCTCCTGCGAGGCGAGGAGCCGGAGCACGGCGCGCTCGAGTGCGGCCGAGGGTTCGAGCCCCTTGATCCCGTAGTGCGCGAGCGCTCGCTTCACGAGCTCGAGGAACTCGTCGGCGATGCCCGCGCCGGCGGCGCGCACGCGGCGCGCGTACATGCGGAGGCGCGCGTGGTTCGAGGGGCCGAGCTCGCCCGACACCGAGGCGGCCGGCGACCGGACGAAGAGCCGCGCGACGTCGGCGAGCAGGACTACCTCGGCGCGCACCTCCGCCAGCTCGGCGCGGAAGCTCTCGGAGAGGGGCGGGAGCGGCGCCTCGAGGAACTCGGCGAGGCGGTCGGCGCGGGCGGGGTTCGCGTCGTAACCGAGCAGCACGCGTCGCGTCTCCTCGCGCACGGCGTCGATGGCAAAGCGGCGCGCGACGCCGGGCATGGCGTCCGCTGCGGCGAGGTCGGGGACGGCGAGACGCTCGCCTCCCTCGGCGCGGAAGAGCGGCTCGAGCGGGTCGGCGAGCTCGGCGAGCGCGAGCCGGCCGCGCCCGTTCGCGCTCGTCTCCACGTCGCTCTTCGGGTCGATCACCAGGATCACGTCGCCTGCGGCCACCTGCTCGCCGCGCCGCGCGCGCACCTCGGTCACCACGCCGGCGACGGGCGCGTCGAAGCCCACCTCCATCTTCATGGCCTCGAGGAGCCCGAGGCGCTGGCCGGCCGTCACGGTGTCGCCGGGCTTCACGTGGATCGCAACCACCATCGCGGGCGCGGCTGCGCGCACCTGCCCCGCGCTCTCGGAGCCGAACGAGAAGGCGCGGCCCTCGAGCTCGATCCGGAGCACCGCGTCGCCCAGGTCGTAGAGCACGCGGTACATGCGCTCGCCGAGCTGGAGGCGCGCCATGTTGGCGCCCTCCTCCCGGAGCGTCGCGGCCACGACGCGGCCGTCGAGGTGGACGCGATAGCGCCACGAGCCGACCGCGAACACGTGCGCCCGGTACTGCTCGCCCGCGAAGGAGAGGTCGATCTCCTGGCCCTGCGAGGCGGGCACGCGCGCCGCCTGGAGCTGGGCCGGGTCGGCGAAGAAGTTGAGGCGCGCACGCGATCGCGCCCGCTGGTAGGCGAGGATCGCGGCGGCCACGAGCGCGGGCGCGGCGAAGTCCTCGTCGCGCTCGCGCGCGGCCTCGAAGCGGTCGAGCCAGGTCGTATCGACCCCGCCCTTCCGGTAGTCGGGGTGGTCGATCACCTCGGCCAGCCAGCCCTTGTTCGTGGCGCCGCCCTCGATCACGAGATCGAAGTCGCCGAGCGCCGCGAAGAGCCGCGCGCGCGCCTCCTCGCGATTGCGGCCGATCGCGATCACCTTCGCGATCAGCGAGTCGAACGCGGCAGGCACCTGGCTCCCGGCGGCGACGCCGGTGTCCACGCGCAGGCCGGGGCCGAGCGCCGGGTCGAAGCGCGCGATGCGTCCGGGCGCGGGCAGGAAGCCCGCGTCGGGATCCTCGGCGCAGACGCGCGCCTCGATGGCGTGCCCGCGCTGCACGGCCTTCACGAAGGAGAGCGTCTCGCCACGCGCGATGCGGATCTGGATCTGCACCAGGTCGAGCGCGGTGATCGCCTCCGTGATGCCGTGCTCGACCTGGAGGCGCGGGTTCATCTCGAGGAAGTAGAAGCCGCCCGCCGCGACCAGGAACTCGACCGTGCCGACGCCCGTGTAGCCGACCTCGGATGCGAGCCGCCGCGCCGAGGCCTGGAGCTCCTCCACGAGCGCGTCGGACAGGTTCGGCGGCGGCGCCTCCTCCAGCACCTTCTGGTGCCGGCGCTGCACGGAGCAGTCGCGCGCGCCGAGCGTGAGCACGATGCCGTCGTTGTCGGCGGCGATCTGCACCTCGATGTGGCGGCCACCCTCGACCTTGCGCTCGACGAACAGGCGGCCGTCGCCGAACGCGGCCTTCGCCTCCGCCTGCGCGGAGCGGAAGGCCGCGGCGAGGTCCTCGTCGCGCTCGACCACGCGGATCCCGCGCCCGCCGCCGCCGGCCGAGGCCTTCACCACCACCGGGAAGCCGATCTCGCGCGCCGCGGCGAGCGCGGCCGCCTCGTCGTCGACCTCGCCGCCGCTCCACGCCGTGACGGGCACGCCGGCCTTCTCCGCGATCCGCTTCGAGCCGATCTTGTCGCCGAGCGCGCGCATCGCGGCGGGTGTGGGGCCGAGGAAGCGGATGCCCGACGCCGTGAGCCTCTCCACGAACTCCGCCGACTCGGCCACGAAGCCCCAGCCCGGCCACACCGCGTCGGCGCCCGCGCGGCGGAGCGCCACGAGGAGCCCCTCGTGGTCGAGGTAGGCCGCCACCTCGCCGCGCGGCGCCGGCAGCTCGAGCGCGAAGTCGGCGTGGCGCACGAACGGCGCGTCGCGGTCGATGGCGGTGTAGAGCGCCACGGCCTGGAGGTCCGAGCCCTCCTCCGCGCGCAGCGCCTTCACGGCGCGCACGCAGCGCATGGCGGCCTCGCCGCGGTTCACGATCGCGAGGCGGCGGATCGGCTCGAAGCGGTTCATGCCGGCATCCGCTGGCACGCCCAGGCCACGAAGCGGCCGTGGTGCGAGAGCGAGAGGTCGAGGGGCGCAGCGCGGCCCCCGACGAGGAGCACCGGGATGCGCCCGCGCCGCCCGATCTCGAGCGCCCCCGGCTCCGCGCCGAGGAGCGGGGCCAGGTCCTCGCGCGCGAACGCGCGCACCGCGGCGCTCGGGTCGGCGTCGGGCGCGGGCAGCTCGGCCACTCGCGCGCGGATCCGGGAGAAGCCGTCGCGCGCGTCGGTGGCGATCGCGTGGACGCGCTCCGCGTCGCTCTCCACGCGCACCGCGATCTCGCGCCCGGCGTGCTCGACGGCGCCCTCGAGCTCCCGCTCGAAGCGCACCACGAAGCGCAGCGGCGACCAGACCGTGGCGTCGTCGAGCTTCTTCACGACCTTGTAGGCAGCCTCCTTCGCCGCCCAGAACGCCCAGCGCAGCGGATTCGGCGCGTCGCTCTCGCGGAGCATGCGGTGCTCGGCGGGCGCGAACACCCGCGCGTCGAAGCGCGGGTGGCGCGGGCCGGAGGCGACGGCGCGACTCTTCAGGTCCACCACGTCGTTACCGACCATCGAAGTAGCTGCGTTCCATCTCGGCGAGCTGCGCCGTGATCTGGCGCGCCACGTCGAGCGAGCCGCGCAGCCCGCGCTGGTCGCTCTTGGGCTCGATCAGGGCGAGCGCGACGTGGAAGCACTCGCCACGCCGCGGCAGATCCGACCACGTGTGCTGCCCCTCGCCGCGGAGGTACACGCACAGCACCCGGCAGCCCGGGAGGCCGTTCACCAGCCGGCCCACACCGTAGGCGGCGGACTCCACCTCCACGCGCCCGCTGCGGCTCCGTCCGCCTTCGGGGAAGACGAGCACGGCCTGGCCCCGCGCGAGGAGGAAGCCCACCTTCGCGAGCACCTTCGCCACCTCGCTGCGGTCCGAGCCGCGCTTCAGCGGCACGCACTTGTAGAGGTAGGCGAGCGTGCGCTTCCACCAGGTCGAGGCGAAGTGCACCTCCTCTGGCGTGTTCCACGGCATCGCGCCGAAGTCGCGCAGGTAGGTCCAGGGCGTGCCGAGCGCCGAGCCGATCACGAAGGAGTCGAACATGGTCAGGTGGTTCGCGCACACGAGGAGCGGCGCCTTCGACTCGCGTCGAATGCGGGAGTACTCGCGGCGCGCGGCCTCGTGCTCCGCCGGCTCCACCCGCCAGCCGAGCGCGAAGCGCATCAGCAGGCTCGTCAGGGGGAGCCAGAGCGGAGACAGCAGCCGGCTCACCGCGAGCTGCGTGAGCAGGCTGGCCCGCTCACGCGCTGGCAGGCGAACCTCGTCCACGCTCGTCAAGCCACCTTCTGTTGGATCAGTTCGACGCAGTCGCCGATGGTGTTGACGGAGTCCACGTCCTCGTCGGCGATCTCGATGTCGAACTCGTCCTCGAAGGCGAGCACCACGTCCACGAGGCGCGCGGAGTTCACCTTCAGGTCCTCGAGGATGTTCGTCGACGGTCCGGCGGTCGCGAGCGCCTTCTCGTCCTTCACGTACGGCGTCAGGATCTTCACCACGCGATCCTGGATCTCCTTGGCGGTCATGCTGAGCTCCTTCCCTGGGTTTTCGAACGCCGCTCATTCCCACTTGCGCAGGACGAGGGCCGCATTCACGTCGCCGAAGCCGAAGCCGGCCTTCATCATCACCGAGAGCGACGGTAGCTCGCGCGTCTCGTGTGGGATCGAGGCGGCGAAGCGTGCGATCTCGGGGTGGACGTCCTCGCAATTCCGCGAGGCGTGGACGAAGCCGCCCTGGAGCATCAGCACCGCCGCAACCGACTCGATCGCGCCGGCCGCCCCGAGCGCGTGGCCGATCAGCGACTTCGTCGAGGTGATCACGGGGAACTCGGCCGGCGCGCGCCCGAGGGCGGCCGACCAGGCGGCCACCTCGCGGGGATCCGCGCCGGTGGCGGTGAGGTGCCCGCTGATCGCGTCGACCTGCCGGCCGTCGATCCCTGCGTCCGCGAGCGCGTCCTCGATGCAGCGCTTCACGCCGGCGGGGTTCGGCGCGGTCATGCTGCCGCCGCCGCGGTGCCCGCCGCAGTTCGTGGCCACGCCGAGCACCTCGGCGAGGATCGGAGCGCCGCGCGCCTCTGCGAGGTCGAGGCTCTCGAGCACGAGCACGCCCGCGCCCGCGCCCGGGATGAAGCCCGCCGCGGAGGCGCTCAGCGGGCGCGAGGCCCTCTCGGGCGCGTCGTTGAACTTGCGGCACAACACACGCATCGCGTCGAAGCCAGCCCAGATGTACGGGCTCGGCACTTCGGCCCCGCCGCAGAGCATCCGCTCCGCGCGCCCCGCGCGGATCCGCCAGGCGCCCTCGGCGATCGCCTCGACGCCGGTCGCGCACGCGCTCGAGTTCGTCGTGACCTGGTTCCCGAGCGCGAGGAGCCCCGACACGCGGGCGGAGATGCCGCTCGCCATCACCTGCTCGACCGCTGTGCTGCCGAGGCGCCTCGACTTCTTCTCGTTCACGAGCGGCACCACGCGCTCGGCGATCGTGTCCATGCCGCCGATACCGGTGCCGAGCACCGCGCCGGTCTCCCAGTGCACGTGGTCGTCGTCGGACGCGGGACGGGTCAGGCCTGCGTGCTGCCAGGCCTCGAGCGCGGCCAGCGCGGCGTAGCGGTGGTTCGTGTTCATCGCGAGGAGCTCCTCCTCGCGGAAGGCGGCCTGCGCGAGCGCATCGACGCCCTGCGGGACGGCGGCGACCTGACAGGCGAAGCCCGCCTCCGCCATCGAGGTCTGGAAGGCGAGGCCGCTCCGGCCCTTCCTGAGCGCGAGCTCGAACTCCGCCACGCCGTTGCCGTTCGGCGAGATCACGCCGAGGCCCGTGACCACCACGCGCCGGGTCATGGCGTGACTCCCATGCCGGCGAGCTCGCCCGAGCAGACCAGCGTGCCGTCGTCTCGCTTCATCTCGGCTCGCACGCGGACCTTGCGCCGCCGGTAGAACACGAGCTGCGCCTCGGTGCGCACCCGATCGCCCGGACGCACAAGGCCCGAGAACTCGATCGTGGCGTCGGTGAAGAGCGTCTGGAACTTCTCCGCCTCGGCCTCGTGGTCGCGGTAGAAGTAGAAGATCGCGAGCGGCACGATCGTGCACTGCGCCATGCACTCGACCAGCAGCACGCCCGGCGTGACGGGATTCCCGGGAAAGTGCCCGCGGTAGAAGTCGGCCTCGGGCCGCCAGCGATGGACGCCCGCCACGCGCTCGGCGGAGAGCTCGACGATCTCGTCCACGAAGCGGAAGGGCTCCTGCTGCGGAATCAGCGGGAGCACCTCGGCGGGCGTGAGGAGCCTACCCACCGTACATCCCCCCGTTCACGTGGATGACGGTCCCGTTCACGTAGCTCGCACGGGTCGCGAGGAACGCGACCACGTCGGCGACCTCCTCGGCCGCGCCCATCCGGCCGAGCGGGATCCGCGCCAGGATCGCGTCGCGCACCGCCGGCGGGAGCTCCTGCGTCATCTCCGTGTCGATGAAGCCGGGCGCCACCGAGTTCACCAGGATCGGGCGCCCCGCGAGCTCCTGCGCGAGCGACTTGGTGAGCGCGTCGAGGCCCGCCTTCACCATGGTGTAGGGCGTCTGCCCGGGATTCCCCGTGTGACCCACCACGCTCGAGACGTTCACGATGCGGCCGCTCCCCTGCCGCAGCATGAAGCGCCGCAGCACGAGCTTGGTGAGGTACCAGGTGCCGCGGGCCATCGCGGCCACCGCGTCGTAGTCCTCGAGCTTCATCGCCGGGAGGAGGCCGTTCACGTTGTAGCCCGCGTTGTTCACGAGCACGTCCACGCGACCGGCGCGTTCCTTGAGTTCGGCGACGAGGGCGTCGAGCTCGGCGGGCACCGCGAGGTCCGCGCGCACCAGCAGCGCGTCGGCGAGCTTCTCCGCGACCTCGCGCGCCTTGCCCTCGCTCGAGCGATAGTGCACGGCCACGCGTAGGCCCGCATCGCCGAGCGCGCGCGCGCACGCGGCGCCGATGCCGGTGCCGGCGCCCGTCACGAGCGCGACAGGCCTCGGGTCGGCTCCTGCTGCGGGCCTCTCCTCGCTCACGGCGCCTCTCCGAAACGGAGCAGCGCGCGCGCCCAGGTGAGGCCGCCGCCCACCACCGACACCGCCACGTCGTCCTCGGGCCGCCACTTCTCCCACTCCATGGAGAGGACGGAGGGAGCGCTCGCGCCCCCGGTGTTGCCGAACAGCTCGACGTTCGCGTGGTGGAGCTCGGGCGCGATGCGGCAGCGCTGACAGACCTGCTCGAGCACGCGCAGGTTCGCCTGATGACCGACGAAGTGCAGCGGCCGCGCCTCGGCGTCCGGCTCATCGCGGCGCGCCTCCACGATCCGCTCGTACCCCTCGCGCGTGCGCTTGATCGCGAACATCTGGACCGCACGCCCGTCCTGGACGAAGTAGCCGGTGCGCGGGATCAACACCTTGTCGGCGCCCTGGGGGCTCGACTGCGCGTGGGCGTGGAGCGCGCGCACGCGTGCCGGGACGCGCAGCGACACCACCGCCGCCGCGGCGCCGTCGCCGAACAGCACGGCGGTGTTGCGGTCCGTGTAGTCCACCGCGGTGGTGAGCGTCTCGGTCTGGACGATCAGCACGAAGTCGGGGAGCCGCTCGGGGTCCATCAACGAGAGGTGGAAGAGCTGCGCGAGGAAGGTGGTGCAGGCGGAGTTCAGGTCGAAGCACGGCACCTCGAGCCCGAGCTCCTTCGCGACGAACGCGGCCTCGGCCGGGCAGACCACGCTCGGCGCCGAGCTTCCCGAGAACACCAGGCCGACCCGCTCGCGGTCGACGCCGGCCCGCGCGAGCGCGAGTTCCGCGGCGCGGGCGCCGAGCTGTGCGTTCGTGTAGAGCGCTGCTCCCGGCGCGGCGCGCACGTCGCGGTTCCGGGTGGTGCGGATGTAGTCGAACGGCAGCACCGTGCGCCGCGCACGGATGCCGACGCGCTCGACGATCCATTCGTGATTGGTGCCGATGTCGAGCTCTTCCAGGAAGCGGTTCGAGAGCTCGTTCTCGGGGTGGAAGTGGCCGAGGCCGTGCACGTAGAGCGTCACGAGGTGCTCCCGGCCACGCGCTCGCCGCCGTCGACGCGGATGACCTCGCCGTTGATCCACGCGGCCTCGTCGAGGCACATGAGATAGACCACGTTCGCGACGTCGCGCGGCGTGGTGAGCCGGCGGTACGGGTTCCGGAGGCGAGCGTGCGCCTTCAGCCGGTCGCTCCCGGGGATCGCCGCGAGCGCCGGCGTCTCCGTGACTCCCGGCTGGAGCACGTTGCAGCGCACGCCGTAGGGCGCGAACTCCATCGCGATCGAGCGCGCGAGCGCCTCGAGCGCGACCTTCGCGGCCGACACCGCCGCGTAGCCCTTCCACGCGACCTGGTTCCCCTCGCTGGTGAGGCCGAGCACGCGGGCATCGGCGGCGAACAGGCCCTCGCGGTGGAGGTGCTGCACCCAGTCGAGCATGCTCGTGCCCATGCAGTGGATCGTGCGGGCGAAGTCCTCCGCATCGAGGAAGGAGTGCGTCGGGTAGGCGGGTGGCGTGGCGAGCTCGGCGAGCTCGTCGTGCCCCTCCGCGACCAGCTTGTCGGCCGCGGCCACGAGCGTCCCGGCCTCGACGCCGATCTCGCGCGCGAGGTCGGCGACCGCCGTGCTCGGGCGCGGGCGCTCCGGGGCGAGGAGCTTCAGGTTCCCGAACGCGATCGAGTGGAGCAGCAGCCTCACGCGGCCGTTCGGCCCGAGCGCCCCCTTGAGCTCGCCCACGATCTCGGTGCGCTTCTCAGGATCCAGCGCGTCCGCGTTCCAGGTGCGGAGGGCGATGCCCGCGCCGCGGAGCTTCTCGAACTCCGGCTCGATCCGGTGCATCGCGCCGCGGCGATCGCGGTGCACGAGCGCGAGGCTCATGCCGTGGGCCGCGAGCTTCTGGGCCGTGCCGAGCCCGAAGCCGCTCGAGCCGCCCAGGATCACGCCCCACTCGTCCGTTCCGAACGTGCGACTCGACAAACGACCCTCCCGGTGACGGCGGTGACCGCAGGCAGCTTACCTGCGCGGCCTCTTGCCCCGCGAAGGGCCCGCAAAGGCCGGGGAGAATGACTCTGAGTCACTCTCTGTCAACGGTCCCCGAACAGAAGCAATTCCCGTGCCTTGGTGGCCCCCTAGGGGGCCACGCGAGCGGAGTCCTCAACCCATCCAGGCGCCGTTGTTCGGGTCGAATGCCTGTCCCGTGAACCCGGCTGCCGCGGGCGAGAGCAAGAAGGTGACCAGGCCCGCGATCTCCTCGGGCTCGCTGATGCGCTGGAGCGGAACGGCCGCGAGGAGCTCGGCGCGCACTTCGGGGTAGCTCTTCCCGAGGCCCGCTCCGATCTCGCCCATCCGGTCCGCGGCCATCTGGGTCTCGACCCAGCCCGGGCAGATGGCGTTCACGAGTACCCGCTTCGGTGCGAGCTCGACCGCGAGCGAGCGCACCAGCCCGAGCTGGCCGGCCTTCGCGGCGCTGTACGCGGAGATGCCGGGGACGCCGAAGCGCGCCACGCACGAGGAGATCACGACGGCGTGCCGGAAGCCGGGACCGTCGGCCAGGTTCCGCTCGAAGGCGCGCAGCGTGTAGTAGGCGCCGTCGAGGTTGGTGCGGACGATCTCGCTCCAGCGGTCGCCGCCGCCGAGGTCGTTCGGACCGCCGACGCCGGCGTTCGCGACCACCACGTGGAGCGGACCGAAACGGCCCCTGATCGCGGCGAAGGCGGCGTCGACGGCGGCGCGCTCGCTCACGTCTGCCGTTGCCACGCAGGTCTCGCCCTTGGCCTCGCCCGCCACGGCCTCGAGCGTGGCGCGCGTCCGGCCCACGAGCCCGAGCGCGGCGCCGCGCCGCGAGAGCTCGAGCGCGATCGCGCGGCCGATGCCGGTGCCCGCACCGGTCACGACCGCGACCCGTCCGGAGAGATCCATGGCAAGGCCTCCGCTGCCCACCATAGCCCTGCGCGAACGGAGACGATCGAACTGCTGCGCGCCCTCGGCTACATGCCTGGACGGCATGCGAGAGCGGATCCTTTGAACGTGCGGCGGCTGCTGGCGCTGCTCTTCGGAGTCGGGGCCGCCGCGCTCCTCGCCGCGGGCGTGGAGCTCGCGTACCGGCGCGTCGAGACCGGACGCTTCGACCTCCCGCGGAGCGCGGACCAGTGGGCGCTCGATCCAGAGCTGCTCTACCGGCTGAACCCCGAGAACCCCGAGACGCCGGGCTCGTTCCGGGGCGGCGCACCCGCCGCGCCGCTGCGCGCGCGCCACCGCATCGTCTGCCTCGGCGAGTCGACCACCTTCGGCCACGGCGTCGGCACCGGGCAGGCCTGGCCGGCGGCGCTCGGGCGCGAGCTCGACCGCGCCGGGCGCGACGTCGAGGTGATCAACGCCGGCGTCCCCGGCTACGGCTCGCGGCAGTTGCAGCGGCGCTACGCCCGCGAGATCGCGGCGCTCGGAGCCGACGTCGTCGTCCTCTACCTGGGCTGGAACCGCACCGGGGCGCTCCTCGATCCCGACGGCTTCGTCCCCGCCGGCGTGCCGCGCCCGTCGGAAGGCGCCCTCGTGTCGGCGTGGCTCCGGCTCCAGTACGCCCTCTCGCATCGCTCGCTGCTGCTACGACGGGCGCTCTCGCGCTTCGCTGAGATCGAGGCGCCGCTCCGCCCCTGGCGCCGTGATCCGTTCGAGAGCGCCTGGGTCGAGGACGTCCGCGGGCTGCTCGCCGCGAGCGAGTCACACGGGCAGCGGGCGCTCGTGGTCCTCTACCCCGCGCTCTATCACCCCGGCATGACGGAGCCCGAGCTCGCGCTCTACCGCCCGCGTATGTGGCGCCAACGCGCATACCAGCCGGAGATGCTCGACGAGCTCGCGCGCAAGCACGAGCTGCTGCGCGCGCTCGCAGCGGAGCGCGGGGTGCCCGTCGTCGACCTGCAGGGAGCGCTCGCGGGAACCACCGGCGTGCGCCGCCTCGCGTTCTTCCTCGACAACATGCATCCCTCGGTCGAGGGGAACCGGTGGGTCGCCGGGCAGCTCGCTCCCCGTGTGGCGGCGCTCCTCGACCCACCCGAGGCGGGCGGTCGTCCGGACGGCGCGGGCCGCTAGCCCGTCCCGTCGACGCCGACCTCGGCGAGCAGACGCCCGAGGTCGCCGCGCTCGGCGAGCACCACCTCCGAGCCCTTCGGCAGCGCCTCGCGCAGGCGGCGGAAGTAGTTCCGGTCGGGGCGGCCCTCGACGATCACGACGATGCCGCGGTCGTCCTCGGTGCGGATCAGCCGGCCCACCATCTGCTTCAGGTTCAGCAGCATGCGCCCGAGCGAAACGCGCTCGAAGGCCGAGATGCCGTGCTCGGCGAGCCGCGCCTCGCGCCGGCGCCGGAGCTCCGTCGGGACCTCGAAGGGGAGCTTCTCGATCACCACGGCCTGGAGGGTCTCGCCGGGGATGTCGATGCCCTGCCAGAAACGCCGCGCGCCGAGCAGCACCGAGCCGCCGTTCACGAACCGCGCGACGAGCGCGCTCGGGTCGTCGCCCGCGCGGCGCGGCGCGATCACGTCGATGCCCTCGCCGCGGAGGCGCAGCGCGAGCTCGTTCGCGACGTCTTCCATGCGGCGCAGGCTGGTGAAGAGGCCGAGCGTGCGGCCGCCGAGCCGGCGCGCGAGGTCCTCGAGCACGTCGGCCGTCTCGCGCACCAGGTCGGCGCCGCCGCGAAGCGCCACCACGCGCATGTGCCCGGCGTAGTCGAACGGGCTCGGCACCGAGATGCGCGCCAGGCGGTCGCGCGAGCGCTGCTCCAGCTCGAGGTCGCCGAGCGCCGCGAGGGCGTCGCCCGCGACGAAGAGACTCGCGGACACGCCCGCGAACGAGGAGAGGCGCGAGAGCAGCTCGCGGTCGAAGTCGGCGCCCGGGGCGACGGGTCGCACCACCAGGCGCCAGCGGTCGAAGGGCGGCACGACGTCCTCGAACGCGACGACCGCGTCTGGGCCTGCGCCGTCGAAGGCGAGCCCGAGCGCGCGCGACGCCTCGCGCAGGTCCGCGAGCGCACGCACGAGCGCGGGCGCACCGGCCTCGTCCGCAGGCACGCGGGCGACCAGCTCGTCGATGCGCTCCGCGGCGGCGGCGGCCGAGCGCCCGGCATCCGCGAGGCGCGAGTCGTCCGCGCCCGTGAGCTGGACGTCGCCGAACTCGCCCGCGAGCGGGCCGAGCGCGCGGCCGAGCGCGACGAGGTCGTTCCGGAGCTCGCGCCGCCAGGCACGGGCGTCGGCGTCGAGCGGGCGCCGCGCCCGCGCCTCGAGCAGCGCCTCGCCGCGCGCGCGGCCCGGGGCCGGCGGACGCCCGAAGATCTCGTCCACGCGCTCGAGCACGTCCTCCGGCTGGACCGCGAGGGCATACACCTCGTCGGCGACGTCGGGGAGCTCGTGGACCTCGTCCACGATCGCGTGCGCGAACGTGGGGTAGTCGGGCGGCCAGCGCAGCAGCAGGTCGTGATTCGCGATCACGAGGTGCGCATCGTGGAGCGCAGCACGCCGCCGGCCGAGCGGGCAGTCCCGCTCCTTTGCGCACTGATCGCGCGTGCACTGCTCCGCGCGCGCCGCGACGGAGCGGCGCAAGAGGTCGCGAAGCGGCCCGTAGCGGCGGAGCAGCGCGCCGGGCACCGTGCCGATCTCGCCGTGCGAGCGCGTCCGCGCGCACGCCTCGAGCACGGCGTACGCGATCCGGTCCTCCGGGAAGAGGCTCCGCTCGCGTCCTTCGGCGAGCACCGCGTCGAGACGGCGCGCGCAGGCGTAGTTCGCGCGCCCCTTGATCGCGAGCGCGCGGACGCCCGGGTGGCCGAGGAAGCGCGCGGCCGCCGCGACGTCGCGGCCGACGAGC
>Ga0187893_10008381_pt1 | contig 16322 bp, 11 predicted proteins | sample MA1701074metaG_FD_139574 | JGI IMG/M metagenome (GOLD analysis project Ga0187893, IMG submission 139574) | White microbial mat communities from a basaltic lava cave in the Kipuka Kanohina Cave System on the Island of Hawaii, USA - MA170107-4 metaG ...
CGCTGCGCGCGCTCGAGGCGACGCTGCGCCCCGCGCGCGCGCAGGCGAGCCTCGGCCCGCGCGCGTCGAAGCTGGAGGAGCAGTGGGACGCCGTCCTGCTCGCGCTGGAGCGGCTCCGCGAGCGCGGGCTCGGACCGCGCGGCCGGCTCGAGCTCCCCGCGGCCGTCGTCGACCGGCTCGAGCGCAGCATCTCGAAGAGTCGTTCGATCGAGGGCCTGGAGGACGTCGAGGGCACGATCGCTTCGCTCGCGGAGGCGCACGCGCTGCTGGGCCGGCTGCTGGGCGTGGACGAGTCGTTCGTGCGCCAGGTGGTCGCGGTCGCCCGCCCCCTCGGCGTCGCGCTGCGCGAGGGATTCGCGCTCGGCGGCTCGGTGAGCGCCGACGGCGCGCTCGCGCTGGCCGCCGAGCTGCTGGCGCGCCATCCCGGAGTCCGACGGGCGGAGGCGCGCGCGATCGGGCAGCTTCTCGTCGACGAGTTCCAGGACACCGATCCGCGGCAGTGCGAGATCGTCCTCCTGCTGAGCGAGGAGGAGCGCGGCGATCCCGCGGCGCGCGCCGACGACGTGCGGCTCGCGCCGGGGCGGCTTTTCCTGGTCGGCGATCCCAAGCAGTCGATCTACCGCTTCCGCGGCGCCGACCTCGACGTCTACACCCGCACCACCGAACAGGTGGAGCGGCAGGGCGGGGCGCGGCTCGAGCTCGTGACCAGCTTCCGCAGCCCGCCCCACCTGGTCGAGCCGGTGAACGCGCTGTTCGCCGCCTGGAGCGATCGGGACAACGACGCCGAGGCGCCGTTCGCGCCGCTGGTCTCGAGCCGGCGTCGCGCCGGCGACCCTCCCGCGTTCGAGATCTGGTCGGTCGAGCGCGGCGACGGACGGCGCGACGCCGGATCGCGGCGCGAGGCCGAGGGTCGCGCGATCGCGGAAGGGATCGCCGACCTGGTGAACCGCGGCGTCGCCCCCGGACGGATCGCGCTGCTGCTGCGGTCGCTCTCGGAGCTGCGCCACTACGTCCAGCCGCTGCGAGACCTGCGCCTCCCGTTCACCCTATCGGGCGGCCGCACCTTCGTGCAGCGCAGCGAGGTGGGAGAGCTGGCGTCGCTCCTGCTCGCGGGCGACGAGCCCGACGACGAGGTCGCGGTGCTCGGGGCGCTGCGCTCCACGCTGCTGGCGGTCCCCGACGCGGCGCTTCTCGCGGCGCGGCGCGAGTGCGGGACGCTGCGCGTGGCCGCCCTGCACGCGGCGACCGACGCGACGGTGCGCGCGGCGGCGGCGACGCTCGCGGCGTTCCACGACGAGCTGGCGCGCAGGCCCGTGGTCGAGGCGGTCGAGCGGCTGGTCGAGGGATCGCCCCTGCTCGCCATCGCCGCCTCCGCGCGCGACGGCGACCAGCGCATCGCCAACCTGCGCAGGCTCGCGAGCGCGGCGGCGCAGGCGGCCGAGCGCGACGGCCTGACGCTGGCCGAGGCGGTGCGCGAGCGGGTGAGCGCTCGCGAGCCGGTGGAGGGCGACAGCGAGCGGTCGCTCGCCGACGTGGACGTGGACGCCGTCCGGATCCTCACCATCCACAAGGCGAAGGGGCTCGAGTTCGACGCGGTCGTCGTGGGCGACCTGGCGCGCCGGAACCAGGCGCAGCGCGGCCCCGGCGCCTCGGTGCGCGTCGTGCCGACCGCCGACGGAGCGCGGATCGCCGTCGCCGTCGCGGGGATCGGCAACGTCGCGTCGCTGCTGCGCGCGACGCGCGACGCGCTGCACGAGGAGGCGGAGTCCAAGCGGCTGCTCTACGTGGCGGCCACGCGCGCGCGGGAGCGGCTGATCCTCGTGGTGGGTGCGCGGGAGAAGGGGCGCGCGCGCTGGGTCGAGCCGCTGAAGGCGCTCGGATTCGACGACGACCACCCGCCGCCCGACGGGACGCTGTCGCACCGCGACGTCCTGCACCGCCGGATCGCGATGCCCGAGCGCAGGCGCGAGCCGCGCCCCGAGGCGCCGGCCGACCTCGAACGGCTGGCGGCCGCGGCGCGCCGCTTCGATCGCGCGGCGACGGCCGCGCGCGCGCCGGGCCCGCGCTTCGCGAGTCCGTCGGCGCAGGACGAGGCCGCGGAGCTCGCGTTCACGGGCGCGCGCGACGAGGAGCCCGGCGGCGGCCGCGACCACGCGCGCGTCGTGGGCGTCGCCTGTCATCTCGCGCTCGCCCGCTCGGGACCGCTGCGGGCGCCCGCGCGTGCGGAGATCGAGTCGGCGGCGCGGACGGCGTGCGCGGAGTCGGCGTGCGAGCCGCTCGACGTGGCCGCCGAGGTCGCCGAGCTGCTCGCGGCCGCGCCGGCGCGCGCCCTCTTCGCGGCGCTCGCCGGCGTCGAGCCGATCGCAGTCGAGCTGCCCGTCACCTGTTCCGGCGAGGGAGGGCCGTGGCGCGGCACCGTCGACCTGCTCTTCCGCGATCGCGGCCGGCTCGTGGTCGCCGACTGGAAGAGCGATCGCGGCGACGATCCCGCGGAGCTCGCGCGCCGCCATCGGCCCCAGCTCGCGATCTACGCGCGGGCGATCGAGCGGGCCCTCTCCACGGCGCCGCCGGCGATGGAGCTCCTGCTCCTGCGCAGCGGGAGGCGGCTCGCGCTCTGAGCGTGCCTGCACCAGGCTTCGGCCGCCGCGCTACACTGCGCCGCCGCATGGCGCCGCCGTCGGACGTCGAGGAAACCGGTCGGTTCGTCTGGCTCGGTCCCGAGCGCAGCGACCTCGAACTGCTGATCGTCGCCCCGCATCCCGACGACGAGGTGATCGGCCCGGGCGGACGGGCGCGGTTGTGCGCGGAGCGCGGCGTCGGCGCCATCGTCGTCACCGACGGCGCCCGCGGCGCCTCCGGACGCGGCGAGCCCGGCCTCCCCGAACGGCGCGAGCAGGAGACGATCGCCGGACTGCGGATCGTACGCGCCGCGTTCGCCTGGTTCCTGCGCCTGACGAGCGCCGCCGTGCAGCGGGCGCCTGGCGGGGCCGCGGCCGACGCCATCGCCCGCGCGCGCGCGCGCTTCCGGCCGCGCACGATCCTCACCCCGTCGCCGTACGAGAGCCACCCCACCCACCTGGCCGCCACGCGCGCGACCCTCGCCGCGCTGCGCCGCCCCGGTCCGGCGGTCGAGCTGCTCGGCTACCCGGTGTGGGATCCGGTGCCGGGGCGCCAAGGCGTGACCGAGCTCGACGTCGGCGCGGTGCTCGACGACAAGCTGGCGGCGATCCGCTGCCACGAGAGCCAGCTCGAGGCGCGTCCGTTCGACCGCGTCGCGCGCGCCCAGATGGAGCGGGACGGCACGCTGGCGGGCTTCACCGGGACCGGTCCGACGCGGTTCGTCGAGCGCTGCGTCGACCTCGCCGAGCTGGCGCGTCTCGGCGGCCCTTCGCTGCGCGACTGGCTGCGGCGCCGCTTCGAGGCCGACGCCGACCTGCGGCTCGGCCAGGGCCGCTGCGACTGACCGATCGCGAGGCGCCGTGAGCTGGCTGGCCCGCACCCTCGAGCTCGCGCCCGGACCGATCGTCCGGATGTTCGCGCGCCCGTACGTCGCCGGAGACACCATCGAGAAGGGGCTCGCCGTCGCCCACCGGCTTCTGCGCGACGCCGGCATCGTCGCCACGCTCGACCTCCTCGCGGAGGATGTGAAGGACGCGGAACAGGTGCGGGCCAATCGCGAGACCTACCTCGAGACCGTGCGCGCGGTGGCGGCCGACGGCCGCTTCCACGGCCCGCGCGAGCGGCCCACCGTCTCGGCGAAGCTCTCCTCCTTCACGGTGCAGCCGTGCGACCGGGGGGGCGACGCCCGCGGCGCGCGCGAGGCGATGGAGGAGCTGGCCGTGGAGGCGCGCCGGCTCGGCGTCCCGCTGACCATCGACATGGAGGACCACGCCTGGACCGATCTCACCCTCGAGATCGCCATCGGCCTGCATCGCCGCGGCTTCGACGTCGGCACCGTGCTGCAGACCCGGCTCCACCGCACCGAGCGCGACCTCGAGTCCATTCCCGAAGGGATGAGAGTGCGCATGGTGATCGGGATCTATCCCGAACCCGCCTCGATCGCGCTGACCGAGAAGCGGCCGATGAAGGAGCGGCTGATCGCGCAGTCGGCGCGGCTGCTCGACCGGGGGGTCTACGTCGAGTTCGCGACCCACGACGACGCGATCATCCGGCGCTTCTTCGCCGAGGTGGTGGGTCCCCGAGGACTGGGCGGCGAGCGCTACGAACTCCAGATGCTGTTCGGCGTGCCGCGCGCGGAGCTGCTGGGCGCGGTGCTGGCGGGCGAGCTGTCGCCTCCTGAACGCACGCCGCCCCTGGTGCGCCTCTACGTCCCGTTCGCCACCGCGTGGGAGCAGGCGACCGCCTACTGCAAGCGGCGACTGAGGAGCAACCCGCAGATGCTCACGTATGTGCTGGTGAACCTGCTGCAAGTCCTGCGCGGGCGGAACCCCGGCGTCTCGCAGTACGCCGGGGCAGTCGCTTCCCGGCGTCTGGCTGACCCCGCCGTTCGTGGGGGTTGATCGCCGCCTCCACCATCCGTATGGTGCCGCCATTCGAGCCGGAACCCCTGGTCGCATACGGTCTGCCATTGCCTCACGGTCCCGGCTCATTCGACGGACGTTGGATGATTCTTCCCCGCGGAGCGGATCGCACGGACGCAGGTTCCCCGTCACGCCGCACAGTCGGCGCACCGGGACGTGACGCGCACCGCAGGCACTGCGCCGGACTGCGTGCGATCGGGCCCGCCTACCCAGGAGCATCGGACTCATGATGAATGGAGTCGAGATCGTCGGAACCGCACCTGCCCTCGAGACCCCGGAGGCGAGCCCGGAGCGCGGGCGATGGGAGCGCGACGAGCTGAAGCAGGCGCTCACGGGCGCCTCCGGCCACATCCGCTACCTCCTCCACGAACTGTCGCTCGCGCCGGAGGTCTCCGCCCGGAGCCTGCAGAGCAAGCCGGTCGCCTACGCACAGGTACAACGCGTCTGCAACTCGCGCGGCAGGGACCCGCTGGTCCTCTCGAGCGAACGGGGGGGCGAGAAGTTCTATTCGCTCAACCCGGAATACCGCGACGAGGTGGGCGCGATCGTGGCCGGCGCCGAGCCGCCCCCCCCCACCGAACCCCGACCGCCCTCGGCGCGTCTCCCCCGCCGCGGCCGGAGAACGGCCGGGATGTCGGCGCTCGACGGCATCGCCGACGCGCGCGGGACCTCCCTCGCCGCGGCCGGCGCGCCGCCGGCCCGCCGGATCGCCCAGGCGCAGAGCGGGCGATCGCTGGCGATCCCCGCCGAGATCTCGATCGACTTCTGCAAGGAGCTGCTCGGGTTCGTGAACGCGACCGCGGCCGGAACGCGCTACCGGATCGTCCTCGAGGACGACGGCTATCGCCTCGAGGCGTGCTGAGGAAGCCGGCGTCCGACGGGCGCAGGAGTTCCGCATGAGCGTCGGGCCGGCTCCATGCCTGCTCGCCCCGCTCCTGGTCGCGTCGACCGCGCTGGCGTCGTCGCCCGGCCCGGGCGGCGACGAAGCGCGCCGTGCCGGGGCGCCGCGCCGCGATCTCCTTCTGATCAAGCTCTCGGCCACTCCCGCGTTGCCGAACGAGGGCACGGACGGCGCGATCGGGATCCTCGATTTCGACCAGCTGGTCCGTTCGCTCGGAGCGACGGCGGTCCGGCCGGTCTTCCGGCGTCCGCCGCGCGGGCGGAGGGATCCGGCCGGGGCCGACGCGCTCGGGATCGACCGCTGGGTCCGCCTCGAGCTGGGCCGCGAGCGCGACGATCTCGCGGCGCTGGCCCGGCGGTTCGAGGCGCTGCGTTCGGTCGAGCGGGCCGAGCCAGACCGATCCGTCATGCCGGCCGTCGTGCCCGACGATCCCGACTACTCGACCGCCCAGTGGAGTCTGAAACCCGACCGCGCCGACGCGGAGACGGCGTGGAACGTCGACACCGACTCGAGCGAGCACGTGATCTTCGTGATCGACACCGGCGTCGAGACGACCCACGGCGACATCGCCGCCAACCTCTGGATCAACCCGGGCGAGATCGCGGGCAACGGCCTCGACGACGACGGCAACGGCTTCGTCGACGACGTGCACGGCTGGAACTTCGCCTCCGACAACCCCGACGTCTCCGACACCTGGGGGCACGGCATCCACGTCAACGGGATCATCGGCGCGGCGGGCGACAACTCGACCCAGGTGGCGGGCATCCACTGGAGCTGCCGCCTCGCGCAGGGGCGGATCTTCGACCAGCGCGCCGCCATGTGGTCGGTGGCCGCGGCGGCGACCGTCTACGCCGCCGACCAGGGCGCCATCGCCACCAACAACTCGTGGGGCGACTCCGATCCGGGGCCGCAGGTGTTCGTCGACGCCATGCGCTACGCGGCCGGCCTCGACGTCCTGCAGGTCGCCGCCGCCGGGAACCAGGGCAACACCGGACTCTCCTGGCCGGCCGCCTACGACGAGATGGTCTCGGTGGCGTCGACCGACTCGGCCGACCTCCTCTCATGGTTCTCGTCCCACGGCGACTGGATCGACATGGCCGCCCCCGGGGAGGCGATCTTCAACCTCTGGGTGAACCAGGGCACCGCCTCGCTCTCGGGAACGTCGATGGCCTCGCCGCACGTGGCGGGCGCCGGCGCGCTGCTCCGGTCGGTCAATCCGCAGCTCACCGCCGAGGAGACCCGGGTGACCCTGAGATCGATGAGCGACGACCTCGGTGCGCCGGGGTACGACGCCGACTTCGGCCACGGCCGCCTCGACATCGCCCGGGCGGTGGACGCCGCGGCCGCGATCCGGCTCTCCACGCGCACGCCCACGCGACCGGGGACGGTGGACGTGATGCTCGACGCGCCCGGCGAGGCGAACATGGTGCACGTGCTCCTGGCCGGCTGGTCGGGGATCGATCCCGGGCTCGAGCTTTCCGGTTTCGATCCCGCCGACTCACGCATCCTGCCGCTCAACCACGACCTGCTGGTCCAGTTCCAGCTCAACCGCCCGTTCAACGGCGTCACGTCCGGGTTCATCGGCACGCTCGACGCGGCCGGGCGGGCGGTCGCGACCTTCCACGTGGCGGGCGGCGACGTCTTCGCCGGCCGGACGATCTCGCTCTGCTTCTGCACGCTCGATCCGAACGACCTCGACCACGTGCGCTTCGTCTCCGCGCCGCTCTCGTTCGTGGTTCCGTAGGCGCGGCGCCGGCGTCAGATCTTGTTCTCGAGGGCGAGCGTGCGAACGCGCTCGTCGAGCTTCGAGCGCTTCTCGGCGATCGTCGTGTCGAGCCGCTGCTTCTCCGCGGTGAGCTCGGCGATGCGGTCCTCGCTCTTCTGGAGCTGCTCGACGTAGCGGCCGCGCAGCTGCTGCTCCGCCGAGGTCGTCCCCAGCGAACCGAGGTTCTTGCGCAGCCGCTCCTGGTCCTGCGCGATCGCGCCGAGATCGCCTGCGAGGCGCTGCGAGCGCCGCTCTAGCTCGGCGAGCTCCGCCTTCATGGCCACGATCTCGCGCAGCGCCTTCTCCATCTCCGGCGAGAGCAGCCGCCGGCGCACGAAGGCCTCGACCTCCTCGCTCGAGAGATTGGCGAGCGACACCTGGCTCTGCTGGGCGTACTCCTCCTTCACGGCGAAGACCACCGTCTTCCCGCCGTCGACCGCGATCGCGAAGCGCCAGTGCTCGGGCGTCTCCTCGAGCGGCTTCTGGCCGGGGACGAGCGCGAAGCCCGGCCGCCGCGGATGCTCGATCACGGCGTCGCGCCGCTTCTCGTCGCCGTTGCGCACGATGTAGCCGGTGGTGGCGACGATGCGCGCGTCCATCCAGAGCAGGCCGTTGAGGCAGCGCACGCGCTCGACGCGCTCCTGCCCGCTCTCCTGCCGGGTGTCGACGGTGACCGCGAGGTCGACCGCGTAGGAGAGGTAGCGCTCCTGCCCGGGCTCGAGCGTCTCGACCAGCGCCTCGCCGGCGTAGGTGTCGTCGGCCAGCACGGTGACCGGCCCCCCTTCGAGCGTGAGCCCGGTGGTGTTCCGGAAGCGGACGGCCGACATCGCGTTGCGCGCGCGCACCCGCTCGTTGAAGAGCGCGACCTGTCCCGCCTCCACCGCCGCTCCGACGATCGGGATGAGCGCCGAGCGGTTGCGCTTCACGGTGACCGCGTGGTCGATGCGGTACTCGAAGAGGTTGCCGAGCTCGCGGGTCCAGGTCGTCGCCTCGGCGGTCGCCGCGTCGAGCGCGTCGGACCGGCGGGCGCGCTCCGACAGCCGCTTGAGCGCCGCCTCGGCGGGCGCGGCGGTCGCGGGAGCCCCGGGGGCGGCGAGCGCGGCCCGGCGGCCGCGGTCGGCCGAGCCCTTCGCGCGCTCCTCCCCGGCGTCGGCGAGCTCCTCCTTGTCGGCCCAGCCGCCCTCGTGCGTCTGCGGCGCGACCGCCAGCTCCTCGGCCACCTTCACCACCGGTCGGCGCGTGTAGCGCGGCGTGTAGAGGTCCTGCACGAAGGAGACTGGCAGTCCGGCCACCAGCGACAGCTCGACGTCGTTCCAGTCCTCGTCGCTCGTGTTGTCGACGATCGCCCAGCCCTGCAGCAGGTTGCGCTCGCCGAGCACGAGGCGGTAGCTCGCCTTCCAGACCGGCACCTCGACGGTGTAGCTCACGAAGACGTCGCGCCCTCCGCGGCCCTCCAGCCGGAGCTGCATGCTCTTGCGCTCCGCGCGGTAGGAGTCGCGCAGGATCTCGAGATAGCGGCGCACGTCGTCGGAGAGGTCGCGGTCGAGGAAGCGGACCGACTGCACCTCGATCGAGTCGAAGCTCACCGCCGTGCCGTCGTCGGCGAGGAGGGTGACGCGAGACACCTCCGCGATCTTCTCGCCGGTCGCGACCTGGCGCGGCTCCACGCCGAGCACGCTGCCCACGACGACCTGGCCGGCGAGCTTCACCTCGACCTGCGCGCCGCGGAACATGCGCAGCATCGCCACGATCGCCCCCTCGCGCGGCAGCTCGAAGCCGAACTCCGAGAGCAGCCTCTCGGCCGGCGCCTGCGAGTCGTAGCCGATGGTCGAGATGCGTCCGCCGTCGAGGTCGAGCGCCGTGAGCGACTTGAGGACGTCGTTCATCTGCCCGGCCGAGAAGCGCAGCGACGCGATGCCGTCGCCCTCCGCCCGGCCGGCGCGCTCGAAGTAGCCGAGCCCGTGCTTGTAGAGGACGACCTTGCGGATCGGCAGCTCGATCGCGCTCCCCGCCGGCGGCGGCGACTGCGCGAATGCGCCGGCCGCCAGCGCTCCGGCCAGGGCCGCACCACGTCCCGCCCACCCGATCGGATCCGGAATGGCCATGCTCGTCCTCCTCGGCGCTTCGGCGCGCCCGGGTGCGACCGCCCGCGCGCGCTCCGGTTCCCGGCTCGCCTGGCGCGGCGCTGCGCGGTCGCCGCGCCTCACCCGCCCTCCGCCGCGGCCGCTTCACCCTCCAGGGCGCCGGCGCACGCCGTCTCGCCTTCGAGATCGTCCAGGTAGCCGTCGGGGAGCGCCACCCTCTGCGTGCCGCTCCGCTTGCACCGGCGTGCCCGCAGCGCCGCCGGCGGGAAGGGGTGGGTCGGGTCGAGGCCGGAGAGGAGCGCCCGCACCTCGTCGAGGCTGCTCGCACGGAAGAGCGCGTCGCGCACCGCCGCGGAGCCGGGGAAGCCCTTGAGGTACCAGCCGCACCACTTGCGCAGCTCGAGCACCCCGAACTTCGGCCCGAACAGCTCGATGAGAAGGCCGGCGTGCCGGAGCAGCACCTCGACGACCTCGCCGAGCCGGGGAGGCGGCGGCGGGGGCCGCCCTGCGAACAGCTCGGCCAGCTCCCGGAAGAGCCACGGCCGCCCGAGGCAGCCGCGCCCGACGATCACGCCGTCGCAGCGGGTCGTCCGCATCATCCGCAGCGCGTCGTCCGCCTCGAGCACGTCGCCGTTGCCGAGCACCTGGATGCCGGGGGTGGCCGCCTTGAGCTCGGCGATCGACTCCCAGCGCGCCGCGCCGTCGTAGAGCTGCGCCGCGGTGCGCGCGTGCAGTCCGATGGCGACGCAGCCCTCCTCGCGCGCGACCCGCCCGGAGGAGAGGTGCGAGAGATGCTCGTCGTCGATGCCGAGGCGGACCTTCACGCTGACCGGCACGTCGCCCGCGTTCGCGACCACCGCGCGCACCAGCCGCGCCATCAGGCGCGGCCGGATCGGGATGGCGGCGCCGCCCCCGCAGGAGGTCACCTTGCGCACCGGGCAGCCGAAGTTGAGGTCGAGGTGGTCGATCGCCCCCTCGCCGACGAGCTGCCGCGTCGCCTCCCCGAGCCAGTGCGGATCGACTCCGTAGAGCTGGAGCGAGCGCGGGCTCTCGTCGGGATGGAAGGCGGCGAGCTCGCGCGTCTTGCGCCGCCCCTCGGCGAGGCCGCGCGCGGTGATCATCTCGCTCACGTAGAGGCCGGCGCCGAAGCCGCGGCAGAGCCGCCGGAAGGCCTGGTTCGTCACGCCCGCCATCGGCGCGAGGACGACCGGCGGATCGACGCGGAAGCGCCGGTAGTCGAGCGGCGCGAACTCGCCCGCGGCGGCGGGCGGTTCGGGATGGAGCGGCGCAGTGCCCGAAGCGGTCATCGCCCGCTATCCTGCCGTCGTCCCGGGGGAGGTTCGAGCACCATGCGCAACGCCCTGGCGTCGTCCGTCCTCGCCGCTCTCCTCGCGCCGGCGCTCGCGCTGTCGGGCTGCAGCCAGACCCTCGTGCTGGTGCACGACGAGCAGCACCCGGCGGGCGGCCGCTTCATCGTGAACGCCACGATCGAGGAGTGGCCGCAGGGCTACTACTCGGCCGTCATCACCATCCGCAACGTCTCGACCCGGCCGATCGCCCTCGAGCCGGGGATGTTCCGGCTGGAGGGCACCGCTCCGACCGCGTTCGTGCCGGCCGGCCGCATGCCGCTCTTCTTCGGCCGGGCGGGCTACCGGATGCCCGATCGAGTCGACGGACGCAGCACCGTGCAGGGCGAGATCTTCTACTCGATCCGCGGGACCAAGGTGCCGAGCGGGCCGGTGCGCCTGGTGGTCGCGCTGCCCGACGGCGAGCACGCCTTCGCGTTCGAGCTGGTGCAGTAGCGGGCCGGGCGGTCGTCCGCTCACCAGTCCTGCTCGTCCTTGAGCTGGCGGCTCATGAGGTCGCGAACCGCGCGCGACGGGTCCTTCCCCTCGTGCACGACCTGGTGGACCTGGTCGCAGATCGGCATCTCGACGCCGTGGTCCGCCGCCATCCGGTGGACGGCCGCCGCCGTCTTGACGCCCTCGGCCACCTGGCGCATCGACGCCACGATGTCGGCCACCTTCTCGCCGCGTCCGATCCGCATTCCGACCGCGCGGTTGCGGCCGTGCGGCGAGACGCACGAGGTGACGAGGTCGCCGATCCCGGCGAGCCCGAAGAAGGTCTCGCGCTGCGCGCCGAGCGCGACGCCCAGCCGCGCCATCTCCACCACCCCGCGCGTGAGCAGGGCCGCCTTGGTGTTGTCGCCGAAGCCGAGTCCGTCGACGATGCCGCCGGCGATCGAGATTACGTTCTTGAGCGCGCCGGCCAGCTCGACGCCGAGCGGGTCGGAGTTGGTGTAGATGCGGAAGCGCTCGGTGAAGAGCAGATCCTGGATCCGCAGCGCGAGCCCCTTGTCGGAGGAGGCCGCGACGATCGTGGTGGGCATGCGGTGTGCCACCTCCTCGGCGTGGCTCGGCCCGCTCAGGACCACGAGGGGCACGTCGCCGAGCATCTCGCGCACGATCTCGCTGGCGCGCCGCAGCGACTCCTGCTCGATCCCCTTGGTGGCGGTCACGAAGACTCGGCGCCCCTCGACCAGCGGCTTGCGCAGGCGTTCGAGGGTCGCTCGCAGGTACTGGCTCGGGATCGCCGAGAAGACCGCGCCGGTCCCCTGCAGCGCCTTCGGATCGGAGGTGATCTCGATGCGCTCGGGGATCTCCACGCCCGGCAGGTAGCGCGGGTTCCGGCGCGTCCGGGCCATCTCGGCGCCGTAGGCGGCGTCGTGCACGAAGAGCGCCACCTGCGCGCCGCGCTCGTCGAGCACCAGCGCGAGCGCCGTCCCCCACCCTCCCCCGCCCAGGACCAGTGCGCGTTCCATCGCTGCCCCTCAGGACGCCTGCGGCCGGCTCCGCGGCTCCTCGCCCTGCAGGAGCCGGCGGAGGTTGGCGCGATGTCGCACGACGATCAGCGCGCCCACGAGGAGGGACGCCCACTGCACGCCGGCGTCGACCGTGCACCACTTCCACCGCGGCAGGAGCCAGCAGAGGAGCGGCAGCGCCACCGCCGCGACCACCGAGGCGAGCGACACGAAGCCGCTCGCGCGCGCCACCACGAGCCACGCGGCGAACGCGAGAACCGTCGGCAGCGGCGCCAGCGCCGCGAACAGCCCCGCCCCGGTCGCGACCCCCTTTCCGCCCCGGAAGCGCAGGAAGAGCGAGAAGACGTGGCCGACCACGGCCGCGATCCCGGTCGCGAGCGCGAGGCGCGGAGCCGCCAGGCCGTCGCCGCTCCAGTACCGGCTCACCAGCAGCGCCGGCACGAAGCCCTTGGCGAAATCGAGGACGAACACGACGTGGAACCACGGCCGCCCGAGCACCCGGCCGGCGTTGGTCGCCCCGATGTTCCGGCTCCCGTGCTCGCGCAGGTCGACGCCGCGCAGCCGTCCGACGACGAGACCCACCGGCAGCGACCCGACCAGGTAGGCGGCGAGGACGAGCAGGAGGTCGATGGCGGCCATGGGCATCCGCGGGGAGCCGTCTCGAAGGGCGACGAGCATACGTCGGTTGCCGTCGCCGCGGCACCCCGTCATCATCGCGCGTCCCATGCCCTCGTCGCGCACGCGCCATCGCGGGACGGTCGACGGCGCGCCGCGGCGCCGCTCCCGCGACCTCCTCCGGCTGCGCGTCGGGATCGATTCGGGCGGCACCTTCACCGACCTCGTCGCGCTCGGGGGCGGGATCGAGCTGGCCTTCAAGCTGCCGTCCACCCCGGATGATCCGGCGCGGGCGGTCGAGCGGGCGCTCGACGAGCTCGGCCGCCGTCTCGCCGATCGCCTCCCCCGTCGCCTCGCCCGGCACGGGCGCGCTCCGCCGGTCGAGCTCGAGGTCGTGCACGGCACCACCGTCGCCACCAACGCGCTGCTGGAGGGACGGGCCGCGCGCGTCGTCTTCGTGACCAACGCCGGCTTCGAGGACCTGCTGGAGATCGGCCGGCAGGCGCGCCCCGACCTCTACGACCTCCATCCGCGGCGGCCGCCGCCCCTGGTCGATCGCGCCCTCCGGATGGGCGTCGACGAGCGCACGCTCGCCGACGGGACGCGCCTTCGCCGGCCGTCGGGGCGCGAGCTCGACGCGCTCCTGCGGCGGGTGCGAGCCGCCCGGCCGGAGGCGCTCGCGATCGGCCTCCTGCACGCCTGGCGCGAGCCGGCCGGCGAGCGCGAGATCGAGCGCGCGCTGCGGCGCCTGCGGCTGCCGATCTCGCGCTCGAGCGACGTGGCTCCGCTCCTGCGCGAGTACGAGCGCTTCTCCACCACCGTCGCCAACTCCGCGCTCGCCCCGCTCTGCCGCCGCTACCTCGGCCGGCTCGCGCGACGGCGTGCGCGGACCCGGCTCTTCGTCCTGCAGTCCAACGGCGGCCTCACGACCGCGCGCGCCGCGGCGCGCGCTCCGGTGCGCATCGTCCTGTCGGGCCCGGCGGGCGGCGTCGCCGCGGCCCACTCGCGGCTGCGCGCCGCGGGGGCGGCCGGCGCCATCACGCTCGACATGGGCGGCACCTCGACCGACCTGGGGCTCGTGCTCGGCGAGCCGCGCCGCACCGACCAGGTCGATCTCGACGGCCGTCCGCTCCTGGTCGATGCGCTCGAGATCCACTCGATCGGAGCGGGCGGCGGCTCGCGGCTCTGGATCGACGACGGCGGCAGCCTGCGCGTCGGCCCCAGATCCTCCGGAGCCGATCCCGGCCCCGCCTGCTACGGCCGGGGGGTGGAGCCGTGCCTGACCGACGCGCACGCGCTGCTCGGCCGCCTTCCGCTCGAGGAGCGGCTCGGCGGCGCGATCGCGCTCGACGCCGGGCGCAGCCTCGCCGCCATCGCGCCGCTCGCCCGCCGGCTCCGCGCCTCGCCGGTCGCCGTCGCCGCCGCCGCGCTCGACGTCGCCGACGCCGCCATGGAGCGGGCGATGAAGCGCGTGTCGCTCGAGCGCGGCCACGACCCGCGCGAGCTGGCTCTCTTCGTCTTCGGCGGCGCCGGCGGACTGCACGCCTGCCGGCTGGCGCGCCGGCTCGGGATGCGCGAGGTGATCGTGCCGCCATGGCCGGGCGCCACGTCGGCGTGGGGAATGGCGACCAGCGACGCCCGGCTCGCCGTCGCGCAGGGTCTCGTGCGCGAGGTCGACGGGCGTGCGGGCGCGGAGCTCGAGCGCGCCTTCGCGCGGCTCTCGGCGCGCGCGCGACGCGAGCTGCGGTCGGAGCTCGGTCCGGGACCGGTGCGGATCGAGCGCGTCGCGGCCTGCCGCTACCGCGGGCAGTCGTTCGAGCTCCAGGTCCCGTTCGCGCGCGACCTCCGCCGCCGCTTCGAGGCGCTGCACCAGCAGCGGTTCGGCTTCCGGCACTCGGGGAGCGCGGTCGAATGCGTCGCCCTGCACGTGGCGGCGATCCGTCGCAGCCCGCCGCCGCGCCGCGGCGCGGCCCGGGACGATCCGCGGGCGGCGCGCCTCGAGCCGGTGCTCGCCCGATTCCCCGATTCGGGCGACCTCGAGCCGCGCCGCGTGCCGCGGCTCCGCCGCGACGAGCTGCGTCCGGGGCGGACGGTCCGCGGTCCGTTCGTCCTGCTCGAGAGCACGGCGACCACCATCGTCGAGCCCGGCTTCCAGGCGCGGGTCGACTCGAGCGGCTGCCTGCGCCTCGGCCTCCGGCCGTAGGATCTCGCCCCCTTCCGCCGCCCCCATTCCGGAGAGCCCGATGGCGTCCGCGACTCCCGTCGTCTTCGTGGGCCTCGGCCCGATCGGCCGCAGCGCACTCGCGCACGCGCTCGGAAGAAGGAGCCTCCGGATCGTCGCCGCGTGCGACGCCGACGCGGCGCTGGCCGGCCGAAGGCTGCGCGACCTCGTCGCCGGCGCGCCCCGTTCGGTGCGCGTGAGCCCGTCGGTGGCGGCGCTGCCGAAGCTCCCGCGCGGCGCCGTCGCCGTCGTCTGCACCAGCTCCCAGGTCGTGCGCGCGCGAGAGACGTTCGAGGCGCTGCTGAGCCGCGGACTGCACGTGGTGTCGAGCTGCGAGGAGCTGGTCTTCCCCCACCGCCGCCATGCCGCGTGGACGCGCCGGATCGACGCCCTCGCGCGCCGGCGGCGCGTCGCGCTGCTCGGCACCGGCGTGAACCCCGGTTTCGTCCTCGACCTGTTGCCGGCGCTGCTCAGCGCGCCCTGCCTCACGATCGCGGCAGTGCGGGCGCGCCGGGTAGTCGACGCGGCGACGCGGCGCGGCCCGCTCCAGCGCAAGGTGGGCGCCGGGCTGGATGAGTCCACGTTCCGCGCGGAAGTCGCCGCCGGCCGCCTCGGCCACGTCGGCCTGCCCGAGTCGGCCGGACTCCTCTGCGCCGCGTTCGGGTTCGGGCGGCCGCGCATCGAGCAGAGCATCGACCCGGTGACGGCGCGCGCCGCGATCGAGACGCCGTTCGTGCGCGTCGAGCCCGGGCAGGTCGCCGGCATCGATCACCGGCTGGTCGCCACCGCGCCGCGGGGGCGGGTGGAGCTGCGGCTGCAGATGTACCTGGGAGCGCCCGACCCGGCCGACGAGATCGAGATCGACGGCGATCCTCCGATGCGGGCGCGGCTCGAGGGCGGCACGCCCGGCGATCTCGCGACGGTGGCGGCGCTGCTCAACGCCGCGCCCGCGATGCACCGCCTCGCGCCGGGACTGCGCACGGTGCTCGACGGCCCGGTCCCGCTCTGCCGCGCCCTCGCCTGACCGCGCGTCGCTTGGCGCGCTTCACCGCTTCGGAGAGAGCCGCAGCACTCCGCGCCGCGCGTCGAGCGAGAGCGAGAAGTGCTCGAGGAAGTTGAGACCGATCAGCGCCTCGCCGCCCCCCTCCTCCTGCAGCGGGAGCACCACCACGTCGACGTCGGTGACGCGGGCGCCCTGCACGTCGATCGACTCGAGGCGGACGACCGGGGCCTCGAGCCGTCCGCTCGCCGTCGTGATCTGCACGCGCCGCAGCGGCCGCGCGCGGTCGACGCGCAGCCGGTCGGCGAGCCGCTCGCTGATGGCGCTGATGGTCGCGCCGGTGTCGATGATGACGCCGGCCTCGACGCGCCCCG
>Ga0187893_10008382_pt1 | contig 16321 bp, 12 predicted proteins | sample MA1701074metaG_FD_139574 | JGI IMG/M metagenome (GOLD analysis project Ga0187893, IMG submission 139574) | White microbial mat communities from a basaltic lava cave in the Kipuka Kanohina Cave System on the Island of Hawaii, USA - MA170107-4 metaG ...
CGGAGTCCGCCGAGACCGTTTCCGCCAAACAGAGGATTGCCGAGTCGAAGGCCGTAGTCGACTTCGGGCTCTACGGACTCATCACGGGGCAGGGACTCGAAGAAATCCCTCGCATGGCTGCCGCCGGCGTCGTCGGATTCAAGGTCTTCATGGCGCGCTCCGTCAGTCCGCTCCCTTGTCCCGACGATGGGCAGTTCCTGGCCGCCTGTCGAGCCGCGGCGGCGGTCGGTCTGCGGATCGGGGTCCACGCGGAGAACTCGGCGTTGCTCGATTGGCACGCCTGCCGCTTGCAGGCAGCGGGCCGGACCGATGCGTCGGCCCACTATGAAGCACGCCCCAACATCGCGGAGCGCGAGGCGATCGAGCGCGCCATCCTGCTCGCCGCGGAAGGCGGCTGTTCGCTCCACATTTTCCACATGAGCTCGCGCGAAGGGGTCGAGGCGGTCCGCCGGGCCCGGCAACGCGGCCAGGACGTGTCGGCGGAGACATGTCCACACTATCTGCTGTTGGACCACACGATGGTAGAGACGCTCGGCTCGGTGCTGAAGATGAACCCGCCCGTCCGCACTCCGTTCGATCAGCGGGCGCTGTGGGAGGGACTGCTGGACGGCACCATCGGGGCCATTGCGACGGATCACTCCCCGCATACCGAAGAGGAGAAGACGCGGCCAAACATCTGGGAGGCGGTGGCCGGATTCACGGGCGTGGAGACGTCGATGCCGTTGCTGCTCACTGAGGTGAATCGTGGCCGTCTCTCGCTGTCGCAGTACGTCAGGGTCGCCGCCGAGAATCCCGCGCGAATCTGGGGCCTGTATCCGCGGAAGGGCGTGATCCAGGTCGGCTCCGATGCCGATCTCGCGATCGTGGACATGACGATGGAGGGCATCGTGACGAGCGATGATCTTCACTCGCGAACGCGCGTCACGCCGTTCAGCGGGTATCACGTCCGCGGCCGGCCCCTGCACACGATCGTCCGCGGGCAGGTCGTGATGCGGGAAGGCACGGTGGTCGACAGGCCGGTCGGGCGCATGGTCGCCCGTGGTGAGGGGAGTGGGTAATGGCGTACATGACACTTGGCTCATCGGTGAGGCGGGCGGACGGCCTCGAGAAGGTCACGGGGAGTGCTGTCTACACGGCCGACATCGAGGTACCCGGGATGCTCATCGGGAGGATTTTCCGGAGCACGTTACCTCATGCGCGCATCGTGAAGGTCGACGTCGAGGAGGCCCGGCGGCTGCGCGGCGTGGTTGGGGTTTTCACACCGGACGATGCAGCGGCGCTCCCGCACCCGACCTATGGACCTTTCCTCAGCGACCAGCCGGTTGTGGCTCTTAACAAAGTCCGGTTCGTCGGGGAACCCGTGGCCGCCGTCGCCGCGGAAGACGAGGACACCGCCGAGGCGGCCCTCGACTTGATCCGGGTGGAGTACGAGGAGTTGCCCGCGATTCTGATGCCCGAGGCGGCAATCGCCCCGGGAGCCTCGGTCTTGCACGAGGAGCGCGTTTGGCCGCACGTCGTCTGGTCGGATCTCAAGAGCTCCGAGTATCGTCCGGGCACCAACACGTGCAGCGTGTTCCATCTGAGGAAGGGTGACGTCGACGCCGCCTTGGTCTCGGCCGACCTCGTCGTCGAGACGGCCACGCGTGTGCCCGTAGTGCAGCACGCGCACATGGAGCCTCACGCGACGCTCGCGGAGTGGGACCGTACCGGGAAGCTGACGGTCTGGAGCTCGACACAGAACCCTTCCGTCATCCGCGCCCAACTGGCCGAGGTCTTCGGGATCCCTCACTCGAAGGTCCGTGTCATCGCTCCATACGTGGGCGGAGGCTACGGGGCCAAGGCGCACCCGCGACTCGAGCCACTCGTCTCCGCCCTGGCCCGCAAGGTCGGCCGACCGGTGCGTGTCGTCCTCACGAGAGAGGAAGTCTTCCTCACCGTCACGCGGCATGCCGCGGCCGTGACGATCGTGTCCGGCGTACGGCGGGACGGCACGATCGTGGCTAGGGCCGTCGACGCCCTGTACGATACCGGCGCGTACGCCGACTCCGGACCCCGGACCGCCAAGAACGGCGGGTACGCCGCGCCCGGCCCTTACCGGATCCCGAACATCCGGGTGGAGTCGTCGGCGATCTATACGAACAAGGTGCCCGCCGGGCCCTACCGTGGGTTCGGTGTGCCGCAGGTGACCTGGAACTGTGAGCAGCACATGGACGAGCTGGCGGCGGCGCTCGGCATGGATGCCCTCGAGTTCCGGCTCAAGAACATCGTCGGCGAGGGCGACGAGATCGCGACGGGAGAGCGGCTGCACGCCGCGAACGTTCGCGAGTGTCTCGTCCGTTGCGCGATGGCGATCGGCTGGAGCGCGCACCCGGCGGGAGCAAGTCGCGAGCGCCCCCTCCCGCCGCGCCGCGCCAGCGGCAAAGGCTTGAGTTGCCACATTAAGAGCACGTTCACGCCCTCGCTGTCTTTGGCCTCCGGCCGTATGAACGAGGATGGCAGCGTGGTGGTCTACTCCGGAACCGTGGAAATCGGCCAAGGCGCGCGGACCGTGATGGGCCAAATCGCGGCGGAGGAGCTGGCCCTGCCGTACGATCGGGTGGACGTGGTCCTCTCCGACACCGACGTCACGCCGTACGACCAGTCGACCACGTCGAGCCGGTCGACGTTCAGCATGGGGAACGCCGTGCGCGGGGTCGCACTGGACCTCAAGCAGCAGCTCCTGGCGCTGGCGGCCGCTCAGTTGGAAGCAGCGGTCGAGGATCTCGAACTCTGGGACGGGTGCGTGTCGGTGAAGGGGAGCCCGGGACGGGCCCTCACCTACGCCGACGTCATACGCGGCTGTTTCGGAGCGGGACTGGGGGCGCTCCTCGGCCACTCGACCTTCCAGACGCAGGGGGGAAAGCTCGATCCGGCGACGGGCCAGGGCAAGGCGTCGGCCTTTTGGTTCGCCGCGGCGTGCGGGGCTGACGTCGAGGTCGATATAGAGACGGGGAGCGTGACGATTCGGCGGATGGCGATGGCGGTGGACGTGGGCAGGGCGATCCATCCATTGAACTGCGACATGCAGAACGAAGGTTCGCTGATGATGGGCCTGGGCACGACCCTCTACGAGGAGCTCCTCTTCGACAATGGACAGCCCACGAATCCCACGTTTCTCGACTACGGCCTCCCCACCTTCCTCGAGATGCCCACGCAGTTCCAGTCGATCCTGGTGGAGACGCCGCACCGTGAGGGGCCGTTCGGGGCCAAGGGTGTGGGCGAGGTGGGGCTGCCTGCCGTCGCTGCGGCGGTCGGCAACGCGGTCTGCGACGCCGTCGGTGTCCGCATCACGGAGCTGCCGATCACGCCTGAAAAGGTGCTCCGCGCTCTGACCGAGCGCCGGGAGGGAGGCGCGGGCCGATGAAGATCACCGACGTTGAGGCCATCAGTCTTCTGATTCCGATCGAGGGGTCGATTCAACCGCCGATCAGCATCCCATTCCGGACAAGCTCACCGGAGTCATCTTCCGTGACTACCGGACGACACTGGTGCGGGTGCACACCGACGAAGGTGTGACCGGGGTCGGAGAGTGCATGGTCCGGCTGGCGCCGACGGCGACTCGCGACATCATCGACTGCATCAAACCGGTGTTGATCGGCGCGGATCCGTTCGATACCGACGTGCTGTGGGAGCAGCTCTGGGACGTCGTCGGCGGTGGCGCGAGGACATCCGGGTGGTGGAGGCTGTCCCGGCGCAGTGGGACCCGACGTCACACTGATGGTCGACGTCAATTGCGGCTACGATCGCAACACCGCGGTTATGGTCGGGCGGGAGCTGGAGCGGCTGGGCATCTACTGGTTCGAAGAGCCGCTTCCTCCGGACGACGTGGACGGATACGTCGCCCTCGCCGCTGCCCTCGATATTCCCGTCGCCGCGGGCGAGTCGGAGTTCACGCGATACGGCTTCAAGGCCCTGATCACCCGAGGCGCGGTCGACATCATCCAGCCCAACGTGTCGCGGACAGGCGGGTTCAGCGAGTGCCGGAGGATCGCGGCTCTAGCCAGCGCCTATCACATCCCCTATGCGCCGCATACTGGTAGCAGCTCGGTTGTGTGTATGGCAGCCTCGCTTCACTTGTCCTGCGCGCTCAAGGATTTCCTGATCTACGAGTATATGACAAGCGACTGGGCGAAGGATCAGCGGAACCCGCTGCGCCACGATCTGGCCGAGCTCCCCGCCGACGCCGTCCGCGACGGCCACGTCGTGGTGTCAGACCGTCCCGGCCTCGGCATCGTGCTCAATGAGGAAGTCGTGCGGAGGTATCGTCTCTGAGCGACCTGACAGACCGTATCCTGCCCATCGCCACGGCGGCGCTGCTCGACTGGCCCGCGCGGACTTTCCCAAACCGGACGGCCATCGTGTCCGGGGAGACCCGCGTCACCTTCGCCGAGTTCGACGCGCGGATCAACCGGCTCGCCAACGCGCTGCTCGATCTCGGGCTCGCTGAGAACGCGCGGGTGGCGGTGCTGATCGAGAACAGCCCGCAGGCCGTCGAGGCGCGCTTCGCCATCATGAAGGCCGGATTGTGCATGGTGCCGCTGAACACTCGGCAGTCGACTGCCGAGCAAACGGAGATAGTCAATCACAGCGAGGCGGCCTGCCTGATCGCGAGTGCAGCGTGGAGCGGCCGCGGCGCCGACCTTATGAAATCGAGCCCGCGTGTCCAGCGGTTCATCTTCGGCGACAGCGCGGGAACGGGAGCGCTGGACTACGAGCGCCTGTTGGCCGTCAGCTCCGCCCGGTCACCGGAGTTGGCGGTCTCGATCCACGCGCTGGAGAGGATCGCCTACACCTCCGGAACGACGGGAACACCGAAGGGGGTGATGCGCTCCTTCCTCAACTTCATCGCCCGGCTGCGCAACGACTTCCTCAACGAGGATCACGTCATCGACGAGAACGACGTGTTCGTCAACGTGGCCCCCCTGACCCATGCGGCTCGCAATCACGTGCACAAGTACTACGTCAAGGGCGCGACGAACGTCGTCCTGGACCGGTTCGATCCCGAGCTCGTCCTCACCACGATCGAGCGCGAGCGGGCGACGGGCGTGATGCTCGTTCCGACCATGCTCGTGCGCTTGCTGCGCTTCGACCGCCTGGATGCTTTCGACATCCGGAGCCTGCGTCTGATCTCCGTGGGGACCGCCCCGATCTCGCCGGAGACGATGGGGAAGGCGCTCGACCGCTTCGGCCCCATCGTGCGCCAGACGTACGGCCTGACCGAAGCGAGCCAGCCGATCCTCATCATGCCGCCTGCGGTCTTGAACACGGTCGATCTCGACGTCCGGGAGCGTCGGCTCGCCTCTTCGGGACGGCCGGCCCTGGGCGTAGAGGTCCGCATCGTCGATGGCGACGGGGTCGAGGTGCCCCCGGGGAAAGTCGGTGAGATCGTAATTCGCGGCGACGTCGTGACACCGGGATACTGGAACGACGTGGGGGCTACCGCGGAGCTGTTGCGGGACGGTTGGCTGCATACCGGCGACCTCGCGGGGCGTGACGAGGAGGGTTTCGTCTACATCAGCGATCGCGCCAAGGACATGATCATCAGTGGCGGTTTCAACGTGTATTCGCGGGAAGTCGAGCGCGCCCTTGAGACACATCCAGCCGTTCGGGAGGCAGCGGTGGTCGGGGTACCGGACCGTGAGTGGGGTGAGTCGATTGTGGCTTTTGTAGCCCTCAGCCCCGCCGCCGACGTCAGCGTCGATGAGCTGGTGCGCCACTGCCAGGAGCGCATCGCGAGCTACAAGAAACCGCGCGCCGTGCACATCCTTGCCGAGCTGCCGCGGAACGTTCAGGGCAAGGTTCGGAAGCCCGAGCTCCGCGAGGAAGCCATCCGACGAAGGGAAAGTTGATGAAGGTGTTCGACTACGAGCATCTAGAAATCGGTGAGGATCTCGGGACGCGGACGATCGACGTGACGGACGAGGTCGTGCGGGACTGTGCGGAGGCGATCGAGAGCACCCACGACTGGTACGTATCCGCGTCGCCCTTTGGCGGACGCATCGCGCCGCCGACGTTGCTGGATAACGAGTGCTTGCGCATCCTGGACACTCGGTACGCACGCTTCGGCAGCATCCACGCCAAGCAGTCATGGCGTTTCTGGCAGCCCGTCCGGGTGGGCAGCCGGCTGGACGTCAACGTGCGCATCTCCGACAAGTACGTACGGCGGGGAAAGGGCTACTTCGTCATGACTCTCACGGCGACCGATGAGGAAGGAAATACTGTCTGTACCGGTGTTCACACCTCGGTTGTCTCGCTTGTGAAGAGTCCAGCGGAGGTGGAGCGGTGAGCGGCGGCCTGAAGGTCGGCGAGCGGCTGCCGCCGGTCGTCTGGACCGTCACGCAGGATAAGGTCAACCGCTACTCTCGCTATGCCCTGGGACGCGATACCCCGAATATCCACACCGACCGCGAGAAGGCTATCCTCGCCGGCTTGCCAGGTCCGGTCGCGCATGGCCGGCATCCCGTGGCGATCGTGTCGGAGTCGATGGTGCGCGATTTCGGCGCAGCGTGGGTCCGGGGGGGCGAGCTCGACATGACGCTGACCCGGCTGATCTTCCCCGGCGACACCTTGACGCTGCAGCGCGAGGTCGTTGGAGTTGCCGGCAGCGGGGACGAGACGCTGGTCACCCTCAAGGTCATCTTCGTCAACCAAGACGGTCAGCCGGTGCAGACGGGAGAGGCGAGGGTGCACGTCCCGACCGGGACGATCCCCCCGTGAAGATCGGACTTCACCTCACCCCGTTCTGGAGTCCGCCCGACCGCAACCCGACGCAGATCATCGACGACGCCATTGCCGTCGTTCGCGCCGCGGCCACCATGGGCTTCGCGTGGGTATCGATCGGCCAGCACTGGCTGTCCTATCCCACGGTGTGGCCGCAGCCCTTCCCGATCCTTGCACGGCTCGCTCCCGAAAGTGGTCAGATGCGTCTGAAGACGTCGATGCTGCTCCTCCCTCTCCTCAACGCAGTGGAGACGGCCGAGAACGTGGCGACTCTCGACCACATCACGCACGGTCGCCTCGACGTGGGCCTGGCCATCGGCTACCGGCACCGGGAGCTCGAGGCGTCCGGGCTTCAGCGGAAGGACCGAGTGCCCAAGATCGAGGAGACGATTGCCCTGATGAAGCGGCTCTGGCTCGGCGAGGCCGTGACCTTTGAGGGCCGCTACAGCAGGGTCACGGAGGGCCGCCTCGGATTCCGTCCCCACCAGACGCCGCACCCGCCGCTGGAGATGGCGGCGCAGAGCGTGGACGCCACGCGGCGCGCGGCGCGGCTGGCGGATGCCGTCTTCTTCGGGCCCCAGGTGTTGTGGTCGGATGTGGCGGACCTCGCACGGCTCTTCCGGGAGCAGCGCGCCGCTCTCGACGCCGCGCCTGGACGCGTGCTCGCCTCCCGCGCCCTGATCATCGGCCGGAGCGGGCAAGAGGCCGCAGCCGCAGCCCGCACGTACCTCGAACGGACGTTCGCGATGTACCGAAGCTGGGGCATGCAGGAGTCCGGCATGGTTCCTCTCCAGCTCGGCTTCGACGGCGGTCTCGATTCCTGGACGATCAGCGGGACACCCGCGGAATGTCGGGACGTGATCGCCAGGGAGGGCGGGATGGTGGACGGCATCGGGCTGACGATCTACAGCCTTCCCCGCGAACTGACGGCCCGGATCCAGTACCTCCAGATGATCGCCGATGAGATCGTTCGTCCACTCGACGCCTTGACCCCGGGCAGGAGGCAGGAAAACGCTCGACAAGTATAGCGAAGTGACGTTCGAGGCGAGGGACCGGATCGCCATCAGCCACGAGGCGATGGTCCTCGACATCGAGCGCGCGTGTGCGCACGTAAACCGGGATCCCGGCATTTCGTGCTGGTCATCACTGGGGCCGGGACGGTCTTCTCCGCCGGCGGCAACGTCAAAGACATGGTCGATCGCGCCGGCATGTTTGGCGGCTCGCCGGTCGAGGTCTTCAGGGGGTATCGATACGGGATCCAGCGGATTCCCCTCGCCGTGGACGGCGTGGAGGTGCCGACGATCTGCGCGGTGAACGGGCCGGCCATTGGAGCAGGCTGCGATCTCGCCTTCATGTGCGATCTTCGTATCGCTTCGGACCAAGCAAGATTCAGGGAAACGTTCGTGAACCTCGGCATCGTGCCGGGCGACGGGGGCACCTACTTCCTGCCTCGAGCCGTGGGGGCGCAGAAGGCCGCGGAAATGATGTTCACCGGCGGCGCGATTCCCGCCTCGGAAGCCCTCGAGGCCGGTCTCGTACTGAAAGTCGTATCTCCCGCAAAGCTCATGCCGGCGACGATGGTGCTCGCCGCCGAGATCGCCCGCAAGCCTCCCGTGACGATTCGCTTGGCCAAGCTTCTCTACAGACAGGGCTTGCGTGCGGCGAACCTGCCTGACTTTCTGGAACTGTCCGCGGCATTCCAGGCGCTCTGTCACCATACTGAAGAGCACATCGAAGCCGTCCGCGACTTCTCGGCGAGGGCCAGGGAAGGCTCAGGAACGATCTTGAGGAGGGGGGTGGCTATATCGGTATCCCCCCAGACGGCGAGCACTCACATCGAGGCGTCGCAGGCGCGCGAGCTACAATGCGGGACCGCTGCGCTCAGTCAAGTTCCACAGCCGGCGGGACAACTCCTAAATGAGCCAGGGGCCCAGGTTGCGCGAGTTCTGTTGGCGCTGGACGAAGAGCAGCGAGACCACCTGGCTGATTCTCCCGATTTGGAGGATGGACCGCAAGTTCCGGCAAAGGCTGAACCGTGTCCGATGGAGACACCGCTTTCAGTCGAGCGGTCACGCAGATGGAGAATGCGATCATCTGTGCGCTTCGCGAGGGAGTGACTGACAAGCGACGGTTCGTCTATCGCGCCCGAGACCTGCTCGGGGCGCGGCGTCTGACGGGCAAGCTCCGGGACAATCTACTGGTCGAAGCGAAGAGCTCAGCCTCCGGGGTCTTCTCGCTATCGAGGAGAGCGAATGCTTCTTAACGGCCAGGGGAAGGGAAGCGAGTCTGTCGGTCGTCTACCAAGCGGCTGCGGGTATCGTCACGTACTGCCGGAGGCGTCGGCGCTACCGCGGGCGGTGGTAGGAAGGGGAATTCGTTAGATGCCGTTCCTTAGAGTTTGCGATCGGCGCTCTTCTGTGCGCCACTGACGGGAAGGAACTCCCCGGGAACATAGTCGGCCTTACATGACCTGTGTTACGGCCGAACAGCGATGGACCGAGCTTGCAGAATCGCGCAAGCCCAGTCGTCGACAAGCTTGAGTTGACCGATGCTGCTCAGCGCTTCGTCGTCCCGACGGGCGGCGTTGTCGGTACGGCGCTGACAAGGCCTACTACTCACCGCGCCTGACACCATCCAGGTTCCTGGCCGGAAGTATAGGGCCGGGCCGAACCCAGACGAAGGGCAGTACGCGACCGCGTTCTCGATCGATCGCCTATCGCTGCCGGACGTACGCGCGCCCCAGTGCTTCCGGGAAACTCACTCGTCCCAAGAACAGGAACATCAGCGCGACGACATAGGGGAGCATGAGAAACACATGCACCGGATAACCGGGCAGCAGCGTTTGTAGGCGAATCTGCAGGGCCCAACTAGCCCCGATCAGTATCGCACCGAAGAGGATCCTGAGCGGTCGCCAACTTCCAAAGTTCACCAGGATGATAGCGATCCAGCCGCGTCCGGCGACGATCCCTTCGAAGAAACCCGCTGAGTAGTAGAGACCGGTCGCGATGAGGCTGATGTGGGCGCCCGCAATCGCGGCCAGGACAGAGCACATCACGACGCAGAGGTAGCGGACACGCACTACGGAAACGCCGACAGTGTCGAGCGCTTCCGGTCGGTGCCCGGCCGCCTTAATCCATAGCCCGGCCCTCGTCTTCTCGAACAGGACCCACACCATGAGAGTCAAGACGAGCGCGACGTAGGTCATCGCATTCGTCCTGAACAGGACGGGCCCCAGGATCGGGATCCGATCGAAGGGCGGGATGACGACGTCCAGGGGAGAGGTATCCAGAGTGGAGGCGTGCCAGAATCCCATTCGATGGATGAAGCCGGTTACGCCGAGAGAAAAGATCCAAAGCACGATGCCTGTGTAGAATTGATTCGCGTGCAATGAGACAGTCAGGATCGCGACAACCAGCCCGAAAATCACGCCGATCATGAGCGCCGCCGTGAAGCCGACGACCAAGGACTGAAACGACGTGACTGCGATGAATCCGACCAGGGCACCCCATTCCATGACCCCTTCAAGGCCTATGTTCAGCACCCCGGCTCGCTCCGAAATTGCCTCACCGAGAGCGGCAATTAGAATCGGGATTGCGATGAGCATCCCCAGGGACAGGGTGGTTTCTATTGCTGCCTGCATCGTAGTATCTGCCTCACCTCGAGGCCCTTTGGCCCAGCGCCGTCGTCAGGAGCAAGCCAAATGCAATGAGCCCTAGCAGAAGCTGCGGGGTTTGGGAAGGTAGCACCTTCGAGTACGCCTTGACGAGCTCCCCCGTGCTGAGCACCATGCTCGTGATGACGGCTGCCGGAATGAGATAACCGAGCCGGCCAAAGGCTATAAAGGCTGAAATCATCCCATAGAAGCCGATGCCTTGAACGATCGTGTCGAAGCCGTACCCATAGACCCCTGTCACTTCCATGACTCCTGCTAGGCCCGAAAACCCCGCGCTCACGCAGACTGCGATCGTTCCCACCCGGACGACGTCGATGCCGGCCGCCCGGGCGGCCGCCATACTACTGCCCATGACGCGCATCATGTAGCCGAACCGCGTATAGCGAATGACGGCCACCGTGATCAAGACGAGGGTGATCGCGAGGAGGACTCCAACGTGGACCCGGCCGAAGAAACGGGGCAGCTCGGCGGACGGCAAGATCGGCGCGGTGTACGGCAAGAGGGGCCGCCCCTGCATCGGCCCGTACAGGAGAGCGGTGACGCTGTATTGACTCACGAAGTTGAGCAGGAGCGAGAGTAGCACTTCGTTCACGCCAAAGTGAAACTTGGCATAGGCGAGGATCAGGCCGAGGAGGGCGCCGGCGCCAAATCCGGTGGTTAGGGTCAGGCCGACATGCAGGAACCATGGCAGACCCTGGAGATGGATGGCAACCCAGGTGCCAGCGATCATGCCCACCATCAGTTGACCTGGCGAGCCGACGTTCCAGAAACCGATGCGGAACGCGAAGGCAAGCGTCAACGAGGACAATAGGATCGGCGAGATCCGGCGAAGCATCGTCGACAGACCTGATTGGGTGGTCAGCGGGTACAGAAACATGTCTTTGAAAAATCCAGTTACGTCTAGGCCGAGCGACCAGACCACAAGCCCGATCACCCCGTACGACAGGAGCAGAGACAGCGCCAAATAGCCGAGCGGGAGATACCGACTCGCCTCGGATCCGGGTCGTGAGACCTCTATCTCCTCGGCCCCTCCGCTTGTCGCCTGTGATTCGGCCTCGAAGGCTGCCATTCCGGTCAGTCCCTTGGCCGAGACGCCGGCGCCACTCCATCGCCAGACTGCCGGCCCGGCATCAGCCCCGGCCCCGCGAGACCGGGAAGTCACCGGTCATCAATCCTCCTATCTCCTCCTTCGTCGCGCTGGCGGCGTCCCGGATCCCGGTCATCCGCCCCTCGTACATCACCGCGATCCGGCCGCAGATTCCAAGTAGTTCGTCGAGGTCCTCCGAGACCAAGATGACGGAATTGCCGCTTTCAATGTACCGGCTCAGTCTGTCGTAAATGAAATGGCAGGATGCCAGATCCAGACCCTTAGTAGGGTTGTGTGCGCAGATGAGCATTGGGAAGGTCGCCAAGATTCGACCGAGGATTAGTTTCTGCTGATTCCCTCCCGAAAGGGTGCGCATCTCGTCTGTCGCGTGCCCGTACTTGACGTTGTAGCCCTCGACGATGCCAGCACAGGTCTCCGCGATCTTCGCATAGTCCAACAGCAGGCCGGCCTTCGTGAAGCGCGGACTTGAATAGAACGACAGCGCGACGTTGTCTCGGAGCGAGAGGTCGCCGACGGCATTCATGGCCCGGTCCTCGAAGATGTGAGCGTAACCACGAGCTAGCATCTCGGCGGGTCCGCAAGCCGTCACGTCTTCGCCGTCGAAGACGATGGTGCCCCGGTCCGCTCTGCGAAGGCCGAGTAGCGCCTCGCCGAGTTCAACCTGGCCATTCCCAGACACTCCGGCTATACCCAAGATCTCACCGCGTTTCACATCGAAGGACACGCCGTTCAAGGTCTGCTTACCACCCGGTCCTCCAAGAGTCACATCTGTTACCGTGAGTATCGCATCGCGACCGCGCGTGCTTGGCTGCGATGCTGATCCAAGAACCGCGCCAAACATCGCCCGGGTCAGCTGCTCGGGAGAAAGATCGGCACGCGCGTAGACCCCCTCGACGTGGCCGTTTCTGAGGACCGTGACACGATCGCAGATTTCGAAGACTTCCGGCAGCTTGTGAGTGATGAACGGCACGACCGCTCGCCCGTCATCAGCGAGCGCGCGAACCAGCTTGAGGAGGCGAGCCTTGTCCTGCGGCCCGATCGACGAGGTCGGCTCATCGAAGATGATCACGTCGGCGTCGCGAAACAATGTCTTCAGGATCTCAATGCGCTGGCGCTCACCGACGGACAAATCCTTGATTCGCGCGTCGATATTGACCGTTAGACCATACCTGCGGGAAAGCTCCGCAATCCGCCGGCGCGCGCGACTCGTGTCGACAAAGACTGCGCCCCACGCAGGCTCTGCACCGAGAATGATATTCTCGAGCGCTGTAAACTCGGGGATGAGCATGAGCTCCTGGTGCACCATCCCGATTCCGTGGCGGATGGCGTCGGCGGGCGACTTGAGGACAACGGGTGCACCTTGGATCCGGATCTCCCCGGCGTCGGGCTGGTAGATTCCGAACAAGATCTTCATCAGTGTGCTCTTCCCGGCGCCGTTTTCCCCTAGTAGCGCATGGATTTCGCCCCGTCTAACGTCGAAGCTGATGTGGTCGTTCGCTACAATGCCTGGGAAGCGCTTTGTGATCTCCCGCAGTTCGATGACGCTGCTCGTCGCCATTCCCCAAACTTCTACTTCCTGCCTTCCACGATCTTCTTGGCGTCGGCGAGCTTGGCGTTGAACTTTTCCAGTGTGAGGACACCGTCCAGGATTGATTTCTGTGCCTTCTTGAAGGCCTCGATGGCGTCGCTCGGGATCTTTCCTTGCCAGGCAGGATTCACTTCGGCGCGGGGCCAGGCACCGAGCGGCCCGCCGCTGAGGGGCACCCGGACAATCTTGCCACCGAACGTTTTCGCAAACTCGCCCTTGACGACGGCAGTGATGATCCGTTTGTAGATCTCGTCAGTCCCCGGGTACTTGTTGGCACCGGCGTTGGTGACGCCGATGCAGATCTCCGGGAACTCGTCGATCAGCCCCGCCCAATTCGCACCGACGACCGGAAGTTTTTTCGCCTTGCACTCTTGCATGACGCCGAGGCCGGTGCCATTCGCATACTGGAGGACGATATCGACGCCATAGGCGATCTGCTGCGCGGCGAGCTTCCGGCCAAGGTCCGGATCACCCCACTTCCCCGCCCATACGTACTGGCTCACATCGGCTTTCGGGTTGGAGTCCTTGACCCCTGCAACAAATGCGTAGCCCTTACGGACGACGCTCGGGAACGGTTCGCCTCCGATGAACCCGACCTTGTTGATTTTGGTCATCTTGCCGGCGAGGATCCCGAAGAGGTAGTGCTGCTGCGCGAACCCAAGCCCCGTATCCATCACCACCATGTTCTTCGGCAACTCCTTGGTGCCGGGGGGCGTCGCATCCTCCAGACCGATGCCAGACTCGGCAATGTACTTTTCTTTGTGTTTGATCCCCGCCTTGTAGAGCTCCGGGCCTCGACCTTCATCGAGGACGAAGATGGTCTGGACACCGAGCGCGAAGAGCTTGTCGGCCTGCTCCGGGTAGTCGGGGGGTGCGACGCCAAAGCTCTGGACGAACTCCACGCTCATGCCAGAGGGCTTAAAATCTCGCGACACACGGTTCAGCACCTCGAGCTGCGACTGCCCCCAGCTCTTGTCGTTGTCGGTGACGCTCGACATGTACCCGGCCTTAAACGCTTTTGCCTGGGCAGACGCGTGCCGGAGGCCGGTCATGCTGAGCGCGGCCACGCCCGATCCGAGCAGGACTCCCTTGCGAAGGACGTCTCGTCGTGTCACGCCTGTCTTGAATTCCATTGCGCGCCTCCCTGTGTGGTCGAATAACAAGCCGTTGCCCACAGCCGGCTCACCGAGCTCGCCAGGCGAGCTGGTCCGGCCGTCAATCCAATCACCACCGGCGATACTTCTCCTGGCGGAGGTACTTTCCCGTTCCCATGCGTCCGACGATCTTCCCATGCTCCATGATGACGTTGCCCCGCACTATGGTCATGATCGGCCAGCCCTTCAGCGTCATTCCATCATAGAGGTTGAAGTCCGAGAGTGAGGGGAACAGGTCCGGCGAGACCGTGATCTCCTTGTTCAGATCGACAACCACAAGGTCGGCATCGAAGCCAACCGCGATTCTTCCCTTTCTGGGCCAGAGTCCGTAGAGACGCGCAGGGTTCTCCGCCGCGATCTGAGCGAGTCGGTTGATCGAGATCCGGCCCTTGTTCACACCTTCGCTCAGCATGACGGGGTAATAGGTCTCGGCTGACGGGAAGCCCCACGTGCAGCCCCAGATGTCGGTCTGCTGCTTCGCAGACTTGAACGTCTCCATGTGGTCAGAACCGAGGCAGTCGATGGTGCCGTCATTGATCGCCTGCCATAGCCGTTCCTGATCGGCCTTGTCCCTCAGCGGCGCCTTCTGCTTCGCGAAGGCCCCGGTCGGGTCGTCCTTGAAGCGCGAGTGCTTCGTGAAGGCCAGGTAATGTGGACACGTCTCAACGTACACCTCGATCCCCCTCCGCTTGCATTCGTAGAGGTGGTCGATGCTCTCCCGCGCTGAGGTATGAACAAAGTAGATGGGTAGGCCGATGTGCTGTGCCAGCTGAATATCCCGGCTTTGTGCCGTGTACTCGGCGATGTTTGGGCGTGCGTCCGCCCAGTCCGTGAGGGTCGGATCCCTGCCCTCGCTCTTAACGCGCTTTTGCACGTCAAACATGTACTTTCGGATGATGTAGGGATTCTCGGCATGGACGGCTGCGACGCCTCCGACCTCCTTTACAACCTCCCACGCCGCAAGAAGTTGCCCGTCATCCATTCCGTGAAAGCCAGTGATGCGGTGCGAGCGCCCACCCTTCGGGAAGTGGTTTAGGAACTTAAACGAAGTGATGCCGAAGATGTCTACGAACGCGGGAATGTCGGCAACGTCCACTTCGTCGCTAATCCACGGACGAAGCGCAGAGTCGATGACTGAGTTTTCCTCGACGGTCTTCTTGATGCGCTCGAACATCTCCAGGGTGGGGGGGTGCTCGACCTTGTCGGCCTCGACCTCCAGCATGGACTTCATCGTGTTCATCATGATGGCTGTCGTCATGCCACCAAAAGTCGCACCCATCGTTCCCCTCTGGCATTCCTCGCTGAACTCCTTGTAAAAGCCGTAATGGTGATGAGGGTCGACCGCGCCCGGCATGAGGAAGTGTCCTCCAGCATCGATCGTCCGGCTCGCCGTCGGTAGTTCTTGCTCTCTCAAGACGGCCACAACCTTGCCATCCTGGACGGCGACACCGTGACCCACCAGCGTCTCGGAAGTCGTGACGATCTTACAGTTCCTAACGACGAGATCGGCATGCATGGTGTCTGATCCTCCTAGCCTCGGTCCGGGCTGAACTGTACTAGTTCGCGCACGTCACGGCCGGCAAAGCGACGTCGCGGTCCCACCCCTGATGACAGTGGTCTCGGTGGACCATGCCTGAGTGCTCCGCAGCCGACGCGCCATCCCAAATGGGGCCGCCGTGGTGTCACTACGGCGCGCGCCGGCGCACCGGCTCCGAATCCGAAGGCCTAGTCAGTGCCGGTATTGGCTTCTACCTAAGCTATGTCCTATCTGAGTCCGTTGCACGCAGGGTCGTACTGTCGTATCAGTTCTTCCCTTACGGCTGCGCGCTCGGAGTCACTCGAACGGGGCATGTAGTATGCCGACACGTAGATGTTGTCTCTCGATCCCGCCTGCGCGATCCAGCACTGGGACCGGTTGTGGGTCGAGAGTGACTCGCGGTAATCCGGATCGTCGATCTTTCCGAAATAGACGGGGATGTACCTGGTCGGTTCATTGATCGGGTCGGCCTTGTACGCGATGGCATAGATTCCCGCCCGAC
>Ga0187893_10008383_pt1 | contig 16320 bp, 12 predicted proteins | sample MA1701074metaG_FD_139574 | JGI IMG/M metagenome (GOLD analysis project Ga0187893, IMG submission 139574) | White microbial mat communities from a basaltic lava cave in the Kipuka Kanohina Cave System on the Island of Hawaii, USA - MA170107-4 metaG ...
CGATGATCTGCTGGCGCGCGCGCAGCACCTGCTCGAGCTGCGGGGGGGTCAGCATGCCGGACTCGACGAGGATGTCGCCGAGGCGTTTCTCGCCGCCGGAGCGACCCTGGAGCCGGGTCGCCTCGGCGAGCTGGTCCGCATCGATCAGCTTCAGGTGGAGCGCGATGCGGCCGAGCAGCGGGAGCGGCGCCTGGGACATGGCCGCCGTGCTATCGGCCGGTCCTCTCCCCGACTGGACCCCGCCGCACCTTGGCGAGGGGAGGGGGCGTCCCTACCTTCCTCCGCTTCATGATCTTCGAGACCGACGACCTCCGGATCCAGAATCTCAGGCCGCTGATCCCGCCGGCGATCCTGATGGAGGAGCTCCCGCTCGGGGAGCGGAGCTCGCGCACGGTCGCGGAGGGTCGCGCGCAGATCCAGGCCGTGCTGGCCGGCCGCGACGACCGCTTGCTCGTGGTGGTCGGCCCCTGCTCGATCCACGACCCGAAGGCGGCGCTCGAGTACGCCGGCCGCCTCGGCGGGGAGGCCGCGCGCCGGGCCGCCGACCTGTTGATCGTGATGCGCGTCTACTTCGAGAAGCCGCGGACCACGGTCGGCTGGAAGGGCCTGATCAACGACCCGCACCTCGACGAGAGCTTCGCGATCAACGCAGGGCTCCGCATCGGGCGCCGCCTGCTGCTCGACCTCGCGGAACGCGGGATCCCCGTCGGCTGCGAGTTCCTCGACCCGATCAGCCCCCAGTTCATCGCGGACCTCGTCTCCTGGGGCGCGATCGGCGCGCGCACCACGGAGAGCCAGGTGCACCGCGAACTCGCCTCGGGCCTCTCGATGCCGGTCGGCTTCAAGAACGCGACCGACGGGAACGTGCAGGTGGCGGTGGACGCGATCCGCGCCGCGGCGAACCCGCACCAATTCCTGTCGGTGACCAAGCAGGGCGTCGCCGCGATCGTGGCGACGCGTGGCAACGACGACACGCACGTGATCCTGCGCGGTGGCGAGCGCGGGCCGAACTACGACGAGAAGAGCGTCGCGGCGGTCTGCAAGCAGCTCGACAAGGCGGGCCTCCCGCATCGGATCATGATCGACTGCAGCCACGGCAACTCGAGCAAGCAGTACGCGCGGCAGGGTGAAGTCGCGGGCTCTGTCGCCGAGCAGGTGGAGCACGGCAGCCGCGCGCTGTTCGGCGTGATGCTCGAGAGCTTCCTCGTGGACGGCCGGCAGGACTGGGACCCGCACGGCGCGATGGTGTACGGCCAGAGCATCACCGACGCCTGCGTCGGCTGGGAGGGCACGCTCCCGATCTTCGAGCGGCTCGCCGCGGCCGTCCGCGCCCGGCGGAGCGCCTAGCGGGGCTCAGGTCCCTGCGGCCTTCGCGGCCGCGCGCGCGGCGTTCCGCTCCTTCAGCTTCGCGAGGACGCCCGTCGGGCCGCTCTTCTGGAGCACGTCGGAGAACTGCTGCCGGAAGCTCGAGACCAGGCTCACGTTCTCGATCACCACGTCGATCACGCGCCACTCCGACGCGTTCCGGAGCCGGTAGTCCACCGGTGTGCCGTCGTACTTCCCGCCGCGGATCACGGTCTTCACGGTGACGTCGCCGTTGGTCTCCTTCCGGTCGCTCGTCACCTCGACCCGCTCGCGCTCGTAGCGGCCCAGGTTCTCGCCGTAGCGCGCCGAGAGGTGCTCCTTGAACTCGGCGACGAACTCCTGCTGCTGTGCGGCGTCGAACTTCTTCCAGTCGCGCTTCAGCACCAGCTTCGACATCGTGACGAAGTCGAAGCGCTCATACGCGATGGCCTGGATTCGGTCGCGCTTCGCCTGGAGCGGGAGCGAGTCGTCCCCGAGCACGACGAGCACGTCGGCGACGGTCCGCTCCATCGCCTTCCGCGCCTCGTCCGTGTCCGAAGCCTGGGCGGCGCCGGCGCCGAGCGCGAGCGCGAGCCCGACGCCGAGGGCTCGTCGCGTGCTACTCCTCGAACTCATACGGATCCTCCTCGCCTTCGACGCTGCGCACGGCCCCGTCGTTCACGTCGCCCTCGCGGTCCTGTAGGCAAGCGTCGCGCACGAACACGTACCAGTCGATCGCCTCGCGGCGGTTTTCTTCGATCTGCTCGTCGTTGATCGCGCGCCGGTTGACCACGTCCACGACCCCACTGCCGTAGACGGGAACGTCGGTGACGAACGCGAGCACGAGCAGGGGATCCAGTGCGAGGTCGAGCGGATAGGCGAGCCAGTCGCGCACGGTGCAGCGGAACGGAAACACCGGCAGGAGCGCATAGGGCCCGGCCGGCGTGCCCCAGCGGCCGAGCGTCTGGCCGAAGTCCTCGCGGTTCTCGCGGATCCCGATCATCGAGGCCACGTCCACGAAGCCGGCCACGCCGACCGTCGAGTTCGTCACGAAGCGACCCACGTCGTGCACCGCGTCCACCGGCTTCGCCTGGAGCAGGTCGTTCACGAAGGTGCGCGGCATGTCCAGATTGCGGAAGAAGTTGTCCACGCCGGTCAGCGCGAAGCCCGGCAGCAGCCAGTCCCAGCCGCGCGCGACCGGGCCCAGCAGGAAGCGGTCGAGGGCGTCGTTGAACCCGAACACCGGCTCGTTGTACCCGCGCCAGGGGTCGGGATTCTGTGCCGTGGCGCACGCGCTCGCGAGCCACGCGGCCGCGAGCGCCGCCCCGATTCCCGACCGATTCCGCTTCACTGCGTCGCCTCCTCGTCTCCGCTCAGCCCTGCGTCGTGAACGAGCGAGCCCACCAGCTTCTCGATGCTGAGCGCGCTCTCCGTGAGCGCTATCTCACCACCCGACGTCAGGAGCGCGTCCTCGGCGCCGGGCTCGAGCTCGATGAACTGGTTGCCGAGCAGGCCCGCGGTGCGGATGGAGGCGCTCGTGTCCACCGGCAGCTTCAGGTGGTCGTCCACCTCGAGCGTCACGCGCGCGTCGAGGTCGTCGGACAGCTCGATCTTCTCCACCCGGCCTACCTTCACGCCCGAGATCACGACCGGTGCCCGCTCCGCGAGCCCTCCGATCTGGGTGAAGTTCGCGTGGAGCACGAGGCCGCCCGTCGTCGAGAGGCCTCCCACCTGGAGCGTGAGGTAGGCGAGCGCCGCGAGCCCGATCAGCACGAACAGGCCCACGGCGAGATCGCGAGACGGCGAGGTCTGCATTCAGAACTCCCAGAGCGACGTCACCACGTAGTCGGCGAGCAGGATGCACACCGATGCGGTGACGACGGTGGAGGTGGTGGCGCGGCCGACGGCTTCGGCGCTGCGGCCGCTGTGGTAGCCGCGGAAGGTGGCGACCAGGGCGATGAGGGCCCCGAACACGAGGGCTTTGAGCAGGCTCCCGACGATGTCGGTACGGAATTCGACGGCATCGTTCATGCTGGAGAAGTAGACCCCGGCGTCGAGCCCGAGGAGCTGCACCGCGACGAGGTACGCGCCGATGATCGAGAAGACGATGAACAGGGAGGAGAGGAGCGGCATCGCGAGCGTGATCGCGAGCGCCTTCGGGCCGACCACGAAGTGCATCGGGTCGATCGCCATCGTGCGCATTCCGTCGATCTGCTCGGTCGCGGTCATCACCGCGATCTCGGTCGCCATCGCGGAGCCCGCGCGACCCGTCACGAGCAGGCCGGTCAGCACCGGCCCGAGCTCGCGGATCAGCGTGAGCCCGATCGCGGCGCCGAGGCTCTCCTCGGCCCCGAAGCGCACGAGCACGCTGTGGAGCTGGAGGCCGAGCACGAGGCCCACGGTGAGCCCCGACGCGCACACGAGCGCGAGCGAGAGCACGCCGCTGTCGTAGGTCTCGCGCACCAGCCGGCGGAAACGGAACGGGGGCTTCAAGAGCTGCAGCACGAGCACCGCGAGGAAGCTCGCCATGCGCCCGAGCTCGAACACGAGGTTCGTGGCGGCGGCGCCGAGTCGCTCGATCGCGCTCTGGAGCATGCCGCTCAGTCTCGATCCTGGCGCGGCGCGAAGCGCGCCTCACGCACGGCGAACGCGCCCGGCTCGAGCGCAGGATCGGCCACGAACTCGTGGTGCGCGACCCGCGCGGCCGAGAACACGTCGCCGGCCACGCGCGCGAGCTCGTCGAGTGTGGCGGGTGCCGCGGCGAGGCGGAGGAACTCGACCTCGCGCCCCATCGACACCGCGCCGTCCGCCTTCGCCTTGTTGAGGGCGGCGAGGCCCTGGATCGCGACGCCGAGGCTGCCCGCGTGCTCCGGGGGGGCCACGCCGGCGAAGTCGGCCGGGCCGGGCCAGGGCGCGCGGTGGATCGAGGGCTGGCCCTTCTCGGTAGCGAATGCCCACGACCAGATCTCCTCGGTCACGTAGGGCAGGAAGGGCGCGAAGAGGCGCAGCAGCACGTCGAGCCCGAGGCGGAGCGCGGCCACCGCGGAGGCGCGGCCGGCGGCGTCCTCGCCGCGCGAGCGCGCCTTCACCAGCTCGATGGTCGTGTCGGTGAAGCGGGTCCAGAAGAAGGCCTCGACCGCCTTCAGCACGTCGGCGTGCTCGTACTGCTCGAAGTCCGTAGTGGCGCGCTCGACCAGAGTGCGGAGCTCGGCGACGAAGGCGCGGTCGAGCTCGGACGTGACCGCGCCCGGCGGCCCCTCCTGGGAGAGCACGAACTTGCTCGCGTTCCAGAGCTTCGTCCCGAGCCGCTTGCCCACGCGGAGCACGTTCTCGTCGAACGCCGTGTCGACGCCGAGGCGGGCGCTCCCCGCCCAGTAGCGCAGCGTGTCCGCGCCGAACTGCTCGATGAGCGGCAGCGGCGTCACCACGTTGCCGAGGCTCTTCGACATCTTCTTGCGGTCGGGGTCGAGGATCCAGCCCGAGATCGCGACGTGCCGCCACGGCACCTGGTTCTCGTGGAGCAGCGCCTTCGCGATCGTGTAGAACGCCCAGGTGCGGATGATCTCGTGGCTCTGCGGCCGGAGGTCCGCCGGGAAGAGCCGCGCGTGCCGCGCGGGCTCGCGGCGCCAGCCGGAGCCGATCAGCGGCGTGAGCGAGCTCGTGAACCAGGTGTCGAAGATGTCGGCCTCGCCGGCGAAGCCTCCGGGCTTGCCGCGCTGCCCCGCCTGATAGCCGGGCGGCACGTCCGTCATCGGGTCCACAGGGAGCGTCTCGCGCGCGGCCACGATCGGCCGCGCGTAGTCGTGCGCGCCGTCCGCGCCGAGCGGATACCAGACCGGGATCGGCACACCGAAGTAGCGCTGCCGCGAGATGCACCAGTCGTACGCGAGGTTCCGCGTCCAGTCTTCGAAGCGCTTCCGCATGTGCTCGGGGTGCCAGGCGATCTCGGCGCCCTTCTGGAGGAGCGCGTCCTTCTTGTCGAGGAGGCGCACGAACCACTGCCGCGTCGGGAGGAGCTCGAGCGGGCTGTCGCCCTTCTCGTAGAAGCGCACCGAGTGCTGGATCGAGCGGGGCTCGCGCTGGAGCGGCGCGCCCTGGCCCGTGGCCGAGGCTGCCGGCTCGCGCAGCAGCTCGACACTCTTCCGGCGCGCCTGCGCCACCGTCTTCCCGGCGAGCTCGGCGAAGGCCTGGTTCGCCGCGCCGGGGTCGAGGCTCGCGAAGCTCCCCTCGCCGAAGCGCACGCGCTGGAGCCGGCCGTCGCGGCCGATCACCTGGCGGAGCGGAAGGCCCTGCTCGCGCCACCACTCGACGTCGCTCGCGTCGCCGAACGTGCAGACCATCAGGATGCCGCTCCCCTTCTCGGGGTCGGCGCGCTCGCTCGGGAAGATCGGCACCGGCGCGCGGAAGAGGGGTGTGATCGCGCGCTTGCCGAAGAGCGCGCGGTAGCGCGCGTCCGCGGGGTGCGCGGCGACTCCCACGCACGCTGCGAGGAGCTCCGGGCGCGTGGTCGAGACGACGAAGCCCCCGCCGCCCTCGACGCCGAACTCGAGGTCGTACCAGGCGCCCGGCTTCTCGCGGTCCTCGACTTCCGCCTGCGCCACGGCCATCTGGAAGTCCACGTCCCACATGAAGGGCGCGTCGCTCGTGTAGACGTGGCCCTTCTGGAAGAGGTCCCAGAACGAGAGCTGCGCGAGCTGCCGGCAGCGGCGGTCGATCGTGGCGTACTCGGTGCGCCAGTCCACCGAGAGGCCGACGCGGTGCCACACCTCGAGGAAGGCCTTCTCGTCCTCGGCGGTGACACGCGCGCAGAGGTCGATGAAGTCGGCGCGCGAGATCACGCGCGGCGGCTCCTTGCGGGCCGGGTCCTTCTCCGGGAGCGGCTCGAGGCGGAGGCCCGGCTCGCGCGGCAGCGCCGGGTCGCAGCGCACGTGGAACAGGTTCTGCACGCGCCGCTCGGTGGGCACGCCGTTGTCGTCCCAGCCCATCGGGTAGAAGACGTTCCGGCCGCGCATGCGCTGGAAGCGGGCGACCATGTCGGTCTGGCTGAAGCTGAAGGCGTGGCCGATGTGGAGCGAGCCCGAGACGGTGAGCGGCGGCGTGTCCACCACGTAGTCGGGCCGCGTCGCGTCCGCCTCGTCCCAGTGGTAGGTGCCGCTCTTCTGCCACGCCTCGTCCCAGCGACGCTCCGCCTCGGCCGCTTCGAAATGGCGGGGAAGCGAGTCGGGATCGAGGGTCTTCACGTGGCGGGCAGTCATCGGGCGCGGCTCGCGGGGCATCCTAGCGGTTCGGGCGAGCCCTACAGAGGGCTCTCGGGAGCTTTCTCGGGCGCCCGGTAGAGTGGTTCCCGTGGCGCGGGACTTCGTGACCGTGGTGACCGGCGCGCCGCGCTCGGGGACCTCGCTCCTGATGCAGGTCCTCGCCGCGGGCGGCGTTCCCGCGACGAGCGACGGCGTGCGCGCGCCCGATGCGTCGAACCGCCGCGGCTACCTCGAGCACACCGCGCTGAAACGCCTGGGCCGAGACCCCGCGGCGAGTGCGCTCATACGCGCGGCGACCGGGCGCGCGCTCAAGGTCGTGCACGTGCTGGCGCCCGCGCTGCCCGCCGGCCCACGCTATCGCGTGCTCGTCGCGGAGCGCGACCCGGCTGCCAGCGTCGCGTCCCAGGAGCGCATGCTCGCGCGCACGGGCGAGCCCGCCGGCACACTCGCGCCCGAGCGGCTCGCCGTGATCACGCTGGCGCAGCTCGACGAGACGCTCGCCGCGCTCGCGGCGCGCCCCGACGTCGCGCTGCTCCGCGTGGACAGCGCGGCGCTGGTGCAGGACCCCGTGCCCGGGTGCGCGCAGATCGACGCGTTTCTGGGCGGCGGGCTCGACCTCGACGCGATGGTGCGCGCGGTCGAGCCCGGCCTGTGGGGGACCCCCGGCTACACTGCGGCCATGTCGGTGACGCTCGTCGAGACGCTCGGGCCGCTCCGGCTCGAGGTGGAGCACCGGAGCCCCGGTCCCGCGGGCGGTCCGACCCTGCGCGTGCTTCGCGCCGCCGACGGCTACGAGCTGCTGCGCTTCGACTGCTTCGCGCACGGTGCGCACTGGCACCTCGACGCGGCCGGGAGGGACGAGGTCACCGAGCTCCCGCTCGCCGTCGAGTCGCTCGACTGGACGCTCGCCGAGCTCCGCCGCGATCTCGCCGGCTACGCGGGGCGCGCCGGGCTCCGGGAGCCGCTCCCCGGCGCCGCGGTCGTCGCGAGCGCGCTCGCGCGCGTGGAAACGGCGCTCCGGAATCCGCCCGCGCGGCTCGAAGCGCTCTCCGAGGACGTGCTCCGCCAGCGGACCGGCGAGAAGTGGCACGAGTATCCGCCCGACGTGCTGCCGCTCTGGGTCGCCGACATGGACTATCCGTGCGCCGAGCCGATCCGGCGGCGGCTCCAGCGCGCGCTCGACGTCGGCGACACCGGCTACCCGCTGCACCCGCGTCCCACGCGGCTCCCGCAGCTCTTCGCGGAGCGCGCGCAGCGCCGGTACGGCTGGACGGTCGATCCGCGGCGGGTCGAGCTGATCAGCGAGGTCGTGCAGGGCATGTACGTCGCGATCTCGCAATTCTCCGCGGCGGGCGACGGCGTGATCGTGCAGACGCCGATCTATCCGCCCTTCCTCGGCGCCATCGAGAACCTCGGCCGGACGCTGCTCGCGAACCCGCTGCGCGAGACCGCGCAGGGCTTCGCGGTGGACGTCGAGGGGCTGCGCTCGCAGGCGGCGCGCGCGCGGATGCTCTTCCTCTGCAACCCGCACAATCCGACCGGCCGCGTCCTCAAGCGGGGCGAGCTCGAGGCGATCGCGAAGGTGGCGCTCGAGCACGACCTCGTGATCGTGTCCGACGAGATCCACGCCGATCTCGTCTACCGCGGCGGGCGGCACGTGCCGATCGCGTCGCTCTCACCCGAGGTCGAGGCGCGCACCATCACGCTGACGGCCGGCTCGAAGGCGTTCAACATCGCGGGCCTGCGCGTCGGGCTCGCGATCTTCGGGAGCGAGGCGCTCCGGAAGCGATTCGTCGGCTTCGATCGCCACCTGCGTGGCGGGCTCGGGGGTCTCGGCATCCTCGCACTCGAGGCGGCGTGGAGCCATGCGGACCCGTGGCTCGACGAGGTGCTGCCGTACCTCGAGGCGAACCGCGACTTCGTGGCCGCGTTCGTGGCAGCGGAGCTTCCCGGCGTGCGCCACTTCGCGCCCGAGGGCACCTACCTCGCGTGGCTCGACTGCCGCGCGCTCGGGCTCGCGCCCTCTCCGCAGCGCTTCTTCCTGGAGCGCGCGAAGGTCGGCCTCAGCGCGGGCCCGACCTTCGGCCCGCCGGGGGAGGGCTTCGTGCGCATCAACTTCGCGACCTCGCGCGCGCTGCTCACGCGCGCCCTCGAGCAGATGGCGAAGGCCCTGCGGGCAGGTTGAAGTTGACGCAGGGACGGAGTTGACATTCAACTTTCGTTCCGCCGCTGGCGCCTTGGCGCGTCGAACCGGAACGCGTCCTCAGCGCACGCTCGCCGCCCGCGCTCGAGCGCCTTGCTGATCGCGGCGCGGGTCACCCCGAGCGTGCGCGCCACCGCCGCACCTCTGGCGCCCAACTCGACGACTGCCACGTACGCAACCGCCGCGCGGGCCCGGGCGACGCGCGGGATCTTCGCGCCCGACGCCAGCGCGCCCGGGGCGAGCTCGTAGTGCTCGCTGGCTGCCCGCATCAGGTCGGGGAGGTCGTTGGCCGGCGCGCCGGCAGTAGGATCGGGGCTCGGCCGGACGAGGTGCGGCGCTCCGCCTGCGTCCTCGGCGCGTGTCATCCAGGTCGTCAGCCTGGAGCGGGCGCTCTGCACGTCGGGGCCGAACAGCGATAAAGCTGCCTCCACGGCCTCGAAGCGGTGCGGGGGACGTGCGCCGACGAGCGCAGCATGGCCGGACCACGGATACGCCGCCAGCGCCTCGAGCGATCCCACGATGCCGGCTTCGAGCGGGTTCCGGTGCACGTAGCGGATCAACGTCATGAGGTCGGCCTCGCTCTCCGCGATGCGCGACTTGAAGCGGTCCATGAACACGTAGCCACGGCGCCCATGGCGCCGGTTGAAGCGGACGGCATAGCCCGTGTTCAGACGCCGCATGACGCGGGAGAGCGCGCCCTCAAGTGTCTGAACCACGAAGTGCCCATGGTTGGACATGAGCGCCCACGCGAAGCAACGGGCGCCGCACTCCGGGAAGATGCGAGCGACGCGATCGACGAGGTCCTGGCGGTCATCGACGTCGACGAAGAGTGCGTCATCCCCGAGCGCGTGGATCATCACATGATGCGCGAGGGCAGGGCCATCGAGGCGGATGCGGCGCGCCATTACGCCTCCGCGGGACCCAGGGGCGGCGATTCAATGTCGCGTCCGCCGGGGGTCGGGGCCAGATCTACTGTTGCACGCCCACGGGGCGAAAGTTGAATTTCAACTCCGTCCCCGTGTCACCATGTCAACTCAGACCCGGTAGTGCCGGAGCACCGTCTCCGCGAAGAGGCGCGCCGGCTCACGGGTGTCGCGGCCGAAGAACTCGATCACGAAGCCCGAGCAGCCGAGCGCGCGGTGGCGCTCGATGCACTCGATCACGCGCTCCGGCGTGCCCCAGATCCCGTGCTCGGCGAGCGCTGCGCCCATGTGCCCGCCGTACACCCTGCCCGCCTTTGCGAGCTGCTCCTGCGCGAGCGCCTCGGTCTCGGCGATCACCACGGTGCACTGCTGCGAGATCTCCAGCGTGCCGAAGTCGCGCCCCACTTCGTCGCAGCGCCGGCGCAGCGCCTCGACCTTCTTCCCGAGCTGGGCCTGGAAGACGGCCATGTTGTTCCAGACGTCCGCGTGCTTCGCGGCGATGCCCATCAGCACGCGTTCGCCGCCGCCGCCCACCAGGATGCGAGGCGGCCGCACGGGCTTGGGTTCGCAGACGGCGTCCTTCACCCGGAAGTGGCGGCCCTCGAAGCTCGTCTTCTCCTGCGTCCAGAGGCCGCGCAGGATCTCGAGCATCTCGTCGAGCGCACGCAGGCGCTCCCCCGTCTTCGGGAACGGCATGCCGTAGCTCTCGAACTCCGCCGCGAACCAGCCTGCGCCGAAGCCCGGGCACGCGCGCCCGCCCGAGACGTGGTCGAGCGTCGCGATCTGCTTGGCCAGGACGGCCGGGTTCCGGAAGAACGGCGGCGTCACGAGCGTGCCGAGCTCGACGCGCTCGGTGATCGCCGCCACGGCCGCCAGCTCCGTCCACGCTTCGAAGATCGGGAGCTGCGGCGCAGGGACGCCGTACACGTGGTCGCACACCCAGACCGAGTGGAAGCCGAGCGCGTCGAAGGTCTTCGCCGCGGAGCTCGCCTCGGCCCAGCTGCGCTTGATCTGAGGGAGGGTGACGCCGAAACGGATGGATTGCGTCATGGCGACGGCAGGGTAGGGGGCTCCGTTGCCGCCTGCAGCAGGACCCGGTGGAAGGATCAACCCGCGCGCACGAAGGGCCGATACGAGCGCATGCCGAAGCGAGATGCGCCCGAGGCCGAGCTGCGCGCGGCCATTGGCCTGGAGGACCTGCTCGCGCTGCTCGTGAAGAGCGGCCGCCTCGCGAACGAGCGCGCCCAGGACGTCGCGGCGCGCGCCCGCACGCTCGCGAGCCAGGTGCTGAAGGAGAAGGTCGGCTCCGTCCGCTCCCAGGCCGCGTCGCGCTACGAGGTGTCGCCGGCCGAGATCGTGGCCGCGTCGCGCACGCCGAACGTGCTCGATCCGCGCCGCATGCTCGACGAGGACGCCGTCGCGGAGTGTCTCGCACAGGCCGCCGACGTCCCCTACCTGAAGATCGATCCGCTCAAGATCGACGGCGCGCTCGTGACGCGGACGCTCTCGCGCCCCTTCGCGCGGCGGCACGCGGTGGTGCCGATCGCCGAGCGCGGCGAGACGCTCGTGCTCGCGGTGACCGACCCCTTCGATGCGGCGCTCCGCGAGTCGCTCGAGCCGCTGATCCGCCGACCGCTCGAGGTGGTCGTCGCCGCGAAGCGCGACGTGCTCTCGATCATCGACCGCGTCTACGGCTTCCGCTCGAGCGTCACGCGCGCTGCCTCGCAGCTCGCCGATGGCACCGCCTCCGCCGCGCTAGCGCCGTTCGTGCAGCTCCGCAGCAACGAGGAGCTCGCCGGCCAGAGCGACGAGCACGTGATCGCGGCGGTGGACTATCTGCTCAACTACGCCTTCGACCAGCGCGCCTCCGACATCCACCTCGAGCCGCGCGACAAGGACGCGGTGATCCGCTTCCGCATCGACGGGATCCTGCACGACATCGAGAAGCTCCCGATGAAGGTCCACGGCGCCGTCACCTCGCGCATCAAGGTGCTGGCGCGCATGGACATCGCCGAGCGCCGCCGCCCGCAGGACGGCCGCATCAAGACCTGGCGCTCCGACCGCGAGGTCGAGCTCCGCGTGGCGAGCCTCGCGACCGCCCACGGCGAGAAGCTCGTGATCCGCGTCTTCGACCCGACCGTGCTGATGACCGACCTGCGCGAGCTCGGCATGTCGCGCGACGACCGCGAGCGCTTCGAGCGCTGGATCACCTCGCCCTCCGGCCTCGTGCTCGTCACCGGCCCCACCGGCTCGGGCAAGACCACCACGCTCTACTCCACGCTCCGCTACCTCGCGGGCCCCGAGGTGAACATCACCACCGTCGAGGATCCGATCGAGATGGTGGATCCGCGTTTCTGCCAGGTGCAGGTGCAGCGCCAGGTGGAAGTGACCTTCGCGAGCGCCCTCCGCGCGATCCTGCGCCAGGACCCGGACGTGATCATGGTGGGCGAGATCCGCGACCCCGAGACCGCGCAGATGGCGGTGCAGGCCGCGCTCACCGGCCACCTCGTGTTCTCCACGGTGCACACCCGCGACGCGGCCGGCGCCATCACGCGGCTCGTCGAGCTCGGTGTCGAGCGCTTCCTGCTCGCGAGCGTGCTGCGCGGCGTGCTGGCGCAGCGGCTCCTCCGCAAGATCTGCCCTCACTGCGGGGTGGACGGCTTCCTCGCGCCTGCGCAGGTGGACGCGCTCGGCCTCAAGGTGCCGGTCGAGCGGCGCGAGGCCCTGAAGGCGCGCTGGGGCGAGGGCTGCCCGGAGTGCCGGCACACCGGCCTCTACGGGCGGAGCGGCGTCTTCGAGATGCTCGACGTCGGCCGCCGCGTCCGCGCGCTCCTGATCGAGGGCAAGGACGCGAACGAGCTCACCCACGCCGCGCGCGTCGAAGGCATGGAGACGCTCCGCGAGGCCGCGATTCGCAAGCTCGCCGACGGCACCACCACCTTCGAGGAGGTGGTGCGGCTCACGGCGGAGGCCCTGTGAAGGCCCAGCCGTCCGACGCCACCGAGAAGGAGCTCGTCTGGCTGCTCCGCGCGGGCTACCGCGTGCTCGTGCTCGAGACCTTCGAGGAGGAGCGCGCCCTCCGCGTGCTCGAGCGCGCGGCCGGCCAGGCGGAGCGCGGCTTCACGAGCTGGTCGCTCGCCGGCGGCGTCGAGGGGCGCGGCGCCGGCTCGCTCGATCTGGGGTTCCGCGAGCTCGAGGTGCTCGAGAAGCCGCTCGTGCTGGCCGTGCTCGACGCGCAGGCGGTGCTCGCCGAGACAGCCGCGGTGCGGCGCCTCCGCGACGCGCTCCCGCGCCTCGCGCAGCGGAAGCAGACGGTCGTGCTGGTCGGCCCGGTCGTGGACCTCCCGCTCGAGCTCGAGCGCGAGGCCAGCCGGCTCACGCTCCCGCTGCCGACTGCAGACGAGCTCCGCCGGCTCTTCGAACGCGTGGCCGGCGCGGGCGCCGCGGACGCGCCGCCCGCCGAGGTGCTCGATGATTGCGTGCGCGCGGCGCTCGGGCTCACGGGCGCCGAGGCGGTGCGCGTGTTCCGCAAGGCCTGGCTCGCGGCCGGCGCGCTCGACGGCGGCGCGGTCGCGCACGTCCTGCGCGAGAAGCAGAAGGCGCTCCGCCGCGTGCCCGCGCTCTCGTTCCAGGACGCCTCGGAGGACCTCTCCCAGGTCGGCGGGCTCGGCGAGCTGAAGCGCTGGCTGGCCGAGCGCCGGCGCGCCTTCGGCGCCGAGGCGCGCGCGTTCGGGCTCCCGGTGCCGCGCGGGCTCCTGCTCCTCGGCGTCCAGGGCTGCGGCAAGTCGCTCTCCGCCAAGGCCGTGGCGCGCGCCTGGCGCTTCCCGCTCCTGCGCCTCGACCTGGCCGCCGCGTTCGGCGACCGCAGCCGCAGCCCCGAGGTCACCATGCGCGAGGCCACCGCGGTGGCCGAGTCGCTCGCGCCCGCGGTTCTCTGGATCGACGAGATCGAGAAGGGCTTCGCCGCGACCGACCGCGATCCCTCCGCGAGCCGCGTGTTCGGCGCCTTCCTCACCTGGCTCGCCGAGAAGAGCGCGCCGGTGTTCGTGGTGGCGACGGCGAACGACGTGACGGCGCTCCCGCCGGAGCTGCTCCGCCGCGGCCGCTTCGACGAGCTGTTCTTCGTGGACCTGCCGACCGAGACCGAGCGCGTCGAGATCCTCGCCATCCACCTCACGAAGCGCGGCCGCGATCCCAAGCAGTACCCGCTCGCCGAGCTGGCTGCGCGCGCGCTCCGGCTCTCGGGCGCCGAGCTCGAGCAGGTGGTGGCGTCCGGGCTCTACAAGGCCTTCGCCGAGCGCCGCGAGCTCGGCGAGAACGACCTCGCGAACGCGATCCAGGAGACCGTGCCGCTCTACGAGACCTACGAAGAGCGCGTGAAGGAGCTCCGTGACTGGGCGCGCACGCGGGCGCGCGCCGCCACGCTCGACGCGCGCATGGTGGATCTCTTCGCGCCGAGCTCGCGCTCCTAGCAGGCCGGTTTCGAGTCGCGGCCCTAGGCGCGGAAGCTGCGCTTCAGTGAAGGGCCCGTCCTGCCGCTGCTAGCCGGCATGCGGCTCCCGGAGAGAGGGGACGGGGGCGCTCCGCGGCCGTGGGCCACGTGGGCGCTGCTCGCGACGGCGCTCGCGGCCCAGCTCGCGGGGCCCGAGGCCGCCGCGCGCCTCGCGCTCGTGCCCGCGGCGCCCGGGCTCGTGGCGCTCGTCGGCCACCTCTTCGTCCACGCCGGCGGGCTCCACCTGCTCGGCACGCTCGTCTTCCTCGCGCTCGCCGGCCCCTGGCTCGAGGCGCGGCTCGGCCGCGCGCTCTTCACGGGGACCTTCCTCGCCGCGGGGCTCGCTGGCGCGGCGCTCTTCGTCGCCACGCACCCGGGCGCCGAGACGCCCTGGCTCGGCGGCTCGGCCGCGGTCGCGGGGCTGCTCGGACTCCTGCTCGCGTGCGGGCCCCGGGGCCGTGTCGAGCTCCTCGGCGTCGCTGCGGGCCTCGCGCCGCGGCTCGCGGCACCGGCCTGGGCGCTCGCCGCGGTCTTCGTCGGGCGCGAGCTCGCGGGCTTCGCGAACGCGGGCGAGAGCGCGCTCGTCGCGCACGCCGGGAGCTTCGCGTTCGGCGCGGTGCTCGCGTTCGCGTTCCGGCGCACGGGCGTGCTGCTCGACGAGGCGGACGTGGACGACGCGAGCGAGGCGCCGGCGAACGCAAGGCCGCGCGAGTCCGCCCGCGCGCCGCTCACCACGCGCCGCCCCGGCCCGCAGCGCCCCGTGCCCGGCGACGCGGCTGTGCTCGCGACGCAGCTCGCGGACGCGGAGACGCCCGAGATCGCGAGGGCCTACCTCGACGCCGAGGCGGCCGCGGGCCGCGGCGACGCCGCGCGCGCCGAGGTCGAGGCGCGCCTCTGGGAGGCGGTCGAGGCGCGGCGCTGCCCGCCCGCCGTCGCGCTCTGGTGTGCGCTCGTCGCGGACGGCCTGGTGCCCGCGGGCCCGGCCGAGGCGCTCCTCCAGCTCGCCGGCTGGCTGCGGGGCGCCCGCAAGAACGCCGAGGGCACGCTCGCGCTACACGCGTCGCTCGCCGCCTGCGACCCCGCAGTGGCCGCGAAGCTCGCGCGCGCCACGCGCCGCTCGGACCCGGTGATCTGCTACCGCGCCGCGGTGCTCGCGCTCGAGGATCCGGCGCTCGCCGGCTCCGAGCGCGAGGCGCTCGTCGGACTCCGCGCCGAGGCGGAGCGCGAGGTGGCGACGCGCGGCATCGTGGTCGTGCCGCGCGACGCGCGCGCCCCCGAGCCCGCGCCGGTCGCGCCGGTCGCGGTGCGAGCCACGGCCGCGTCGGCGCCGGTCGTCGCGCGCGCTGCGCCCGCTTTCGAGCCTCTGCACCGGCCCGCGCCCGGCGAGGCGCTCGAGCTCGAGCCGGAGCCCGCGCCCGTGCCGCTCGCGCTCCCCGATCCTGCCGAGGCCGGCGACGACGCCTTCCTCGACGCGTTCCACGCGGCGCTCGCCGACCCCGAGGAGCCGAAGCCCGAGGTGCGGCCGGTCCGGCGGCTCCGTGTGCGCGAGGCGCTGCCGCGCGCGCTCGAGGCGGACGCGCTCCTGCTCGAGGTCCCCGGGCGGAAACCCGTGCGCCTCCCGCTCACGCGGCTCCACGGCGTCGCGCTCGCCGGCGTGCGCGGGCTCTCCGAGCGCTCGGGCGACAAGCCCGTCTTGATCGTCGACTTGCTCCTCTCGCCCGAGGCCGAAGTCGAGCTCAACCTGCTCCGGCTCCGCAGCGACCGCTTCGATCCGCGCATGCTCTCGCCGACGCCGGAGCCGTCGCCGCTCAAGGCGCTCCGCCGCTTCGTCGGCGAGCTGGCCCTGGCCGCGCACGCGCCGCTGCTGCCGGCCGCGGACGTCTCCGGCGAGGCGCCGCTCCGCATCTACAAGGACCTCGCGACGTACGAACGCGAGGTCCTCAACGCCGGCTGACCGGGGCTCGGGTCGCTCCTCGACTAACGCGGCAGGATCGCGATCGCGCGGAGCGGGCCGCCGCTCCCGCCCGCGATCTTCATCGGGAGCGCGACCAGCACGGCGCCCGTCGGCGGGAGCGCGTCGAGCCGCGCCAGGTTCTCGAA
>Ga0187893_10008384_pt1 | contig 16320 bp, 13 predicted proteins | sample MA1701074metaG_FD_139574 | JGI IMG/M metagenome (GOLD analysis project Ga0187893, IMG submission 139574) | White microbial mat communities from a basaltic lava cave in the Kipuka Kanohina Cave System on the Island of Hawaii, USA - MA170107-4 metaG ...
ATCATAGGCATGCGCGTGGCGCCGCCCACGAGGATGACTTCTTTCAGGTCCTTCTCGGTGAGCTTGGCGTCGGAGAGCGCCTGACGGAACGGTCCGATGCAGCGCTCGACGAGATCGGCGGTGAGCTCCTCGAACTTGGCCCGGGTGAGCACGTAGTCGAGGTGCTTGGGTCCGGTGGCATCGGCGGTAATGAACGGCAGGTTGATGGTTGTCTGCACGACCGTCGACAGCTCGACCTTCGCCCGCTCGGCCGCCTCACGCAGCCTCTGGAGCGCTTGGCGATCTTGACGGAGGTCGATACCCTGCTGCTTCTTAAACTCGTCGGCAAGCCAGTTGACGATGCGCTCGTCCCAGTCGTCGCCGCCCAGGTGCGTATCACCGTTCGTGGCCTTCACCTGGAAGACGCCTTCGCCGATGTCCAGGATCGACACGTCGAACGTACCGCCGCCGAGGTCCCACACCAACACCGTCTCAGCGCCCTTCTTGTCGAGTCCATACGCCAGGCACGAGGCCGTGGGCTCGTTGATGATCCGCGACACCTTCAGGCCGGCAATCTCCCCAGCATTCTTGGTGGCGGTGCGCTGTGCGTCGTTGAAGTACGCGGGAACGGTGATCACCGCCTCGGTGATCTTCTCGCCGAGGTACGCTTCCGCATCGGCCTTCAGCTTTTGCAGGATCATCGACGAAATCTCTTCGGGCGTGAACGTCTTGCCGGCGGCCGGAATTCGCACGACCGCCATACCGTTCGGCCCCTCTTCTACCTTATAAGGGACGATCTTTCGCTCTGATTCCACCTCGGCGAAGCGGCGGCCCATGAAGCGCTTGATGGAGTGGACGGTGTTCTCCGGATTGAGGATTGCCTGCCGCTTGGCCATCTGACCCACCAGACGCTCGCCGGTCTTGGTGAACCCCACGACCGACGGGGTGAGCCGGCTACCCTCGGTGTTCGCGATGACCTGTGGCTCACCGCCAATGACCGCCGCGATGACCGAGTTTGTCGTACCGAGATCGATGCCTACAACCTTTGCCATGTACGTGCTCCCTCCGTCTCAGTGGCCCGTCGCTGTGCGGCGCCCTTAACCCTGGGAGTCTACCTCGACCTGGACGCTCTTGGGACGCACCCGCTCGGCCTTGGGGATTTTCACCTCAAGGATGCCGTTGCGGAACGCGGCCTTTGTCTCTTCGCTCTTCACCTCACCCGGCAGCGGAATGGTCCGCTGGAACGAGCCATAGCGCAGCTCGCGCCTGTAGTAATTGCGCCCCTTGTCCTCATGCTCGGCCCTGTGCTCGCCCTTGATGGTTAGCCCCTCGGACGTCATGGTGACATTGACGCTCTTGGGATCGATGCCAGGCAGCTCGGCTTTGATGACGATCTCATGGTCCGTCTCGAAGATCTCGACCGCGGGCTGCCACACCAGCGGGCCCGCGTTGCGTGGCCGCCTGGTGAAGAAGTCCTCGAAGAGGCGGTCCATCGACTCGCGCATGGACATCATCTCATCGAAGGGTTCCCATCGGATAATGCTCATCGTGCTCTCCCTCCTTGTGGCTCGAGTATACGTTCGATCAGCCACTGCACCAGGTCGCCATCCCGATTTTGCCCTGGCCGGCGAAACTCCAAGCGCTCGTACACTTCCTCGTACACTTCAAGGATCAATCGCACGCCCGCGAGGTTGAGGTGGTGGGATTCGATCAGCTGCCTGATCATTCGGACCCGCTCGATGTCCGCGTCCGAATACAGTCGGATGCGGTTCCTCCGCACCGGGGTCAGCAGCCCTTTCTCTTCGTAAATGCGAAGGGTCCGAGGGTGGAGACCGGTGATCTCAGCCGCGACGCTGATAACATAGACTGGTCGGGCGTTGTGGCCTTCCCGCACCCTGCTCTCCCTCCCGAATGGCGTTTCGTGCACTCCCGAGTTGTTGTCAGTAATCCTGACAATAGTATTGTTAAGTCTTCTGCGCCTGTCAAGCCCGTAGCACAAAGCGTGGACCGGACAGAGCATTAAATGAGACGAAGCCTTGCGGGGAGGGCCTAGCGCACGAATCCCTTTCGGATGGCGTAGGCGACCGCCTGCGAGCGGTCACGGACATTGATCTTGCGGTATATAGTCCGTAGATGACTCTTGACCGTGCTCTCCGATACGAACAGCTTGGCGGCGAGTTCGCGGCTGCTGGCGCCCTTTGCGACGCCCACGAGGATCTCGACCTCGCGGTCGGTCAACCCGTCGCTGTGGATGGGAGCTGAGCCCGGCGTGCGCGTCCGCGACATCAGGGAAATCCGCTCGAGCAGCTTCCGGGTGATCCCTGGATGCACGGTGGATTGACCTGACCGCACGGCGCGGATAGCCCGCACCAGGTTGGCGGGCGTGATGTCCTTGAGCACATACCCGCTCGCCCCAGCCTGGATCGCCTGGAAGACGCTTTCGTCATCCTCATAGGCCGACAGGATGAGCACCTCGACGTCACCGTTCCCATCTTTGATCCGCCGGGTCGCCTCGATCCCATCGACCTTGGGAAGCTTGATATCCATCAGCACGAGATCGGGACGCAAATCGATAACGAGCTGGATGGCCTCTTCGCCGTCGGTGGCCTCGCCAACGATATTGATGTCGGACTCCTGATCCAGCAGGGCCTTCAGGCCCGACCGGACGAGGCACTGGTCCTCCACCAGAAGCACGTTGATCACGGCATTCCTCCGGCGAACGCCAGACACGCCACGATCAGGGCCCGTGGAGGTGGGTTGAATCGGCGACGGATGAGCACTGGTTGGCACAATGGGGCTCTGCCCCACAGTATACTTCATAATCTCGCTCTCATTCATAGATTGCTCGTTCACAGACTGCTCCTTCCGGCTTCTCCGGCCGGGCGCGGCCGTCTACAACCGCACAGCCTCGCTGCGCTTCAAGGGGAGGCTGATCAATACGCGCGTGCCCCTTCCGGACTGCGAACGGAGGGTCAGCGTGCCACCCAGGGCGCTGACGCGTTCCTGCATGCTGATCAAACCAAAAGACAGCTTGCGCGAATCCATGCGCAGGGCCTGCGCTACGTCGAAGCCGATGCCGTCATCGCGGACGGTCACCTCGAACATGTTGTCACGGACCCGTCCCTGTATTTCCACGTGCTTGGCCGATGAATGCCGGTACACGTTGGCCAGCGCTTCGTTAATGACCTGAAACACCTCGTCGGCGGCCATGTCGTTGAGCACGCCATTAAGCCCGCGCCAACGCAGCGCCCATGTCAAACCGCGCGTGCGTTCCAGCCGCGCCAGCGCTTCTCTGACCCGCTCTTCGAGCGTGGCCTGAGGGTGGGCGACTCGGAGGTTGCGGATCAGCGCCCGGGTCTGCTTGATCGACTGCTCGAGTTCGATCTCGAGGCCTTCCATTGCAGCGCTGGATTTCTCATCCGCGGTCGTCCGCACAAGCCGCAGGTGCAGCATGATGCCCGAGAGCAGCTGCAGCGGTCCGTCGTGCAACTCTCGCGCGACGCGATCATGCACATCGGTAGTTGTCACGGCCTCGGTCCGCCGGCGCAGCCGTTCCGCCTCGATGCGGGCGGTCGCCGCCTGCACGAGGAGCATGGGCCCCGCGCACTGCTCGGCCGAGAAACGGGACCGTGTGGTGGAGAACAGGCCAAGCGCCCCCAGGGCGCCCGTACCGGTGAAAATAGGGAATACGAGCCCGGCGCGCACGGCGGGCCGTCGGGGCCGGTCGCGGCTGGCGAGCCCTACCGGTCGCCTTCGCTGTACGACATCCGCGTGCCACCGATCGAGCAGGCGGGCTGACGGCCAGGACGCACCATCAGGAAGGCGGATTTCCAAGTGATCCGACGGTCCGTCGGGAAGGCGGAGCACTATCAAATCGGCACCGGCTATCCTGGAAGCATCCAGGAGGGCCGCGCGCAGCGATGCACCGGCATCATCATCAGCCGACGCACGCGCCACGCGCGTGAGCGCCGCGAACAGGTCTTCAAACACAAACGATAGCCTCCGAGGTCACCCAACGGCTGGGCAGACCTGCCCGCGCCCCATCCCATAGTAATTATGGGCAACAGGGCACGCTCCTAGACCCGCGCAGCCTCACGGAACGAGAGCCCATCTTCTCCGACATCCGTCACACCCCTGCCACGGCGACGAGAGAGGACTTACGCTCTAGGGCCGCGCCCGTCCACCCGCAGGGGATCCCCCGCGCGGGCGCGAAAACTACGGGAAAACTAAGGGAGTCCCATGCGTACTATTCGTCTCTTTCTGGGCCTAGCCGGTGTATGGGCCCTCGCGATCACGCCGCTGGCCGCCGGACCAGCCGCGGTGTTGACGCCCACCATTGTGTGGGTGCCGGAAGAATACCACACGGGCGGCACGTACACGGCCATCCAAGCCGCCAGCGACGGACGCGTGTATATCGGCACGACGATCTATGATGGCTACGCATACCTATTGGCTTTTGTTCCCGGAACGAACCGGTTCGAGAACCTGGCGGAGATGTCGGCTGCGACGGGCGAACGTACTCCCGGTCCGTACGCGCAGGCGAAGATCCACACCAAACCGGTGATCGCTCCCGACGGACGCGTGTATTTCGGCACGAAGTCGGGCAAACCCGCCGCGGATGCGCGATGGCAGCAGTCGTATCCGGGCGGCCACCTGCTGGTCTACGATCCTCGCTCCGGTACGACGACCGACCTGGGGATCATCAAGCCCCGCGTGAGCATCATCTCCGTCGGGGTGGATCCCGGCCGTGGCCTCGTGTACGCCCTTACGGATCCAGATAGCCGCCTGGTCGTCTACGATCCACGGACCCGGACGTTCACCGATCGGGGGCAGTTCGGGCCGCCCGGGGAGTTTCCGGCGCGGTATCTGGTGGTACTGGCAAACGGCGATGCGTTTCACATCTTGGGGCCCCAGAACATGGCTCGATACACGGCGGCTTCCGGGAGCATCGAGCGGCTGCCGCTCGTCTTCAGTGGAACAGGGACGTACGAGCCGCCCTATGCGATGGCGGCATTGTCAGATGGCCGGCGATTCGTGGGGGTGGGGGAGAAGAGCGGGCAGGTCTATCTGTTCGAGCCCCGCGAGCGGGAAATCGGGGTACGAATGCTTGGAGCCGTCACTCCAGAGGGGTATACCGCGCTTGCGAGCCACTACACGATGTCGGCAGCCCCGGATGGCGCGGTGTACTATACCGGGCTGGCGCATGGAAGCGACCTGTTCATCCTCCGCGTCCCGCCGGGGCCTGGCGCGCCGCAGCTCGTCGGCCGAGTGGCGCCGATCCCCCCGGCGCCCCCAGGATATTCCCGCACGCAGGTGCGCCGCGTGATCATTCAGGGGTCCACCCTGACGTCCGATGGCAGCCTCATCGTCATGACCGCCTACCCGTTCCGTCTATTGGTGTTTCGCGGCCTCGCCGCCGCCCGATAATGCGCCTGGCCGCGCTGGCGCTGATCTGCGTGCTGGCCGCTACCGCTCCCGGGTTAGGCGCGAGCACGCCCGCAAAGCGTGTCGCATTCCTCGTCGACAGCTGGTATCCCGTGTCCCACGCGGACGTCATCGGCTCGCGCCTGCTCCAAGGATATCGTATGGGCAACCAGACGTTCGCCTCGCCGGTGACCGTTGCCACGGTCTATGAGATCGCCCCCCGACCCGATAGCCTGGCGAGGCAGATCGCCGCGCGCCACGGCGTTCGGCTGGTCACGTCGGTCGCCGACGCGCTGCTGGACGATCAGCGGTCGGCGCAGCCGCGACTGGCCGTCGATGGCGTCCTCATCATGGTTCGCACGCCGCTGCCCACGAACACTGAGCCAGATCCGGGACAGTCCCGTCTCTTCAAGGAGACGATGGCCGTCTTTGATCGCACGGGCTCTCGCGTGCCCGTGTTCATCGATAAGAATCTCGCCGCCACATGGGACGACAGTCAAATGATGGTCGCGGAAGGGACGCGCCGCGGCGTCCCTATGATGGCCGGCTCGGTCGTGCCCTGGATCCCGCTGGAACCGCCGCCTCCCGCGGGACGCCGTCCGCTGGTAGCGGTGGCTGTTGCCGCAGCGCCGTACCACCTCTACGCAATTCACGTCGCCGAACTCTTGCAGGGATTCCTCGAGACGCGTGGGGCGCAGGAGACGGGGGTGGCATCGGTACGGGAAGTCGGACGGGGGTTCTGGACGCTGCCCGATCGGGACCGGTGGGGCGGCGATGTCCTGGACGCGCTGCTCGCGAGCGCGCGGACGAAGAATCCACGCGCACCCCGAGTGCCTGACGGCCTGGGTCAGGAAGCCTATGTTGTCCTGGTGCAGTACGTGGATGGAACCCGGGGGGTACTTGCGCTGGTGACGCGGGTCTTTGATGACTCGGAGTTCTTAGTCGGGGCGCGGTACGAAGGACAGGCTACACCCTACCTGGCAAGTGTGATCCTTGGTGGGGCACCGTACGACCACTTCGGCTACCTCGTGCACGGGCTCGTGCAGTTCTTCACCACGGGACGGCCCGTCGTGGCCGCTGAGCGCACGCTTCTGTCAACGGGGATCAGCCTGCTGGGGTTGCGTTCGCGCCAGAGCGGCGGGCAGGTCATCACCGGGCCCGGGCTCACCGTCTCGTATACGGTCTCGCGCCCGGTCCGGTAACTAATCAGGGCCTTCGGACCCCTCCGCACGATCCGCGTCACCCACGAGGTTGCCCAGGCGAACCTGTTCCAAAACCTCACGGAGCAGCGTTCCCTCGTGCAGCCGCGCCATGAGCTCGCGGTCCGGGAGGGTTTCGATCTCGCGCGCGGCATCCTCAACCTCTTCGAGGCGGAGAAACATCTGGTAGGCCTCAGGCGCCATGGTACGCTTGAGTTCTTGCTCGAGATGGATCTCCAGGGTGAGCAAGATCTCGCCGCTCACACGCCGGATGAGCCATCGGCAGTACTCGTTGAGAAATGTGAGACGGCGATCGACGATAAACGGTATGTCGCGACGACCCGCCGCCTCGCGCAGTCGTTCGTCGACCCCTCGAAGGTCGGCCAGAATTGCGAGATACTCGGCGAGGACCTCGGTGGACGGCCGCGCCACGGCTGCGCTCTGGAGCGACAGGAATCGCCGCTCGGCCTGGCGGAGGGCGGCCCGCACGGGGTCGAGGCTTGACCGAATCGCGTTGCTGCGGCGGACAACCCGCAGCCGCCGGACAACCCGGGGTGCCTCTTCGCTCCCGGTCTGACCCGCGCTCACCGGCTCCTCCGACAAAGCGGGCACATCACCACGGATGACCATTCGCGCCGGGCCATCTCCGGCCTCTTCATTCGCCATATCGGTACCTCATAAGGGCTCGTATATCGGCGGCACGTCGATCGGGGCACGCGCTCGTTGCGGTACTGCACCCGGACCCGCTCAGGGCGAGCGGGCCCGGGCGCCTATCGTGTAGGGCGGCCCAGGATGAGCCGGCCGAATCGCGGGGCGCGCTAGTTCTTCATCAGCCGGAGGACACGGGTCGTGCTCATTGTTCCATTTCTCGCAGCCGCCGCCCAGAAGTAGGCCCGCCGGCGAGGATGGCCGCCCATATTGAACGTCATGGTCGCGAAGCCGCCGGTGACCTGCACACGGCCGAGGGAGCGGTTGGCCTGATAGAACTCCACTTCAGTCGCATCCGTCTGGACGGTCAGGGTAATCGACCCCGTTGCGACCGAGTCGTCGGCCAGGCTGCCCGCCCACGCGATCCGCGGCGCGCGCGCGCGCGTGCCCTGCGTGTCGTTGTCCCAGCGCAGGGCGTTGAACTCGAGATCCATGACCTTTGAGCCTGGCGCGCCGGAATCATCCCTGCGGTAGAGCGTAAAGTCCGACGGCCGTGAAAGCCCAGTTTGCTGGCGGATCCGGAACCGGCTCCCCAGTGGGGGCACAGAGGATGGGCCGAACCTGATGGGCCGCCCCGCGTCCCAGCGGATGCGGGCGAACTGGACCCACGATGTCTCCCCCGACGCGGACGTTTGAATGTGCGCCAGATTGGTCGCCACCCCGCGCACTATCCCATCCTCGTAGACGCTGTCGCCCCTGCTATCCGCGAAGTACGTGCCGACCCTGATGCCGGTGGTCCCTGAGACTCCCATCCCATCGGCCAGGAAACCGGTGATCCCCCAGCCGGCGGCCGTGTGCGAAAGCTGGGCCAGACCGTTGCCCAGCGCGCGAAACTGGAAGCCCCAGTAGTTCGTCCCATACGCGCCCCACATGACGCCGGTCTCTCCATTGCGCCAGGTCAGCAGATCGACGATCGACTGCCTTGGCGTGTTATTCTGCCACGACAGGACACCGGCCATGCGATTCGAGTTGGTTTCGGCGCGGTAGAGATATGGGTTTTCTCCGCCGCCACCGCCCTCATCCCAGTGGATACCGGACGAGAAGACCTGACCTGCACCGCCAGCGGTCACGGCGCCCATGACGGGACAGTTGAGACTACCGGTCAGCCAAATGCCGGCGTTCCGGAAATCCCGGAAGTTCGTCCCCCAGCGGATGACCAGCGGCCGGTCGATCCAGCAGTCATCGGCCGCATGGTGCTGCCTGTCGCTGCCAAGGCTGCGCGTCCGCTCGAGAAGCAGCGGCGTGGTGTCGGTCAGCCGTTGACCACCCCGCTCGACATACGCGCGGGCCTGATTGTAAATGACGACGTCCTCGACCTCTACGCCATAGGATTCGTGGATGGAGAGTCCGATGCCCGGACCGCCGTAGAGGCGCGCGCGGCGCAGGTAACTGCCGCGCGACCCGTCGCCCTGCATGTGATTGTGCCAGGCGTAGCGCGCCATGGGGCTCTGCGTCGGCATCGGGCTGAAGTTGATGACCGCCAGGTCTTCGACGTAGTACTTCGCCCGTTCCATAAAGAGGACATGCGGGCGGTTGTTCGGGTCGCCGGCCTCAAACGTCACATTACTTGTCAGGTTGGCGACCTTCGCGGCGAGGCGCTCAGTCTGCGAGACGCCCCAGGCATCGGTCCACGGGACCGTAATCACTTCGTGGTTGAACCGAAGGGCCGCGTCGAGTTGGTACCGGCCCCCGCCGACATCAGCCGTGATGCGACGCACTTCGTCCTGGAAGTCGTTGTCGCTCGTCCGGAGGTTCGAGGGCCCGATGAGAACCGTGTCCCCCACCCGCCAGCCCCGGGCCCAGTCAGGATCAACCTGGATTTCGATGCTGCCGGCCCGGGCCGTTTGGGCCAGCGGGCTCCAGGCGTCGCGATAGCTGCCGTGGACGAACACTCGTGCATCGTCGATCGCCCACAGGCCCACATCGCTCTCCACGGGCCCCGACGGGGGGCCACCAACGACCCGCGCTTCATCAAGGAAGAAGCGAATCGCGGCGGGAGCCTGTACGCGATCGGTCGGCGTGCCGTAATCGAGGGCACCTTGATTGCGTACGATCAGATTCCCGTAGACGGTCAGCCTCGATGAGCCCGAGCGACTGGCACGCAGGGTGCCGTCCACCGTCACGGTTCGGGCTTCGGCCGTCAGGGTGTCAACCTCGACCACCCGACCGGCGGGAATGACGACATCGTTGTCACGGGTCGGGACGCGGCCGCCGGGCCATGTCGCGGGGTTGCTCCATCGCGGCCCGCTGGACGACACGGGTGGTGTGACCCGCGGGGTCGGACTAATCCCGATCGTCGGTGATGCCGCGGGAGAGGGTCTGGCCGTCGGATTTGCGCCGGGGGTCGAGGGGTGCTGGTTGGGAGGAGCGGGAGTCGGCACGAACCCCCCGGGGGGCGGTGCCTGCGGCGTACGTGGCGTCGGTTGCGGGGTGACGTGCGGCGTACGTGGCGTCGGGTGCGGCGTGGGGTTTGGCTTGGCGGCGGTGGCGAGAAGCTCTGGGGGCGAGAGTGCCCCGGTGGCGAGGGCGAGGAACAAAGTAAGAGCGAAAAAGGTGCGCAATCGCATCGGACGCCTCCTGGTCTGGGACCCCTCCGATGCGCGGCCGTGGGGGTGGCCGCTTCCTCTTCGGTAGCCCGGCTCCCTCGGCGAGCCCAATGGCCCACACCGAGACCCGTGGCTTTGCGCCCTCGAATTGCTTCGAGTTTGCCTTTGTCGGAGAGTCCCCTGGTATTCCTTAGAAACATACCCAATCCGTGGGGGGAGCTAGACGGGGGTTCCCACAATTTTCTTTGAATCCGCACCCTACCCCCGTAAAGCCTACACCCTCTTCTGGAAAGGCGCCCGCGCTCCGGCGACGTGGGAGATCAGGCGGCGCCGCTTTCCGGTCGCATCGGGCGGAATGTCGCCGACCGTTCGGACCGCCACGTTGACCGGGGCCTGCAGGGCCGCAACGATCCGCCTCCTGACCAAATCTTCGGCAGCCCCGAGCTGATTTGAGCCCGCCAGCAGCACTTCAAAGTGATCGACCGCGTGCTGCACGACCCGGTATTGCCGTAGCGGGATTCCCTGCTCGCGCAATTCGTCGAATACTCCCGAGAGAATGCCGAAATCCGCCCGACGTCCTCCCGGCAGGATCACGAGATCCGCCGTACGCCCCGCCAGCAGCCGGAGCACCGGGAGGCCCCGTCCGCAGGAACATGGAGGGCCAAAGGCACCCAGGTCTCCGATGCGGTACCGGATCAGCGGCATGGCGTAGTTCGTTAGGTCGGTGAGCAGCAGGTCGCCGAGTCCCGCCGCCGCCGAATCCTCGCTCTCCACGATGACGTTTTCGGCAGCGATGTGCATCCGGCCGTCTGGGCACTCCGCCGCGATTGGGCCGGTCTCCGAAGATCCATACTCGTTGACCACCGGGCAGTCAAAGGCCTGGCCGAGCAAAGCCCGCTGATCGTCGTGGAGCACCTCTCCGGTCGTCACGATCGTTTCCAGGGCAAACGGGCCCCGACCGACCTGCGCCATCGCGTATTGCGCCAGATACGTGAGCGACGAGGGGTAGCCGGTCAGGACGCGGACACCCCCCCGCGCGAGCCAGCGATACACGCGCGCCAACGACGCCTCGGTGAGATCCATCGCGGAATATTCCACCACGTTGGCGATACAGTACTGTTTGAGCCATCGCCCCTGCGTGAGGTCATGCCGGCTGATCAGCGTGAGCCGCCGGTCGCCCACCCCGACCTTCCACCACTGCATATTGCGGAACATCGCGGCTGTCCAGGCATCCTCAGCTTCCGGCTCCACCCACACGACCACAGGAATACCCGTCGAGCCGCTTGTCTGGCGCTTGGTCAGCCGGCGCGCATCCGCGCCGTTCAACAGCTCGGCTCCACGATCCCGCAGGTCGGCCTTCTCCACGACGGGGAACCGCCGCAGGTCCGCCAGCGACCGAAGGCTCTGCGGCGTGAGTCCGGCCCGAGCGAAGGACTCCCGGTAGAAGGGTGAGCGGGTAGACGCATGCGCGACAAGCGATTGCAGCCGCGACAGCTGAAGCGCCTCCATCGCCGAGGCCGGAAGCCATTGGGACCGTTCAAGCTGCGCCAGCGTCGATAGCACCGTTCCCCGACGGTGGCGCTGCCAGAGTGGATAGGTAAGGCGGCGGACCAGCCACCCATGCACCGAGGTCGTGCTCACGCTACACCTGGATCGGAACCCTGGAATCGACGAAGCGATATTTCACCTGCGCGACGACTGCATCGCGAGTTTCTTGGAAGAATCTGAGGCCGGCGATCTTGCCGCGCCACCGCGGCACGCTGACCATCCCGAGTGGGAGGTACATATAGCCTTCAGGAGTCGCCAAGAGATCACGCTCGCGCCCTCCGACGATGCGCCATGTCGGAAGACCCCGGCCGCACGGACAAAGATCGTTGTCCAGGTATCCGATGTCTCCTATGGCATACCGGATGAAGGGAAAGGAGCGGTTCCAGAGGCTCGTCACCACGATTTCGCCGACCTCACCGGGGGACATGGCCGGCCGCCCTTCTGGATTTCAACGATCCCCATCTCCGACGCGATGTGGAGCCGGCCTTGCGGGCACTCCCCGCCGAAGACCACGTATTCCCAATTCCCGTAGCCCTCGACAACCGGCGCCTCGAAGGCCTCCCTCATGATGTTCCGCTGATCCGAGAACAGTCGCTCACCACCGCTGAACACGACTCGCGGACGGACCTGATAGTGCGGGTGCTTGAGCAGGAAGAGGCTGAAATGCGCAAGGGCTGCGGGCGATCCCGTGACGACAGCCTCTGGGCGAAACTGGGACACCGCATCCGCCATGCGGGCCTGGCGCTGCGGAAACCCCAGCAGGTTGAGGCGCAGGGTTCGCGAGGTGGCTTCATACACTATCTCGGTTGCGTAGTCGGGGAGCCCCGAAGGAAGAACCATGCCTCGGAACTCCGCGATCCTATGCCCGAATCGGATCCCATGCCAGGCCCGGAAACGGGCCCGCGCCGCGTTCCCCACACTCGCGGTCTCCCGATCCCGAAGAAACTCGAGGCGGACACCGCTGGTCCCGCTGGTCGCGCCCCGATGAGGCTCAAAGTCGGCCGCGTTGGTAGCCCTGATCTCGTCAAAGCGCTCGACAGCGGCCTGTCTTCTGAGGATGGGGAGCTCCGCCAGATTGTTCAGGGTCTGTACCTGCGCAAGGCGCACACCGTGCGTATCAAACTCTTTGCGATAGTAGGGACAGTGCGCGTAGGCATGGTTGAGAAGCGTCCGCAGGCGCCGCTCCTGCAACGCCCGGAGGCGGTCGGGACTGTACCACTCGCTTCGGCTCAACCACGAGAGATGCCATAGGAAGCGCGGGCCGTTCGCCGCAACGTTGACGAGCCACGGCGCGGCTGACGTCGAGCGCAGCAACGATCTCACCGGCGAGATCATGCCGGATCGGACCTCCATGGCTCGCCGGGTGCGTCCGAATGCGCGGCGTGGGGCGCGGTCCTCAGCACGAGATCACCGTTCACTCCCAGGTGATGCAGCGGCATCAGCTTTCCCGCTTTCGTGAAGATGGGCTTCGCCCGCGCGAGGCGGATGGTCCCCGTCTCCCTCCACACCCTGGAATTGACCGCGTGTTTCAGCTGCAGGCCGGTTTCAACGCGCTCGATAATCCCCCGCTCATCCACATGACCGAGTCGCGGATCGACGAGCACCGTGAGCCGGGTAAACCCCTGCTTGTCTTCCGACTCCACGAGCTGGTAGTCTGTCGGATCGCCTCCAAACTGCGCCGGCAAGATTTCCTCCACGAGGGAGATGAGATCTGAGCCGAAAAACAATCGCCCCTCGGCGTTCAATTTTTCGAAGCTCCGGATACCGTGCAGGTGCTCCGTCCATCCGATCCCTTCGAGGGGACACCCGCAGCGCCGCGTCGACAGGGTAGCGTAGTCACCGGTCTCCATGTTGAGGAGAATCTTTCGGGCATCGGGCCGCAGCGCGGTGAACAGAAGCCCATTCACCGCGCTCCCGGCGTTGTCCACGATACGATGCCGTTGGATGACCGCCACAGCATCTCTACAGAGATGCGTGTCGTCTGCGGCCTCGGGGGCGGCACAGCCATACGTCGCCCGGCCAAACTCGGTGAAGCCGAGGGATGAGAATGCCTGTCCGCCCTGCGCGCGAATAGTCGCCAGCTTCGCCGGCGTCAACGGTTCTGCAATCGTGACGAAGACGACTCCGGCGAGGCTCGCGCCGTGGCGGCCCGCCGCGAGAGCGAGGCGCAGGGCGAGGCTGGGTGTGGTGACGATCCCACACCCGTTGCGGGCGGCGCGGCTGGCGATCCAACGCAGGATGCGCTCCTCTTGTCCCACGGCGACGTGGGTCAACGGTGGCAGCGCCACGCCGCTTGCGCGGGCGGCCGCCCGCATGATCGGGTAGTTCCCGTGCATACTGTCGAGTCCACCAAGCCGGCCCGCGAGCTGGGTGAACCACCTCTGTGGGGCCTTTCCCATGTTCGCCAGGGCCAGCACCGCCCACAGCGACGCCCCGTGGGCCTGCGCGAGCCACACGACCACCGGGCACGAGAGTAATCCGTACGCCGAGAGCGCGACCGCCAGGTGATCGACCCCCATGCGGTGGTTAGCCCACGAAATCGTCGTCGGCAGGCGCCCGCTGCGCGTACCCCCTGATAAGACCTGCAACCCGCGCGGAAAGAGGGGATTATTGAACGCCTCTGGGTCAAATCGGTATGTCCTGGGCCCACGGCGCGTTGGTCGGTTGCCTTTGAACTCCTCGATGGAGATGTAGACGCCGTCCTGCGCCAGCCGGTGAAGGGCACCTTCCACTCCAGCCGCGCCCACCAGCGCCTTGATGGCGGGCAGGTCATAGCCCGCCCCATCGAGGAGCGATCGGTAAGCGCTATCGGGTTGGGCAAAGATCGTGCGCTCGACCATATCGAGGAACGCGGGGGCCCGCTCGGCCATGCGGCTCTGAATGCTCGTGCGGGCCTCGGTGAGCGTGATCGGTGACCGAAGCAGTTCGCGAACATAGGCCACCCTGCGGTACACGCTCCATGCCGAGCGCACAATTGCTGGGACGCGCGCGGGGGTGCTCCTCATGGCGATGTCCGGCTGGCAGGTATAGTCGACCGCGCATCCGATCGCATCGCCGCTGTTCCACGCCGGGCTGCCAGCCGCTCGCATAAGCGGCCGAATTCGCTCGCATTCGGCTTGATGTCAAACCGTTGCTCGACGATCCGCCGTCCCCGCGCTCCCATGCTCCGCCACACTTCGGGACGAGCCGCGAGGTGCATGATCGCCTCGGCCAGCGCCGGGGCATTCCGCGACGGCGCCCACACGGCGGCATCGCCGGCCGCTTCAACCAGAGTGGGGATTTCTGAGGCGACGATCGGACGGTGCATGGCCATGGCCTCCAGCATCGCTCCGGCCGCACCCTCGTAGAGAGAAGGGAACACGAACAGATCTGAGGCTTGCAACAGCGCGGGGACATCCGAGCGCCGTCCCAGAAATCGTACGGCGTCGCCGACACTGCATTCGCTCGCGACGGCGCGATAGTTGGCCGCCAGCGGCCCGTCGCCAACCAGCAGCAGATAGACCTTCGGATACCGGCGCCGTACGATCGCGACCGCTCGAATCAACTCTTCCTGTCCCTTTTGTCGGGCAAGCCTTCCAACGTTGATGAGAAGCGGCCAGGCGTCCGGCGGCGCAACCTCGGATCGCAGGGCGCTGATCGTCGCCGGGGCCTGCTGTCCCATCTGCGCTAGATCGATACCGCGGTAGATCACCGCGACCCGATCCGGATCGACGCCGAAGACCCGAACGACACTGTCGCGCACGGCGCCGGTGACCGCCATGAAGTGACACCGTGTCAGATGAGCCGTGATCCGGTTGGCCTGCCAGATCACGCGGCGCACCAGGGCCCGCCGGCGCAGCGCGACGGGGCGCCGAAACGGATTGCCCAGCGTATTGCCGATGGTCGTCAGGACTGGAAGGTGGGTCATGAGGCCCGCCAGCCGGCCGCAGGGGCTGGAGTAGAGCCCGTCCGTATGGATCAGGCCCGGACGATACCGTCGGATGTGCCCGACAAGGCTCACCGTGGCCGCCAGCATGGAGCGGCGGCCCGCCTTCGAGAGATCATGCACCGGGATGTCCATGGCGCGAATCTGTTCGGCAAGGTCGGCGGGGGGCCCGATGTGGCAGACCACGTGGGCGAACCGACCCGCCGGCAGATACCGCAGCAGACGCAGGAGCTGCACCTCGGCGCCACCGAGTCCAAGGCCATCGATGATGTGGAGAATCCGCAACGACGGGCCGGCCCCCGCCCCGGGGCGTGTCGGCCAATCTGCGACCCCGCGAGTCACCGGTCATCCAGCCGGCCCAGCCGGCCGAAAAGACCATCGGCCAGACCGCGGCAGCGCAGCCAGATCCGTTGGGCCCTGCGATCCGAATACACGATGTCTCCGATGCCCAGGCGCCCTTCGTGCAGGGCGTGATGGAGTATCGCTAATGGACTCCGCAGGAGAAAGCGCATCGTATACGCCGCGTTCCGCGCATGGTAATAATTCCGCTCGGGTGAGTGGTCAAAGCGCAGACTGCGACGCCCAAGGCGAACGACCATCGTTGGGCTCCCGTGGTCATGGCGCACCTTCGCGGATGGAACGGCGAGGATGCGCAGCCCGGCGCGCCGGGCCCGCAGGCAGTATTCATAGTCCGCGAAACAGCGAAAGAAGTCGCTCCGCGGATACCCAATCCGCTCGATCACCCCGCGATGTACGAGCATTCCTCCCCAGCAGGTCACGTCCACGGGATAAGGGCGGGCGTCATCGGCGGGATCCTGCTGCTCGAAGGCCATGCCGTTCCATGTCGCTACCCCAAAGATCCCGCGCGATGAAACCTGAAGCGGGGCGACAATGCCGATGGGCTCCGCGTCGTTCCCGGATTCCTCTACGGCCTCGAGGAGTTGCCAAAGTGTATCGGGATAGGGCAGCACGTCATCGTCGAAGAGCCAGG